>SESE01000372.1_pt1 | contig 19069 bp, 13 predicted proteins | sample 3171371 | NCBI WGS metagenome assembly SESE01 (sample SAMN06051881, study PRJNA518727) | freshwater metagenome | biome: subpolar coniferous forest; feature: holomictic lake; material: water; isolation source: holomictic Lake 442, 13 m depth | place: Canada: near Kenora, Ontario | collected... | reverse complement strand
TCGGCACTCACCTGCGGGCGATACGGCAGCTGCACGGTCTGTCACAGCGCGAGCTCGCCAAGCGTGCCGGCGTCACCAACGGCATGATTTCGCTGATTGAGCAGAACCGGGTCAGCCCGTCCGTGAGCTCGCTGAAGAAGGTGCTGGACGGCATTCCGATGTCGCTGGCTGAGTTCTTCACGATGGATATCGCGCTGCCGCCGCAGGTGTTCTACGGCGCTGACGAGTTGACGCCCATGGGTGCGCCACCGGTGGAGCTGTTTCTGGTGGCCGCGCGCCGGCCGCAGCGGGCAATGTCGATCCTGCGCGAGCGTTACGCCGGCGGGGCCGACACCGGCGCCGAGATGCTCTCGCATCCGGGGGAAGAGGGTGGCGTCGTCGTCAGTGGTTGCATCGAGATCACCGTCGGTAGCGCCGTCCGCGTGCTCGGGCCGGGCGATGCCTATTATTTTTCTACGGCAGTTCCTCACCGCTTCCGAAATCCCGGCAACGACGACTGTGAGATCATCAGCGCCAGTACCCCGCCGACGTTTTGAGCGTGCAGCGACCCCAAGCCCCGACGGCTTGCCATCGGACCGTGGCGACCCCCTACCCCTCGAGGACAGGATAAAGAGCATGACCCGCGTCACGCCCGCCGCCGTCTGGATGACGCCAGCCTCGCTGGCGGCTGCATGACGAGCGTTGCCCCTGCGGGTCGCGATCGCGATTTTGTTTGCGTCGACCTCGAGACGACCGGCGGCAGCCCGAGCCGAAATCGGATCATCGAGATCGGTGTCGTCGAGGTCGACCGCGACGGCACAACCCGTGAGTGGTCGACGCTGGTCAATCCGGGCGTTCGAATTCCAGCGCAGATCGAGGCGTTCACCGGCATCAGTAACGACATGGTGTCTGATGCGCCCGCGTTCGCGGATGTCCGTCGTGAGCTCCTCGAGCGGCTCGCGGGGCGGGTCTTCGTCGCGCACAACGCGCGCTTCGATTATGGCTTCATCCGGGCCGAGCTCGCCCGGCTGGAGTTGAGTTACACCGCGCGCGTGCTGTGCACGGTCAAGCTATCGCGGCGGCTCTTCCCGGAGCAACGTCGCCACAACCTAGATTCGGTCATGGAGCGGCATGGATTGTCATGCAGCGCCAGGCACCGCGCTCTTGGCGATGCGCAGGTGCTGCATGAACTGCTAAGCGTGTTCGAACGCGCAGTTGGGCCGGTTCGCCTCGGCGAAATGATCGATCTGCTGCTGCAGGAGACGCCGCTGCCTGCGCAGCTGCCAGCGGGGCTTGCCGACGAGATGCCGGAGCTGTCTGGCGTTTATCGTTTCTACGGCGAGGAAGGCGCACTGCTGTACGTGGGCAAGAGCTGCAACATCCGCAAGCGCGTGCTCGAGCACTTCGCCGCAGATCATCGCTCGGCCACCGAGCAGCGGCTCGCCCAGCAGGTGCGGCGGGTGGAATGGACCGAGACCGCGGGCGAGTTGGGCGCGCTGCTGATCGAGGCGCGCGCGGTCAAGAATGAGCGGCCGCTGCATAATCGCCGGCTGCGTGGCGCTGAGGCGCCATGGACGCTGCGCCTGGCGCCGCGGGACGGCGCACCGTCGTTGCTGGAGATCGTCGAATTAGACGCTCTGGACGTCGACGCGCGCGCCGAGGTCTACGGACTTTACCGGGATCGGCGTGCAGCGGCACGCGCGGTCGAGGAGATCGTGCGGGCCCACCAGTTGTGCGCCCGGGCCCTGGGCCTGGAGCGCGGCACCGGTGCAGACGCTGAAGCGGGCTCCTGTTTCGCGTTCCAGCTCAAGCGTTGCCGGGGTGCCTGCCTCGGCCAAGAGTCGGCCGTGCTGCACGACACCCGTGTGCGCCTCGCGCTCGCCTCGCTGCGCCTGAAGCCGTGGCCGTACCCCGGGCGGATACTGGTGGCTGAGCGCGACTGGCGCGGCCAGGAGGACCTGCACGTGCTCGACAGCTGGCGCTACCTTGGCACTGTGCATGAGCCGGAGGAGGCGCTCAGGCTCGATGCAGACGCCGTCCCGTTCGACCCCGACGTTTACCGTATCCTGAAGAAATTCCTGTCAGCGCCGGATGTGGCGCGCATTGTCGAGCTCAAGCCATGAATGAATACCTCGTTACCGCGCCGACGGGCGCCGCCGACCTGCTGGCCGCGGAACTCGCCGCCCAAGGCGCGGAGAACTGCCGCGACCGGCCCTGGGGCGTGACGTTCAGCGGTCCGCTCGAGGTCGCCTACCGAACCTGTCTGTGGTCCCGGGTCGCAAGCCGGGTCCTGTTGCGGCTGCACATGGCCCCGGCCGCGACGCCTGAGGCGCTGTATGCAGCGACCCGGGAAATCGACTGGTCCAAGCATCTTGAAGTGGGCGCCACGCTCGCGGTCGACTTCGATTCGACGCGCTCGGCGATCACCCACACCCGTTTTGGTGCGCTGAAGGTCAAGGACGCGATCGTCGATCAGCTGCGGGAGCTGCGCGAGGTTCGTCCCGACGTCGACACCGTGCGACCGGACGTGCGTGTCAGCGTCCGCATTGTCGGCGATGAGGCCGTGTTTGCGCTGGATCTTGCCGGCGAGAGCCTGCACCGGCGCGGCTGGCGTGGGGAAGGTGTGGCCGCGCCAATGAAGGAAAACCTGGCGGCGACGTTGCTGTTGCGCTGTGGCTGGCCGGAGATCGCGGCAGCGGGTGGTGCGTTTGTCGACCCGATGTGCGGTTCGGGTACGTTGCCTATCGAGGCGGCGCTGATCGCCACCGATACGGCGCCCGGGCTGATGCGCGAGTACTACGGCTTTATCGGGTGGGCTGGGCACGACGCGCCGTTGTGGGAACGTCTGCGCGAGGAGGCGCGCCAGCGGCGCGCCGCCTCGGCGTTCCCGCCGGGCCGGATCTTTGGCAGTGATCAGGACGCGCGCGCCGTTGCGGCGGCTCGTGCGGCCACTGTGCTTGCCGGCGTTGCTGAGATCGTGAACATCGAGCGCCAGCCGGTCGGCGCGCTGCGCCGTCCTGCCGAGCGTGGACTGATGCTGGTCAATCCGCCCTACGGCGAGCGACTCGGCGAGGTGGACACGCTCCGGCCGTTATACGCTGAGCTCGGCGCGGTGATGCGCGAGCGATTCGATGGCTGGCAGGCAGGTGTGCTGACCGGCAACCTCGGGCTCGGTCGTGAGCTCAAGCTCGAGGCACGGCGGCGCCACAAGCTGTTTAACGGTCCGATCGAGGTGCAGCTGCTGCGCTTCGACATCGCCGCCGAGCACCATACGCGCGAGTCGCGGCCCGGCCGGCTGCCGCCGGTCGATCCGGCGAAGCGCGAGTCGCCGGGTGCACAGATGTTCGCCAACCGACTGCGCAAGAACCTCGATGCGCTGGGCAAGTGGGCCCGACGCGAGCAGGTCAGCTGCTTTCGTGTCTACGACGCCGACATGCCTGAGTATTCGTTCGCCATCGATCTCTACGGCGACGGCGCCGAGGGCCGTTATGCGTTCGTGCAGGAGTACGCGGCACCGTCGACAGTTGCGGAGGAAAAGGTGCGTGCGCGGCGTGCGGAGGCGGTTTCCACTTTGCCTGAGGTGCTCGGGCTGGACCCCGACAACATCTGGTTCCGTACGCGCCGTCGCCGCAAAGGCCTCGACCAGTACACCAAACTCGCCTCGGAGCAGGAGTTTCATGAGGTCGTCGAGGGTGGGCTGCGCTTCCTGGTGAATTTCGACGACTATCAGGACACGGGGATCTTTCTCGACCACCGCCTGACGCGGGGTCGGTTGCGCGAGCTCGCCAGCGGCAAGCGCTTCCTGAACCTGTTCGGTTATACCGGCACAGCGAGTGTGTACGCCGCTGCCGGCGGTGCCGCGTCGACGACCACCGTCGACATGTCCCGCACCTACCTCGATTGGACGCGCCGCAACCTCGAACTCAATGGCTTTCCAGGCCGCGAGCACGTGCTCGTTCAGGCCGATGCGCTTGAGTGGCTGCGCAGTGCGCCCGCCGCCGGTTGGGACCTGATCTTCCTGGACCCACCGACGTTCTCCAACTCCAAGCGCATGGAAGGCACGCTCGACGTGCAGCGCGACCACGTCGGCCTGCTGCAGCACACGGCCCGACTGCTGACGCCCGGTGGGCTGTTGGTGTTCTCGACCAATTACACCCGCTTCGACCTTGAGGTGGCCGCTCTGCCAGGGCTGCAGATCGAGGACATATCCCGCGCGACGATCCCGAAGGACTTCGAGCGCAACGCGAAGATCCATCGCTGTTACCTGATCCGTCAGGTTCCCTGAAGGGACCCCAACGCCCGGAAAGACGGCGCGCTGTCAAGCGCGCCGTTTAAGATCTTACTAGCCGACCCTGAAGGTGTTTTCCGGGCGGCGACAGCCTCAAGTGTCGCCACCATGTCGATATTGCGACGCAAAATGGCTTAAATAAAGCCATTAGGGACATATTTCGGCCTTGCGGGAGGCGACGAGCGACCCTCCGGTATGCTTAAATCAGGGTCGTTCTGCTGCCCCCAAAGATGGGCAGCTGTTCAAAATAATTAACATGCGTCCGCGCAAACCCGTCATAGGCGTCCCCGCCGACCGTCGACTGCTAGGCAGTCACTGGTTCCATTGTGTCGGCGAGAAGTATCTCGCCGCGATCATCGATGCCGCCGATGCGGTGCCGCTGCTCGTGCCCTCCTTTGGCGAACGGATGGAGCTGGAAGTCCTGCTGGAGCGCTGCGACGGCGTGCTGCTGACCGGCAGTCCCTCGAATGTCGAGCCGCATCACTACGATGGGCCGGCTAGTGCGGCGGGTACCTGGCACGACCCCGAGCGCGACGCGACGACGTTGCCGCTGATCCCGCGGGCGGTCGCCGCCGGTTTGCCGCTGCTGGCGATCTGCCGCGGCTTCCAGGAACTGAATGTTGCCTACGGCGGTACGCTGCACCAGAAGTTGCACGAAGTGCCTGGCTTGCTGGCGCACAAGGAAGACGATTCGCAGCCGCTGGAGGCGCAGTACGCCGAGTCCCACGAGGTGCTGCTGGCGCCGGGTGGTCGCTTCGCGCGTATCGCCGGTTGCGATCGTATCCGCGTCAATTCGCTGCATTCGCAGGGCATTGACCGGCTCGGCGCCGGGCTTGTCGCCGAGGGGCGCGCGCCCGATGGGTTGATCGAGGCGCTCAGTGTTGCCGATGCTCCCGGGTTCGCACTCGCGGCACAGTGGCACCCCGAGTGGCAGGTGCTTAAGAACGAATTTTCCAAGGCCTTGTTCGCTGCGTTTGGTGACGCAGCGCGGGCCCACGCACGCGGCGCGGCCGCGGCGAACGCTGGTAGGTGACCCATGACGACTAGTCCCGTTCGGCAGTTCCTGAAGGATCACGGTATTCAGGAAGTCGAGGCGATCATTCCGGATCTGGCGGGCGTTGCCCGCGGCAAGGTGGTTCCGGCCCAGAAGTACGTCGAGGAGGAGGGCATGCGCTTGCCCGAGTCCATCTTCCTGCAGACGGTGACCGGCGAATACCCGGACGACGACAGTGCGATCAATCCGTCCGAGATCGATATCGTCCTGAAAGCCGATCCGACCACCATTCGCGTCGTGCCCTGGGCTGCTGAGCCCACCGCGCAGGTCATCCACGATTGCTTCTACGGCGACGGACGCCCGGTACCGATGGCGCCGCGATACGTCCTGCGGCGGGTCCTCGATCTGTACGCCGGCCACGGCTGGGAGCCGGTGATCGCGCCGGAACTCGAATTCTTCCTGGTCGAGCCGAACATCGATTCGGACTACCCTTTGAAGCCGCCTATCGGGCGCTCGGGCCGTCCGGAGATCGGCCGGCAGAGCTACTCGATCGCAGCCGTCAATGAATTCGATCCATTGTTCGACGACGTCTACGCGTTCTGCGAGGCGCAGGAAATCCAGATCGACACGCTAATCCACGAGGCTGGCGCGGCACAGATGGAGATCAATCTGCTGCACGGCAACGCCCTGTCGCTGGCAGATCAGGCATTCCTGTTCAAGCGCACGGCGCGGGAGGCGGCCCTGCGTCACAAAATGTACGCGACGTTCATGGCGAAGCCCCACGCAAAGGAGCCAGGTAGCGCCATGCACCTGCACCAGAGCATCGTGGACAGCAAGACGGGCAAGAATATCTTCAGTGCACCGGACGGCTCGCCGACCTCGCTGTTCTTCTCGCACATCGCCGGGCTGCAGCGCTACCTGCCGGCGGCGATGTCGCTGTTTGCACCGAACGTCAATAGCTACCGGCGCGTGACTCCGCACAACTCGGCCCCAATCAACGTCCAGTGGGGCTACGACAATCGTACCGCCGGGCTGCGTGTGCCGATGTCCTCGCCTGCTGCGCGCCGGGTCGAGAACCGCTGCGGCGGCGCCGACGCCAATCCTTATCTCGCGATGGCCGCGTCGCTCGCCTGCGGATATCTTGGGATGGTCGAGGGTCTCAAACCCACCGAGCCGATTACGGGCAGTGCCTACGACATGCCCTTCCAGCTGCCGCGCACGCTTGCGGAAGCGCTGCGTCTGCTGCGCGAGTGTCGGCCGTTGGTGGACGTCTGTGGCGAGCGCTTCGTATCCGCCTACACGGCCGTCAAGGAGGCCGAGCACGAGGCATTCCTGCAGGTTATTTCGGCGTGGGAACGTGAGCATCTTCTGCTGAATGTCTGATCCTGGGGAACGCCGATGAGCTGCAGCCAAGCCCGACGTGTGCTCAGCGCCTTTGTGGTGGCGCTGGCGCTGGCGCTGGTGTCGTGCGCAGGAGAAAAGCCAGGTAGTGCCGCCAAGGCGCAGGGTCCGGTTGCCGAGGATAAGGTCCTCAACGTTCTCAACTGGTCCGACTACATCGCACCGGATACGCTGGCAAAGTTTGAGAGCGAGACCGGCATCAAGGTCAATTACGACGTCTTCGACAGCAACGAGGTGCTTGAAACCAAGCTGCTCACCGGTCGTACCGGCTACGATGTCGTCGTTCCCACCGACTATTTTCTGGAGCGACAGGCGAAGCAGGGAATCCTGCTGCAGCTGGACAAGTCAAAGCTGCCGAACATCGCCAACCTCGATCCCGCTGTGTTGCGCCAGCTCGAGGCCGGTGATCCGGGCAACCGATTCGGGCTGCCGTATGCAGGCGTTCTCACCGGCATTGGCTACAACGTCGATAAGGTGCGCAAGGCGCTCGGCGACATGGCCATAGATAGCTGGAAGCTGGTATTCGACCCTGTTTACGCCGCCAAGCTAAAAGGTTGTGGCTTCACGCTGCTCGATCAGGAAGGCGAGGTCTTCGTCTCGAGCCGGATCTTCCTTGGCCTCGACCCTTCTTCCGAGAGGCCGGAGGATCTGCTTGCGGTCGAGGCGATGCTGAGGAAGGTGCGGCCGTTCATCCGTTATTTTCACAGCTCCCAGTACATCAACGATCTTGCCAATGGCGAATCCTGCGTAGCCATTGGCTGGAGTGGCGACGTCATGCAGGCCCGCGACCGGGCCCGTGATGCGGGCAAAGGCGTCAAGATCGCGTTTGCCGTCCCTAAGGAGGGCGTGCTGCGGTCGTTCGACATGCTGGCGATACCGGCCGACGCCCCGCACCCGGGCAATGCACATAAGTTCATCAACTTTCTGTTGCGCGCCGACATTTCCGCCGAGTTCACCAAGTTTCGCAAGTTTCCGGCCGCGAACCTCGCGGCCGAAAAACTGCTGGGCCCCGAGCTGCTTGGGGACCCGATCATCTTCCCTCCGCCTGAGGTCATCGAGCGGTTGAAGCCACATCGCGCCGAATCGCTCGCCTACGCCAGGCTTGCCAATCGCGCGTGGACGCGCGTGCGGACTGGCCGCTAGAGGATTTCCTAGATGAATGCAGTTGTTGGGGCCGGAGTCGAGACCGGCCAGAAAGGCGCTGCGCCGTATGTGCGCATCGAGCGGCTGACCAAGCGATTCGGTGACTTCGTTGCGGTGCGGCAGGTGTCTCTCGAGATTCAGCGGGGAGAAATCTTTTGTCTGCTCGGCGGCTCCGGCTGTGGCAAGACCACGTTGCTGCGAATGCTCGCTGGCTTTGAAACGCCGACTGATGGCGCGATCTTCATCGACGGTGTGGATGTCACGCAGGTCCCGCCGTATGAGCGGCCGGTCAACATGATGTTCCAGTCGTACGCGCTGTTTCCGCACATGACCGTGGCGCAGAACGTCGCTTTTGGTCTCAAGCAGGATGGCACGGCGCGCGGTGAAATCGAGTCGCGTGTGCAGGAGATGCTTTCGCTCGTCCAGTTAAATGGCTACGAGAAGCGCAAGCCGCACCAGCTTTCCGGTGGGCAGCGCCAGCGTGTTGCACTCGCGCGCGCGCTGGTCAAGCGGCCAAAGCTATTGCTGCTCGACGAGCCGCTCGGTGCGCTCGACAAGAAGCTGCGCGAACACACGCAGTTCGAGCTGGTGAATCTGCAGGAGAAACTCGGCGTCACATTCGTGATCGTGACCCACGATCAGGAGGAGGCAATGACGCTCGCTTCGCGCATTGGCGTGATGCGCGCCGGAGAAATCTTGCAAGTAGGCACACCTGCGGATATCTACGAATTTCCAAATTCGCGATTCGTTGCTGATTTCATCGGATCTGTGAACATGGTCGAGGGCCGTCTGATCGAGGACGAGCCGGACCATGTTCGCATCGAATGTGCGCAGCTCGGCGCGATCGTCTACGTTGATCACGGCGTGAGTTCGCCGCCCGACGCGCCAGTGTCGGTGGCGATCCGCCCGGAAAAGATCCAGCTCAGTCGCGAGCGGCCGGAGCAGACGGACAACGTGCTGCAGGGCGTGATCGCCGGCATTGCTTATCTGGGCAACGCTACGCGCTACCTGGTGAGGCTGCCGACAGGCTTTTTGCTGCGAGTCACCGCGCCAAACGTGTTCCGCCACGAGGAGCGGCTCGAGCCCGATGAGAGGGTATGGCTGCACTGGCACTCCTCCTCACCGGTGGTGGTGACGCGGTGAGCGTATCGGCCCCTGCCGGCACCCGCCTGGCTGGGCGGTTTGCGGCGATCCGCGGCGCGCTCGGCCGTCGGGCCGTAATTGCCCTGCCGTACGCATGGCTTGCCGTGTTCTTCCTCGTCCCGTTCCTGATCGTCCTGAAGATCGCGTTCTCGAACATTCAGTTGTCGATGCCGCCGGTGGAGCCGGTGATGGTCTGGACTGCAGACCACGTTTTGCAGTTGCGCCTGCACTTTTCGAACTTCACTTTCGTGTTCGGCGATGAGTTGTACCTGGCGGCGTTCGTGAACTCGCTGCAGGTGGCGGGTGTCTCGACTCTGTTCGCCCTGCTGATCGGTTACCCGATGGCGTACGGCATCGCGCGCGCGCCTGGCACCTGGCGCAACATTCTGTTTTTGCTGGTCGTGCTGCCATTCTTCACCTCTTTCCTGTTGCGCGTGTATGCCTGGATGGGCCTGTTGGGCCGCAGCGGCCCCATCAACGCTTTGCTTATGCAGCTGGGGATCATTCACGAACCGGTGCAGCTGCTGCAGACGGATTTCGCCGTTTATCTGGGCATGGTCTATTCGTACCTGCCGTTCATGGTGCTGCCGCTTTACTCGGCGATTGAGAAGCTCGACCTGACGTTGCTCGAAGCTGCGGCTGACCTCGGCTGCCGACCGGCCAAGGCATTCTTCATGATCACGCTGCCGCTGACCAAGGAGGGCATTTTTGCCGGCTGTCTGTTGGTTTTTATTCCGGCGGTAGGCGAATACGTGATCCCCGCGCTACTGGGCGGGCCCGATACGCTGATGATCGGCCGCGTCGTATGGGACGAGTTCTTCGGCAACCGTGACTGGCCCGTTGCGAGTGCGCTTGCGATCGTGCTGCTGGTGATTCTGTCGGGCTTCGTGCTGCTGCTGCAGCGCGTGCAGGCGCAGGAAGGAGAGGCCTGATGAACGACAGGCGTTCTTTCTTCGTGCTGACGATGCTGGTCTTCGGCTTTGCGTTTCTCTACCTGCCGATCATCGCGATGGTGATCTACTCCTTTAACGCGTCACGCCTTGTGACGGTCTGGGATTCGGCCAATTCCCCCACGCTTGCCTGGTACGTGGAGTTGTTCCACAACAGCCAGATCATGGATGCGGCAAAGCTCAGCTTCAGGATCGCCTCGGTCAACGCTACTGGCGCCGTGATCCTCGGTACGCTGGCCGCGTTCGCGCTCCAGCGCTACCGCAAGTTCCGTGGCCGGGCCATGTTTGGGTTGCTGACCACCGCACCGATGGTGCTTCCGGAAGTTATTACCGGTCTGTCGTTGTTGCTGCTGTTCGTCGCGCTCGAGCAGGGAATTGGCTGGCCGAGTGGCCGTGGTGCGACCACTATCACGATTGCGCATATGACCTTCTCGATGGCCTACGCCATCGTGGTGATTCAGGCGCGGCTCGCGACGGTCGACCGTTCGCTCGAGGAGGCGGCCATGGATCTTGGTGCGCGCCCGTGGAAGGTGTTCGCTGTGATCACGCTGCCGCTGATTGCCTCTGCCATCGCATCGGCGTGGGTGCTCGCGTTCATCCTCTCCTGGGACGACATCGTGATCACGAGCTTCGTCTCTGGCCCCGGGTCGACCACGCTTCCGCAGCTTGTTTTCTCGAAGGTCCGGCTCGGCGTCAGTCCGGATATCAACGCGCTGGCGACCATCCTGGTGTTGATCGTCTCGCTCGCGGTCGTTGTCGCCGGCACTTACATGATGCGGCGTGACCGTCGTCGCATGCGGGACTCCCAGGCCGCGCAAGGGGCTACAGGATGAGCCTGATTCTCGGCATAGACCTGGGCGGGTCGTCGATCAAGGCAGGGGTGGTGGATGCATCGAGCGTGCGGCTGGTCGGCGACATCCACGCCGTGCCAACCCCGGCTGGCGCGCCGCTTGCCGAGACCGCGGCAGCGCTTGCCTCGCTAGTGGCGCACTTTCCGCAGTGCACGGGTCCTGTCGGGCTTGCATTTCCTGCAGTGGTCAGTCACGGCGTCACGCGCACGGCCTCCAATGTCGTTCCCGCCTGGATCGGGGCGGACGCCGCGGCGCTGCTGGCGGCCGCTGCCGGTCGACCTGGTTACGTGGTTAACGATGCGGACGCCGCGGGAGTGGCGGAGATGCGCGTTGGGGCGGGGCGCGGTGAACGCGGCGCAGTGATGATGCTGACCTTTGGGACTGGCATAGGCAGTGCGCTGTTCGTCGACGGGCGGCTCTGGCCCAACACCGAGCTTGGCCATCTGATGATCGATGGCCAGCAAGCCGAGCATCTCGCCAGTGGCCGCGTGCGCACGGTGCAAGGTTTGGACTGGCCGGCCTGGTGTGAGCGGGTGAACTTGGTGCTGGCGCGTTATCACGCGCTGTTCTGTCCCGATCTGTTCATCATCGGCGGCGGTGTCAGCGAGCGCTTTGAGGAGTTTGGGGGGCTGCTGCGGTCGCAGGCCAGGATCGTACCTGCGGGGCTGCGTCATGCGGCCGGTGTGGTCGGTGCGGCGCTGTACGCGTCTGAAAGCGCGCGGGACTAATGCGAGTGTTCACTCCCCCTCCGGTGACGCGGCTGCCACGGGTCGGCACGACCATCTTCACGGTCATGTCGCAGCTCGCAGCGGAACTTGGCGCTGTTAACACCGGCCAGGGCTTTCCAGATTTCGAGCCGCCAGAGCGCTTGTGTGAGCTCGTCGCTCTGCACCTGCGGTCGGGCCACAACCAGTACGCCCCGATGGCGGGCATTCTGCCGCTGCGCCAGGCGATTGCCGCCAAGGTGGCACGTCACTATGGTCGCAAGGCCTGTGCCGATACTGAGATCACCGTTACCTGTGGCGGAACCGAGGCACTGGCCTCGTCGATTCAGGCGCTGGTTCACCCCGGCGATGAAGTCGTCCTGTTTGAGCCCGCCTACGACAGCTACGAGCCGATCGTCGAGCTGTGCGGTGGCGTCGTGCGGCGGGTGCCGTTGTCGCGGCCGGGCTTCGCGATCGATTGGCAGCGCTTCGCGGACGCCATCACCCCGCGTACGCGCCTCGTGATCGTCAACACTCCGCACAACCCTAGCGGCGCGTGCCTGTCGGTCGCCGACCTTGATCGGCTGGCCGAGGTGCTGCGCGATACCGCGGCCTACGTGCTCGCCGACGAGGTCTATGAGCACATGGTCTTCGACGGAGCCCGGCACGTGAGTCTCAACGCTCACCCGGAGCTTGCCAGTCGTAGCATCGTCGCCTCTTCTTTCGGCAAGACCTACCACGCAACCGGCTGGAAAATTGGCTACTGCGTTGCGCCGGCCGCGCTTACCGTGGAGCTGCGCAAGGTCCATCAGTTTGTTACGTTCGCGATCGCGACGCCCCTGCAGCATGCGATCGCCGACTTCATGACCGAGCATCCGGAGTGGGAGGACGAACTGTCGGCCTTCTATTCGGCCAAGCGAGACCGCCTGATCGATCTGCTGGTGCCCTCAAGGCTCGTGCTGGTGCCGGCGCGGGCGACTTACTTCCAGCTGGTCGATTACTCGGCCATCTCCGACCTGCCAGACGCCGAGTTTGCCCTGCAGCTGATACGCACGATCGGTGTCGCGACGATCCCGGTGTCGCCATTTTGCGAGCGAGCGCCCGCTGGCGAGCGGTTGGTGCGGCTGTGCTTCGCCAAGCAGGACGCGACGCTGGTCGCGGCCGCGGAGCGTCTGGTTCGCCTGTAGTTTGCCAACGGCCGCACGCAAGGTGCCGTCGCCGTGCTTGAATAGCCGCTTTGCAGTTTGCAAGGAATGATCGATGAAGCCGCGTACCCGCGTGAATCACCCGATGGTGGAGAGCCCGACGCCCGGCAACACACCGCTGGTCGCGCCGATCTACCAGAGCGTGAAGTTTGAGTTCCAGGACCTGGCCGAAACCGAGCGCGCCTGGGCGGGATCGGCAGATGGATACCACTACAGTCGCGTGGGGAATCCGACCGTGCGGACGCTGGAGCGGACGCTCAGCGACCTGCAAGGAAAGTCGGATTGCGTTGTCGTCGGCTCGGGGCTTGCCGCCGTTGCGGTTACGCTGCTGGCCCTGCTTTCGCAGGGCGACCATGTGCTTGCCTTCGTGGAGACCTACGGCCCGACGCGCGGCTTGCTCGCGCGTACGCTGGCGCGGTTTGGGGTGAGGCACACCTTGCTGTCGATCGAGGATCACGCGGGCATCGAGCGGGTTTTGGCGACTACGCCGACCCGGTTGGTCTGGTTCGAGTCGCCGACCAACCCGGTGCTGAAGATCGCCGATATCCAGTTCCTGACGGACGTTGCCAGGCGCTACGGCGCGTTGACGGCGCTGGACAACACCTTCGCGGGGCTTGAGTCCCATGGCCAGTTCGATGTTGACCTGTACGTCCACAGCCTGACCAAGTACGCGTCCGGCCACGGCGATGTGATGGGGGGTGCGGTCATTGGCAACGCGGCGCTGGTGGGTCAGGTGCGCGGCCAGGCGATCGCGCTGGGTCCGACGCTGGATCCCCACGCGGCGTATCTGATTCAGCGTGGATTGAAAACCTATCACTTGCGGCGCACCGCCCAGTGCGCCTCCGCGGCTATCGTGGCGGAGCACCTTGCCGTTCACCCCAATGTGGAGCGAGTCCGTTATCCCGGGCTGGCGGCGGATGTTGGCCACGCGCTTGCCAGTCGGCAGATGAGCGACTTTGGAACGGTGGTCAGTGTTGACCTGCGTGGCACCGCTGAGCAAAGCCGTACATTTGCAGATTCACTGCAGCTTTTTGCGATTGCCGCGAGCCTTGGCTCTACTGAATCACTGATTGTGCCGCCGCAGCTGCAGCAGCCGCGCGACCTGACAGAGCAGCAGCGGGTGGCGTCCGGCATCACCGCGACGACCGCCAGACTTTCGATCGGCGTGGAAGATCCTGAGGATCTGATCGCAGATCTGGACTCCGCTCTCGCTGCCGCTTTCGGCAGCTGACCGGCTCCAGCCGGGAGGGGCTCAGAGGCTGCTGGCGACCTGCACGCGATGGATCGCGTAAGGCAGGACCTCGAAGATCTCGCTCTGGCGGTGGCGCTGCTGGATGCCACGCCACCAGTCAGCAGTGAGGACTTCGCCGTGCGCCTTCAGGAAGATCTCGTTTAGTTCGTCGTTGAAGCCGAGGAAGTTGATGAAGGTCTGCGGGAAGACGTCATTGTCAGCGACGTAGTACCACGTTTCTGCCCGCATCTCGTCCTCGTCAGACTCCGCCGACGGCAGCTCTCGGAAACGACAGTCGGTGACCAGACACAGCTCGTCGTAGTCGTAGAAGATCACGCGCCGGTTGCGGGTCACGCCGAAATTCTTCAGCAGCAGGTCGCCGGCGAAGATGTTGGTATAGGCGAGGTCGCGAATCGCCTGGCCGTATTCAAGTACCGCGAGGGTGGCGTCCTCGTGGCTGGCTTCGCGCAGGTACAGGTTGAGAGGCTCCATGCGCCGCTCGATGTAACAGTGATCGATGATCAGGTCGTCGCCGTCCTCGTGCACCGAGTCCCTGGTCTCGGTCAGCAGCTCCTCCAGCAGCGCGGCGTCGAACAGCCGTCGCGGGAAGCGCAGGCGTTTGAATTCCTGCGCGTCGACAAGCCGCCCGGCGCGATCGTGCTTGAAGACGAACTCGTACTTGGTCAGCACGTCCTGACGGACTATGTTCTTCTGGGCCGGGAACTTGTCACGGATCAGCTTGAATACGACATCAAACGACGGCAGCGTGAACACGACCATGACCAGACCGCGCTCGCCCGGGGCGAGCATGAACTGGTCGTTCGCCGTCTGCAGGTGGCGGAACAGCTCACGATAGCGTTCTGTCTTGCCCTGCTTGGCGCGGCCGAGAACGGTAAAAAGCTCGCTGACAGGCTTGTGCGGCATCAGCTGCTTGAGGAACAGTAGCGCCTTGCCGACCCGTTCCAGGTCGACATGGAAATATGAGCGGGTGAAGCTGAACAGCACCGATACGTCGGCATCCGCGGTCATCACTGCGTCTACGAGCATCCCGCGCTCGGTGTTCTTCAGCACGATGACCAGCGGCGCCTGCCAATCCCCACCGACGATACGCCCGACGAGGTAGGCGCGTGTCATCTGATAGAACGCCGGCCGGATCATCTCGATGCTGACAACCGGAGTTGTATGCTCGGCCTGACAGCGTTGAATCTCGTCGGCGACGTGGTACACGCTGCGGTCGAAGTCGCGCCACGGGGCCTTGCAGCGAAACGAGGTCAGGATCTCCTCAAGCAGCAGGCCCAGTGAGCCGCGGTTTGGGTAGGTAGTCAGGAAGTCGTAGTCGGCGAGCCTGGCCAGCGGATCCAGGTCCAGTGCAACGAACTCGATCTCCGGGGAAACGCCAACCGTCCCGAAGAAGGTCCGGGTCAGGGAGTTGTAGAACGTCTTGCGGAACTCGGCGTCCGGCATCGCCTGGATCAGGGAGGCGAACTCGTCCTTGATCCTCGACCATAGGCTCCGGTCGGTCGACTCGGAGCTGAGTCGGTGACGCAGTGATGCTACGGCGCTGTCGACGTAGCGGCCATACAGCTCGATTCGCTCCAGGGCGTCGCGCTGGCTGCCTTGCCAGTCGCACTCCTCGAAACGCGCCGGCGCGCGGCGCGTGATCGCGCGGAATTCAGCGTTGTAACGCTCGAAAGCGTTCGACGCATCCGCCGCGCATTCACGCGCCAGTGCCGTGGCCGTTTGGCTCAGCGCCACGGCCGACCTACAGGTGCTTGATCAGTTCGTCAGCGAACTCGCTGCACTTCACTTCCCGCGCGCCTTCCATCTGGCGTGCAAAGTCGTATGTCACAGCCTTGGCGCCGATTGCACGGTCCATGGCCACGATGAGCGCGTCGGCAGCCTCGGTCCAGCCCATGTAACGGAGCATCATCTCGCCCGACAGGATCACCGAGCCCGGGTTCACCTTGTCCAGGTTGGCGTACTTCGGCGCCGTGCCGTGGGTCGCCTCGAACACCGCGTGGCCGGTCATGTAGTTAACGTTGCCGCCCGGGGCGATGCCGATGCCGCCGACCTGTGCGGCGAGGGCGTCAGACAGGTAGTCACCGTTCAGGTTCATCGTCGCAATGACGTCGAACTCCTCCGGACGGGTCAGGACCTGCTGCAGCGTGATGTCGGCGATCGCATCCTTGATGATGACCTTGCCGGCCTTCTTGGCCTCGTCCATCTCGATGTTGGCGGCCTTCTCGCCCTTGTCTGCCTTGGTGCGTTCCCACTGTTCCCAGCCATAAGTCTGGCCCGGGAACTCGCGCTCGGCGAGGGCGTAGCACCAGTTACGGAACGCGCCCTCCGTGTACTTCATGATGTTGCCCTTGTGCACGATCGTCACAGTCTTGCGCTTGTTGACGATCGCGTACTCGACGGCCGAGCGGAACAGGCGCTCGGTGCCGTCCTTGGACACGGCCTTGATGCCGATGCCCGAGGTGTCGGGGAAGCGGATCTTGCTGTACTGCTTCGGGAACGCCTGCTGAAACAGCTCCATGAACTTCTTGCAGTCCGCGGTGCCCGATTCAAACTCGATGCCGGCGTAGATGTCCTCGGTGTTCTCACGGAAGATCACCATGTCGACCTTTTCCGGGTGCTTCACCGGCGAAGGTACGCCCTTGAACCAGCGTACCGGGCGCAGGCAGACATACAGGTCGAGCAGCTGGCGCAGCGCTACGTTCAGCGAGCGGATGCCGCCCCCAATGGGGGTCGTCAGCGGGCCCTTGATGGAGACGAGGTACTCGCGGCATGCAGCGACGGTTTCGTCGGGCAACCAGGTGCTTAGCAGCTTGTTGGACTTCTCGCCGGCATAGACCTCGAGCCAGTGGATCTTGCGGCTGCCGCCGTAGGCTTTGGCAACCGCGGCGTCGAATACCCGCACGCTGGCTCGCCAGATATCCGCACCCGTGCCGTCCCCCTCGATGAACGGGATGATCGGCTGGTCGGGGACGGTCAGCTTGCCATTCGCAATCGTGATCCGTTCGCCACCGACCGGGGGGGTGTACTTCACTGTCGCCATCGGGTTCTGCTCCCTAGAGAATGCGGACGTGGACGTCACGCGCATTAAAGAGGGGCGATTTTATCACAGGGGTCCGGCTTGCCTGAGCTTGGGGGGGGGCGGCGGCCGATCGTGGAAAACCGCAGCCTGGGCCGGCGCCAGGGCGCCCTTGACGCCGGTTGCGTCTATCGGCCAGCGTAGGGCCGGTCAGCTGGGCGGGAACCCCGCCGCGACCAGGGCTGCGCGCACCTCCGCTTCGGGCCGTTCGCTGCGGACCTCGACCGAGTGGCTTGGCGGGTCTGCCTGCACCTCGGCCGCCGGGTCGATGGCCCGTATGGCGGCGGTCACGGCTCGCGCGCAGCCTCCGCAGGTCATCGCTTGGATGTGGAAGTTCATATGGTTCCTAGTGTAGCAGCGGAGCACCGCCTGGAAATCGGCGGGATGACGTGCGCGGCCTGCGTCGCGCGGGTCGAGCGCGCGCTGCGTACCGTGCCGGGGGTCGTGTCGGCCAGCGTCAACCTGGCGACGGAACGGGCGACGGTTGCGATGGAGGCGTCCGATCCCGCCGGGGAGGCCGCCACGATCACGGCGCTGCTGGCGGCCATCGACCGGACCGGCTATGACGCCCGGGTGGTAGCAGCCGGGGCGCCAGATGCCGCCGCCCTGGCTCGCCGTAGCGAGGCTGACCGCGCCGACCTGTGGCATCTGGCGGCGGCGGTGCTGCTGTCCCTGCCGCTGCTGCTGCCTATGCTCGCTGCGGTGGTCGGCCGGCACCTGCTGTTGCCTGGCATCGTGCAACTGGCACTCGCGACGCCCGTGCAGTTCTGGCTCGGGGCGCGCTTCTATCGCTCCGGCCTGCGCGCGCTGGCTGCCCGGGCCGGCAATATGGACCTGCTGGTCGCCATCGGCACCAGTGCCGCCTACGGACTCTCCGTGTGGATGCTGCTGAGCGCGCGCGGCGCGGTGGTGTCGCACCTGTACTTCGAGGCCTCGGCGGTCGTGATCACGCTCGTGCTGCTCGGTAAGTGGCTTGAAACCCGTGCCCGGCGGGGTACGGCGCAGGCCCTGCGGGCGTTGCGCGCGCTGGCGCCGGAGCGCGCGCGACTCTGGCGCGAGCACGGCGAGATCGAGGTGCCCCTCGCCACGGTTGCGTCGGGGGACCTGATCGTCGTGCGGCCCGGCGAGCGCATGCCGGTCGATGGCGAGGTTGTGGACGGCTTCACCGAGGTCGATGAGTCGCTGGTCACTGGCGAGAGTTTGCCTATCGCGGCGGGCCCCGGGTCGCGGGTCATCGGCGGCTCGCTGAACGGTTCGGGTCTGGTGCGCGTGCGCACTCGGCTGGCGGCGGCCGACGGCACACTGGAAAAGATCGCGCGGCTGGTCGAACACGCGCAGGCGTCGAAGGCGCCCATCCAGCGGCTCGTCGATCGGGTGGCGGAGTGGTTCGTGCCGGTGGTTGTCGTGCTCGCGTTGCTCACCGCCGCCACCTGGTGGGCGCTGGGAGCTGGCGTCGAGGTTGCGGTGCTGCGGGCGGTTGCGGTGCTGGTCATCGCCTGCCCCTGTGCGCTGGGCCTTGCGACGCCGGCGGCGCTGGTTGCGGGCACCGGTGCGGCGGCTCGTGCCGGCATCCTGATTCGTGACGCTGCGGCTCTCGAGCAGGCGGCGGCGATCCGAACGGTCGCATTCGACAAGACAGGTACCTTGACCGAAGGGCAGCCCCGTCTGGTGGGCATTCATGCCTACGACATGGCGCAGGACGAGGCGCTGGATCTTGCCGCAGCGTTGCAGCAGGGCAGTGGCCACGTGCTGGCGCGGGCGCTCGTCGCTACGGTGGCGCATACGGTGCAACCGGCTACCTGCCTCCTCGCGACGCCAGGGTTGGGCGTGGCCGGGCAGGTCGCTGACCGCCGATTGGTTCTCGGTAGTGAGCGGTTTGTGGTCGGTCATGGCATCGCGCTGTCGGCGGACGGATGGATCGAAGCTCAGGCGCGTGCTGGCCGAACGGTCGCGATGCTGGCTGAAGTAGGCGCGGCGCCGCGATTGCTGGCGGCGTTCAGTTTCGCGGATACCTGTCGCGCCAGCGCGCCGGCGACGATCGAGGCACTGCGTTTGGCCGGTATCCACAGCGTGCTGCTGACCG
>SESE01000369.1_pt1 | contig 19134 bp, 9 predicted proteins | sample 3171371 | NCBI WGS metagenome assembly SESE01 (sample SAMN06051881, study PRJNA518727) | freshwater metagenome | biome: subpolar coniferous forest; feature: holomictic lake; material: water; isolation source: holomictic Lake 442, 13 m depth | place: Canada: near Kenora, Ontario | collected... | reverse complement strand
ACCACCGTCTTCAACTTTGAATGCACCAGATCAATTTAAAATAAGTTCGTGGCCACGCACGGCCGCCACACCAACCGTGGCGCTTGCCACAAACATTGGTGAACGCTTTCATGATGCGTGGACGCGCGTTGAAATTCCAAGCAACACGAAATGTGTTTGGACGCGCGGTCTTTCTCTAGTTGAAAATTGTGACATGCTTCCCAGCGCTCATGGCGAGGGACGATTTATGACTGATGCAAAAACGCTTGAAACATTGGAAAAATATGGTCAAATTGCGTTGCGTTACGTGGCGGATGAAAACTTTAATGGCAGCACGAATGCCGTTGCCGGAATCTGTGATCAAAGCGGTTTGGTGTTTGGACTTATGCCGCACCCAGAACGCTTCACGCGTTGGACGCAACATCCTTGGTGGACGCGCCTGCCGCACACCACCCACTCTGGTGACACGCTTGGACTTTGCATGTTTAAAAATGCGGTGGCGTACGTGAACCGTGATTTGGCGCCGGATGTTTCTACAAACAACCAGGCCGCGCCCATTCACAACGCGTCATGACTCAACACGAACAATCAAAACATTTTTGCATGAAGTGCGGATATCAACTTGTCGGTCCGCCTCTTCCAAGACGTTGTTCTGAGTGTGGATATCCGGTTCTGCATCAAGCAAGGTGGCGAGAGGGTGAACTACACCTTGCTGGGCCAACCATTGTGTGGCCCGTTGCTAAACGATTTGTTTTGGCTGCCGCCATATTGTTTTTTTCATTTGTTATGTCCATTCTCTTTTACAGCGATGTGTTGTTGAATATAAAATTAATCTCATCTTCTACAACAAGTTTTATATTTATTCCATTTTTTGTAACGGCCCCACTTGCCGCTTTTTTGTGGTGGACTCCAATTCATGGTCCAGCATCTGATAGCTGGGGTTTGCATAAACAATCCGTGTTTCGCAAGTGGGTTTTATTGTCTGGTATGTGGTTTTGGGTCGTGGCGTTTTTTAATATTGCCCACCTTCTTGAATCCGCCAACCCAAAAACCCCTGTTTCCCCAAATACAATTAACGAGTTTTGGTCTTGGTACACAATCGCCACTATTGCGCTTGTTCCTGCTCTTATTGGTTGGCTAGTTGTGTTGTTGCATGTCGTGCGGGTCTCGCTGTATTTGCGAAATGAGTTTCCACATCGTATTTGGACCGCCCTTGCTTGGCTGTGTGGTGTTGCAACTTTGATTGTTGCCTATGTGTGTTCTAAAAATGAAAGCACTCTTTATTTTGAAAACATGTTGTGGATATTTGCGCTGTTCATGATTGGTATAAGCGCAGTTCTTGCGCTCCTGACCGCTTGGGATGTGGTGAATTGTCTTACTCACTCTTACCAAAGCATGGCGCGAGAAGAGCGTTTGGCAAAGCAGAATTCTGAGCGATATTCCGCACCAAAGTGACTATGCTTCGAGTCAGTCATGAGCAAGAAAACACTTCGATATGGCGTTGTTGGCGCGGGACGCATGGGTCGTCACCACATTCGTTTGGGCACACAGCTGGAAGGTGTTGATCTGGTTGGCGTTGTTGACCGCGAGGAATCCAGGCGCAACGAAATGACGCAGACGTTTGGTGGAAAGCCTTTCGAAACCGTTGAGCAACTAATTTCGCATGGAGTGGATTGCGTGGTCATTGCCACTCCAACCATTCACCACCGCGCCGCCGCGGAGGCGTTGCTTGCAAAAGGTGTTCACTGCCTTATTGAAAAACCACTTGCTCCAAGCGTGGTCGAGGCGCGCGCCATTGCCAATGCGGCGGCCAATTCTGGCGCCATTCTTCAGGTTGGCCACGTGGTCCGCTATGACCCGGTTATGGTGGCCATTCGTCAACTTTCGCTGGGCATGCCGCGCTTCATAGAAATTGATCGCATTAGTCCAATGACTTTTCGCAGTGTTGATGTTGGTGTTGTGCTTGACATGATGATTCATGATCTTGATTTGTTGTTGATGTTGCTTGAGCGCGAGCCGTCGGAGGTGCATGCAAGCGCGGTAAGTGTGTTGGGTGACAGCGAGGACGTGTGCAACGCCCGCCTTACATTTGCGCCGGGACCAGATGGACATTGTTGTGTGGCCAACATCACAGCCAGTCGTTTAGCCCTGAAGACCGAGCGTAAAATTCGCTTAATAGGTTCGGACGCCTATATGAGTGCCGACTTTGTGGAGCGAAAGGGAACCGTGATTCGCAAGACCGCCAACCAGGAAAAATTAACGTCCGTGAAGAAAAGTTTGAAAGATGGCGAGGACTTAAGCAGTGTGAATTGGCTTGATCTTGTGTCGGTTGAGGCGCTTGATGTGAAAGCGGGTGAGCCGTTGAAATTACAACTTGAAGATTTTATTGATGCGATACACACTGGTCGAAAACCATTCGCAGATGCCGAGGCGGGGTTTGCCGCGGTGCGCACGGCGGAGCGAATTGTGGCGGCAGCCAAGACCCTTGATGGCGCAAGGATGTAGTTGGACATGCGCATTGGCTCACATCGAAGCGCGGCCGGTGGGGTTGCCAATGCCATACATGAGGCGGTTGCGCTTGGTCTTGACTGTGTTCAGTTGTTCACGGCAAATCAACGTCAGTGGCGTCCGCGCCAGCCAAGTCAACAAGAATGCGCTGATTGGTTTACGGCGCTCAAGGCGGCGGGGTGGAGCAATCCCCAAGACCATCGCGTTGTAAGTCACAATAGTTATTTGGTGAATCTTGCAAGTCCAGATGCGGCGGCGCGAAAAAAATCCATCGCGCTGCAGCGAAGCGAGTTGGAGCGTTGTGAACATCTTGGAATTCGCTTGTGTGTCATGCATCCCGGGGCTCACCTAAGCGGCAAGCGATTGACCACGGAAAAAAATAATTTGCGGGCGGATCCAAGTGTTCAGGAGTTGGCCGGCATCAAGCGGTTGGCTTCTAGTTTGGATCAGCTTCACAAAGAATTGCCTGGGTATAAGGTGTTGACGTGTCTTGAAAACACGGTTGGCGCCGGCACAACCCTGGGCTACAACTTCAACCAACTCGCATTGGCCAAGCAGTTGGTTGGCAACGCTGATCGAATTGCTTTTTGTATTGATACATGCCACGCTGTGGCTGCTGGCTACAACATGGACACAACCACAAGCGCCAAAAATACTTTGGAATTAATTGAACAACACTTGGGTGTGAAACACGTGCGGGTCATTCACGCCAATGATTCGCAATTTCCATGTGGCAGCCGAAAGGATCGCCATGCGAATATTTTAGATGGAGTGTGTGGCGCTTCATGTTTCAAAGCGATAACGCATATCGGGGCGTGGAAAAATATCCCCATGATTCTTGAGACTCCCAAAGAGGGTTTGTTTCAAGGTCATGATTGGGATGTTGAAAATGCACAACGCCTGCGCGGGATAGCGGGCGTGCGCCAAATTAAAATCAATGCGGTTGCGCGGGTTGTGAAAACTTCTGCCCGGTCCTTGTTGTGTCTGGCATTTGTGCTTGTGTTGAACACGGCTTGTAAAACCAGAACACTTGATCAAATTCGTGGTGACACCCCGATTGAAACATCGTCATCCCTGCGTGGTCCGGCAACGCCAAATGTTCAAGAAACGGCCCAGCTTTCACAAGCAAATCAATTGATTCAGTCTGGTGATTACGACAGTGCGTTGAACGCCTTTCAAGAAATTCTTCAGGAAAATCCAAAACTTCCAGACGCGTGGGTTGGAGTGGGGCAGGCGCAGTCGCTGAAAAAAGATTGGACGCAAGCGGAGTCTGCGTTCTCAAACGCGGCGGAACTTGATTCGGGCAATTTTGATGCGCAGTTTGGTCGCGGCAAGGCGTTGCAGGTTCTGAATCAGTTGGTTGATGCAATCCGCGCGTATCACCGAGCCTTGCTCATTCGCCCGGAAGATTTTGATACAAACCTAAATATGGCGACGGCCTATTTACAACTTGATGAGGGAAAAAGCGCTGTTGTGTTTGCGGAAACGGCCGTGAAACTGAAACCAGATTCCGGAATTGCGCGCATTAATTTAGGTGTGGCGTATGAATTATCTGGAAAATATGATTTTGCAATTCAACAATACGAAATGGCGGCGGAATTAATGGAGCCAACGCCGCAACTTCTTACAAACTTGCTCAACGCGTATTCGCAAAGCAAGCGGTATCGCGAGGCGGTAAATGCGGCGTTGTTGTTGGTCAAGTTGGCGCCAACTCCAAACAGTTATGAACGGCTTGGTTGGGCATATTTTCGTGTTGGTGATTATGAAAAAAGCTTAAATGGTTACCGAGAAGCCGTACGAATTGATTCCAGACACTGGCCGTCTTGGAATGGAATTGGCGTGAATCTATTGAACGCCTGGGTTGTTGGTGGTAAAAAAGATGCGTCGCTTAAAGGTTCCGCCAAAGCCGCGTTTGAAAAATCGTTGTTGCAAAATCCAGAACAGCCCAAGGTTGTGAAATTAATGAAAGCGTACAAGTTGTGAGCGTGGAAAATTCCGATCCAATCAAAATTATGCGAGCCTCTTTGTTGCTTGTTGAACAAAGCGACTCCCTCACATCCAAACAAATTGATGATGCCTTGTCGGCCATCCTAAGCGGACAAATTGATTCAACAATGATTGAAGAATGGCTGCGATTGATTTCAAGGCACCTTCCAACAACGCCAGAAATTATTGGGGGTATTCAGGCGTTGCTGCGAACAACCTCGCTCATTCCAACGGACATCGCGTGTGAAAAAATTGTGGACACGGCGGGAACGGGCGGTGCGCCAAAAATGTTGAATGTCAGCACATTGTCCGCGCTTGTAATTGCCGCGTGTCGTGGTGTTGTCGCAAAGAGCGGAAATCGTTCACGAACAGGGTTTGGTTCCTCTGAAACATTGGCGGCGCTTGGTGTGAATATTCAGGCGGAACCTCACACCCAGGCAAAAATGTTGGATGAATGTGGTTTTTGTTTTTGCCTTGCCTCCAAACATTATCCCGCGGCTCGATTTGCCGCCGACGCAAGGAAACGTATCGGTACTCCAACATTGTTTAATGCCATTGGTCCATTATCCAATCCCGCGGGCGCGTTGCGACAGGTGGTTGGAGTTTGGAGTCGCAATCTTTTGGCCCCAGTAGCCGAAGTGCTTGCTCGCCGCGGAGCTATTCGAGCATTTGTGGTTCATAGCGCTGACGGATTTGACGAAGTAAGTGTGAGTGATCAAACCTACGGGATTGAAGTTGTGCGTGGACGCGTTATGGGAAATGTTGTGTTTGAACCGGAGCAGTTTGGAATTTCCCGCAGTAAAAATCCTCCTCGGGCCGCACAAAATTTGGAAGAGGCAACGACTGTTTTTCGGCGTCTTGCCAGTGGAGTTGATAGTGGTCCGCCATTGGATTTGGTGGTAATCAACGCTGCGCTAGGATTAATTGTTGCCGACAAGGCAAGTGATCCAAAATCAGCTGCGTTGCTTGCCGCTGATGCCATTCAATCAGGCCGCGTGAATGCTCTTCTTGAAAACGTGATCAAGCTTTCAAACGAATAAATCTTCAAGAAAAAAGTCATCTATTTCAAGGATGGTCGTGAAAGTTGACATTCTGTGTGAATGCGTGGCGGAATCCTTGGGCTATTCATTGCGCTAACACTTGTTGCGTCCGTGTCTGTTGGCTTGTCGCTTGCGCCAAGCCAAAGTGCGGAGTTGTGTATTGATTTTTGTATTTCAATTTCGGCCTGCTTGGCGGTGTTTGTTTGCATATTGAAAAATAAATATTCTGTGTATGTTGGGGTTGTTTCGTTGATTTTTGCAGGCGTTGCGTGGGGTGGTCACGCGGCAACCCGTGAATCAATTGCAAACATACGTGGATCTGTTGGGTTGGATTCTGTGTTGGTTCAATTTCAAGCAGAACTTATTGATGTATTTGAAAAACCAGATACACCAGATGAGGATCTTCTGGATCAATTTCAAAATGCCGTTGAGCCTCCGCGATATCGCGCGCTTTCCAAACTTCATTATGTCGTGAGCGAGGGTGTTCAAACCCCGTGCGATGGAACAGTGACGCTATTTATTGATGGAAATGGTTCTGAATTTTTAATTGGAGATGTTGTGCAAGGGGTGGGTTGGCTGCGTGGTGTGGGTGCTCCAACAAATCCTGGTGAAATTGATTTTAGAATTCGATCTTTCAGAAACAACCACGGCGGAAATTTGTCAGTTGCTGGAAATCCCAAAAAAATTTCAAGTGGTTCTTCCAAAAATATTTTTTTTCAATCATTTAGAAGCCAAATCTGTGCCTGGGTTGATCACAATTTAATTGCCTCCATTGCGCCCGTTGCGCCCCCTGAAATTCAAACACTTGTTGTTGCCATGACCACCGGTCGTCAACTTTCTGGATATAAAGTTTTGAGTCGGCACTTTTCAGCAAGTGGGTTAAGTCATTTTCTGGCAATCAGCGGATTTAATCTTGCTGTTTTGTTTGGCGCGGTTTGGATCTGCATGGAATTTTTTCACTTTTCATGGATCATTCGCGGTTGGTTTTTAACCCTTACCGCGTGCGTTTTTTTATTGGTTGTTGATGTTGAAACATCGGTTCTGCGTGCGGGAATTGCTGGAATATTAGTTGGCATATCTGTTGCCTGTGATCGTGGGTGGAGGGCGGATGGGTTGTTGGCGGTTGCCGCAATATTTACGTTGATTTGTGATCCGTGGGCCGCTTGGAATCCTGGATTCCAATTAAGTTACGGAGCTGTTTTGGCATTGCGTTATGGAAGCGAGCCGATATTAAAAATATGCATGTCACCATGTGCATTTTTTCCACGGCTTGCGGCGTGTATGCAAACCGCCCATGTCAAACAATGTGTCACGGCATTTTCCGCAAGTATCGCGGCATGGCTTATGTCGACACCGATTACGGAATCACACTTTGGAAGCCTTTCAATTTGGGCCGCCATTGCCAGCACAATTCTTGCTCCATTGGCTGCCTTGATAACGGTGTTGGCATCACTGGCCTGTCTGGTTGGGTCAATTCCGGTTGTTGGCATAGTTCTGGGATATCCACTCACAATTTCATCCACGATTTTTTTGTGGATTGCTGAATCTGTTGGACAACTTCCCGCGGCAAATATCCGTGGGCAAGCAGTTCCTTGGTGGATGGCTGTTGCGCAACTGCTTGCTTTGTTTGGGTGCTGGATAGCTCCACGGGCGCAATTACGGCGTTATTTATTTGTACTTTTTGCAATCTTATTTTTTTCAGGTTTCTTTATTTCAGGTCTTGTGGACAAGGTGTCGCCAACCGATTGGAGGTTGCGTATGACAAGTATTTCGGTTGGTGATGGAAGCGCTCATGTGATTGAAACCCCGCATTCATGTGTGTTGTTCGATGCTGGCACTATTTCCAGGCGTGCTGGTGGATCCAAGCTTATTGTGCCCGCCTTAAAAGCTATTGGGTGTGCAAAATTCAACGCTGTATTTATCTCGCATCCACACCTTGATCACTTTTCAGCGCTTCCAGAAATTGCGGCAGAATTTGAAATTGATGAGGTGTTTGCCACCGAGGCTTTCTTAAAATATAAATCAACACAATACGCGCCTGGTGTTTTAATTGATGATCTTGAAAAACGTGGTATTCAAATAACGTCTTGTACGGCTGGAAAAACGTTCGTCTTTGATGGATTTATGTGGACGGCGTTGCACCCAAAGATTGGATATCAAAGTCGAATAGTGAATGATGGAAGTTTGGTCTTGCGGATTGAGCCAGAAAAAAAATCGCTAGACATCCCGGTAAGCACGCCGCGTGTCAACGCGTGGCTGACTCTTTGTGGAGATGCACAAACAGAAGCTATTGCCAACGTTCTATCTTCACCAAGTTTTGGGCCGTCGCTTGTTATGGAATTGCCTCATCATGGGGCTTGGTCTGATGGAGTTGGCGAATTGGTTCTGAAAATAAATTCAGATATTTTAATTCAAAGCACTGGTTTTCAACGGTTTCGATTTGATCGAATTGGAAGCGTCGTTGAAAATAAAATTCGAGGTGTAACTTGTCGCGATGGTGCGTTACGAGTCACTTGGTTTGAGAAACAAGATCAGAATAAAATCATAAATCAGATTTTGTTGGAGCGTTGGGTTGGAGACGGTTGGGTGGTTGTGACATCTCATGAGTGTCAGAAACAATAATTGCGTCATCCAATCGAACCGCGCACCCAAACGCGCCGTGAATGGATTGATCAAGTCTAAAAAGAATTTGACCTCCATTCAGTTGTAGCCGAACACTGGTGCTTTTAAATTCTGGTGTGATGAATGATTGCCATACAACTTTTTCATCGCTTAAAATAGTCGCCCTGCAACCAATGTTTTTTTGAATTTGTGGTGGAACACTTATGGTTGCCAAGAGTGTGCCAGCGCTTCTATTTGTCTGAAATAGAAATAAGCCTGGTCCATGCAAATCCATGCGAATGGCATCAAAGGCTTCGGGCACGGTGTGCAAAATGACCACTGGTTGTGAAAGCCTTTGTTCCTGAATCTGCGTGTCAGCCTCGGCTTTTACAAAACATTTAGACAGGGCTTCAATCCCGTTTGTGTTTGGTGCAATTGCCAAAATGTTTTTCCACGGAATTAAAACACTGTCTCTTTCAATTGCTGCGTGTGGTTTTACAAGACGACATTGATTTTGATCATCGATCCAAGAATCGGCGTCTATGACGCTTCCATCATTGGTCCAGATTCTCCACCCACTTGGTTTTTTTGATTTCGCAACCAGGCTTATATCCACAATTCGATCTATTGGAATATAAATCATTTGTTTTGGGGGCGTTTGGTTTGATGTTGTGGTTTCAATTCCAACCCCGCGATCAATATCTATTGATTCTAAAAATCCATCAAGTCGATCGTTATTTATTAAAACAACACTATCATTTTTTTCTATATTTTCTTTACCGGCGTTCAACGCGCCGATTGATTTCGAGTTTTCAAGATCAATCAGAACAGACTGTAAAATGGTGTTTCTCCACATCAGTTTTGTGCCGTTCAGTTCATAGGCTCCCGCCAGTCTTTGACCATCTATCAGCGTGTAATATCCCGGAACACTTGTTTTTCGAATTGCATCAGATGGTTTTTCTATGATGATTTTTACACCACACCATCCCGGCCACTGCGCGATTGGGGGTATTGATTTAAGTGTGTCGTTGGATTTTTCGCCGCCTTGTATTGGTTGAAATAAAATAACGTCATCCGCCGATACCCATCCCAAGGCATTGATAGAAAGACACATCAATAGTTTTTGAAAAAAATTTTTGTTCACTTTTGAAATATTGGTAAATATCTTTTTGGCATTTGCAGGACAATTAAAGCCATAGATGTGCTATACGCCTGTCCCGCTTGGTAATCCATCCAGCTTCCTGCTTCGGTCTGTTTCGAAATCATCTCATTACGAATGTGTGGCCACCAATCCGTCCAACGCTTTCCGCCAGCCAAATACATGGCTTGCACCGCGTAATAGTGTCCATAAAAATAATGCGCTACGTCGGCGGGACCATTTTTATTTGAACCCACCACATCTTGTAGATAGTTTAAACCTCGCTCAATTGAATTATCAGAATAAATACCTGCGTAATACAAACTTGCCACACCAGCCGCTGTTCGAGGCCAAGCACTTGTTCCAGCCGTGGCCATATATCTAAATCCACCGTCGCTGTTTTGGCACGAGCGAACATAAGCAATAGCTTGATCAATTGTTTCTTTGGGAACTTTTACTCCGGCGTTTCGCGCGCTACGAAGAGCCATGACTTCACAAATTGTCACACTAATATCTGCGTCATATGGAACTGGGTTGTAGCGCCATCCACCTTCGTTGTTTTGGCTATGAATAATCAAATCGACCGCTCTTGTTAACGCGTCGCGAACACGCGAGTCCTCGTTATTCATTCCGTAAATTTCACCCAGAAACAATGTGGAGAATCCGTGTCCATACATTGGACCGTGATCTTTATCCCTTGCAAGCAATCCGGTTTCGGTGGCGCTGTTTAAAACAAATTCAAGCGCTCTGCGGACATTGTCGCCATACACACCGCGCCCTGGAACGTGTCCGTCCGCCATGAACGCTAGGGCGCAAAGAGAAGTGATTCCCGCGTGGCGTTCATATTGGCCCTTGCCGAACGACCCGTCATCGTTTTGTGTGCCAGCCAAATAGCGCAAGCCGCGTTGCACGGCCTCCTCCGTTGCTGGGGTGTACTCCATTTCCATTGGGGCATTTTGCGCGCTGGACCCAGCCTGAAGTGGCCGCTCTTTATCAAGATCGATGGGTTCAACCGTGCTTGTGTTTTGTAATTCTTTTTTTTGTTCAAGAATTATATTTTTGTCATCAGTTGAATTTTTATTTGGGGGAGCTGTTGATGACGGATTATTTTGTAATTCTTTCTGTACTTCGTTTTGAGCAACTGGTTGCGCGCTGGGTTGCGTTGTTTGGTTTGAAAAGACTTCGTTTTGAAGCAGTATTGTTGCCGCAAACACAAACACTATTGATTGAATTTGGTTTTTATAACACATCATGGTCCACGTTCCTCTGCCATTCTTCGATAGTAGGCTTCTGTCGCCTTTTGATAGAGGGCGCTAATTCGGTCTCGTCGACTCTGGGACATAATTTCGCGAATTCTTTGAGGAAGGTGGCCCCATTCAGATCGGCCCTCCTCCAAATTGGAGTCCGACTCGAGTTGGGCATCCTCAAATTCTGGTGGATTTATCTTGTCACCAGACTGATCATTTTTATTTCTGTCATCACCTTTATTTGTTTCGCTACCCACAGATTTGGACTGGTTCGATTGATTTGGTTTGGGTTGGCCGTTTTCTTGTTGTTCAGAACCGCCTGGTTTTTTTTCGTCGCCCGGCTTGGATTCTGATTTGTCTTTTTTTGATTTCTTTTTAGATGGTTTCTGAGATGCTGACTTTTCAAACTGAACGGCGGCGTCAATCAGGGCGTCAAGACGCGAAAGGGCTTGGGCCTGAACGCGTTGTGTGCCAATTCCAATATCTCGGTCTTGTGAAACAAGGCGTTGAGCCAACTGAATGTCTTTTATGGCAGCTTCGGCAAGATCATTCAGAGTTTTTTCATCTAAACCACTCTCAAGTTTTTCTTTTCGTTGCGCCTGTGCCGCATTTTCTCCAGCAGAAAATCCACCCACCCCCAATAGTTCATCAAGTGTTTTAGGTTTTTTTTCTGATGGTGTGTCTGATTTTGGTTCGGGTGTATTGACTGGCGTGTTTGGTGTTGAGGGCTCCGTATTGGGTGGGGGAGGTGTTTGTTGTCTTGAATTTGTATTGCTTGATTTGTTATAAAAAATTCCGTAGATCAATGTAATACCCGAATCCAGTGTCTGTTTATTTGTTTTTTTATCTTGTTTTTCAATTTGTGGGCCATCTTTATTTTGTGAGGCCTTTTTCATTTTTTCAACCCACTCCTCTCCAAGCACCCGAACGTCGTTCTGTAATTTTGAGATATCGTTGATAGACTTCTGTGCGCCCGGGGCATTCGCGCCCACTTCTTCGATCACTTTCGTTCTTCGATTAATTTGGGCCTGTAATTCCCGAACAAGGCGCAACTCTGCGAGTGGTGGAATTTTTTTCTTTTGCTCTGCTGCGCCGCCACCTTCTCCTCCACCAGAATTATTTTGAGAAAATGGATCTTCTTTTTGCTCTGGGTCTGTTAGGGCTGTTGCCAAGGCGTCTAATGCGTCCACCACAAAATCAAGTTCGCTTACCGTTTCGGCTGTGGGATTGGATTGTGAAAGTTGGTCTTGAGCCAACCCCATCCACTCATCTATCAGTTGGTGTGTTCGAACAAAGACGCTTGCTTCTTTTACAATGTCAGATTGATTTGGAATATTGCCAACTTGTCCTCGTAGTGTTTTTTCACGCTCGGAAATTTCTCTCGAGACCGCAGCAGTTCTTCTATTCAACTCTTTTGTATCTGGTGGAATAATCAACGCAACATCTTCTCGCAATGTCTTTTGAATTTGTGAAAATTCCCGATACTTCTTCGCTAAATCTTCCCGCTCTTTTTCTGATTCTTCCTCTTGTTGCTTTTGTTTCGCATCCTGCGCCTTCGCAAGAGCCTCTTTCAGCAATTCAAGTCCTCTTGAAGATGCGTCTTTGGCAACATCAATTTGATATGGTGTGGCTCGAAGCGCTACAACCACTTGGTTTTCAAATTCACCGGCTCTTTCCAATAGTGTTGTGATCTCCTGGGTTGTTTTTCCAGCTCCTTTTGATTCATCAATTGTGGCGGCTATATTCTGAGCCAACCTCTCAATGTTTTTTTCAATTTTATTTTTTATTTCAATTTCAGCGTTCTCCAGATTGTCAATTTCATTTCTTCCTGATTCTGCAAGAACAATGAGTCCCTTTATGGTTTCTATAAGGCTTAATAAACGCCTTTTAAACTCCTCATTTTTCGCTTTTCGATCGGCTTTCAATATTTTCTGAATTTTTTCAACCGCCTCCGCGGCGGCCTGCATGGAGTCGTCGGCCGCGCCTGTCTGATTCATCTCACTGCGATCAGCGGCCTCCTCCATTTGCTTCTCCACATCAGCCTTATCACCCTCTTGTGCCGCCGCGCGCAGGGATTGTGATTGCGCAGGATCTTTCTCCTTGTTTCTCTTCGCACGATCGTGAAGATCCTTAATAAGTGCGCGAGCCTCTTGCGCCGCCTCTCTTTGTTTCTGCGCCTGGTCGCGAAGTTTAGATTTTTCTGTTGGTGACATCTCATCAACTGTTCGGCCGGCGGTTGTGGGTGCGACTTGTTGTAGGTCTTTGCGCAACTTTGAAATTGTTTCACCAAGTTTTTCGGTGCGCCGTTGCGCACCGGCGGCGTCATCGTCTCGATCAAGAATGTCAAGCATCGCTTGAATTGCTTGTAGTGTTTCACTTTGCTCTTTGCGCGCTTTTTGTAAAGCCTCCGAATCACCCGTGGTTGTTTTTTGAAGTTGTTGAGATGCGTTTTGACTATGTGAAGATGCTTTTGTGGCCTGTTGATCAACTTCATTCAGCGCTTCGGCAATGTTGGAATCCTTCATTCCATTTTTAGAAAGGCGCTTTGTCAAACGTTGTGTTGTTTTTTGCGCCTGTTCAATTCGGTCACTTAGGCTCTTTTGTGTCTGGATTGTATTTTCTGTTTTTTGCTCATTAATATTTTCTTTTTGTCCCATTTCTAAACGAGTAATGTTTTGCCGAAGAATGTTGGTTTGTTGACGAATATTTTGTTCAAATGTTTCTTGATCCACTATTCGAATCCGGCGTGGTTCGCTTAGTGTGGCTTGGCGTTTCTCGCCGTCTTTCTCGTATTGATCGCTGGCTATTCCGCGCAGAAGAAGCGTGTCGCCGTTTTGGATATCCATGCTCGCTAATTCCAAATTTTGTTTGTATTGAAATTCGTTTGAATTCGCCTTTTTTTCTATTTTCTGAATTGTTGTTGGTGTTGGTTCTCCAGATCTTTGCTGGCGATCAAGCCTTATACCTACTGACACAAGTTCTAGATCATCCCTGGCTTCAATAACCTCTGAAACGGTTGCTTTGTTGGTCACAACCTCGTCTTGTTCTGGATCACTCACAACCACTGTTGGTGTTTGATCGACAACGACTTGAATTCGCGCGCGAAGTGGTTGCTGCCCTTTAATTCCGTTTTCATCGCTTGGATCAACAACAATATCTATACCGCTATTGACTGACCATGAAATTTTCCACAGATTTGAGTTTTCAAACTTAAACTCATAGTTGTTGATTGGCGCGTTATTTTCTGTGTCAATTGCTGTAATGGTTCGCGCAAGCCACGCCGGATCAATATGTTCCGCCTCACGAAGTGTTGGAACAACCGGGGCAGAAAGTTTAATTTCAAGCGTTGCTGTTCCACCAGCAAGAACGGCTGGAAGTGTTGGCATAACCCCGCCACCCCACTGTAGGTTTATGCTTTCACGATATTTTTCAGCATATTTGGGTGGGTAAATACTCAATCGCGCCCCAACTATGGTGGGTGGTTCAACCACCGTAATTTGTGTTGGAGTTGTCGTTGTGTCGTCGGTGTGAAATGTCAGGGACATTGTTTCGCCCTCGGCCACAATGGGTCTTTCCCATGAACCGTCGCTTTGTGGAACCATTTCCAGTTTTTTAATTGTGCGAACGCCATTTTTATCTTTGATTTCACAAACCGCGTCCACTCGCACGCCAATTATTTTAAGAGCGTCTTGATCATCGTCGGCGCGCGCGCGCAGAAGAAATGTTTCGCCCTTGGCTATATGCGTCAACGAGATTTCAGAATGAATTAAAATACGTGGTGGCCATTCCGTTTGACTCCATGGCGCCAACGTACGGACAAGCGCTATGGTTGTAATTTGTTTTTCCATGAAATAGCAGAACAACCAAAGTCCCACAATTATCCATGCTGCTAACGTGGCTCGCACAACCGGTAATCGACGAATGTGTTTGTTGGGTCGTGTTGATTTCCAAAGCTGCGAGGCTTTTTCGACAATGCCCGCGGCAAGTCTGTCCGTTTTATCTAAGCCCACGCTTTCAAAATCAACGGCACTGGCCAGCGTTCCCTGAAGGGTTGGTTCAACCTCTTCAAGACGAATAGCGATGCTGGTCTTTGTTGGATTGTTGTTCCATATTGGTTTGAACCAGCGCGTAAATGATTTCCACGCAACAACAAGTCCAGCTAAAAAAATCACGCCGCGCGCAACCATTGGCCAATGAACCATGTAGTCGATCAGCCCGAGTGCGGCCAAAGATATTCCAACAACCACAACACCCCACGCCGCACCTTGAATGCGGTTGAGAGTGATGATTCTTCTTCTGAGAATGGTGATGTGTTGGTTAATGTATGACATACAATTTTTAAATTCGCTTGTTAAGTTTCTTCTTTGTCTAATGATTGATCACATCATTTTTAAAATTCTTCTGCCGACCCACTCTAGGGTTATGACAAAAACAAAGATTGCATAAAAAATCCACTGGTTCCAAAGCGGTATTTGTATTGGTTGCCGAATTGTGAAAGAACGTCTTGGTATCAGTTTTTCAAGTTTCTCTATCTCGGAAACATTGATCACTTGTCCTTTGGTTGCGGCGCTTAATTTTTGTAATAGGTCGTGGTCGGGTGTTGCATCGATTCGTTCCATATCCTCTTGGGTGATTGTTAGGCTTGCCTCGGGTGATTCTGATATTTGTGGCTGGCGAATTCTAAATTTCCAAAGACCGTCGCCTTGGCTTGGCGTCATCCACACATTTGAAAACCTGTTTCCCCCGTCTGGTTTCAGTGAAATATCAACAACGTTTCCACCTTGCTCTTGCCGAGCTTCAACCACCACTATTTCACCTGTCGAGGTGTTTGCAAGATCAGCAATAATTCGAACCGGCTGATGATTGGTTGCTCTTACCGGGTCAACCTGTAGTGAAACGCCCTCCTTGTTTCGAAGAGCTGATCGCGCAAGATGTCTTATGAGCTGAATCCAAAATCTCTCGGGAAATGTTTCTCCTCTTCCATAGCGCCACCTCCATGTTTCATCTGTTGCCACATATGTTGTCTGGCCCGCTCCATAGCGCATGGTGAGAACCAGAGGTGTTTCTTTTTTAGCGCTGTCTGCGTTGTCTGGTTTGGATCCGGTGGTGTACGCCAAAACTTCCGTGGTTGGTTTAAGGTTTCTATTTTCAATACGTTGCGCCCATTCTAATTTGGCCCAAGATTCGCCACCCACCGAGAGTTCTTTGGGCCAAGGTTGCTCTTCTTCTTTTGTGTTTCCTAAACGAAGAAGGCCTATTCTTCCGGCTGCCTCTGTTGGTTCCATGTAAACAGGTCTATCCACCCGTGGTAATTCCAGAGGTCCATGAAACGGAAGCAGGTCTTCAAGCGTGTTGCCACGCCAACTTGAAGGAGTACTTCTGTCTCCGGCAATCCACAACAATCCAACACCGCGTTTGGCCACCAATTCCTGAATGTGTTTTTGTTGTGTTGTATTTAGAAATCCAGAAGGAACATCGCCCAAAATAATGACGTCAAACGCCGCAAATTCTTTCTCTGTTTTTGGAAGTCGGGAAATTGGTGTGGTTCCCTCTTGGGCGAAATCGCGGTCCGCTGACAAAAGCATGATTGAGCTTTCAATATTTTTTTCGCGAAGCAAAATATTTTTAATGTAGCGAAATTCCCAACGCGGCCACCCATCAAGATATAAGACACGAATTGGTCGATCAATAAAATTAATGTCGACGCGCCGTAAATCGTTGGATTCGTCGGCGTCCTTTGGCCCATCAATCGCGACTTCCCAAATTGTTTCTCCTGGATTTTTTCCTTGTCCAACCAGAGTCACGTTTGCCTTACCGTCGGGACCAGACACTGCTTCTTGCTCATCAATTTTTCGCTGAGAAACTTTATCCCTTAAGACAACGCGTATTTTTTCATTTGGCTTTCGCGTGCTGATTTGAGCCTGAACCGGAATTTGGTCTTGTAAAAATCCAATTTGTGGCGCTTCAACCGAAATAATTCCTTGATCGTTAATTCCGTTTGGGTCACCAAGTGGAATTGTAAAAACAGGCACTCCAAGCGTTTGAATTTGTCTTAGTGTTGTGGCGCCCACCGCATCTTGGCTTCGACCATCGGAAATAACAACCACCGCCGAAAGGGGGCGTCCAAGATTTCTTTGTAGTGTTTGGCTGATGGCCGATGCGAGAAGCGTTCGATTGCCTGTTGCTGGCGGAAGTTCTTCTTTTTTCAAAACAACGTTCGCGCTTCCAGTGACTGAAACCCATTCAACTTTGTGATCTTTCGCAATGGAGTTCCACACATTGTTTTGAAGTGCATTTGTTTGAACATCCGCACGCGAAACAATTTTTCCATCCGTGTCAACCATATCGCGTACTTGCAGGCTTGAACTACGGTCCACCAATACGTCAACAAAATCGGGTTCTATTCTTTCTTGTGGCCATTCAAGCGTGGGTTCCATGGACAATGTGGCGATCATGAATAGGGCGACCACGCGAAGAATTGCTAGAAATATTCTTGCACCAAGCTTTCCTTTCATGTTCACGTAGGAAAAAATTGCCGTTGAAAAAATGACCATGAATCCAACTAGGTACAACCAGGGCGGTGCGGGTCTTTCGAACACCAAGTGCCACGGTTGTCCAGATAGTTCAGGCGGAACACCAAGCCAATTAAAAATCCACTGACTCAAGTGGATACTCCAACAACTGGACGTGTTCCTTGTGGGGAGCCTTTTCTAGAAAGCACGCTCTCAACAAGAGCAAACATAAGCGCAAATATAAATAGCGCTCCACTAACCGCTGGGTCCTCCAGACCCTGATTTTGAGATGAGTTGATCGGCTTGTTTTCGTCTTGAAATTGAAGCGTGTTGATAGAACCAAACCAGGCGCGAAGGGCGTTTTCTGTGAGTGGTTGTATGGATGCGGCGGCGGGCGATATGTTGACGGCGTATGTTTGTGTTTGCCCGTTTCTTTTTTGAAGCGTCCATAATCCTGGCGTCAGCACGCGAGTTTGCGATTGACCATTTTGATCAATTTCAATTGTGGGTGCGCCGCTTTGTGCGGGGGGTATAAACATGCCTCCTGCGGCCGATGATCCAAGTGAGAGGGTGCTTCCAGTTTGTATTTCTTGTTGTTCCGTCGCTATGGCTCTTCCACCACGAACTAATTCTTGAAATAGAGGAACCATGAGTGGTTTCACGGGTAAATCGCTCCACGATAATTCAGGTGAAACCGCAAGAATGACCACAAGCCCGCTTCCATTCTTTGGTTTTGCCCAACACATCATTGGACTTCCATCTTCAAACAACAAAGATGCTTGACCGGCGGCGTCCGTTGTTGCAAGGTCTATATGTTTTGCCACATGAATTGGCTCACTTAATAGATCTAATTCCGCGCCAAGAATTGAGAGTGGACCAATGCGTGGTTGTTTTGTTGCCAGACGTATATCTGCGACCTTGATTTCTTTTTGTGAGCGGATTGGAATTTCTAAAAGTCGCTCAATATCCACCGCCCAATTTTGTTCGGCGCTTTCGGATGCTGGGGTAACAATTAAAACGCCACCATTTTTTGCAAAGGTAAGCAGCCACGTCCAACCAGCCTGGTCAACAAGATCGGGCCTTGTTAAAATAACGGTGTCTGATGCGCTTGGTTGTCGAATTGAGATTGTTTCCGCATCAATTTCTTGGGCCGTCATTCCCGTTGATTCGATTGCGCGAATAATCCAGTTGGAGGCGGGAAGTTTTTCAATGTTCTGTTCCGTGGACTTTCTTCCAAGAACCGTTACGTTTATTTTCTCTGTTGAATCACAAGATAAAAATATTTTATTATCAAACGGTTGCGCATCCTCTTGTATGGTGGCTTGAATTCCCTGCTGTGTGCCACGCTCAAGTTGCAGACGAACATCAAACTCCGTCTCGGTTGCTATTTCGTTCCAATAAAAATCTTTTTTTGCAACCATGACGTTTTGGTTGTTCTGAAATAAAATCTGATTCGCTGCTTGTTCAAGCGCCCCCTCTCTTCGAATCTCCATTTTGACAAGGCTTTGATTTGCCTCTTCGGTTTCACCAGCAGAACGAATCATTGAACATTTCCACAGTGTTTGATTTTGCGGCAATCCAGATTGTGGTTTGCTTATAGTCAGTGTGGATTGTTGAGCGCGTTGAATAAGTGCGGCGGAAAGTGGTTGTTCTACACGAATGCTGCCCTGGCGAAACCCACTCCAAATTTCGACATCTCTTGGTGCGGTATTTGTTTCTGGTTTTTCAAGCGCCTTATCTAGTGCGTCTGAAATATCGCAGGGGACTTCCCTAGAAAAAACTTTTTGTATCGACTCAACGGCAAATTCTTTGTTTGAGGTTGGTTCAAATAAAACACGCGCGGGTACAGAGGCCAACACCACGGCGTATCGATTGCTGGCTCCATCTTTTTGTATGGATTGGATCACTTCTTGTTTCAATTCATCCAACACACTTTTTCCATTTGATTTTAATTCGGCGCTTGTGGCGCCATCATCAATAACAATCCATCTTTCCTTCAATATTTTTTCACGCATCCAAGCTTTTGCAAACGGGCCCGCCATTGCAAACCCAACAAGGGCTATGGCTAAAACTCGAAGCAAGAGCAAAATCCACTTCTCTAATTTTCTGCGACGATAAATTTT
>SESE01000367.1_pt1 | contig 19178 bp, 19 predicted proteins | sample 3171371 | NCBI WGS metagenome assembly SESE01 (sample SAMN06051881, study PRJNA518727) | freshwater metagenome | biome: subpolar coniferous forest; feature: holomictic lake; material: water; isolation source: holomictic Lake 442, 13 m depth | place: Canada: near Kenora, Ontario | collected... | reverse complement strand
AGTAACTGGTTGAGCTGTTCAGGCTCAATGCGCATCAGCGCCTCTTTTTCGTCGATCAGCTTCTCATTAAACATATCGACGGCAATTTTAACCGCCGCCATTCCGGTTCTTTTGCCGACCCTGCACTGCAGCATAAAGAGCTTGTCGTTCTCAATGGTGAACTCAATGTCCATCATGTCGTGGTAGTGGTGTTCGAGAATAGAGCGAATCTCTTCGAGTTGGTTGTAAATGTCGGGGTTTGCAGCCTTGAGCTGTTCTATTTTCAGAGGAGTTCTTGTTCCGGCTACCACATCCTCACCCTGGGCGTTCATGAGGAACTCGCCGTAGAAGATGTTGTCGCCGGTGGCTGCATCGCGGGTGAAGGCGACACCGGTGCCGCAATCCTCGCCCATGTTGCCGAAAACCATCGCCTGAACGTTGCAGGCGGTGCCCCAGTAGCCGGGAATGTGGTTCAGTTTGCGGTAGACGATGGCCCGTTCGTTGTTCCAACTGTTGAAGACGGCTCCGATGGCTCCGACGAGCTGTTCGTGGGGGTCTTCAGGGAAAGTTTTGCCGGTTTTTTCAAGAATGGCGGCTTTGTATTTGGCAACAATATCCTGGAGGTCTTCGACGGTGAATTCAGTGTCGAGCTCGATGCCGAGTTCGTGTTTTTTAGCTTCAAGAATTTTTTCGAAGGGGTCAATCTGCTTTTTGTCGGTAGGTTTGAGATCGAGCACCACGTCGCCATACATCTGTACGAAACGGCGGTAGCAGTCCCACGCAAAACGGGGGTTTCCTGATTTTCTTCCGAGGCCGTCAACAGTTGCTGCGTTCAGTCCGAGGTTAAGAATGGTGTCCATCATGCCGGGCATGGAGGCCCTTGCGCCTGAGCGTACCGAGACCAGCAGGGGGTTCTCGGGGTCGCCGAATTTTTTGCCTAATTCCTCTTCAATTTTACGGAGAGCATTGGGGATGTCGCGGTCGAAGAGATGTTTCGGGTAATTTTTCTGGTTGTCGTAGTAGTAGGTGCAAACTTCGGTTGAGATGGTAAAGCCCGGAGGAACCGGTAAACCGATGTTGGCCATCTCTGCAAGGTTGGCGCCTTTGCCACCAAGCAAATTTTTCATGGACGCATCACCTTCAGAAGATCCGCCGGAGAAACTGTAAATGTACTGTTTGCTGGCACTCTTTTCGTTGGTAATCTCAGATTTTGGCATGTTTTCAGGAGTAATTATGTTTTATTTAGACACCTGAAAAGTTCAAACAGGTGGTGATAAAACAGGTGAAGTTGACTACTTTTAACTGAGCCAGAATCTAATAAATATTGGATGCAAATACTACCGGAAAGGATATTTCATTACTGATTTTATGAAGGGAATTGAGCCTCTTGTTCTTCTGCTGCAGATTGTGCGGCTTGCAGTGCCATACACACTTACCTCTGTTGGTGCCACCTTTTCCGAGCGGGGCGGGGTCGTTAACCTTGCTCTGGAAGGGATGATGCTGGTGGGCGCTTTTGGCGCCGCTTATGGGCAGTATAGCACCGGTTCGGCCACGATTGGAATTCTTGTGGCGTTGTTGTGTGGTTTGGGGGTGGCGCTGCTCTTTGCTTTTGTGACGGTGACGTTAAAGGCTGACCAGATTGTGGCTGGTATTGCCATCAATATTCTTGTTATGGGGGCGACCCGTTTCGGTCTCACCCTTCTCTATGGCAGCTCAATGAATTCGCCGCGTATAGCGGGGCTTGAGCTCCCCTTTCCGTTATTGGATCCACTCTTCCTCGCTGCTGTTGTTTCAGTGGTTGCTGGCCAGTGGTTGCTTTTTAAAACCCCTTATGGCCTGCGGCTCAGGGCAACCGGAGAGAGCGCTGCAACTGCCGATACGGCGGGAGTTCCTGTGGATTGGATGAGGTATTCCGGCGTGCTTGTCTCTGGTGCGCTGGCGGCTCTTGCCGGGGCTTTTCTTCTCTTTCAGCAGCACACCTTTACCGATAACATGTCTGCCGGAAGGGGTTATATTGCTCTTGCTGCGATGATTATCGGCAAGTGGACTCCGATGGGTGCTGCCCTTGCAAGCTTGTTGTTTGCCGTTACCGAATCCATGGAAATCTGGCTCCAGACGGGATGGATTCCGTCGCAATTGGTGCAGTCATTGCCCTATGTCATCACGCTTGTGGTGCTTGCCGGGTTTGTCGGGAGGGCTGCTGCTCCACGTGATGCTGGTACCCCTTTTGAGAAAAACCGAAAATAGCGGTCGCTGGCTGGTGAACGACCGCTATATCCAATCAATCTTATGCAGGCTTTTCAGCTTCACACAAGAGATGATCGTATTTTCTTATGATTCGAATGTTGGTGAACCCGATTGATTCCAAAATCTCCTTGTAACGGCTCTGCTGTTTGTAGCCAAGCACTGAAAATGGCAATCCAGCCCCAAGAATGTAGTGGCTCAGATAATCGAAGTTCGGCTTTTCCGGATCGTCGATAATCATGTCGAGAATGATGAGCTTGCCGCCGGGAGTAAGTGCTTCATAAGCTTTTGTGCAGAGCATAGCGGTTAACTGCTCATTGGCCGAATAGAGGATCCTGCAGAACATGACGGCATCTGCTGTGGGATAGGGCTCTTTGTAGATGTCAACGGCAGCGCCTCTGAGTCTGTCGCCGACCCCTTTTTCGGCAGCATTCTCATTGACCAGTTCAACGGCTCCGGGCAGATTCAGGATTGTCGAATCAAGCTGCGGAAACTTTTTCAGGAGAGCCGCCGAAATGTCGCCGATGCCACCACCCACATCAACCATGCTCTGGGCTGTTGCCAGGCTGGCCTCTTCAAGCAGCAGTTTGATGGCAAAATGGGCGTTGCTGCGGTGAATCTCTTCAAAATACAAGTTATCTTCCCGTGTGACAGGCGGATAGGGTACCCCAGCCTTGAAAGCCACTTTCCCTCTGACGGCATCGGCTATTTTGAGGTAGAAACTGTCAGATAGTTGTGCCATAGCTTCTGCTAATGGCACCATGCAGAGATTTGGAAGATCTCTGTCTGGCAGAAACATTTTTTTTGCAAACGGGGTGATACTCCATTTGCCACCCTCTTCTGCAGTAATCCCAATTTGCCGCAAGGCTTCAAGCAGTATGACAAGTCGTGGTGGAATTGCGCCGATACTGGATGCAATTTCTTCGGTCTTCTTTGCCTCATTGGCAAGATGTGTAAACAGATCAAGTTCAAGGGCAGCCTTGATACAACCAAACTCCACCAGCCCTTTGAAAACAAGGCCGTTGGCCTTCTGGCTGTATTTTAGTAACTCTTTGTCTCTCATAGTGTTAATCTGTGCTGAGTATGTGATTGAAAAAAATCTTTCCCGTGTGTATTTACCCGCGTATGATGCGGGTGTTATCTCTTGATGTTATTCTCCTGCTCAAAAATATCGAGTTGTTCACGAAGGTTTTTTCTGAAGGCGAGGCTGGTGACCAGATTGAGCAATTTATAGGGGTTCACTCTCACTCTGTTAACAATGTTTTTCCATGAGTAAGCCCTGTTGTAGCTGGTCATGAACTTTGTGCTGAAACTTGACGGGGTCATACTTGTCTGATCGAATGACAAGATTCATGGCATTGTATTTTTCCCGGTTTTCGTCAGTGATCCACCCGTTGTTCTTGTATTCCCAATACATGGTTGTTCCGGGGTATGGGGTGATAATCTGGAAAATCGGCATGAAGATATTGTTCTTGCTGACAAATGTAACGAGGTCATCCATATCTTCATAGCTGTCAAGCGATGGATTGATCAGAAAATTTCCCTGGACGTTCAGGCCCGCCTGGCGACACTCATCAATGAGACGGGCAAATTGGTCGGCTGAATTGACGTGCCCCTTGTTATAGGCTTCAAGAGTACTCTGTTTTATAGATTCAAAGCCGACCAGCACCATAATGCATCCGGCCTCCACGAGTCTTCTGACAGTCTCCTTGTCTTCCAGAAAATTGATGCTGAAAAAAACGCTGAAGTTGATATTGCACTCTTTGATCAGTTCAAGTGACTCCCATAACCTTTTTTTGCTGACACCAAGATTCTCATCGCAAAGCATGAACCATGGCTTTGATGATTTTCCTTTCGCTTTAAAAAATACTTTTTTTGCAGTTTCAATCTGCTTTTTCAGTGCATCGGGTTTTTGTGTGCGATAGAGCTTGCCTGTAAAATTTGGGGTGACGCAGAATGAGCATTCGAAAGGGCAGTCTCTGGTGATGTAAAGAGGGATAGATTTGGTCCCATCCACCTTTTCGCGTTTCGATGCTTTGGCAATTCTCTCGTAATCAATAGGGATAATTTCAGTTACCGGAGGGAACTCTTTTGAGTCGTAGAGTGGCTTCAAGCGGTTGAGAGCAACGTCCTCAAGAACGGTCAGCCAGCTTTCATGCCCCAGGCAAGAGTATCGGGGAGGGAGAGAAGGCGAAGTGTTTCTCCGGTCGGCGCGGTATCAAGCACAAGGATATCATAAAGGCCGGAAGCTTTGTACCGTTTTATTCGCAGCAAGGAAAAGAGCTCTTCCATGCCGGGAAGGATGGTCATCTCATCAGCGATAACTCCTGATACCCCCTGAGCCATGTAAATTCTTGTATAGAATTTTTGTACAGATTGCCAGTTTTCCTTCAGATCCACGTAAGGATTGACCTCAATGGCATCAAGGTTCTTCCTGATCTTTGTGGGTTCAGCGCCAAGAGGCAGGTTAAATGAATCCGACAGACTATGCGCGGGATCAGTTGAGAGAACAAGAGTGCGATAGCCCAGTTCAGACAAGCGGACAGCCGTAGCCGCAGAAACACTTGTTTTGCCTACCCCGCCTTTACCTGTAAACGTTAGAATACGCATAATCCGGACTTTTACGATTGACCGAAATGAAATGAAAAAAATCAGGGTAAGTAATAGAATAGCGAAAAGAATAGAACAGCCCATAATAAGCAAGAAGTGCTCAATCGCCAAGAAAACGTTTGGCCGAAAACCCGATAATGCACTTTCTCAAATATAGATAGTGCTCTATATCCGGCAAAATGTCTGATGTTGACCAGTACGTATAAAATTTGGTCACATTGATTTTTTCAACGTTACTCCAAGTGATTTTTTGGAGTTGGCCCCCGTTTTTTTAAAAAACTTTTCATACCTTGTCACCTTGGTTTGTAACGGTTTTTAACATTTTTTGCAGATTTCAAGGTATGCAGATCTCTCAATCCAACAGTGTTGTATCTCCACTTGGCTCTCCTTCCGTTGTTTCAGAGGAGTTGCTCAAACAGCTTGCAAAAGAGCAGAAATCGCGCAAGAAGTGGCTTCTCGTCCAGCCGGTAAGCACTACCAGTATGATGGTGGATTCGGGCACCGTCAGTATGCCGCTCAACCTCATCATGGTGGCAACCCTGGTCGGCAGGCTGTTTGATGTTACCTTCATTGATGAGCGGCTTGGCGATAAAGTGCCCGATGACTTTTCCGGCTTTGATGTTGTTGCCGTCACGTCGCGCACTCTCAATGCCTCCATGGCCTATCGGATTGGTGATGCAGCCTTGCGTCAGGGAAAAATCGTCATTCTCGGCGGTGTTCATCCTACCATGCTGTCCGAGGAGGCTTCGCAGCATTGCACCAGTGTGGTGTATGGTGAAATTGAATCTATCTGGACTGAACTTGCCACCGATATTCTTAAGGGAACCATGCAGAGGGTTTACCGGGCAAAAGAGCTCAAGCCAATGAGCGCCATGCTGCATCCTGATTTCAGTTACGCGCTTGCTGCCAAAAATGCAAAAAAGTATAGTACCCGTATTCCGATTCTGGCGACCAAAGGGTGCCCTGTTGGTTGTAATTTCTGTACCACCCCAACTATTTACGGCAAAAATTACCGATATCGGGAGCTTGACCTGGTGCTTGATGAGATGCGTTATCATCAGAAACGGCTGAACAAGGAGCAGGTGAATTTCTCCTTTATGGATGACAATATCAGTTTCCGACCCAAGTATTTCATGACGTTGCTTGAAGAGATGGCTAAACTTGGTGTGCACTGGAATGCCAATATCTCCATGAACTTTCTCGATAAACCGGAGGTTGCCGAGTTGGCTGGTCGTTCGGGCTGTGATCTGTTGAGCATCGGCTTTGAATCGCTCAATCCTGAAACGCTGAAAAGTGTTCAGAAGGGGTCAAACAGGCTGGGAAGTTATGAGACGGTGGTGAGCAATCTGCATAACAACGGTGTTGCCATACAGGGTTACTTTATGTTTGGTTTCGATAACGATACCGAGGAGAGTTTTCAGCTTACCTACGACTTCATCATGAAAAACAGGATTGAGTTTCCTGTTTTTTCGCTGGTAACACCCTTTCCCGGTACCCCCTATTTCGATGAGATGAAGCCCCGTATGCGCCATTTTGACTGGGACAAGTACGACACCTACCACTACATGTTTGAACCAAGCAAAATGGCTGGCGACAAATTGCTGCAGAATTTTGTTAAACTCCAGCAAGAGGTGTACAAGGGTGGCGCTATTCTCAAGCGGATGAAGGGCAAGCCAATGAATTGGATCTGGCTAGCAAACTATGCCATGAATCGCTTTACGCACAAACTTTCAACTGACTATTATTATTGATGCTCTCCTTTTGTCACTCCAGGCGAAGCGAAGAACCGGCCAATCGGCACTCTTGTACCTGCATTCAGAGGAGTGTCACCTTTTCAGATTGTTTTGATTCCCTTGTAACTGATTCTGTAACCGAATGTAATTAAAATAGCTATAGTATCCAGGATATGGTGATTAAATGAAAGCTGTAATTTTATACGACAGTAAGACTTCGAGTGGTTCTACGGAAGCTGTTATTGATTCCATCGGGTTGAGTCTTGCTGAATCGGGGTTTTATGTTGAAAAAGCAAAATGTACACCCTTTGCGGACTACAAGTTTGTTAAAGATTTTGATCTGGTTGTTCTCGGCGCACCTGTTTACTATTTTGTTGTTGCTTCACAGCTTTTGGGCGCGCTTATCCATGGTAATCTTAAGAAAAATCTGAGAAGGAAAAAAGTGGCGTTGTTTCTGCTCTGTGGAAGCTCAGAGCCCGTGGCCACATTGCTCTATTTGCCGCAGTTGAAAATGCACTTGATGCGGAATAAAATTCTTGCGGAAAAGATTTTCGGACCCGCAGCTCTTTCGGATGGCACTGTTGACTCATTTGTTGAGGAGATTCTGCTTGAGTATAATAAAGGCCCGAAATCCAGGGCGCTCTCTGCGAAGTGGACCGAGGAGGCCAAGGAGTGGTTTGATTCCATGCCTGCATTCATGCAGGGGAAGTTCAAGACTATGGCGGAAGAGTATGCTGAGGAGATGGGGTACACAGCGATTACCCTTGAAGTACTCGAAGAGGCGAGGGATAACCTCGGGGGAACCTGACCGGAGCCTGGACGTTGAGAACTTTTCAGCTATCCCTTACTCATTTGGTCCCTTAGCCGGAAGTTTTTTCTTCCCGATGAATTTGTTGAGGAGTATTACAATCAGCAATACCGGTAAAGAAAAAAAGTACTGGTGTAAATAATGTTGTGTATTGGGTAATCTGCTGCATGAACTGGTGGGTTTCTGTTTCTGGAAAAATGTAGTCAAAGTAAGAAATTCTGCATGTTTTATAAGCGTTTTTTGTCTGTGATGAGCTTGCGAGGTGCATTTATTATTTACATTACGTACGGTAGTACGGTAATCGAATAGAATTATCCGGCAGTACTTTCCAGCTTGAGGTTTTTTGGTGAACTGACGTATCCTGAATTTAAAACTAATTATTATGGCAAAGAATAAAAAGAGTGGTGGTTTTTTTTCTTCATTCAGGAGAGAGCCTTCCCCTGGCAATGAAACGGTGAGTTCGCCTCCTTCTCCAGTATCGGCTCCGTCTCAGCGCGCCAATGTGTCGGCAGAGGTTCGTCAGCCCTCTGTTGGCGCTGCCCCAGCTCCGGCAAAGAGCGTTCCGGCCCCCGTGGCGCAACCCGAGTCGGCCATTGATACCGTCGAAGCCTTCAAGGTACTCTGCCAGTCTCTGACTGATATTGCCGCTTCGCAATTGAAGGTTGCCGAGATGATGATGAATATGGTTGCCAGTTCACTCAACAAAATTTCTAAGGGGGCAAAACCCAAGAGCTAGGTTGCTGTCATTTTTTTAACGTTATAAAGCTGGGGGTACCCATGTTTGTTCCGCCAAAAAACATTTCGCCAGAATTTCTTGTGAGGCCAGCCGCTACAATTGCGGGGGGGGCGTTTCTGCTCTCTCCTTTGGGTCTCCCGTTCTTTATCAAGGGAGTTCCCAGAGTGCTTCTTGCCGGTATTGGTGGCCTTTTGGCAGGGAAGGTGGTGGATGAAGTTGCCGATACGGTTTCAGAAACTCTTGCGCGTCGCAAGGAGTCGCAAGAGTTTGAAGATGAAAGGTAACGGCAATGGTCTGATGAGTATTCATCGGAACTGGTCGGTTCATCTCTTGAGTTGACGACCATCCCAAACGTTTTTCTGCTTTTTAATTATTTCTCTGTTTAATCATGGAAGTCATAGGCAAAAGCAAAGCGCACGTTGTTCTCGACAAATGTTTTCATGAATCCGGTATCTATTTTGCCGATCATGAACGGTTGATCAAGTGTAATCCGTACTGCAGTAATGTAAAGTATTATGCTGATCTCAATATATTTCAGTGGACCCTTCAGGTGGACGATCCCCGAAAAAATCCCATAACTGCTGTTTTTTTTGTTCGACAGCACGAAGACAATTTTTCGCTTGACGACAGCTATGGTCAGGCATTTGCCGATGCCAGAGTTACAAACAGGGCGCCTTACAATGGCAAGGGAAAGCGGATTCGCTGGGAGGCGGTTCATGATCACCCTGAATTTGAGAAACCTTCTCCCCATACGTTTGTCGGGAAAGCAAGCTCAGAAATCTGTCTGCTCCACCAGCACGATGAGAAGACCTCAGTCTATTTTGATACCGATATATCTCTTGACTTTGAACTCTCTTTTCCCCTGAACCTCATGCCGGAAGGGATACTGAAGTTCATGACCGAGGCGATTATGTCGCAGATTATGCAGCAGGCAACCGATGCCATGCTCTGCAAGGTGCAGGCAGATATCTGCTGTACGGGTGCTGAACTTGTTGTGGAGGGCGGAGGAAAGTAATCAGCCACATCCTGGTGCGCAGGCGAATTTCGTTTGCGCACCATTTTTTTATCCCTATATTATACCCATACGGGGTATAGGTATTCGGTGAATTTTATAAATGTCGTTGTTATGGTTGAATCGAAAAGTTCAATGAGCGATGTGACTCTCCGGCTGAAAAAGGTTGCCGGTCAGGTTGAGGGTCTTATGAGGATGATTGAAAAAGGCGAAGAGTGTTCCAATATTATAACACAGTTTCAAGCGGCAAAAGCTGCTCTCGACAACACCTTTTCTCTTGTGCTCCATCGTAACCTGAAGGAGTGCATGAGCCATGATGATTCCGAAAATGTAGAGAAAATTTTGAAACTGATCTCAAAACAGTAAAAGAACATGAAGCTGTACAAGGCGTTGATTGGTGTCTGTGTGGCAGGGTCTCTCTCCTTGCCGATGAAGGCTGTGGCCGCTGAAGCGGTGATGCGGCTCTCTCTCTCCGATGTTCTTGAGAGGGCTCGACAAAACAATTATACCATAAAGGCGGCCCGAAGCCGGGTTGATCAGGCAGATGGACGGGTTGTTCAGAGTCGTCAGGCATTTCTGCCGAAAGTGACGCTTTCGGAGACGCTGACCGTCACCAATGATCCCGGTGCAGCTCTGGTCTATAAGCTGCAGCAGAAAAGTTTGCAGAACTCCGATTTTGAAGCATCAAAAATGACGCATCCCGATGTTATCAATGACTTTAATACCTCTCTCCAGGTGATGCAGCCGATCTATAATGCAGATGCTTCCACAGCGAGGAGCATGGCGTTGACGGCAAAAAAAGCACAGGAGCTTATGACACGAAGAGCTGAGGAGACTATTAATCTGCAGCTCCGCAGGCTCTATTATGGAGTGCTTCTGGCCAAAAAAAATATTGAGGCTGTCGATCAATCCATCATCATTATGCAAGGCTATAGCGCTGAGGCGGCGAGAGGCTACAGTGCGGGAATGTTGGGCAAATCGGACAAGCTTTCAACCGATGTTCGGCTTGCTGAGCTTCAGGAACAGAAGTTGTTGTTACAGGATGAGGTCAACAATGCTGCTGATATGCTTAAGGTGATGCTGCAGCTTGAATCCAGTGTCACTCTTGTTCTGACCGGGGATCTTGTTGTTGATGGCTCCCTGCCTGGTCGAGAGGCATCAGCCTCATCGGTGAACAGGTCTGATATCAAGGCCTATGAAGCCTTCAGGCAGGTTGCCTCGTACCAGTCGGAGATGATTCGTCAGTCGAAACTTCCCCGTTTAAACGCATTTTTGCAAACCAGCCTGCATAGCAACAATATATTTGGTGGTGGAGCTGGCTGGGCGCTTGGCATGAATATGCAGTGGAACATCTTTGATGGTATGGCAACGGCTGGGCGTATGCAGGAGGCCAAAGCACAGGAGCGTGAGGCGATGTATACTTATGAAGCGGCAAAGAGCAACACGCAGGCTGAGCTGAACAAGTCCTCCAGGTCGTTTAAAACCGCTAAAACCAGAATTGGTGTGGCATCAAAATCCCTGGAGGAGGCAAGAGTCAGTTTTGATTATATCGGCAAGAAGTACAAGACAGGTATGGCGATGACCTTTGAATTGCTGATGAGGGAGCAGGCATTTACCTGGGCAAAAATGAGGTTGAATCAGGCCACGTACGACTATTGCGTTTCAAAAAGCGAATTTGACTATTATAAGGGAGGATCGTAACCATGCAGGAAGGTATTGCCGGTAAACTGGCCAAACAGTTTATTAACTCTAAAATTACGCCACTCCTGATGGCGGCAGCTCTTTTGGTTGGCATTATGGCCACCTTTATGACACCCCGGGAGGAGGAGCCCCAGATAGTGGTTCCTATGGTTGATCTCTATATTCCCTATCCAGGAGCAACTCCGGCAGAGGTCGAGGCGCGTGTAGCCAAGGCTCTGGAGCGTACCTTGACTGAAATACCTGGAGTCGATTATGTCTATTCGACCTCCATGCCTGATGTGGCATTGGTTACGGTTCGTTTTAAAGTGGGTGAAGATGCCGAGAGAAGCATGGTCAAGCTCTGGACATCGATTATGAAGAATATGGACAAGATGCCCCAGGGTGTTCAGTTTCCATTGATGAAAAAGGTCTCCATTGATGATGTACCGGTGCTTAATCTCACCTTCTGGAGCAAAACCAGTGATGCTTACCAGCTTCGCCAAGCTGCTGCCCAGGTTGCGGAAGAGTTGAAAAAGATAAACAATATTGGCGATGTGGAGCTGAAGGGTGGCTTGAAGCGACAGGTAAAGATTGTGCTTGACAAGGAGAAGCTCCGCCAGTTCAATGTAAGCCCGTTGCAGATTGCCCGCCAGATACAGATGGCCAACAGTCAGATGACATCGGGTGAGTTGAAGCAGGTTGAGCAGGAGATTATTCTGCGGACAGGAAAATTTCTTGAAAGCGCCACTGAGGTCTCCAATATCGTCGTTGCTCTTTATGGCTCCTCACCAGTCTATCTGCGCGATGTCGCAACGGTGACCGATGGGGCAGAAGAGGTTAATAACTATAACTTTTTTGGTTTTGCGGCTGCTGCCCCGAAAGGTTCGGCTTCTGGCGAGTACCCTGCGGTGACGCTGACCGTGGCCAAACGGAAGGGTGGTGATGCCTCTGTGCTGGCGGGGAAGGTTATGGAAAGGGTTGAAGGGCTTCGGCAGACGGTTATTCCTGCCGGTATCACGGTGAGTGAAACCAGAAACTATGGTGCCAGTGCATCTGAAAAGGTCTTTACCCTGCTTGAACATCTGCTTATGGCGGTTGTGGCGGTAACCGTTGTGGTTGGTTTTTTCCTTGGCTGGAGAGGAGCGCTTGTGGTACTTGCTTCGGTGCCAATTACCTTTGCGCTTACCTTGCTGATCTATTATCTGCTCGATTATTCTCTGAACAGGGTGACGCTTTTTGCGCTGATCTTTGTGACTGGTATTGTGGTTGATGACTCCATTATCATTGCCGAGAACATTCACCGCCACTTTGCCATGAAGCGGCAGCCGAAGTTGCAGGCAGCAATTACCGCCATCAATGAGGTGGGTAATCCCACTATTCTGGCAACCTTTACGGTTATTGCCGCTGTGCTTCCCATGGTTTTTGTCTCCGGGCTGATGGGTCCATATATGAGTCCGATGCCGATTGGTGCCTCACTTGCCATGATTTTTTCGTTGCTGGTGGCTCTGATTGCCACTCCGTGGCTCTCTTTCCGACTTCTGAAAACAGAGGAGGGAGATCATAAGGAGTACGATATTACCACGACAGGCTACTACAAATTTTTTGACTCTATTCTCTCCCCTTTCATTGAGAGCAGTGTCAAGAGATGGATTGCATTCGGGGTTGTAGGCTTGATGCTGGTCGGCGCAATTGCACTGGTGCCAATGAAGGCGGTACAGATGAAGATGCTTCCTTTCGATAACAAGAATGAGTTTCAGGTTATTCTGGATATGCCGGAGGGTACCTCCCTTGAGCAGACCGGAAAGGTGGCTAAAGAGATTGCCAACTGGCTGAAAACCGTGCCTGAGGTGAGTAGTTATCAGTACTATGTAGGTACCAATGCTCCAATCAATTTTAATGGACTTGTTCGCCATTATTACCTGCGCCAGAAGGCAAATATGGCAGATATTCAGGTTAATCTTGTTCATAAAGGAGAGCGAAAGGCACAGAGTCATGAGATTGCCAGAAGAGTGAGGGCCAGTGTGCAGCAGATTGCCCGGCGTTATAATGGCAATGCCAAAATTGTAGAGATTCCTCCCGGTCCTCCGGTGCTCTCGACTCTGGTTGCGGAAATTTACGGTCCGTCACAGAGCGAGCAGATTGCTCTCGCAAAACAGGTGAAGCAGGTTTTTCAGGAGACACCTGGTGTTGTTGATGTTGACTGGGTTGTTGAGGATGATCAGAAGGTGTACAATCTGGTGGTTAATAAAGAGCGTGCTGCATTGCGGGGAGTGAGCGCCGAACAGATTGCCCAGACGCTGCGCATTTCAGTTGCCGGAATGGATGTAGGTCTGTTGCATACCGACAAGGAGATAGATCCGGTGACTATCCAGGTGAGACTTCCAAAGTCTGACAGGAGCTCTTTGCAGAGTCTCTCTGGTATTTTTGTTCAGTCACAGGGTCTGGGAACTCTGGCAACCCGTATGCGTGCCGGTGAGATGATTCCGCTTGCTGAGCTGGTGAAGGTTGAAGAGAAGATCGAGGAGAAGAGCATCTACCACAAGGATCTTCGCAGAGTGGTTTATGTGACAGCCGATGTTGCGGGAGCGACGGAAAGCCCGGTTTACGCCATGCTTGATATGGATAAAAAAATCCAGAAGCTCAAGGTTCCGGGTGGCTATTCTGTTAGTCCTCTTTATACTTCAAACCCCGTTTCGGAGGATAAACTTTCGATGAAGTGGGATGGCGAATGGCAAATCACATACGAGGTTTTCAGGGATCTTGGTACGGCGTTTGCTGTCGTGCTTGTGATTATCTATCTGTTGATTATCGGATGGTTCCAGTCTTTCAAGACTCCACTGATCATGATGATTGCCATTCCGCTGAGCCTTGTTGGTATTATACCTGGCCATTGGCTTCATGGGGCATTTTTTACTGCAACAAGCATGATTGGCATGATTGCGCTGGCAGGAATTATGGTACGCAACTCGGTGCTGCTTATCGATTTTATCCAGATCCGCAGGGCAGAGGGGGCTGATCTCAAGCGAGCGGTGATTGAGTCTGCTGCGGTTCGTACCAGGCCGATTATTCTGACCTCAGGCGCAGTGGTTATTGGTTCTGTGGTGATGCTGTTCGATCCTATTTTCCAGGGTCTGGCCATATCGCTGATATGGGGTGGGGTACTCTCTACAATTCTGACACTCGTGGTTGTGCCGCTTGTCTATTATATCGCGGAGAGGGGGTCGAATAAATAGATGTTGAGTTTTTATTTATGATTGTTGAACAGTTTCGTACGGGCGGCGACAGGAACTTCGGTTACCTTGCCGCCTGTGAGGGTACCGGTGAAGCTCTGGTTATTGATGCGTCATTCAATCCTGGGATGATTGTGCGGTTTGCCGCTGAACGAGGATTTATCATTCGCTTTATTTTTTCAACTCATGGCCATGACGATCATACCAATGGCAATGATGCCCATAAGCCAGATGACCGGAGTTCGCCCTCTCCTCTACGGTGATACGTGCTCACGTACCGGTATCAAGGTGGTCGACGCTGCTCTTTTTCCTCTGGGCTCTCTTGAAGCACGAATTCTTCACACTCCGGGCCATACAAAAGAGTCAATCTGCATTTATATCGGCAATGCCCTTTTTTCGGGTGATACTCTCTTTGCGGGAAAGGTTGGAGGCACCGGTAACGAAGGGCAGGCTCTTGAAGAGTATGAGTCCCTCCATCACAAAATCATGATCTTGCCCGAAGAGACCATAGTTTATCCGGGACACGATTATGGAGTGTCGCCAGTATCATCCTTATGTGCTGAGCGCGACACCAATCCTTTTCTTTTACAAGGGGATTTCGATGCCTTTCTTCATCTCAAACAACACTGGGCGGGATACAAAAAAGCTTATGGTATTGCCTAATTTTAGTTTTGAACGGGCAGTTTTTGCATTTATGTTGTTTTTTTTTTAAAATAGGGCTCAGTGCCGTTATGCTCGTTCCTGTGAGTGATGTTTGGCACCCCTCCTTTTTTGAGTTCTGACAGTAAAATCGGTGCCCTGCAATCGCTTCTGTTGTGGATGGAAATGGGCATTATCTGCTTTATTAATCTTAAGTAACTTGATGGCCATGGATCAGCTTATAACATTGCGGACGCTGCCGGTGTCTGCTCTCATGCAGAAAGATTTTCATATAATCAAGGGAAGTTGTACGGTTGCCGAGGCTCTGCAGATCATGAAAAAGAGCAAAGAGAGCGGTCTTATTGTTGAACCTCGCAATGAAGATGATTGCTACGGTATTATCACTGAAAAAGATATTCTTGAAAAGGTGATTGATCCCGGCGAGGATATCCACCGTGACCCCTGGAATACCCCTGTGTTTCAGATCATGAGCAAGCCGATTATCAGTGTCGACCCCAGCCTCAGAATCAAATATGCCCTTCGCCTGATGAAACGCACCAATATCAGGCGTCTTACTATCATGGAAAACAATAAAATATTGGGTGTGCTCAATATGACCGATGTGCTTCATGCGGTTGAGGAGCTTCCTGCACATGATAACCATGTCGCCCGATAACAGTCGGTTTACCGTGTAACGGTTGTTATCAGAGACAATTCAGAAAAACCAATTTCAGTGAGATTGGCACTGCCTTGTTGTGCCTTTTCATGTAATCTTTGAGGCCCTTTTGGAGCTTCAAAAAGAGATTTGAGCGTATGAAACCTTATGATATTGTTATTGTTGGAGGTGGGGGAGCCGGGCTCTATGCTGCCATGGAGGCGATGAAAACTAATCCCTCACTGAATATTGCCGTTCTCTCCAAAGTCTATCCGAACCGCTCACACACTTCAGCGGCCCAGGGCGGAGCAAACGCTGCGCTTGGTAACAAGGCAAAGGACGATACCGTTGAAATGCATATTTTCGACACCATCAAGGGTAGCGATTATCTTGCTGATCAGGATGCTGTTGATGTGCTCTGCTCTGAAGCGCCAAAAATTATCCGTGAACTTGAAAATATGGGCACGCCATGGTCCAGAATGGAGGACAATACCATTGCCCAGCGCCCTTTTGGTGGGGCCGGACGTCCACGATGTTGTTATTGTTCCGATAAAACAGGCCATACTATTCTGCAAACGCTTTACGAACAGTGTCTGAAAAAAGGGGTGATTTTTTTCAATGAGTATTTTGCCTTGAACCTTTCAGTCAAGGGCAGTCGTTCGAGGGGGCTGATTGCCATGAATATGAAAACCGGCAATGTTGAGGCTTTTCCTGCAAGGACGGTGATTCTTGCCACAGGTGGTTATGCCAAAATGTACTGGAACCGTTCAAGCAATGCAGCGGGAAATACCGGGGACGGTCAGGCAATAGCCTACCGGGCGGGCATACCGATGAAAGATATGGAGTTTGTCCAGTTTCATCCAACCGGTCTTCGAAAGAGTGGCTTGCTTGTCACTGAGGGGGCAAGGGGAGAAGGCGGCTACCTGATCAACAGGAGTGGTGAGCGTTTTATGGCGCGCTATGCAAAAGAGAAGATGGAGCTTGGTCCGCGGGATCTGGTGTCGCGGTCACTTGAAACGGAAATTCTTGAAGGAAGAGGGTTCGACAGCCCGGCAGGGAAGTATCTTCATCTCGACCTTACGCATCTCGGGGCTGACCTCATAAAGTCACGCCTTCCCCAGATACGCGAAATGTGTATGCAGTTTGAGGGTGTTGATCCGATAGATGAGCCAATTCCTGTCCGGCCGACAGCGCACTACTCAATGGGAGGAATCGATACTGATAATTTCACACGGACAATTATGGAGGGGGTCTATGCCGCCGGGGAGTGTGCCTGTGTTTCTGTTCATGGCGCTAACCGCCTCGGGGGAAATTCGTTGCTTGATATTCTTGTTTTTGGTCGTATTGCCGGTCACACGGCGGCTGAAGAGGCAGGAAAGTTTGAGCCGGGAAATATATCGGAAGCTGAACTTAAGGAGCATGTGGAGGAGATGCGGGGTGGAATGCATGCTTCCGGGCACCATGAGCGGTATGGTGAGTTGCGTGAGGAGCTTGGTCAGACGCTTGCACTCAACGTCGGTATTTTTCGGGAAGCATCCCTGCTGAAGAGAGGCATACAGGATATTGCCGAGCTGAAAGAGCGGTTCAAAAAAGTTCGTGTCTCTGATACCAGTGATGTTTTTAATACCAATCTGATGCAGGTGCTTGAGTTGAAAAATATGCTGGATCTGGCTGAAACCGTTGCCGCAGGCGCCTCTGCCCGTGAGGAGAGCCGCGGTTCCCATACCAGGATTGATTTTCCTGTGAGGGATGATGCAAAGTGGCACAAGCATACACTGGCAACCCAGGCCAAGGGTAACGTCGTCCTTGGCGAGAAGCCTGTAACTATGGGACGTTATGAACTCCAGGAAAGAACTTATTAATCATTTTGCTTATGACGGCGCCAACAGATCAGCATAGAGAGGGGACGAAAGATGTAACCTTCCGGATTTTTCGCTTTAATCCACAGGTTGACAGTAAGCCCTATTTCGACGATTATACCATTCCGGTCGAGAGAGGTATTACCGTACTCAGGTCTTTGAACTATATCAAGGAGCATATCGATGCCTCCATAAGCTTCAGGGCTTTTTGTCAGGCAGGAATCTGCGGCTCCTGCGCAATGAGGGTGAACGGGCTTTCGCAGCTTGCCTGTACAACCCAGGTCTGGGATGTGCTCGCCAAAAGTCGGGAGTCGGGCATTATCAAGGTAGAGCCTCTGCGCAATCTGCCACTTATCAAGGATCTTATTGTCGATATGGACCCCTTGGTCGACAAGATGAAGCACTACTCCAACTGGATTGATTCTACCATGCCTGAGTCCAGTATGGGTAAAAAGGAGTTCCTGATTTCTGAAGAGGAGTTTCTTCGCTACGACAAGGCGACTGATTGCATCCTTTGTGCCTCGTGTGTTTCAGAGTGCAGTATTCTAAGGGCGAATAAGGAGTATGTCTCTCCCGCCGTGCTGCTGAAGTCTTATCGCATGAATGTTGACAGCAGGGATGCCATTCATGGGGAGCGTCTTGCTGAACTGGTCAAGGATCATGGTGTTTGGGATTGCACGCACTGTTATCGTTGTCAGGAGAGCTGCGTGAAGAGCATTCCAATCATGGATGCCATCCATGGAATCCGTGAGGATGCTATTGAACTCAGAGGCATGAAAGATACCAGCGGTTCCAAACATGCAGAGGCCTTCATGTCTGATATTGAAAAGAAAGGCAAACTGGTCGAAGCCACTCTGCCGATACGCACGAATGGTGTTGTCTGGACGTTGCAGAATCTTCTGCCCATGGCTGTGAAAATGATCATGAAACGGCGCACTCCGCCCCCGCCGCCGCTGGTAAAATCAGCAAAAGGGATAAAGATATTCAGGGAGATGTTCAGGGAGATGACCGAACATGTCAGGCAGGATCACAAATCGCATAAAAAATAACAGGGGAGAACTGCTGGATGAAGCGATATGCATATTACCTGAGCTGTATTAATGAGTCCATGACCAAAGAGGTGGATCGTTCAATTGAGCTGTGGCAAAAAGATCTGGGGATCGAGTTTGTTAAACTGCACGAAGGCACCTGTTGCGGGGGGAGTAATCTTGACTATGTCAGTCCGAAACATTTTGCGCTGGTTAATGGCCGCAATATTGCTCTTGCTGAAAAGATGGGGCTCGACCTCATCGTCTCCTGCAACACCTGCCTGATGACAATGCGTAGCGCCAAGAAGAAACTTGATGAGACACCAGAGCTGAAAAAAGAGGTCAATGAGATTCTGAAAAAGGAGGGGCTTGAATATCGAGGTACTTCAGAGGTGCGTCATCTCCTGTGGGTACTCGTTGATGATGTAGGGCTCGATACCATTCGCAAGAAGGTGACGGTTCCGCTGAAAAACTATCGGATTGCCCCCTTTTACGGTTGCCATATTCTGAGGCCATCCACTGTTCTTGGTCACGATAATCCTGTTGATCCCAGCTCTCTCGACCAGTTGATTGAGGCTCTGGGTGGCCAAACCATTCCGTATAAGCATAAAAATCGTTGCTGTGGATTTCACACGCTGCTGGTTGCCGAGCAGGAATCACTTAATGTGGCAGCAGAGGCGCTCCAGGAGGCAATTCAGGAGAAAGCCGATTTTATTGTAACACCCTGCCCCCTGTGCCATACGTCGCTTGATGGCTATCAGTCGAAGGCGCTGAAACAGGCTGGCGAGGCAAGTTCAATACCTGTTTTTCATATTTCTGAAATGGTTGGCCTTGCGCTGGGTTACAGCGCAAAACAGCTTGGTATCAAAAGGCACATTGTTTCCTGATGCCTGTCGCGGCTTATCTTTCGGAAAGTTTTCAAATAAGGCTTTAAAAACGTAACTTCGCACTTTTACTTTGCTCTC
>SESE01000366.1_pt1 | contig 19209 bp, 15 predicted proteins | sample 3171371 | NCBI WGS metagenome assembly SESE01 (sample SAMN06051881, study PRJNA518727) | freshwater metagenome | biome: subpolar coniferous forest; feature: holomictic lake; material: water; isolation source: holomictic Lake 442, 13 m depth | place: Canada: near Kenora, Ontario | collected... | reverse complement strand
CCCCCTTGGCTAGCTGGTCGGGGCGAGAGGATTCGAACCTCCGACCCTCTGCTCCCAAAGCAGATGCGCTACCAGGCTGCGCCACGCCCCGACGGTCTTGAATTGTAGCGCAGGCGATGGGGTTGGGGGGTAGGACCGCCTCGCTCCTAACGAGAAGATGGAAATCTGTGGATCAGCCGGGGTAGTCCTTCCTCTTGAGTGGCTGGCCCACCCGGTGGGCTTGGACGATGGGCAGGGCGACTCGAATCTTCTCCTTTGGGCTACCCAGGGCGCGTCGTTGGTCTTCACGGTGCTGGTCGGTTGGCCCCACCAGCACCGATCTTGCTCTGGCGTAGGCATCGTATTCAGGGCTACAGGCAGTACTGAGCGCCAGGGCCAGGGTGGACGCATCAGAGACCTGGTCATCCAGGGTCGCGACCAGCTCGCTGGCCCGGTCGAAGAAGGCCTGCCTGGTGCGACGCACCTCTGCCTCTGCCTCGATTACCCAGAGTGGGGGCCGGGACGGAAAGAGCAGCGCCCGGCAGGAGAGGGAGCCACAGAGGGCGGCCGTCACGACTAGGGTCCTTCGCCACATGACGCCCCCTTTCGCCGGGGCAGGGCCTCCGACCTATTTGCCGATGGCCACGCTGCGCAGGTTCAGGCCGGCTCGTTGGAGGTCGAAGATCTTCCCGGCGAGGCCCACCATGAGCTGGGTCTCCATCTCTTCCCGGCCGCGCTTGGTGGCACCGGCGGGGGGAATGGCGGCGATATCGTTGGCGGTACGGCTCTTGGACCAAGCCAGATCCATGGCGAAGGACACGCGCTTGTCCTGACTGGCCAACTCTCCGGCGACATTGGACATGAGCCCATCGGGACTGTAGCCGACCCGCAGCCAGCCCGGGCCCTCGAAGCCTCTGCTGCTGTTACTGAGGTTCACGGACTGCAACTTCCCGCCAGCACCGTAGCTGAAGTCCATGACCGTATGGACGCCCTGTTCATCATTGCGGAAGTCCAGGCGCTGGGGTTGCCGGGTCTCCTTGTCCACGGAGACCTCGAGCTTGCCACGCTTCCAGAAGCCCAGGCTCTGGGCCAGACTCTGCTCCCGCTTCTTGGCATCCCAACCCTGGGTGGGGGCATTGAACACCAGTCGCTCGACGGTCCGACCGCCTGCGGCCTCTTCGCCGGCGAGCTTCGCCTGGAAGGTGGAGGAATCGACGTAGACAGCCTTGATGTCGTTCAGGGTCTGGCGGAACCAGGACATGTAGGTGATCGGCGCGTCTGAAGGGGGCATATCCACCCGGGTCGTATAGGCGTTCTGTTCTTTGCTGTAGAGGAAGCCGCGGTTGCCGCGCCGGGTGTAGAGGATGGTGCCGAAGTCCCCGGCCAGATCAGTCTTGAAGTCGCCATTCGCGAAGTAGATGCCCTTGACGCGCAGGTTGGCCTGTCCGCCCTGGCTGTTGCCCTGGACCATGCCCTGGCTGAGGTTGTCGACCTTCTGGTTAATGGCCGTGCCACTGAGGGCAATGCCGAGGGTGCCCTGCATCTGCACAGAAGAAATGCCCTGGTAGGGCTTGCCGAACCACCCGCTATCGATGGCATCAAGGGTCTTCAGCAGGGCCTGGCGGGCAGCTTCGGCCTCGGGAGTCGCCTTCGGGGCGGCCTTGGCCTGCGCCTTGGGAGAGGCCTTGGCTGGGGCCGGCTTGGCGGTCTTGGCTGGGGCAGGGGCCTGGGCGGGTAGCAGGCTGGCAGTCAGGAGGAGAGAAAGGAAGGAGAGACGCATGGGAAACCTCGTGGGGCTAACGATGAGGGTGTCGGGGAGCGGGCTTTGGTTCCGGGCGTTCCTTGGCGAAGCAGGTCCGGCACAGGGCCTTCGAGGGGTCATCGGGCACAAAGGGCAGGTATTCCACTGAGCCGCAGGAGGCGCAGGTGATGTGAGTGAGGATGCGGGCAGCATCCTTGCCACCCTTGCGCTTGTAGACAAAGGAGCGCCGGTAGCAGTCCGGGCAGAGATAGAACTTCTGGCCGGCTTCGACCCGGAAGTGCATGCCGCACTCGGAGCAGATCTTCTCCCGGGCGGCCTTGGGATCCGCGGGGGCCACCGGGACCCGCTTGGTCAGCAGCACAGGAGTGGGTTTCATGCCCAGATCCGGAACCGAATCCCCGGTGGCAGGATCGTTCGAGGAATGGGGCCCTTTTCTCATGCAGATGCTTCCAGTACGGCCAGCGCCGAGGCTTAAGGCTACTCCATCCGGCGAGGGGCCGCGACATCCGGTCTTGGATCGGTGGCCTTGCCCCACGGGCATTCCCGTGCTCGAAGGGCTCCCTGATCTGGCATCCTGAATCAATGCCATCCTTCACCGATCTCCTGGAGCCCCTGCGCCGCGGCGATCACCGGGCCCTCGGACGCGCCATCTCCTGGATGGAAAACGGTCATCCTGGCGCCCGGGACCTCATGGCCCGCCTCTGGCCCGTGCTGGGTCGGGCAACCGTGATCGGTATCACGGGTTCCCCCGGTGCCGGCAAGAGCACCCTCACCGACCAGTTGGCCCGGACCCTGCGGGCTGAGGGTCAGAAGGTGGGCATCCTCGCCGTCGATCCAACCTCTCCCTTCAGTGGGGGCGCCATCCTGGGCGACCGCATCCGGATGCAGCGCATCGCGGCAGACCCTGGCATCTTCATTCGCAGCATGGCCACCCGCGGGGCCCTCGGTGGCCTGGCCCGAGCCACCCAGGACGCCATCGATCTGCTGGACGCCGCAGGCTTCGACATGGTGCTGGTGGAGACCGTGGGCGTGGGCCAGGACGAGGTGGATGTGGTGAGTTGCGTCCAGACCTGCTGCGTGGTGCTGGTGCCCGGGATGGGGGATGAAATCCAGGCCATCAAGGCCGGGATCATGGAAGTCGCCGATCTCTTCGTCATCAACAAGGCGGACCGCGATGGGGCTGACCAGGTGGAACGGGAACTTGAGGGCATGAAGTCCCTGGCCATGGCCCGGGACTGGGATCCCCCCGTGCTCCGGACCGTGGCCCAGCAGGGGGCAGGCGTCGCCGAACTCCTGGCCCAGGTGCGGGAGCATGGGCACTGGCTCCGCGGGCATGGCGGCCTGGCCCGGAAGGCCAGGGAGCGGGCGCGGCTGCGCTTCGAGTCGCTGCTGGCCGAGGCCTCGGTTCGACGGGCCAAGGCCCTGGCGGGACCCGCGCGCCTGGAGGCCGCCCTGCAGGGGATCGCCGACCGCACCCTGGATCCCTATACCGCCGTCGATGAGATTCTTGGCGAGGCTTGAGTCCGCGCTCGTTCACCCGATAGGGCAGACATGGGAGCCCATCGCCTCGACAAGGATCAGCAGGAGACCATCCGGATGGTCTTTCAGCGATTGTGCGAGAACGAGGCGTCCGTCCAGTTGCTCTTCGGCACCTTTCGCGGCGACTTCCGAGTGCTGGCGGAGGCCCCGGATCGCGTGAGCCTCGGCCTGTCCGAAGCCGAGCGGGCCCAGTGGGGCCTCAAGCCCAAGATCCGCCTTTCCCTTCAGCTGCTGGACCGGGGACTGCCCTATGAGGGCCAGGTGGAGGTCCACGGACAGGGCAAGCTCCACGACACCGAAGTTTGCCAAGTGACTCAGCCCCGGGTTCTGCGGGCCCTGGATACCCACCGCCTGGCGGAATTTGTGCCGGATCGCCCAGTGCCCTGCCCGTTCGCGGACCAGCACAACAACATCCTGGACGGCCAGGCGTTGGCTTTTGGCGAGAAGGGCCTGGAGCTTGCGCCTCCAGAGGGTGTGCGCTTTCTGGGGGAGCTGCTGCAGCTCAACACCCATTCCACGGTCGAGTTGCGGGCCGCCCTGGGGGAACCCCTGGTCCTGCCGGTCCGGGTCGCCTATTTCGGGGAGCGGGTCTGGGGTCTCCGGATCTCTGAAGCGGCCGACAAGCGCGCTTTGGGCCGCTACCGCCAGTGGTTGGTGGAGGCCTCCCAGCAGCAGGCTCAGCGGGATCATGTGCACTTCAGCCCCCGCGGTTTCGAGGCCCCCCGGATGCCCGTTCGACGGGAGCCACCTCGCTTCGTGGCAACTCCGCCGAAGGTCCTGGTGGATCGGGATCCCGTGATTCTGGTGCTGGCCGAAGAGGAGACCTTCCCGGCCCGACTGGCCGAGGGTATCGGGCGCAAGTTCGGCGTGGTCGCCCTGGATCCGGGGTCGGGGCCCGTGCGGCCCCTGCTTGGAGAACTGGGCGGCAATGAACAAAGCTGGGGTCGGATTGGACTGGTCCTGATCCACCATCGCCTTCGCTCCGGATCAGCCATGGATCGCTGTCGGCGGCTCCTGCGCGAAGAGGCCTGCCCCCTGCCCATCCTACTGGCGGGCACCGAGGAGAAGGCGGGGCTGAAACGAAACCGGGCGGTGGATGCCGGGGCGGTGGATTACCTGGTGGTGGAGCCCTTCCATGTCCTCAGCGTCCTCCACACTCTGACTAGGACCCTGCAGGCCTTCAGCTGAATTACAGCCCGGGCTCCGGCTTCCCGATACGAAGGATCCACAGGCCTTGCAGTCCTTACCGGAGCCCTCGATGTCCATTGCGAACCGTTTGAGCGTGCGGGGCAAGCTCCTCCTGATGCTGCTGCCGCCCAGCTTGGGCTATGCCTATTTCAATCTCCACGACAGCTGGGTGAACTGGCAGGAACTGAGCAGGCTGGGCCTGTTGCAGAACGGGATCGATTTGGCCCAGGCCCCCTGGCGCGCCTTCCTCTTCAATGTCGGCATTTCCTTCGTGATCTGGATACTCACCTTCATCGTGGTCTACCGTGTCAGCCTCTGGATCACCAGGCCGGTCCAGGCCCTTGCCGACGGCCTGAGCCGCAGCGATCTCTCCCTGCAGGTCGATGTGGAAAGCCAAGACGAGATCGGCCAGGCCGCGCAGGCCTTCAATGCCTACAACAGCAGGCTCCGCAGCGTCTTCCAGCAACTGATGGGTTCCTCCAGTTCGGTCGCCAGCGGGGCCACCCAGTTGTCTGCCACCAGCGAGCAGATGGCGGCGACCAGTGCCAGTCTCGCCCAGAACTCCGAGGCCCAGCGGGCAGCCTTCGAACGGGTGGCCGCTGCCGTCAACGAGCTTTCGGCTTCCATCGAACAGGTCTCTGGCAACCTGCGCCGCTCCCAGAAGGAATCCGAAGGCGCGGTGGCCGCCGTGGCCCAGGGCATCCTGGCCGGTGGCGAAAGCGCCAAGGCCATGGAGGATATCCGGGCCGCAACGGCCCGCATGGTATCCGCCGTCCGCCTGATCCAGGACATCGCCCGCCAGACCAACCTCCTGTCCCTCAATGCCGCCATCGAAGCGGCCAAGGCCGGCTCCATGGGCAAGGGTTTCGCGGTGGTGGCCGAGGAGGTGCGCAAGCTGGCTGAGCAAAGTGGTGCCGCAGCTCGGGAGATCGGCGAACTCATCGAGAAAAGCAATGCCTCCGTGGACCGGGGCGCTGGCATGGTGAATGGCACCGTGACCGCCCTCGGCAGCATCGATGCGAACATCCAGGGATTGGCGGCGATGATCCTTGAAGTGGGTGCCGCCGCGGACGAGCAGGCCCACACCAGTGGTGAGGTGGCCCAGCAGGTGGAAGAGAACCTGAGCCGCGTGGCCCACACCGCCGCCGCCACCATCCAGATGGCCCAGACCGTGGCGGAAGTGGCGCGCACGGCGGCCGATCTGGCCCGGGTGGCCGAAGACCAGAACCATCTGGTTGGCCAATTCAAGATCTAAGCAGGCTGTAGGCTGTCAGCGCTCTACCAGAGATCCATATAGATCCGGCCGCCGGTCCCGGAAAAAACCAAAGGAGGCCCGGTTGCGCCGGATCTCGTCGAGATCCAACTCGGCCATAATCACGCCGGCTTCTCCCCGGCCCAGTTCAGCCACCTTCTCACCCCGGTGATCGGCGATGAAGGAGTGCCCGTAGAAGGCCTGGTCACCCTCCGTCCCGATGCGGTTGGAGGCCACCACGGGCACGACATTGGAGACTGCGTGGCCGATCATGGCGCGCTGCCAGAGGTCCTTGGTGTCCAGCCCCGGATTTTCTGGTTCAGTGCCGATGGCCGTGGGATAGAGCAGGACCTCCGCCCCCATAAGCATCATGGCCCGGGCACACTCCGGGTACCACTGGTCCCAGCAGATGCCCACGCCCAGCTTGCCGAAGCGCGTGCTCCACACCTTGAAGCCCGTATTGCCGGGTCGAAAGTAGAACTTCTCCTCATAGCCAGGTCCATCCGGGATGTGGCTCTTGCGATAGAGGCCAAGCATGGAGCCATCGGCATCCACCATGGCCAAGCTGTTGTACAGCGCTTGGCCATCCCGCTCAAAAAAGGAGACCGGAATGACCACTCCCAACTCCTTCGCCAACCGCTGGAACCGGCTGATGGTGGGATGGCCTTCCGCAGGCTTCGCCCAGTCGAAAAAGGCGTCCTTTTCCTCGCGGCAGAAGTAGAGCCCCTCGAACAATTCGGAAGGCAGGATCACCTGGGCACCCCCGGCCGCCGCCTCCCGCACCAGGGCTTCAACCCGGGCCACATTCTCCTCCAGGCTGCCGGTGAAGGCGCACTGAGTGGCAGCGACGCGGATGGTTTTTGAAGGGCTCACAGTACCTCCGGCTGCTGCTGGGTGATGCAGTGGAAGGCGCCACCCCCGCTGAGAATGGCACGGGCGGAGCGGCCCAGCACCCGGTGCCGCGGGAAGAGGGGCGTCAGGGCGGCCACCACCGCCTGGTCCTGGGGTGTGCCATAGGTAGGTACCACCACGCTGCGGTTGCCGATGTAGAAGTTCACAGAGCTAGCGGGGAGGATGTCACCACCCTCGTCTCGGACCAAGCCCGGCGAGGGGATGCGGAGCACTTCGAGCCTCCGGCCCCGGGCATCTGTAAAGGTGGCCAGCTCTGCCGCGATGCGCTCCAGCACGGCAGCATTGGGATCCGCTGGCTCGCTGGCTTGCATACACACCACCACGCCGGGCGCCACAAAGCGGGCCAGGGTGTCGATGTGGCCATCGGTGTGATCGTTGAGGAGGCCCTCTTCCAGCCACAGCACCTTTTCGGCGCCTAGGCTTCCGCACAGGGCGGTCTCGATGGCCAGCTGGTCCATGTCCGGATTGCGATTGCGGTTCAGCAGGCACTGGCGGGTGGTGAGCAAGGTTCCTTCACCGTCCCCCTCCACGGAGCCGCCCTCAAGAATCCAACCATGCTCCCGCCGCAAGGCGCCAGAGAGCGCCGCCACTCGGCCCGCAACCTCCTGATCACCGGGCAGCAGGTATTTCTCGCCCCAGCCGTTGAAACGGAAGGTGGCAGCGCACAGGGCTCCAGCCTGGTCCTGCACGAAGATGGGGGCCGTATCCCGCAACCAGATGTCCCCCACAGGCACGGGATGGAAGCGCACCTGCTCAAGGATCGGCGCCAGCGCTGTCCGGGCCTCGGCTTCGGCAACAGCGTCCTGCACCAAAAGTTCCAGGCGCTCGCCTCCCGCCTCGGCAATGGCCACACAGAGGGCCGCAACCTCACCCTGAGCTGGGACTAGGTTCTCCCGCCAGAGGTGGCCATGACTGGGCCAAGCCAGCCAGCAGGCGCTGTGCCGATCCCACTCGGCGGGTTGGACTGCGGCAGGGCGGTTCATGACGGCTGAATCCCAGAGGAGGTAGGGCCCCGGCATGGGGCGCACCCTCCAGTTCAGCAAAACCCCGCCCCTGAGTCGAGAGGAATGGCAGCCTCAAGACCCAAGAGCCCCAAAGCCCCTATGCGTTTACCATGGGACTCCCTTTCCGGAGTCGCCATGCTCTTGGTCCGCGCACTGCGCACCCCGCTCCTGCTGATCCTGCTATTGAGTTGCGGGATCCCTGGACTCCCCACTCAGGCCAAGGCCCCGGCTACGACCGCTTCGGTCCAGGAGGCCTACACCAAACGGGAGGTGCCAATTCCCATGCGCGATGGGGTCAAGCTGTTCACGGCGATCTACACACCGAAGGACCTGAGCAGGACCCACCCCATCCTGCTCCAGCGCACCCCCTACAGCCTCTACCCCTACGGCGAAGAGGCCTTTCCTTCCCACCTGGGCCCCTCCGCCCGCTTCCAGGAGGAGGGGTTCATCTTTGTCTACCAGGATGTGCGCGGCCGCATGATGTCCGAGGGCGACTTCGTGAACATGCGGCCGCAACGAGCCGTCACTGGCGCACCGGTGGATGAAAGCACGGATACCTACGACACCATTGAGTGGCTGCTGAAGAATGCCCCTGGGAACAATGGCCGGGTCGGCCAGTGGGGCATCAGCTATCCAGCCTTCTACACCGCCGTGGGCATGCTCTCGGGTCATCCGGCCCTGAAGGCCGTCTCCCCCCAGGCACCCATCGTGGACTGGTTCCAGGGTGATGACTTCCACCGCAACGGAGCCCTCTGGCTACCCCATGCCTTCAACTTCATGGTGAGCTTCGGCAAGCCGCGGCCAGCGCCTTCCAAGACTTGGCCGAAATCCCTGAACCATGGCACCTCCGATGGCTACGAGTGGTTCTTGCGCCTCGGCTCCACCGGCGCCACCAGGAAATACACCGAGGACGTGGCCTTCTGGAACGAGATGCTGGACCACCCCGCCTACGATGCCTTCTGGCAGGCCCGCAATCTCCGTCCCCAACTGAAGGGGGTCCAGCCCGCCGTGCTAACGGTGGGGGGCTGGTTCGATGCCGAGAACCTCTATGGTGCGCTCCAGGTCTTCCAGACTGTGGGCCGCCAAAGTCCTGCCACGGACAATCGCCTGGTCATGGGCCCCTGGTTCCATGGGGGCTGGGAACGTAGCAAGGGGGATCACCTCGGCTCAGTGCAGTTCGGCGCTGACACCTCCGACTGGTTCCAGGCCGAGGTGCTCTTTCCGTTCTTCATGCACCACCTGAAGGAGGCTCAGCTCCCGGAACTTGCCAAGGCCACGGTGTTCGAAACGGGAGCCAATCGCTGGCACAGGCTGGAGGCCTGGCCGCCCGCCGGGACCAAGGAGGCCAAGCTCTACCTTCAACCTGGCGGCCGACTCTCCTTGACGCCGCCGGCACCGGGGGGCGGCGGCGAGTCCTTCCTCTCCGATCCTGCCAAGCCCGTGCCCTTCAGCGAAGAGATCGCCATCGGGATGCCCAAGGAATACATGACCTCCGACCAGCGCTTCGCCGGGCGGCGTACCGATGTGCTGGTCTTCCAGACTGCCCCCCTGCAGGCACCGCTGACCCTGGCCGGCCCCCTGCGTCCGGAGCTCTTTGTCGCTACCACCGGCACCGATGCAGACTGGGTGGTGAAGGTCATCGATGTCTACCCCGATGACTTCAAGAATCCTGATTTCAAGGAAGGCGGCTCCCAGTGGGCACGCACCGCCAATCCCATGGGCGGTTACCAGCAGTTGGTGCGCGGCGAAGTGATGCGGGGCAAGTTCCGCGACAGCCTGGAGGCTCCCGCGCCCTTCGTGCCCGGCCAGCCCACCCGCGTGGCCTGGTCGATGAACGACATCTTTCACACCTTCCGGAAGGGGCACCGCGTCATGGTGCAGCTCCAGAGCACCTGGTTCCCCCTCATGGACCGCAATCCGCAAGTGTTCATGGACATCAACCGGGCCAAGGCCGAGGACTACCAGAAGGCCACCCACACCGTCTTCCACGATGCGGCAAGGCCCAGTGGTGTGAGCGTAGGCCTCGCCATGCAGGCAGTAAAATAACGGCCACACGCTAAGATGCTTCTCTCCGCCCGAGGTGTTCATGTCGTTTCACTGCCTGCGCCCCTTCGCCCTCGCCCTCGCCCTGGCCCCGTTCCTGGGCAACCTGATTGCCGGGGCCCCGCCTCTTGCGATCAAGCCTGGTGGCCCCGTCCTCGACTCCGCGCGCCTGGCCGCCTTGAAGGCCCGCAGCCTGGGTCCGGCCATCATGGGGGGCCGGGTTTCAGACATCGCCGTTGACCCCTGGAACTCAGATGCGTTCTATATCGGCCTTGCTACCGGAGGCCTCTGGAAGACCGTCAACGCGGGGGCTTCCTTCGCGCCCCTTTTCGATAAGCAGGACGCAGCCTCCATCGGTGCCGTTGCAGTGGCGCCATCCAATCCAAAGATCCTCTGGGTGGGCACTGGCGAGGCCAATGACCGAAACAGTTCAGGCTGGGGCAAAGGAATTTTTCGCTCCGAGGATGGCGGCGAAACCTGGACTCGGACCGGGCTGGAGGGGAGCCGAACCATCGCCCGCATCGTGGCACACCCCAAGGATCCCAATACCGCCTGGGTGGCCGTCATGGGAGATCTGTGGACACCCGGGGGTGAGCGGGGTCTCTTCAAGACGACCAACGGCGGCAAGACTTGGCAGACCATCCTGAAAGCCCCTGCGCCCCTGGACGCCCGGGTTGGCTGCGGCGATCTGGTGATGGATTCGGCCAATCCCGACATCCTCTACGCGGCCCTCTATGCCCGTCGTCGCGCCCCCTGGTCCTTCACCTACGGCGCAGCGGCTTCCGAAGGGAAGGATGTGGGCGGGATCTTCAAAAGCCTGGATGGCGGCACCACCTGGCGGAAGCTCGAACAGGGACTTCCCCGCCTGACGGGCCGCATCGGTTTGGATGTATCCCGCAGCCAGCCCGGGACGGTAATGGCCGTGGTCCAAAGCGATGAAGGTGGCACCGTGGGCATCGATGACCTGCTCAGCCGGAAGGGCGGCGTGTTCCGCTCCGAAAATGGTGGCGAGACCTGGGTCCGCACCAGCGCCCTCAATCCGCGCCCCTTCTACTTCAGCCAGATTCGCATCGATCCCGTGAACGCGCAGCGCATCTACCTTCTGGGCTACATGCTGCATGTATCCGATGATGGCGGCCGCAGCTTCCGGGAGGATCTCTTTGGCAAAGTCCACGCGGACTGCCACGCACTGGCCTTCCCCAAGGCTGACCCGCCACGCCAGGGCCCCCCCGAGCCCGGAGAACCCGCCCGTCCGCCGGTCACTGCCCGCCTGCTCCTGGGCACGGATGGCGGCACCTACCAGACCTATGAGGCAGGCTCCAGCTGGATCCATCTCAATCGGATTCCCGCTGGACAGTACTACCGCATCGCCCTCGATGACAGCACGCCCTACCGCATCGCTGGTGGCCTCCAGGACAATGTGAATTGGGTCGGGCCCAGTCGGGTCAATTCCAAGGATGGCATTCAGAACAGTGACTGGACCAACATCCAGGGTGGTGACGGCTTCTACTGTGTCTTTGATTCCGAGGATCGGGACACGATCTACGCCGAAAGCCAGGAGGGCTGGGTGCACCGGTTCAACCTCCGCACCGGGGAAATGAAGCTGCTGCGGCCGAATCCTTCCGAAGGCCAACCCGCTTTCCGCTTCCACTGGAACTCGCCACTCATTGGCAGCCGCCACGCCAAGGGCACGCTGTACCTCGCCGGGAATCGGATCTTCCGCCTCAAGAACCGCGGCGAAGAGTGGATCCCCATCAGTCCGGACCTCTCCACCCAGGATCCCCACCGGACCACCGCTGTGGGCAGCGGCGCCGAAAACTACGGTGTGGTCTACGCCTTGGCCGAATCGCCCCTGAAGGCTGGCCTGCTCTGGGCCGGCACCGATGATGGGAAGCTGTGGCTCACCGAGGATGACGGCACCCACTGGACGGATCTCAGCGCCAACCTGCCAGCCTCCGCCAAGGGCCAGTGGATCAGCCGCATCGAGCCCGGCGCGGGGGATCCGAAGGTGGCCTACCTCGCCATCGACGGGCACCGAGCCGGCCTCTATGCCCCCCTGATTCTCCGCACAGCAGACGGCGGCCGAAGCTGGGCGAACCTGGCCGCAAACCTCCCCTCCGATGTCCCGGTGAAGGTTGTTCGGGAGGATCCCCTGAACCCCTCTCTGCTCTACGCCGGAACCGAATTTGGACTCTTCACGAGCCTCGATCGCGGAGGCTCCTGGCTAAAGCTGGGCGGCCTGCCGGCCGTGGCTGTGGATGACCTCCAGATCCACCCCCGGGAGCACGACCTCGTCATCGGAACCCACGGGCGTAGCCTCTACGTGCTGGATGACACCTCTGCTTTGCGTGGGCTCACCACTGAGGTCGCCACCAAGTTAATTCACCTCTTCCCGCCTCGACCCGCCCAGGGTGCCTACCTCTTCCCCGGCTGGGAGGACTCCGCCGGCAAGGGCGAGTATCGCGGTGAGAACCCACCGGAAGGCGCCCTCCTCACCTACTGGATTCGAGACCTGGGAGATGAGCCGCCGTCCCTCACCATTGCTGCCGAAGACGGGCGACCCGTGGCCACCTTCAAGTTGCCAAGGACACCGGGCCTCGGTCGCATCGACTGGAATCTCCGCCCCACCAAGGACCTCCTGACCGAATACGGTGGCATGGGTTCCAGCAAGTTCGTCCGCTCCGGCACCTACACTGCGACCCTGTCCCTGGGCAGCACCAAGGTCCAACAGAAGCTTCAGGTCACCATCGCCACAGGTATCGAAACTCGCTAGCGCCACTTCCACCCCTCCAGCACCCTGAAGCGACTGCCCATCTGGTTCGGCAAGGTGAGTTGGAGGAGGTTTTCGGTGCGCTGCATGCGCTCAGGGGTGGGCAGGGTCATCCACTCGGCGCCCCACCGATCCAGTGGGGCATGAGTCCGAACCCACTTGCTGAGCTCGACGTGCGCGACCTCGGTGAAGCCCACGCCTTCCAGCAGGTGGGCCAGCCGAGTGAAGTCCACATCCGCGGTCAGATCCGCTTCGCCCAGATCCTCGTGCCACTTGCCGTCCACCCCATGGGCCTTGAAGCGACGCAGATCAGCGCCTTTGGCCAGTAAGCGATCGGCGGCTTCACCATAGTCCACTGCCAAGAAGAGTCCCGCCTCGATGGGTGCTGCCAGTTCCTGGACCAGCGCCGGCAGAGCTTCACACCAGATGCTGCCATCACGAGGTTCCAGGCCATCGGTGTGGGTGGCGAACCAGGTGCCGGCCTCGCCGGGATCCGCCGACTGCCAGTCGGGACCGGCGGCCGCAAGGACTTCCTGGGCCCAGTGCTCCCCCTCCCAGCGCCAGGGCTGAGCGGGCAGGGCATCGAAGAGCTCGTTGCTGAAGACACAGCCGACGAACGTCTCCAGCTGGTCTGTCTCGGCAACCAAGCGGGCGCGCCCGGCCGCGAGGAAGGGCGCGAGGGCTTGTTCGGCCGCGTGGCGGGCTGCGGGATTATCGTCCCGGTGCACATAGGTAAGCGCCTTGGCGAAGGGGCCCGATACGGCAGTCAACAAATCCCGCCCCAGCCAGCCACGACCAGCACCGGGTTCCAGCGCGGTGAATCGTGCGGGGCGCCCCAGTTGCTCCCAGGCAGCTTCCAGCCGCAGGGCCAGCGTCTGGCCCAGCAGCGGCCCCAGATCCAGCGCCGTGTAATAGTCCTTGCCGTCGAAGCCCCAGGGGGCCGTCGGGCGGCGGTAGTAGCCATGCTCTGGATGGTAGAGACCCAGCGCCATCACTTCCGCGGCAGGAACCGGGCCTTTGGCCAGGCGGGCTTGGAGGAGGTCATTCAACGGGTTCATGTCACTTCCTCTCCAAGGGCCATTTCTCCAGCAAACGAGGAAGAAGCCACTGGGTGAGCGCGAGGGCCAGAGCGACGCCCCCCAGACAGGCGAGGCCTAGGCCGCGCAGGCCTCGATAGCCGCTAAAGACCATGCCGCCGAAGCCAGCCAGGGTGGTTCCTGCACAGACCGCATTCACTCGGGCCACGCGCTGCGGAGCATCAACTTCACCCCGGGATCGGTGCAGCAGGTTGAAGGCCGTGTCCACACTGACACCCAGGGCGATGGGGATGGCCATGAGGGACAGGAAGGTCAGAGGCTCGCCACCCCAGCCCAGGGCGCCAAAGGCGCCGGCCTGGCTGGCCAGCAGGGGCACCAGTGCAAAGAGGGCGAAGCGCAGGCTCCGGCCAAAGAGGGCTATCACCGCAAAGATGCCCACCAGGGCCAACAGCACTGCCTGCTGCACCGCCTCCTTGGCGATGCCCTTCACCACCCGGAACAGGGGCTGGGTCCCCACGAAGCGGCCACCGGCCGCTTCCACCACGGGGGTCAAGCGGGCGAGCGCGTCCTCATCGAGGCGAATGGGAACTGTCAGTGCTGGTGCCAGCGGTTGGAGCTTGCGGCCCCGGTGAAAACCATCCCAGAGATTCCACGAGTGCAGGCCCTCCGGTGCAGGGGTCCGCGGCAACAGTGACTGCAGGGCTCGCACGGGTTGGGCCGGATCGGCGGCGGCGGCGGCCAGGGCTGATAGGGAGCCCTCCAGCCCGGCTGGATCCAAGCCCGCCCGGGTCGCGGCCGTCAGGACCTGCCGACGCCAGGTTTCGGAGCCCAGCGCATGGCGCAGCTCGGGATCGAGGGTCATCCAGTCGGGCACCGGCAGGCCGGCTTCCCGCAGGATTGGACTCAGTTTGTTCCACCGGGCCGGCAATCGATCAGGATCCTCCAGGGGAATCTGCAGGGCGAGGGGCTGCAGGCTGGCACCGAGGGTGCGCGTCAGGCGCTCCTGCAAAGTGAGAGCGGGATTCCCCTGAGCACGAAAGCGTCGCAGATCCTCCTCCCAGCGGGTGCGGGGAGCGCCAGCCAGGGCCAGGACCAGCAGGGCGAGCGCCAGCCACGGAGCCCAGCGACGCCGCGGTGTTTCGGGCAGAGGTGGCCCGGGGGCGAAAGTGCCGGTACCCCGATCCCGCCAGAGCAGTATGGCCGGCAGCACCAGGAAGGTGGCGACGAGGCAGGCCAGCAGTCCGAGTCCAGTGGTGAGGCCCAGATCTCGAATGCCTGGGAAGGGTGCGAAGGCGAGTGCCAGGAACGCGAAGGCGGTCGCCAGAGCACCAGCAACCACCCCGGGCCCCGTGCTACTCAGCGCATCTCGCAGGGCCCGGCCCTTGGTCCGGCCGGCCCTCCGTTCATCTCGGTACCGACTGAAGAGCAGGATGCCGACATCATCACCCACCCCCAGCAGCACCGCGCCGAAGCCGGCGGCCATGAGATTCACCCTGCCGAGCACCCAGCCAGTGAGGCCCAGCGCCCACAACATGCCAATGAGGAGGGGCAGCATGACGAAACCGTAGCCCGCGAGGGTGCCGAACCCCAGCCAGTAGACAAAGCCGATGAGGAGGAAGCTCAGGCCAAGGCTCAGCAATACTTCCATCGACAGCCGATGGGATTCCCAGGCGGTAATGGCATGGGCTCCGGTGACCTGCAAGGCAAAGGCTCGGCCCTCGGCACGGGCGAGGGCTGCTTCGGCCGCGCGCAGGCTTGCCGAGGGGGGCAGGGGCCCCCGCGCCCCGCGAGCCAGCCAGAGGAGACTCCGAGTGGTGGCCTTTGCGTCTGAAGCGGGGAAACCTGCGACCAGGGGGAGCAATACATAGCGACCATCCTTGGTCTCGAAGTAACCGGTGCGCACCCGCAGAGTGAAGGCCTTGCCCAGCTTCGTGACCCGGGCCATCCCCTCGCTGTTCTGGGGCGCGAGGTCCCGTAGACCCAACGGATCGAGTCGGGCCAGGGCGGCGGCGAGTGGCTCCGGGGAGGCCAGGGCTCGGGCGGTGGTCTGCAACTGCCGCTGGAGCACCGCTGGATCCATCAGGGGTGCCAGGCGGTCCCCCAGCCAGGCAGGGGCGAGCGTGTATAGGGTTTCTGTGGTCAGCCGGCTGACGGCAGCATCGCCTTCGGCGATGGCGCCCACCGCGAGCAGCGCAGGCCAGGGACTGACCCCGCCTGGCCCTGGGACGGGGATGGGATCCGACAACCGACCTTCTGCTGCCAGGCCGTTCAAGGGCAGGTTGCCCTCCGTGAGCAGACGGTCCACTAGGCCTTCGGCCCAGGCGCGCCGCTCTTCCAGATCGGAGTCGGACCCTTCGGCCACCAGCCAGAGCAGCTCTTGCTGGCCGACCCCGGCCTCTAGGTTGGCACGCACCGCCGGGTGTTCCGCAGGCAGCAGGCTCATGAGATCCAACGCCCGCTCCACTCGCAAGGTGCCCCAGCCAAGCACGAGCGTCAGTCCCAGCACCAGGAACCCCAGAGCCCGCGACCGGGCAAGGTGCAGTCGGAGCAGACCTCGCAGCAGGGCGTTCATCGCTCGAGACGGTCGATCCAGGGCTTGAGGGCCGGCACCATTTCCACGCGCTCGGCGCCCCGCAACCGCTCCAGCAGGCTGCTGTCCTCCAGGCGGACGAGGGGATGGTTCTCCCGGCGGTCCAGCGCCTCAGGTGGCCCCGCGGCCGTCAGGATGGTCGGCAGCTCAGCACTGTAGCGATGGTCCAAGAGCTGGGCCAGGGCCGCGGCCACTCGGATATCCGTATCCATGCGATCCCAGTCGTCCAGCACCAAGAGAGCTGGACTCTGCAAGGGCTCGATCAGGTCGCGCACGCTCTGAAAGGCCTGGTTCTGAAAGCTGCGCACATCGTAGTAGGAGTCCTTGATGGCTTGGCTGAGGGTGCGCACCGATAGGAAGCGACCGCCTCGGCCCGTGCGCTCGGTCCAGGCCCGCAGCGCTGCCGCAGCCAGGGTGCTGCGGCCACTCTGCGCCGGGCCATGGATCCACCACAGCTCCCAGCCATGTCGGAAGCGATGCTTGCCCACTGTGGCCCATTGGACCAAGCCCTCCACTCCGGCAGGGCGAATCCCCTGCTCGGGCTTCTTCCGAAGGGCCTGCAGGAGTTTCACGAGATCCTCGCGACTCTCGAGCTCCCCGATTTCCTCGGGGGGACGGGTGAGGAGTTCTTCCAGCTCTCCGACGCGGTTGAGCAGGGTACGTGCAGTGCTGGCCTGGACGTTATTCCACCACTTCCAGAAGTGCATGAAATCCGCCTCCCGGTAGCGGGAAGGGAGTCCCAGTGTTTCAGCATCCGGGGCCAGCTCCGTGGTGCAGCCGCAGACCCGGACTGGCCGCTCGGGATCCGGATCGAAAAGCAGGCCCTTGCCCAGGCAGCGAGGACAGTCGGGTCGGCCCTTCATGGTTCGTCCCCCCCTCGCAGGAAGCCCCCAAGCACCTCGCGACGACGCTCCCGGATGCGAGCCAGGGCCCGCTCCTCAAGTTGCCGGACCCGCTCGCGGGAGATGGGGGGATCGAACTGCCGGCCAATCTGCTCGAGGGTCTTGGGTTCCTCGCCGCCGATACCGAAGTGCAGCGAAATGATCCTGCGCTCCTTGGGGCTGAGGGAGGCCAAGCTTTCCTCGATCTGTTCCAGGAAGGATTCCTGATCCATCGTATGCATGGCCGAAGGTTCCACCTCCTGTTCCAGGCTATCGCCGACAGTGAGGTCGGAATCCCCAAGCCCCTGCTCGGTGGACACGGTGGAGGTGGTCTGCTGCAGCAGCTGTCGCTTCTCGATCTCCTCGATGCTGAGGCCAGAGGCCTCTGCGATCTCCTGCAGCAGGGGCGCGCGGCCCAAAGACTGACTGAGCTTCTGGGTTACTCGGTTCAGCTGGACCAGATGGCCAGCCACCTTCTGCGGGAGGCGGATCTTATTCCCGTGTTCCGCCAGGGCATGAAAGATGGACTGTCGGACCCACCAGGAGGCGTAGGTCAGGAACTTGTTCTGTCGTTCGGGATCGAAGCGCTTGGCCGCCTCGATGAGGCCCAAATTGCCCTCGCTGATGAGATCCAGCAGATCCAGGCCCATGCCTTCGAACTTGCGAGCCTCCTTGACCACAAAGCGCAGGTTCCCTTCCACCAGCAGGCGGAGACCCTCTGGGTTATGGCCGTTCTGCCAGAGGCGCCCGTTGATGCGCTCCTCCTCCGCCGTCAGCAGAGGGAGGTGACGGATCGAATCGAAATACTTGTCGAGCGAGCGTTCTTCGAGATGCCGGAGGGGCACGATTCACCTGATGGGAGGGATCAGCATAGCAAGCGTTCTGGACCTGTGAGCCGTCACCGTTTCCGGAGGCCCTGCGGGGCTAGCTTCACAAGGCCCGTGGCCGAAGTCGGGCGGGGCACATCCTTCAGCCCCGCAGCCTCCAGGGCTTGGGCGAGGCGCTCCATATCCTCCTGCATGTGGCTGAGGCGGTCCCGCAGTCCCAGCACGACTTCCACCCCGGCCAGGTTTACCCCCAGCTCACGGGTCAGGTTGAGGATGAACTCCAGGCGCTCCAGGTCTTCGTCACTGTAGAGGCGTGTTTTACCTTCGGTGCGACTGGGGGCCAAGAGGCCCTCGCGCTCATAGAGCCGGAGGGTCTGTGGGTGAACGCTGTAGCGCATCGACACCACGCCGATCATGTAGGCACCCAGCCGGGGATCTCTAGAACTCATCTCGCCTCCCCACAATGCCGCGATTCGGGCTCATGTCCCGCTCCGCTGTTTCCGAACTTCCGCGTCGTTCAGGTCCGCCAATTCCCGCAACAGATCCTTGCTGCGTTCATCCTGGATCATCGGCGTTACCAACTCCACTTCGGCAATGAGGTCCCCCCGCTGAGTGCTCCTCGGAACAGGCATGCCCTGGCCCTTGATCCGAAGGCGGGCGCCGGTCTGAGTGCCTGGAGGCACCTTGATGGTTTGCGGCCGACCTTCCGGCGTGGGGACTTCCACCTTGGCACCCAGGGCTGCCTCGGAAAAGCTGATGGGCAGCTTCACATAGAGATTTGGTCCCTTCCTTTCAAAGCGCGCATCAGGCTCCATGCTGATTTGCAGGTATAGGTCCCCAGGCCCACCGCCCCGCCGCCCAGCCTCGCCCTTGCCCGCCACCCGCAAGCGGGCGCCGTCTTCCACCCCTGCCGGAATGGCAATGGCAACGGCTTCCTGGCGGGCATGGCGTCCAACACCATCGCAATCGGAGCATGCGGGTACACGCAGGCCACGGCCCCGGCAGTCCGGGCAGGTCCGACCAAAGGAGAGAAATCCCGAACCCCCAGCCACCTTTCCTTTGCCCTGGCAAGTACGGCATTGCTCCTGTTTTCGGTTCGTTTCGCCGGTCCCCCGACACGCCAGACAGGGCTCGGAGCGGTTCACCCGCAGGTTGAGCCGGGTGCCTTCGAAGGCCTCCCGGAACCCCAGTCGCACCGCGTGGACCAGATCCTCGCCGCGCTCGGGTCCGCTGCGAGCAGGACGGCCGCCGAAGCCGGCAAAAATGTCTTCGAAAGCAAAGCCTGCGCCCTGCTGAAACCCAGGCGGGGGCTGCGTTCCAGGGCCGTTAGGATCCCCGCAGGTGTCGTAGTTCTTTCGCTTCTCCGCATCCGAAAGTACATCATTGGCCTCGGACAGCTTCTTGAACTCCGCCTCTGACCTGGCG
>SESE01000364.1_pt1 | contig 19229 bp, 11 predicted proteins | sample 3171371 | NCBI WGS metagenome assembly SESE01 (sample SAMN06051881, study PRJNA518727) | freshwater metagenome | biome: subpolar coniferous forest; feature: holomictic lake; material: water; isolation source: holomictic Lake 442, 13 m depth | place: Canada: near Kenora, Ontario | collected... | reverse complement strand
AGATCCCTTCGATGGCCCGATCGAACTGGGCCCGGAACCGCTCTTCGCTGGCCTTCAGGGCCGCTTCCGCCTGGCTCTGCTCCGTGATGTCGTGGGCCACGCCCATGAAGTGCAGCTCTCCGTCCGAAGTGACCATCCGGGTGCCATTGGCTCGGAACCAGCGCCAGGAGCCATTCGCATGTTTGACCCGATAGGGGGGACTGGTGGCCCCTGCTCCGGTGGCCAGCACTTGGGAGAGGAGGTTCAGGCAGCCCTGGTAGTCCTCGGGGTGGACAAAGGTCGCGAAGGGCTTGCCCAGGATCTCGCTGACGGGATAGCCAAAGTGCTGCTCCCAGGCGGGGGAGGCAAAGAGAAAGTTGCCTGCAGCATCGATCGTGAAGATCACATCAATGGACTGCTCGATGTAGGCGCGGAATTTCTCTTCGCTCTCTCCGAGGCGCTGCTTCTCCCGATTGAAACCGGTGCGGACCACCCAGAGCATCAGAGCGCAGGTGCCCAGGCAGATGAGGTAGCCGGTGGCGAGATCCAGCAGGCGCTCGGTGGGGCCGTGAAAAGGATGCACCAGTTGCGGCCATGCCCGCTCGGCGAGGAGGAGCGCGAGAATGTTCACTGCCAGCAGGGTCAGGACCAGGAAGCGGAATGCCCCATCGAAGAAGAGCACCAGGAAGAGGGCTGCCGTTAAGAAGTAGAGCCCAACGCTGCCGGTGGAGCCGCCGTTGGGAAACCAGATGAGGTCAAGGCAGGCGATGATCGCCAAGAGCATGAGCTTGGGATGGAAGTGTCCCCGTTGTGCGGCCCAAGCGAAGCCGAGGGAGGCGAGGCCAAAGGTGAAGACCACGCGATCCACCCACGGGCTGAGATTCTGGAAGGCATTCATCGGAATGACCACCAGGAGCGCAAGGAACCCGGCCAGCAGGCAGAGCAATTGGAAGAACTGCTTTTCCAGAGGCAGGGATGAGCTTGGTTCCAACCGGGTCTTGAGGGTTTTCCATAGGCCGTTCAACGCATGCCCCCCAAGGTGCCCGGTGAAAAGCATTCTGCCAACTTCCTAAGGTATCGCAGCTGATACAAGGAACCGCATAAGAAAAAACGAACAATACGCACTAGCAATGAGCTTACTTCCCAACTCGGCAAGGCTGGGCCCCTCCATACCACCGGAGGGCCTTCTGGGCTTCTCTGGGCATAGAACCTCACACCGTGAGGCATAGTTTGCAATGATGGAGCCAGCGAATCCCGGAGGTCCCATGCACCGCCTTCTTGTGGCAAGCCTGCTCTGCCTCACCTTGGGGCTGAGTGCCGAGGTTCCCACTCCCAGCCAGTTCCTGCAATTGCCAGTGGGTGCGGATCGCACGCTGGCTGACTATGGGCAGATCACCGCCTACTTCCGGGCCCTGGCCAAGGCCAGTCCCAGGGTTCAGATCGAAGACCTGGGGGTGACCACCAATGGGCAGCCGCTGATCATGGCAATCATCAGCAGTGAGGCGAACCTCAAGCAGAAGGCGCGCCACCAGGAGATTGCGAAAAGGCTGGCGGATCCCAGGGGGCTGAGCGAGGCGCAGATCGAGGCTCTGGCCAAGGAAGGCAGGGCCATCGTCCTGGTGACCTGTGCCATCCATGCCTCAGAGATTGCGGCCACGCAGATGGCCATGGAGTGGGCCTATGGGTTGGCCACGGCGAAGGATGCGGAAACGCTGCGGCGACTGGATCAAGTGATCCTGCTGCTCATGCCCAGCCTGAATCCCGATGGTCAGGTGATGGAGACGGAATACTACCGGAAGCAACTGGGGACCAAATACGAAGGCGGGCGCCTGCCCTGGCTGTACCACCCCTACGTGGGCCATGACAACAACCGGGACTGGTACATGCTCACCCAGAAGGAGACCATCGCGGTGAACCGCATGGTCTACCACCAGTGGTTCCCCCAGGTGTGGCTGGATGAACACCAGATGGGGGCCACCGGTCCGCGCATGTTTGTGCCGCCCTACGCCAACCCCGTGGCGAAGGAAGTGCATCCCCTGGTGTGGCGCACGGTGGATCTGTTGGGCAGCACCATGAGCCTGCGTCTGGAGGCGGCCGGCAAGGCCGGCGTGGCCTATGGCACCATGTTCGATGCCTATTGGCCTGGCGGTACCAAGAATACGGGCTGGTGGAAGAACACCATCGGCCTGCTCACCGAAGTGGCTTCGGCCAGACTGGCGAGTCCTGCGGAGGTGGATCCCACAGAGCTCTCCCCTGGCGGGAAAGGGTTGGTGGAATACAAACCCCAGGTGAACTTTCCGAACCCCTGGAAGGGTGGCACCTGGCGTCTGCGGGACATCATGGACTACGAGCGCATCGCCTCTGATGCCCTCCTTGAGGCCTGCACCAATCTGAGGCCAGACCTGCTGCGCAACCGGGCTCGCATGGCCCAGGCCAGTATCCAGGCGGGTGAACCCGCCCTGCAGTATCGCTTTCCTGCCGGACAGCGGGACCCGGTGGCCGCTGCCCGGCTGGCCCACCTCATGGTTGAGAATGGTGCCGAGGTGCGCGTGGCGAAAGATGGCGCCTACCTCCTGCCCACAGCCCAACCGCTAGGACGCTTCGTGAAGGAGATGCTGGAACCCCAGCGCTATCCCGAAACCCGTGCAGCGCTGGGAACGCCGCCCATGACGCCCTACGATGTGGCGGCCTGGACCTTGCCCATGATGATGGGAGTACGGGTGGAAAAGGCCCGGCTAAGCGAGGCGGAACAGCAGGCAGCGCGTCCTCTGAAGGCGGAGGACTGGCCCCAGGGCGGCCTGGTGGGTCGGGGGGCTGTGGCCGTGCTGGAACGCCAGATCACCGCTGCGGCGGGCCTCCTCAATGAGGCTTTGCAGGCCGGCAGTGCCACCGTGGCGTTGGCATCCTTTGAAGCGGAGGGCCGAGGCTTCCCGGCTGGCTCTGTCCTCCTGAAAGCGGGGCCCGACCTGGAGCGCTTGGCCGCTCGCCATCATGTGGCGCTGCGCACCCTGGCCTCGCCGCCTAAGGTAAAGCAGGCCAGCCTGAAGGCGCCCCGGGTGGGCCTGCTGAAGCCCTGGTCCGTCTCCATGGATGAAGGCTGGACCCGCTGGATTCTTGAACAGTATGGCTTCGCGCCGGTGAGCCTCGCGCCCAAGGCGGTGCAGGCTGGTAAGCTGCGTGACTCCTTTGAGGTCATCGTGCTGCCGGATGTGGCCAAAGGAATGCTGCTGGAGGGCCGGAACCGACCCGAAGGCGAAACCGCTCGTCGCTTTTCGGAAGAGCTGCCACCGGAGTACAGCGGCGGTCTGGGCAAGGAAGGCATGAAGGCCCTGAAGGAGTTTGTGGAACTCGGCGGAACGGTGGTCGCGCTCTCCGCCAGTTCCGAGTTGCTAATGGATGAGTGGGCCCTGCCGGTGCGGAACACCCTGACGGGGGGCCGCAGTGGCGAGGAGTTCTCCTGTCCAGGTTCCATCCTCCACATGCATTTCGAGGCCACCCATCCCGTGGGGTATGGCATGGCAGCGGAGGGGTATGGCTTCATGGATGGTCGCCTGGCCTTCCAGACCTCGCCGGCCACGCCCCAGAACCGGCGCGCAGTCATTGCCTCCTATCCCGATGATGCCCGGGACATTCTCGCCAGCGGGTGGATCAAGGGTGCGGACAAGCTGGAGCGCAAGTCCGCCGTCGTGGCCCTGGAGCTGGGCAAGGGCAAGGTCGTGTTGTTCGGCTTCCGCGTACAGCACCGCGCGCAGACCGAGGACACGTTCAAACTGCTCTTCAATGCCATCCATTGGAGTGGCATGGCTGAGTAGGGGGGGCCGCTGCCCTTCCTGTCGAAGCTGCTATTCCGGTTGTTGGCCAATCTCGAAGTTGGCCAGGGTCTCCAGGGCCCGCACCATGGCGGAGTGATCCCAGGCCTTGCCACCCCGCGCGGTGCAGGCATTGAACAGTTCCTGGGCGGTGGCCGTATTGGGCAGCGACAGACCGAGGGTGCGAGCGGTCGCCAGGGCGAGGTTCAGATCCTTCTGGTGGAGCTCGATGCGGAAGCCCGGAGCGAAGGTCCGCTGGATCATCCGTTCGCCGTGCACTTCGAGGATCTTCGACGAGGCAAAGCCCCCCAATAACGCCGCCCGCACCTTGGCGGGATCGGCTCCCGCCTTGGCAGCGAATAGCAGGGCTTCGCTGACGGCCTCGATATTGAGCGCCACGATGATCTGGTTGGCGACCTTGGCGGTCTGGCCATCACCGTTCTTCCCCACCAGGGTGATGTTCTTTCCCATCAGCTCGAAGAGGGGTCGGACCTGCTCGAAGGTGGTCTCAGAGCCGCCGACCATGATCGACAGGGTGGCGTTCTTGGCACCGACCTCCCCGCCGGAAACGGGGGCATCCAGATACTGGCAGCCCAGGGCGTTGATCCGTTCGGCAAAGACCTTGGTCTCAATGGGTGAGATGGAGCTCATATCCACCACGATCTTCCCCGGTGTCAGCCCCTCGGCAACGCCTTCGTCAGCGAAGAGGGCGGCGTGCACATTCGGAGTGTCCGGCACCATCAGGATGATGAGATCGGCCTGCCGCGCAACCTCCCTGCTGTTGTGGCAGGGTCTCCCGCCGGCATCGATCAGCGACTGCGGGATCGCCGGCAGGTTGAAGAGATACAGCTCATGGCCGGCCTTGATCAGGTGGCCAGCCATGGGCGTGCCCATGATGCCTAAGCCGATGAATCCAATCTTGGTCATGTGGTGCTCCCGGAGGGTTGCAATACGGTGGCTGGGGAGCCTCTGGTGGCGGGCTACTCCGAAGCGCAGGCAGGGCTAGGGGCACAGGCTGGAGAGCCAACCCAGGCCTGCGGTCGTTGTGGTGCGCGGTTTGTACTCGAGGCCGATCCAGCCAGCGTAGCCGAGGCGGTCGAGCAGGCTGAACAGGAAGGGATAGTTGATTTCGCCCGTGCCGGGTTCGTGGCGACCGGGATTGTCCGCCAGTTGGATGTGGGCGATGCGTGGCAGATGCTTTTCGAGGGTCGCCCCCAGTTCCCCCTCCATGCGCTGCATGTGGTAGATGTCGTATTGCAGGTAGATGTTTTCGCTCCCGGTGGCTGCGAGGAGGTCCAGGGTCTGCTGGGTGCCGCAGAGATAGAAGCCAGGAATGTCGTGGGTATTGATGGCCTCCACCAGCAGGTGGATGCCCGCCGCCTGGAGGTGCCGAGCGGCAAACCGCAGGTTGGTCACGAGGGTGGCCATGATCTTTTCCTCGGGCAGTCCGCAGGGTCGGATACCGGCCAGACAGTTCACCTGGGTGCAGCCGAGAGCCTGCGCGTACTCGATCGCCTTGCCTACGCCATCCTGGAACTCCCCGACCCGATCGGGCAGGGCCGCAAGGCCGCGCTCGCCTTTGGCCCAGTCCCCGGCGGGGAGGTTGTGCAGCACCTGCACCAGGCCATGACGGGTCAGTAATTCCGCCAGTTGCTCCTTCGGATAGGCGTAGGGGAAGAGATACTCGACACCACGGAAACCCGCCTGGGACGCGGCCTCGAAGCGTTCAGTGAACTCGAGCTCGGTGAAGAGCATGGTCAGGTTGGCGGCGAATTTTGGCATGGTTGCTCCCGGTCATGAGGACGGGCTAGAACTCCCTTGGTTCCGTAGGTGGCTCCAGGCGTAGCAGACCCTAGTGTCCTCTTTAGCGCGTCCCGATGCCAGCCCCAATGGAGGGCAATGATGTAACGTAAGCTGGCTGCTTGGAGCTCCCATGTTGAAACGCTTCGAGTTGCGTCTGGAAGTTCCGCGCTGGCAGCAGGTCCTCAGCTGGGGTCTCTGTGTGCTCTATGTCGTCGCCGCCACTGTCGCGCTGCGGCAGGACTGGCTGCGCGGAGCGCGTGGCTGGGCGCTCTGGTTGCCCTATGGCTTTCGGTTTGCCCAGGGACTGCTCCTGCAGTGGGTCTGCTTGGGAATCAATGCCACGGTGCTGGTGGTAGCCCAGGGACAACTCACGGTGACCACCAACCTGCGGAAGGTCTTGCGTCTCCCTGGAGTGACTCTGCCCATTCAAAATGCGGCGCTGGAGTGGATCGATACCAGCCTGACACTGCAGAACGCCAGCGACGGCTTCCTGATCCGCCTTGGCTATGCCCCCGCCGCTCGGCGGGCAGCCGACTGGCTCGTGACCCATGGTGCCCGACCGCCCGTTGGTGGCTGAGACACCGACTCGCGGGATGGGCCAGTCCTAGCTCTGCAGGCCGCCCTTGTTATGCTGATCCTGCATCCCTCTGGAGGTTCCATGTTCCGTCTGGACGGCAAGATCGCCCTCGTTACCGGCGCGAGCCAGGGCATCGGCGAGGCCATCGCCAAGGCCCTGGCGGCGCAGGGCGCCATGGTGGTGTGCGCGGCGCGAACCCTGACGAAGCTGCAGCTGGTGGCAGGCGCTATCCGCGAGGCGGGGGGGACGTCGGACGTGGTGGAAGCGGACCTCAGTGACGGCCCCTCCGTGCGAGCCGCAGTGGCCACCACCGTGGAGCGCCACGGCGCCATCCACATCCTGGTGAACAACGCCGGGATCACCCGGGACAAGCTGCTCATTCAGATGAAGGAGGAGGACTGGGACGCGGTCATCGACACCAATCTCAAGGGCTCCTGGACTGCCATCCAGGCCGCCACCAAGCCCATGATGAAACAGCGCTGGGGCCGCATCATCAACATCGCCTCGGTGGTGGGCCAGATGGGCAATCCGGGCCAGGCGAACTATGTGGCCGCCAAGGCGGGCCTCATCGGCCTCACCAAGTCCGTCGCCCGCGAGTTGGCCAGCCGCAATGTCACCGCCAACGCCGTGACGCCGGGCTATATCGAGACGGCCATGACCGCGGGACTCTCCGGCGATGTGAAGGCCGCCTTCACCCAGCAGATTCCCCTGGGCCGCATGGGCACCCCTGATGACATCGCCGCCGCCGTGGTGTTTTTGGCCAGCGATGAGGCCAGCTACATCACCGGTCAGGTGCTGAGCGTCAATGGTGGATTGCTGATGGCCTAGGATCCGAATCATGGCCGTTCCCACGCTCCTGACTGAGTTGCCGGACCGGCTGCGCAGCCTCTGGGCCTCTTTCCGCATCAAGCGCCACTGGCCCTGGCTGCTGCTGGGGGTGGGCCTGCTCTTCTGGGCCTTCGACGCCCAAGGCCGGTCCAACGCCCTGTTCTGGATCGGGAGTCTGGTCCTCGCCGGACGAGGCCTGCGCTGGGTCTGGGACCGCCTGCTGTTCCGGGTCTCTCGCCGACTCTGGATCATTCTCCTGTTGATGTCCGTGCTGCCCATGCTCACTTTGGGGCTGCTCCTCCTCTCCTTCGCCTGGTTGGGCCTGGGCGCCCAGGTGAGCCGGTCCACGCAGCAGACGCTCACTGCCTGGGAGGAGGCTCTGCGGCAGGCCAATGGGGTCCCGACGGATGCGGCGGCGGTGGACATGCTCCGCACCTATGGCGGTGTCTGGGTGGAGCGGGCGAGCACCCTGCCGAATGGCATCGCTGATGGCTTTGTGGGTATCGTCTGGGCTGACCGCCCAGACCCTGCCCCCGGCCAGGTTCAGAAGGACACTTACCTGCGGGCGGTCCGGAAGGTTCCCGGTGGCTATCGCCTGCTGTCGCTCAGCCTGGGGCTACTTGGGGATCGGGCCCAATCCCTGTCCGGAGGCCAGGTCAGCTTCCGCCTCGCCCCCCAGCGATTGGCTGATGGTGTGGAAGAGTCCATCCGGATCCAGGTCGGTGGAGAGACCCGGGCGCAGGCCCCCATCCTCGCCGAGCAGGCGGAGACGCTGGCCCAGTGGACCATGGGTCAGCCACTCCAGGGTTCGGGGCTCAATGCACCCTTCAGTCTGCCCCCCCTCGCCTTTACCATTCGCGACTGGGCCACGGGCCGCGCCCTGGTGCTCAGCGCCACGCCGCAGACCAACCTCTACGCACTCTTTGCGGGCTACCGGAGCGCGGAGCGGCAGGTGGTCTCCGAAGGGGCCGTGACGGCCATGGTGGTGGTCACTGTCGTCCTCTCCGCTCTGATGCTGGCCCAGGCGGGGGCGACCCTCCTGGGCCTGCGCCTGGCCTGGTCCCTCGGCCGCGCCGTAAACGCCCTCCATGGCGGCGTCCGCCGCCTGAGCCTCGGCGACTTCTCCGCCCGCATCGCCCCCCGGGGCCGAGACCAAGTCGCCCAGCTCTCCACCGCCTTCAACGACATGGCCGAGCGCCTCCAGACCGCCAATGCCGAGCGGGAGGATCGCCTGCGGATGGAGGAGGAGTTGCGCGTGGCCCGGGAGGTGCAGATGCGCCTGCTGCCCGATCTGGAATCCCTCCGGATGCCCTCGGTGCGGGCCATCATCCTGCCCGCTCGGGAAGTGGCGGGAGACTACTACGATGTGTTCCCGCTGCTGGACGGTGGCCTCGCCTTCCTCATCGCGGATGTCAGCGGCAAGGGCACCAGCGCGGCCTTCTATGCCGCGGAGACCAAGGGCGTGCTGTCCGCCCTGGACAAACAGGCCCTGGATCCCCTGGAAGTGGCCGACCGCCTGAATGCCATCTGGTGCGGTGGCCACGGCCGCAGCCTCTTCCTCACGCTGATCTACGGCACCTTCCACCCCAGGACCGGGAACTTCCGGTTCGTGCGAGCCGGGCATCCGTCTGCTTACCTGCGGCGCGGCAACGGTCAGGTGACGCGCCGCCATCCTCAGGGCATGGGAGTGGGCCTCAGCGCCAGCCAGTTCCGGGCGGCTCTCGAGCTCTGCGAAGGGACCCTCGAGCCAGGCGACAGCCTGCACTTCTTCACGGATGGTCTTTCGGAAGCCCAGGCCCCCGATGACAGCTTCTATGGCGAGGAACGGCTGGTGGCCCTGCTCAGTCGGCCCTCCGAAGATCTACAGACCGCCATCCTTGCCAGCGTGGCAGCCTTCACCCAGGGGCGTCCCCTTGCCGACGACCTGACGCTGCTCAGCCTCAGTCGCTGATCAGCGCGCTGATCAGCGCAGGGCTTCCTTCAGCTCCCGGAGGATTTCCGGAGCATCGGTCCGGGCTTTGCCCTGGGCCTTCAGGAAGAGTGCTCGGGCGGCCTCCTTGCGGCCCTCACCGAGGGCCACCCAGGCCTGGGCCCGGAGGATGTAGGGCGTTTCCTCTGCGGACAGCAGCTGGCTGCGCTCGAGCAGAGATCGGGCCATGCCTTTGCGCCCCTCCCGGGCCAGGCACTCAGCCTCTCCGGCTAGGCAGTGCGCTTCCATGACTTCGTCCTTCAGTCCCTCATGCAGGGCCAGGGACTGTCGGTAGAAGGATCGGGCCGCGGCAAAGTCCTGCGCCGTCCGACTCAATTCGCCCAGGTTGTAGATGGCGAGAGCTTCGAGCGGAGCCTGCTGGGTCTTGCGGGCCTGCTCGAGGAACTGACGCTCGAAGGCCTCCGCCCCGCCGAGATCACCCTTGGCCTGGGCGACGCTGGCCAGACCGAGGAGGGTGTAGGCCAGGCCATGTTCATCCCCGATGGTGTCCCGCAGGGTTCTGGCCTTCCGGAAGAAGGCTTCGGCCCGGTCCAGGCCGCCTTCCTGGGCCAACGCGAGGTCGCCCAGGTTGTTGGTGATGAACGACTCGCCCCATCTGTCGCCATAGGCCTGCACGGTCTCCAGGGCGTTGAGGTAGCGCGCTTCCGCGCCCTTTAGGTTGCCCCGTCCCTTTTCAATCACGGCGAGGTTGTTCAGCACGCGGGTGGCGTTGTGTCGATCACCCACGGATTGGTTCAGGGCCAGTGCCTTCAGGTAGGCGGCCTCCGCTTCTGGGACCTTGTGCTGGCGCTGCAGGTTGACGCCCAGGGTGGTGTGGATGTCGGCCTCGAAGGCCAACTCACCCAGGGCCTTGGCCAGTTCCAGGGCTTCCCGCGCGGCCTGATCAGAGGCCTGCCAAAGGCCCCTTTCTCCGAAGCGGACGGCCATGTGGTGCAGCGCCTTCATTTCATAGAAGCGATTGCCCTGGGCTCGGGCCGACCAGCGGGCCCACTGCAAGACAGGCTCTGGGGGACTGCCGGCCAGTCGGCTCAGACAGCGGGCATAGCCCAGCACTGCGGGGGTGAAATCCGGTGCCGCCTGGGTGGCGGCTTCGAAGGCCGGGGCGGCGTTCCTGAAGTCGCCGCGATCCATCAACTCCATGCCCCGGGCATAGGCCTCGAGCGCCGGGGGAGGGACATCCGGCAGGGCCCTGCGGGAACTGCTCGCGAAGGGATCCACTGCCTTGAGGAGGCCACTTGCAGCTTTGCGCGCCAGGGGCAGGGCGATGGTGCCCCGCTCACCGGTTTCCTGAACCTGACCGGCCTGCCGGGAGCGGCCCGAGGTGTCCGTCAGCGTATAGGCCAGCGCAATGGTGCCGCCTGCTGTTTTCGACAATGTGCCGCTCAGGATGAGTTGAGCACCCAGGGCCTTGGCCAGCCTCGCCTGATCGGTGGACGCGAGGGGGTCCAGGCGCAGAGCCGTCTGGGTCCTGGACAGGCCCTCCAGGCCAATGGGCATCAGCTTGGGGTTCTCCCGTAGGGAGGCCTCCAGCATTTCGGGAAGGATCACTTTGGCAATGGAATCCAGGCGGGGGTCGCCGGTGGCGTTGATGAAGGGGAGCACCGCGAGGCGGGCGGGATGTTGCCGGGTGAGGTCGGCAATGGCGCCGCGGCTGAGGAACCAGTTCCCGGCGACCGCTAGGAGCGCGGTGGCCAGCACCGTGATGGATGCCCAGCGGAGCGCGCTGCGAGGACGCAGCAACCGCGCCAGGACCTCGGAGACCCTGGCCGCAGTGGGACGCTTGAAGGGATGGGCTTCCAGCATGGCTCGGAGCAGTTCCGACATCCCCGCCGGCAGTCCTCGCCCCCGCATTTCCTTGCGCTGACCTTGGACGATGGCGAGCATGCGCTCCCGGCCTTCCCCTGGAAAGGGGTGCTCGCCCGAAAGAAGCTCCCAGGCCACTATGCCGAGGGAAAAAATGTCACTGGAAGCACCCGCCGCTTGGCCCTGGATCTGTTCCGGAGAGGCATAGCTGGGGCTCCCCATGAAGGCGCCCGCCTGGGTGAGCCGATCCCAGGAGTGGGAGCCAGAAACCTCTCGGGGAGCCCCTCCAGGACTTTGGCGAACGGTGGCCTCATTGCCCCTCGCTTCAGAGCGAGCCTGAATCTGCGCCAGATTAAGGGCCGCCCCGGTGGTGTGCTGAGGCTCCGCGGGGCCCTGGGGATCGGCGAGCCGAGCCAGACCAAAGTCCACCACTTTCACCTTGGGCTCCTGTTCCTCCTGACCCATGGCGACCATGATGTTGCGGGGCTTGAGATCGCGGTGGACCACGCCTTTGGCATGGGCTGCTTCCAGCGCCGCTGCCACCAAGCGGATGACCTGGAGCCTGCTCCGCATCTTGAGCGTGGGTGCGGCCACATCGAGGGTGCAGCCCTCCACGAGTTCCATGGCGATGAAGGTGGCATGGGGAGTATCGACCCAGTCGTGGACCTGGCAGATATTGGGATGATTCAATTGGGCCAGGGCCAAGGCCTCGCGCCGGAACCGCTCGGCACCCCCGGATTCCCGTTCGTCTCCTGGGTGGAGCGCCTTTAGGGCCACACTTCGCTCAAGGGTAGAATCCCAGGCGCGATAGACCTCGCCCATGCCGCCCGCACCCAGCAGAGCCTCCACGCTGAAGCGGCCCACCCTGGCGCCGGGCTCTAGCAACCGCGTCGGAGAAGAAAGATCGGGCGCGGGTGCGGGTTCTGAGTCATGGGACATTTAGCACCGGGAAGTTTTTTACCTTACCACGCGGTGTCCTGACACTGTCCACAGTCAGTCCAAGGTGGCCTGCCGGTCGCCGTCCTGCCAACGCAGGCGCAGGGCTGCTCCCGGGGGCAGTGCCGTGGACTGCGTGACGGGGCGTCCGTCCGGGCCGAGGGCCAGCACGAAACCGCGCTGGAGGGGACCGGCGGGATCCAGTCCCTGGCAGCGTTCCGTCAGCACCGCCAGTCGCTGTTCCCGCTGCTGCAGAAGCCGGAGCAGCGCAGGGCCCAGGCGTCGCTGGGCCTCCCGAACCCGGGGCAGGTCCCGTTCGCCGCCGGCGAGGGCACCGACATGCAACAGTCGCTGGCGTAGCAGGGCTAGGCGAGCTGCTGCTCTGTCCAGGCCGCGGCTCGGATGGGCCAGCGCGAGCCGCTGCGCCAGCGCGGCTGCGCGGGCGGTGGACGCAGCCAAGGGTTCTAGCCGCTGAAGTCCGCGATCCAGGACCAGATTCAGCGTGGATTCAAGGCCGCGTAATCGCCAGTCCATCCGGGCGGCAAGGGCCGCCGTGCGGCGGCGCAGGTCCGCGCCCAGAGCCGTTGTATCCGGGGTGGCCAGCTCGGCGGCTTGGCTGGGTGTAGCCGCGCGACGATCCGCCGCGAGCTCCACCAGGGTCGTATCGATTTCGTGGCCCACTCCGCTGATCACTGGTATTCGACAATGCGCCACGGCCCGCACTAGGGCGGGGTCATTGAAGGCCCAGAGATCCTCCAGGCTGCCGCCGCCTCGTACCAGCAGCAGCGCCTCGCAGCCCCAGTGGGGGTTCTGGAGCTCCTCGATGGCTAGCACGTTTTCGGCCACGCAGCGATCACCCTGGGCCGCGGCGGGCGCGATGAGGAGATCGATGCCAAGGGCCCGGCGGGCGGTCACCTCCAGGACATCGCGCAGGGCAGCCCCACCGAGGGCCGCCACCACACCGAGCCTCCGGGGAAAGCGGGGTAGGGGGCGCTTCGGGCGATCAAAGAGGCCCTGGGCGCGCAGCTCGGCCTCGAGTTGGCGCAGCTTGGCTTGCAGATCACCGACCCCTGCGGGTTCGCAGTGGGTGACGGCCAGGGTGAGCGTGCCGCCCACCACGTAGACGTTGAGACTGCCCTTGAGGACCACGCGCTGACCATTGGCCGGCCGGTGGCGGAGCATGCGCTGGGCACTGCCCCAGACGGCACAGGACAGAGCCGCACCTTCCTCCTTCAGAGTGAAATACCAGTGCGGGCCCGAGCTGCGGAAATTGGAGACCTCGCCCACCACGCAGACCGCTTGGTACATCGGCTCCAGGCGGCTCTTGAGCTGCTCGAGCAGGCGCTTGACGGAAAGGGGGACATCCATGGAGCGCATCATCGCACAGGGACACCCAACAGGATTCGGCACCAATGGAATCACTACCTCGTCATACAATGGTCTGTCTTTCCCACCGAGGTTAACCATGACTCGACCCGCCCTTGCCTTCCGGAATCTGCTGCTGATCGCGGCCTCGTTGACCCTGTCAGCCCAGACCAAGCTGCTCCGCTTCCCTGATATCCACGGCGATAAGGTGGTCTTTACCCACGGCGGTGACCTCTGGTCTGCTGCCACAGCGGGCGGCGCCGCCACGCGTCTGACGGCGCACCCCGGCTTGGAGGTCTTTGCGAAGTTCAGCCCCGACGGCAAGTGGATCGCCTTCACGGGCCAATATGATGGCGATGAGCAGGTCTACGTGATGCCGGCCACCGGCGGCATCCCGCGCCAGCTCACCTTCGATCCCGCCGCAGGACCCTCTGCCCCCCGGCACGGCTACGACCACCAGGTGGTGGGTTGGACCCCGGATGGCACCGGGGTCCTCTTCCGCGCAGCCACAGAAGCAGATGGCGTCCTCAGCCGTACGGCGCTTTACACGGTAGCCCTGGAGGGCGGCCTGCCGAAAAAACTGCCCATGCCCACGGCTGGACCCGGCTCCTTCTCTCCCGACGGCAAGAGCATCGCCTATGCGCCCATGTTTCGGGACTTCCGCCACTGGAAGCGCTATGAAGGCGGCTGGGCCCAGGAGCTGTATGTTTTCGATCTCGCCACTCAGCAGCAGAAGAAGATTGCCTCCAGTAAGCGCAGCGAGCGCGATCCTATGTGGATCGGCGACAAGGTCTACTTCGCTTCGGATCGGGATGGCACCCTGAACCTGTATTCCGTCGAGCCGACCTCGGACGCGGTGAAGCAACTCACCTTCCAGAAGACCTGGGATGTGCGCTGGCCCTCCAGCGATCACAAGGGCCGGATTGTCTACGAACTGGACGGTGAACTGCATGTGTTCAACGTGCACGACGGCAGCGACAGGCAGCTGGCGATCACCGTACCCACGGATGGTGGCGCCTCCCGGCCCAGCCGGATCAGTGTCGAGCGGAACATCGAAGGCTTCGCGCTCTCGCCCAAGGGTGAGCGGGCCCTGTTCGTGGCCCGTGGTGATGTGTTTACGGTGCCCATTGAAAAGGGCCCCGTGCGCAACCTGACGAACAGTTCCGGGGCCCATGACCGCCAAGCCTGCTGGTCGCCCGATGGCAAGAAGATCGCTTTCATTTCGGATATGAGCGGCGAGGACCAGATCTATCTCGTGAGCCAGGACGGCAAGGGCAAGCCCGAGGCCCTCACCACGGACCTCGTAGGCCAGTTGAATGCCCTGGTCTGGTCCCCCGACGGCAAGTACATCGCCTTCACCCACAAGGAGGGCATCGTCAATGTGGTTGGTGTGGCCGATCACAAGCAGGTCAAGGTGGCCAAGGATGAGTTTGGCCGCGTGAGTGACCTGGCCTGGTCGGGAGATGGCCAGTTCCTGGCGTTTTCGCTAGGTAATGGGAATGACACCCGCAGCCTTCATGTCTGGAGCTTGGCGGAGGCGCAGTTGCATCGCCTTACCGGGGACCTCTTTCCGGTGACTGATCCCACCTGGGACCCCGATGGCAAATACCTCTATGCGCTCAGCCGTCGGGATTACGCGCCGCAGATCAGCAATCTGGAGTGGGACTACGCGGGCAACCGCAACGAGGATGTCCTTGCCTACAGCCTGAGAAAGGACGTGGCCCATCCCTTCCCGCCCGAAAGTGATGAAGTGGGGGCAGCTCCGGAAAAGAAAGAAGAGGGCGACAAGAAGGCCGACGCGCCGAAGGGGCCGGTGGCCGTCCGCATCGATTGGCATGGCTTCGAACAGCGGGGCACCCGCGTGCCCGTGCCCGCCGACAACATCAGGGGCCTCGAGGCCATCCGTGGCTTCCTGCTCTACACCAAGTCTGCGCCCTTTGTGTATGGCGATGCCGGTGGTCGCCGCGCCGGGGGCAGCAGCCTCTGGATCTTCGATCTGAAGAAGCGCCAGGAAAGCGAGCTGCTGTCCGATGTTCAGGGCTGGGTACTCAGCCAGGATGGCACTAAGCTCCTCGCCCGCGCTGGGCAGGGCCCCGCAGCTTCCTATCAGCTCATCGAAGCGAAAGCCAAGGGCGCCGATAAGAAGACGGTATCTACCAAGGATCTGTATGTGGACCGTGTTCCGACCGAGGAATGGCGCGAAGTCTATGACGAGGCCTGGCGGCGCTTCCGGGATTCCTTCTACGTGAAGAACATGCATGGCTATGACTGGAAGGCCCTGCGCGAGCAGTACCGTCCCTGGCTGCAGCATGTCACCCACCGCTCGGATCTGACCTATGTGCTGACCGAGCTCATTTCAGAGCTGAACATTGGCCACACCTATACCGAGGGCGGCGACTACATCCTGCCCGAGCGGGCCCGGGTGGGCCTGCCCGGTGCACGTATCGAACTGGATGCTGCCGCAGGTCGCTTTCGCCTGGCCCGCATCTACCGGGGCCATAACGAAGAACCCAAGTACCGCAGCCCCCTGACGGAAGTGGCCGTGGATGCCCGGGAGGGCGACTACCTCCTCGCCATCGATGGGGTCGAACTGAAGGCCAATGACAGCCCCTACCGCCTGCTGCGGAACAAGACCTTCACGGTCACGCTGACCCTCAACAATACGCCCACCCTTGAGGGGGCCCGGCAGGTGACCTACCGCCCCATCGATAGCGATGCCAGCCTGCGCTACCTGGACTTCGTGTTGCGCTCCAAAGAAACCGTGGACAAGCTCAGTGGCGGGCGGGTGGGTTACCTCCACATCCCCGATATGGGAGCCCCCGGACTCTACGAGTTCATCAAGTGGTACTACCCCCAGATCCGCAAGGAGGGTCTGGTGGTGGATGTCCGCGCCAATGGCGGCGGCAACATCAGCGCCATGCTTATCGAGCGCCTGAACAGGAAACTGCTGGGCACCCGCTTCGGCAATGCGAGCGATCATCCGTCCACCTATCCGGGGGTGGTGTTTCACGGCCACATGGTGGCGCTCACCAGCGAAACCAGCGCCAGTGACGGCGACATCTTCCCCTACCGCTTCCGCTTCGCGGGCCTCGGCCCCCTGATCGGCAAGCGGACCTGGGGCGGGGTCGTGGGTGGAGGCGGAGAACTGACGCTCATCGACGGCGGCAGCGTCTTTGTGCCGCGCTCTGGTACCAACGCTCCCACGGGTGAATGGATCATCGAAGGCGAAGGCGTGGTCCCTGATATCGAAGTGGAGAACGATCCCATCTCGATGCTGGCGGGTCATGACCTGCAATTGGAGCGGGGTGTGCAAGAGGTGCTGAAGCGCATGGCCGAGAAGCCCATGAGCCTGCCCAAGCGACCTGCGGACCCGGTAAAGACCAAGTAGCATGCGCATCATCGTCGCCCCTGACTCTTTCAAAGGCAGCCTTTCTGCCCTCGCCGTGGCCGAGGCCATGGAGCGTGGCATTCAGACCGTTTTTCCTGGTACCGAGGTCTTCAAGGTACCCATCGCCGATGGCGGCGAAGGTACGGTGGAAGCGCTGGTAGCGGCCACGGGCGGGGGGCTGTGCCACACGGAGGTGCGGGGTCCCCTGGGCCTGCCTGTGAACGCCCACTGGGGCATCTCCGGGGACGGCGAGACGGCCTTCATCGAGATGGCCTCGGCCTCGGGTCTGCCCCTGGTGCCGAAGGAACAGCGGGACCCGCGCATCACCAGCACCTATGGCACAGGTCAACTCATGATGGCGGCTCTGGATGCGGGACTCCGCAAGCTGGTCATTGGCATCGGTGGCAGTGCCACCAATGACGGCGGCACGGGCATGGCGCGGGCCCTGGGTGTGCGCTTCCTGGATGGCGAAGGCAGGGATCTGCCCGAGGGCGGCGGCGCCCTGGTAGGACTGGCTCGCATCGATGTATCGAGGTTGGATCCGCGCTTGGCCGAGGCCTCCCTGCTCGTGGCCTGCGATGTGGACAACCCCCTCTGTGGCCCGCGCGGCGCGTCTGCAGTCTATGGCCCGCAGAAGGGCGCCACGCCGGAGATGGTGCAGGCACTGGATGCTGCTCTGGGTGTGTTCGCTCAGCAGGCTGCTGTGGTCACGGGTCGGGAGGTGGCGCTCCTACCGGGGGCCGGTGCCGCCGGCGGCTTGGGCGCGGGACTGCTCTTCTTTACACCAGCAAGCCTGCGGCCGGGCGTTGCCATCGTTCTTGAAACCACGGGCTTCGAGGCCCTGGTCAAGGGGGCCGATTTGGTGATCACCGGCGAAGGGCGCACGGATTTCCAGACGGCTATGGGCAAGGCGCCCGTGGGTGTCGCAGCGGTGGCCAAGCGTCACGGGGTGCCCGTGCTCTGCCTCTCCGGAGGTCTGGATGAGGGCGCGGACGATGTCCTGGCCCATGGCATTGATGCCCTTGCCGCCACCGTGCCGCAACCCATGACCCTGGAGGCCTGCATGCGGCAGGGCGCCAGCCTCGTGGAGGCCGCCACCGCTAGGGTCTGCCGACTCCTCAAGGTGGGACGGAGTCTGCACTAAAAGCTGAACCGCAGATGACGCAGATGGGCGCCGACCCATCCTTGGCAAGGGCCCGTCTGCGGCGCTGAGGTGCCGGGCGGGGTTCCACACCAGGTGGGAGGAGATCCGGATCGGGGGACCGTCCCGGTGGCCGGCCACCAGGGTGCCGGCCCGGAGCTCAGCTGCCACGGCCATCCGCGGCAGGGGGGCGATGCCCAGGCCCGCCATGACGAAGTGCTTGTGGTCTCCACGCCCTGGAACTCGGTGCAATCACCGGGATGGGCTCCGGCGTCCTCGGCGGCCCTCTTCGGCAAGTTCCAGCAGGTCACCGCCATCCAGCTGGGCCTGAATCCCGTCCTCACCACTTCGGCCAGCCTCTTCGGCGGTGTCATGGGTAAGCTGATCTCCCCCCAGTCCATCGCTGTGGCCTGTGCTGCCGTGGGACTCGTGGGCAAGGAAACGGATCTCTTCCGGAAGACTCTTAAATACTCGATGATCCTTCTTGGCATCGTGATCATCGTGGTACTCCTCCCGGCCTTCGTCATTCCCTGGCTCCTGCCCACCGCGCCGGCGGTGAGCTACCCCCCTCACGGCGGGATATCCAGAGCAGACCCCTTCCCGCCACTGATCCCATGAACAACCAGAGAAGCACCTTCAGAGCGGGTGCTGCTCTTTTTCGGAGATTGAAATGACCCCTGCCCTTGAATTTCGCGATGCCATTCTGGCCAACTACCCAGACGTCTTCACCCCGGAAGCCCTGGCTGCCCTCGAGGCGCTGGCACCTCTCAACCAGCGCCGCCGCGAACGGATGGCTGCCCGCACCGTGCGCCGGCAGGAGCGCGCCGACAAAGGTGAACGCATCGCCTTCCTGGATCCCGATGCGCTGATCCCAGGCACCCAGATCAAGGTGGCCGATGCCCGCTCCGGCAACTTCGACGGCGCCATCATCCCCCCGGACCTCCAGCGCCAGTGGATCCAGGGCACGGGACCCGCCACCAAGCCGCGCTCCGATGTGCGGTCTGGCATCCGCAATGTGGCCTACGCGCTGCTGTCCGGTGCCGACGGCTGGATGTTTGATGGCGAGGATGCCCTGGGCCAGGTGGACACCATGTCCCTGGACAATCACCGCAACCTCAAGCTAGCCATCGCCCGGGATCCCCTCTTCCTGGAGGTGGCCGAGGAAGTCGCCGGGGAAATGAACCGCTGGGCCGAAGGCTTCTTCGGTCATCCGATCGTCGCCGACTGGCGCCAGCAACTGGACTTCACCACCGTCATCTACCGCTGCCGGGGCCTCCACCTGGACGATCGCCACCTCCGCCACCAGGGTCATGGCTTCTCCGCCTCCATCGCGGACATGGTGCTCTTTGTCGTGAACAACTACGCCCGCCTGCAGGCAGCGGGGCGCAGTATCGTCCTCTACCTGCCCAAGACCCAGACCGCCGAAGACGCGGCCTGCTGGAACAGCTTCATCCTGGCCCTCCAGGCCCACCTGGGCCTGGCGGTCGGCACCATCAAGGTCTATGTACTGGTGGAACAGCTCGAGCAGTGCTTCCAGCTCATGGAGATCCGCGCGGCGCTGTCACCCCATTTCGTAGGTTTCAACACCGGCCGCTGGGACTACATCAACA
>SESE01000361.1_pt1 | contig 19260 bp, 8 predicted proteins | sample 3171371 | NCBI WGS metagenome assembly SESE01 (sample SAMN06051881, study PRJNA518727) | freshwater metagenome | biome: subpolar coniferous forest; feature: holomictic lake; material: water; isolation source: holomictic Lake 442, 13 m depth | place: Canada: near Kenora, Ontario | collected... | reverse complement strand
GTAGCTAAAGTTCCCGGCGATGTCGCGCACCAAAAAGCCCATCACATAGTCGCCGCTCAGGGTCGGCCCGTGGCTCGCGCTCAGCGGCGTGTCGCCGAAGATGATCGTCTGCCCCTTCACACGGGCGGGCTTCAGGCTATCGCCGGTGTCGGTGTAGCTGCGGGTGTAGGCGGTGAAGCTATCGCCGGGTGCCGGACTCAGCTCGTAGGGCTGCGCGTCCTGCTTGCCCCCGGCCTTCGGGAAGCCCCAGATCCGCGCCAGCGTGCCCGTATCGCCCTTCACGCTGAAGATCAGGCCGGCGTCGATCTGCTCGCCGGTGGCCTGCGAGGTGTATACGCCCTCGACGCCGTAAAAGCTGCTGCCGTACTTCACCGGCCCGAGCAGCGCCTCGATCTGATCGTTGCCGTTGCTCAGGTACCAACTGCTGGCGTCCCAGTCCAGGCTCAGGTCAAACTTCCCGTCAGGCCACTTCGGCGTATCGCTGCCCGGCCCCGCCCCCGGCGGGTAGATCGAGTCCACAAAGATCAGGTCGACCGTATTATGGCTGGCGTTGGGGATGCCGATGAACGCGAAGACATAGGCGATATCCTTGCCGCTGAGTGAGCCGCTTAGGCGCACCGGTGCGCTCGTGCTCACACTGGTGCGGTCGATCAGCAGGTCGCTGATCGTCGGCTTCGTCACCGCCGTATCGCCCGCGCCATGGTAGCCCTTCAGGAAGTCGGCCCACTTGGTGGCCCGTGGCAGGGGCGACCCGCGCTCGTAGGCGTCCACATACAGCTCGGCCTGCTGCGGGAAGTAGATCGACATGCCGCTGACATTCTTGTGGTAGCTCCCGGCACCGTTGGCGATGCGGGCCTGATCAAGGGCGCGTCCGAGATCCGCCGCCGCCGCCGCCACCTCGCCCTGCGCCCCCTGCTCGGAAAGCAGCCCGGCGAACTGCCCCAGGTCCACCGAGTTGAACTCCTCGGAGTACGCGGGCGCGTATACGTCCACGTACGAGCGGGCCTGGCCAATTGCGTTGTACGACTTGCCCAGATCCGAGAGCATCGCCTTGGCCAGCCGGTCCACCTGCTGGGTCAGCGGCGTGAGCTTGCGCAGATCGAAGGCTGAGAGGGTCACGTCATTCGCATCGGCGAACTTGTAGGAGTCCATGTAGGTCGTCACAATCACCGGCGCGATTGTCAGCGCATCCTGGGACGGATCCTTGGCTAGGGCGGCCAGCCACTTGTCCCAGGCCCAGCCCTCGCTCGGCTCCAACTCGGCCGAGGCCACCGCCACCTGCCCGTATGGCTCAACTGCCATCAAGACATCGAGTTGGGCCATCAGGCATGCGTCGAAGCCGATCAGGTCGAGGGTGCCGAATCCCGTCTTCTGGCGGGCCGTCTCGAGCGCCGCGCTCAGCTCCGGCAGGTTTAGTTGGTCGTCCGAGGTCTCGTCGCTGGCGAGCCCCAGCCACGAGCCACCGTGATCCCAGATGATCAGGGCGTAGTGCTGGGCGGGGTAGCTCGTCACCCCCCACTCGACGAAGTTGGCTAGCACGGTCGGGTCGCCCATGTTCTGCTCGCCCAGGTCTTGCAGCGCATTCTCTGCGGTGGGCCGCGCGCCCTTCCCCACCAGGAAGCGCTTCGTGCCGTCCCAGTCCCCCGCCGAAGTGTCGTCCCACGACTCGCGTGACTTCACCCGGTCGAGCTGGACGACGATCTTGATCTTATCGCTCGACCCGACCTGGGCCATCTCGGCGAAGTCGGTCAGGGCATCGGCTTCCAGGTTGTTGTCGCCATCCAGGTAGACCATCACCGTCCATAGGGCGTCCTGTCCAGCGGCGGCGCGGGTGGGTGCCGGGGCGACGGTGGCCGCGCCTGCGGCGGTGCCGGTTGCGCCAAGGGGCTGCGTGGTCGCAGAACCTCGGGAGATGCGGTCGATCAGCAGCGCGCCCCCGGCTAGGCCGGCGACCACCGCACAGGCCAGCAGCATGCCGACGACGATGATCATCGGCATGCGCGATCTGGGGCGTGACGGGGCGGGCGTGACCGGCGGCGGCAACCCATAGGCGGGGGGCAGCGCGACGGGCGGCAGCGGGGCTTGGGCACCAGAAGCTGGCGGCGCGATGCCTCCCGCCAGCAGCGTCCGGTCCACCGCCGGGGCGTCGAAGCGGAACGACTCATCACCGATGCTGATCACATCGCTGGGGTTTAGGCGTCTGGTCTGCACCCGCTGGCCGTTCACCGAGGTGCCGTTCGAACTGCCCAGGTCATAGAGTACATAGCCATCGCCCTCGTGGCGCAGCTCGGCGTGTCGGCGCGAGGCCAGCGGGCTGGCGATCATGATCGTGTTCTCGGGCGTCCGCCCGAAGCTTAGGGGCGTGTCGCCAAGCGGGAACGCACGGCCCGCCAGCGGGCCGCTGAGCGCGACGATCTGCAACGGCACGTCAACCTCCTGATCTGCGGCGGCGCACGCTTGTGGGGTGTGCCGCTATTGTAGCAGACCGCCGTTGTGGGCGCATGCGTACCAGGGCGGGGGCCAGGGCGGGTGCAAAGTCCTCGGGGCTGCGCCCCAGACCTCGCTTTTTGTTGGTTTTTGGTGGCTTCGCCGCCAAACATCCACCAAAAGCACGGGCTGAGGCGCAGCCCCAGCGACGTTGCAGCCGCCCTAACGTCACCACCGCCAAACGATCATATCGGGCATCGTTGCGGTACAATAGGGATGTTCGCCGCCGGGGTACTTCTGCCGCGCCCGTGTGTTTATACCTGTGTAGTAGAGTCCAACCCAGCCGGTGTTCCCGGCAACTGCATATTTCTATGACCGCACCTCCCGTCATCCTGGGGCCGCTGCTCGGCCACCTCTCCGCCGAACAGGTCGGTATGCTGTCCCAAACGGGCGACCTGCCCGCCCCCGACCGGGCGCGGCTGGCCGCCGAACTGCGGGCGGATCTGGCCGCCTGCGCCGCCTACATCCCGGCCCGCCTGGTGCGCGCCCAGCTCGACGACCCGCGTCCCGGCCACACGGGCGGCGCGTTCTGGGAGGGCAGCCTGCTCTTCGCCGACCTCTCTGGCTTCACGGCCCTCTCCGAGCGCCTCAGCGTCCTGGGCCGCCAGGGTGCCGAGGAGGTCAGCGCCGTGGTGAACCGGCTCTTCGCCGCCCTAATCGCCGAGATCCACACGCATCAGGGTGCCCTGCTGAAGTTTGGCGGCGACGCGATCACTGCCTTCTTCGACGCGCATGCGCTCGGCGCGGCCCACGCCGCGTCCGCCACCGCCGCTGCGCTGGACATGCAGCGGCGTATGGCCGAGTTTGTTGATCTGGAGACCCGCGCCGGTACCTTCACCCTGCGCCTGCGCGTCGGCGTCCACAGCGGGCGGGTCTTCGCCGCCGAGGTCGGCGACGCGAGCCATATCGAGCTGGTGGTCACCGGCATCGAGGTGAACCGTGTGGCCATGGCCCAGGAGATCGCCGCCCCCGGCGAGGTGGTAATCTCTGACCAGACCGCTGCCCTGCTCGAGGGCGCTCACCTGGAGCCGCGCACCGCCGGGTTCCAGCGCATCGACCAGTTGCTGTTTTTCGCGCTGCCCCCGCCGCCGCCGACCCTGATCGACCTCCACGGCCCCGATGACGTGGCCGCCCTGGCCGACCTCGCCGCTCGCCTGGCCGCCCTACGGCCCTACCTCGTGCGCGGGCTGCCCCGCCGCTTCCTGGAGGCGTCCGAGATCGGCCTCGGTGAGTTCCGCCCGGTGAGCGTCCTCTTCGCCAACTTCCACGATTTTAGCGCCGTCCTTGAGCGGCTCTACGCCGACCCCGACCGCGCCGCCGCCGTCCTCAATGCCTACTACCGCCGCGCCCAGGCCGTGGTCCATCGCTACGATGGCATCGTCAACAAGGTGGACATGTACACCCACGGCGATAAGCTCATGGCCCTCTTCGGCGCGCCTGCCGCCCACGAGGACGACCCCACGCGCGCGGTTCGCTGCGCGCTTGAGCTTGAGCATGCGTTGGATGAGGCCAACCGGGAGATCGGCGCTCTTTTGAAAGAGGTCTCCTTCGGGCAACTCATTCAGAAGATAGGGATCAACACCGGCACCGTCTTCGCTGGTCGGGTGGGCGGCACCACCCGCTACGAGTACACGGTGATGGGCCCGGCGGTGAACCTGGCCGCCCGCCTGATGTCTGCCGCCGTCGATGGCGAGGTGCTGCTCTCGCCGAGCGCCCGCGCCGCCGTTGTTGGGCAGGTCGTGGTAGAGGACCACCCGCCCTTGCGCCTCAAGGGTCTGGCCGAACCGGTGACCCCCGCCCGCGCCCTGCGCGTCGCTGATGCCCAAGCTCCCGGTACACGTATCGGTGCCGCCCCCATGATCGGGCGCGACCCGGAGATGCGGCGGCTCTTCGACGCGGCCGCCGCCGCCCTGCGCGGTGCCGGGCGCGTGCTGGCGCTCGTGGGCGAGGCCGGTGCCGGCAAGAGCCGCATGGCCGAGGAGTTGCTCCAGCGCCTGGTGATCGCCAGCGTTGCCGAGCCGCCTACCGATGCGATGCTGCCGCCCTTTGAGATGGTCATCGGCGAGTGCCAGAGCTACGATCAGCGCACCTCTTACGCCACCCTGCGCGGCCCGCTCTCCGAGTTGCTCTTGTTTAGCGCCTGGCGGGCCAGCGGCGCAGACCTGCAGTTGCACATTGCCGAGCGCGTGCGCCAGCTCGCCCCCGACCTAGAGCGCTTCGCCCCGCTGCTCAGCGACGCCCTCGGGGTCGCCCTCGATGAGTCGGCCCTCACCACCGCCCTTAGCCCGCAGCAGCGCCACGACCGCCTGCAAGAGCTGATCGTCGCCATCTTCTGCGGCGCGGCCGCCCGCGAGCCGCTGCTCGTCTCGATCGAGGATATGCACTGGGCCGACTCGCCCTCCCTGGAGCTGCTGGGCAGCCTGGCCGCCGCCGCCGCCAACTTGGCTCTGCTCCTGGTCTTCACCTATCGGCCCGACCCGCCCATCTCCGCGCCCTGGGATGACATGCCCCTGACAGTACACCTGCGCCTGCCCGAGTTGGCCCCCGGCTACAGCGCCGATCTGCTCAGCGCCCTGCTTGGCGGCCAGCCGCCCGCCGAGATCCTGCCGCTGCTCGACCGCACCCAGGGCAACCCCTTCTTCATCGAGGAACTGGTGCGCGCCCTGGTCGCTGGCGGTGTGCTCGTGCGCGATGAGGGCGGGGTCTGGCACCTGGCCCGGCCTCTGGCCGAGGTCGCCTTGCCCACCAGCATCGAGGGCCTGCTGATCGCCCGCCTCGACCAGCTCGATGAGCCGCGCCAGGAGCTCGTCCAGGTGGCCTCGGTGATCGGCCGCCGCTTCCAGCGCCCGATCATCGAGGGTATCTACGCCAGCCAGCCAGCGCTCGACGATAGCCTGCAACGCCTGATCTCCATCGAGCTGATCCAGGCCGACCAGCTCGACCGTACCCTGGCCTACGTCTTCCGCCACGCCCTGCTGCGCGATGTGGCCTACGAGGGTATCCTCTACGCCCGCCGACGCATCCTCCACGGTCGGGTGGCCCGCCGGATCGAGGCGTTCAGCCAGGAGCGTATCGACGACCAGCTCGCGATCCTCGCCTGGCACTACCTCCAGGCCGAGGACTGGGCGCACGCCCTCGCCTACCATATGCGCGCTGGTGAGCAGTCTCAGCGTCGCTTTGCCAACCGCGACGCCCTGGCCCTCTACCGCGTCGCCCTGGAGATCGCCGCGCATCTGGGTACCAGCGCCGACCCGCTCACCCTGCTCGACCAAGTGGTCGCGATCCACGAGCGCAGCGGCGATGTCCATATGCTGCTCGGCGAGTATGACCAAGCCGAGCAGCACTTTCGGGAGGTTCTGAGCATGGCCGGGGCCGACATGGAGGCCGTCGATGAGATCTGGCTGCGCATGCACCGCAAGCTGGCCAGCATCGACGAGCGCCGCTCACGTTACGACGATGCCTTCGCGTGGCTGCACACCGGCCTGGCCCGCGCCACCACCAGCTTGCGCATTGAGACGGCGCGCTGCTACCTGCTCGGCACCGGGATTTACTTTCGCCAGGGCAACTATACCCAGGCCATGGAGTGGGCGCACTTGGGTCTGCGCATGGCCAGACAGTTCGCGAGCCAGGCCGACGAGGCCCACGCCCTCAAGTTGATCGGGAATATTTATCGTGACCAGGGCGAACTCGGCCCGGCGATTGAGTCACTCGATTACGCCAGAAAGATCTTCGAGGAGCTGAACAGTATCGGCGGTATGTGTGATACGCTCAACGACCTTGGTCTAACCTATTTGGCCGCCGGGCGCTGGGAGGAGACCGTTGCGAGCTACGAGCAGTCCCTTGAGATCAGCGAGAATATCGGCGATGTGCTTGCGGTGGCCCGCACATCCAATAACCTGGCCGTGGTGCTGGTGGGCCGCAACCAGCTCGACCGCGCCGGCGAGCTCTACCGGCTGAGCAGCGCGATGTTCGAGCGAATTGGCTATGTCCTTGGTGTCGCCCTCACCACCTATAACCGTGGCGAGGTGCTGCTGCTCCAGGGAAAGCCCGCCGAGGCGCTGCCCCTCTTCATCCGCAGTATCACCGACTTCGAGCGGATTAAGGCTGCCTCCTTCATGCCCGAAGTACTGCGCCTAGCCGCCGAGGCCACCCTGGCCCTGGGCGACCCCGCCGCCGCCCGCGCCTACGCCGCGCGCTCCCTGTCGGTGGCCGACGAGTTGGGTATGGCCGCCGAGGCCGCCATCGCCCGCCGCGCCTTCGGCCAGATCGCCCTCGCCGAGGGCGATCTGGCCGCCGCTCACGACCAACTCGCCCTGAGCCAGGTCGCCCTGGAGCAACTCGACAACCGCTATGAGTTGGGCAAGACGCTCTACCAGATCGCCCGCCTCGCCTACGCCCGGCACGATGACCAAGCGCTCGCCGCCGCCCGCACCCGCGCCGAGCAAATCTTCATCGAACTCGATGCCGCCCGCGACCTCGACCTCGTCCGTGGGCTGTAGCGGCGCACCACCTTTTTGTATCCATGTTCAGGCGGGCGGGACGCCCGCGCTCCCAGGAACTCCCTACGAACGTGCGGAATCCGGTGCTCGTGTGATGCGTACAATATGAGGAGACTCCTAGATGCTGCGAACACACCCCTTCACCCGTCTGCTCTGGCCGCTCTGCCTGGCCCTGCTGCTGCTGCCGCTCGGCGTGCCGCCCCAGGCCCGCCTCGTGTCCGCCGCCCCCGCCAGCCTGCCCGATCTGCCCGGCAACTCCCTCGCCGGGCTGTCTGAGCAGGAGCCGAATGACACCATCGCCCAGGCCCAGCGGATTAGCGCGCTGGTGCCGGTCGGCTCCTGGTCAGAGCAGGTGATTGGGAAGATCGGCACGTCATCCGACCTTGACTACTACAAGTTCACCCTGCTTCAGCCCGCATCTAAGGTGAAGATCACCCTCGGCAATCTGCCCGCTGACTACGACCTGGTGCTTGCCGCCGACCCCGACACCAACATCCAGCAGGGCACCTCGGGGATCGAGGATATTACCAATATCGGGGGGTCGCTGTCCTCGATTGGCGGGTCGCTGTCCTCGATTGGCGGGTCGCTGTCCTCGATCAGTATGAACCCCGGCACGACATCCGAGCTGATCGACACCTACCTCTGGCAGCCCGGCACCTACTATATCGCCGTCGGCTCGGCCAACGGCGCGTATAGCGCCACCACCAGCTACACCCTGAATATCCAGGTGGCGGGCAGCAGCATGACTGCGCCGCCCCTGCCTGCCCCCGAGGTGGAGATGCGGATTGACCCGCGCTCGATCACCTCTTACGCCCCCGCGCTCTCCGCGATTACCACGCTCTATATTACATCCGGCGACCGCATGAAGGCGCTGTATCCGCAGAACACGAGCCTGATCACTGGGGTAATTCCCAGCAAGTTGGACTCGCTGGCCATGGCACCGCCGAGCTTTCCTAGTGTGTATAACCGCCCCGACTTGAGCGGCCCGCCTGAGTACGGCTATGTATTCGACCTGTCCAATCTGGCACCGCTGACCGTCGGCGTCCAGACGCCGAGCCAGATCTACGCCGAGTGGGAGTCCAACAAGGGCAACCCGCTCTACGCCAATAAGGTCGCCCGCCTGATCGATAATGTGATCAAGGCGGCCACCGACCCGACACGCGGCGGCCTGTCCTGTCCGCCCAGCCAGAAAACGTCCTGCACGTCCGGCATGTCCTATGGCCTCAATCGGACGGCCAACGGGAGCGCGCCTTTCCCCAACGTCAAGTACATTGTCCTGGTGGGCGGCGATAACGTGCTGCCCTTCTTCCGCGTGCCCGACCTGACCACCCTGGCCAACGAGGCCGATTACGCGACCTACCTCAAGTCGATTGATAGCGCCGGGATCATCGACCCGGGCAGCCCGCAGGGCGCGGCCCTCAAGAACCGTATGCTGCTCACCGATGGCCCCTACGGTACGGATAAGCCCCTGCGCTTCCAGGGCTTCCCCTTCTATCTGCCCGACCGCGCCGTTGGGCGGCTGGTCGAGACGCCTGAGGATATTGTGCGCTACCTGACTTGGCAGGAGCACAGTAACTCCTACAAGATCGAGGCGACCGGGAGTAGCGAGACCGCCGCGCCCGCCTTCGTCACCGGCTACGACTTCCTCAACGACGAGGCGATGGCGATCTCGAATACCCTGAAGGCCGGGATGGGCATCTCGCCGACAACGATACCCGCTCTTATCACCGGCCCAATCGGCGACAGCTGGACGCGCAGCGACCTGGAGCGCGGCTGGTTTAGCACCGACCTGACACGGACGATTGGCACCTCGCCGACCCTCGGCATTTTCAGCGACGCCTATCCCAACTACCCCGGCCCTACCAACAAGAATCCGCTCTTCTCGCTCAACTCGCACTTCGACCACTGGCAGATCCTGCCGGCGGTCGGCGCAAGTAGCGCGGGCGGCACCTTCTTGGCTAAGCGTATCCTGGCCCCGTTCTACTACTCACAAACCAATATTTCCGGCGGTTACTTCGGTGACACCCTGGGCTACTCGGTGGGCTGCCACAGCGGCTACAACGTGATCGACGGCGCGATCATCGTAACCAACCGGCTGGATCTCCCGCTTTACAAGGCCGACTTCGCCCAGGCGTTCAACAAGCATGCCGGCAACTGGATCGGCAATACCGGCTACGGTTACGGCACCGCCGACGGGATCGACTACTCCGAGCGGCTGGCGCTCCTGCTCACCCAGGAATTGATGCGCGATGTGCAGGTCGATGTCAGCGGGACGGCGGAGTATGCCGGTGCGCCGATTGGCGCGGCCCTGGCCCGCGCCAAGCAGCGCTACCTGCGTAACTCGGCCAGCCTGAGCGCCTACGACGCTAAGGCTCTGACGATTATGACCCTCTACGGGCTGCCCTTCATCCACGTGGAGGTAAGCCACCCGCTGGCCGGGCCGCCCGAGGAGCCGCAGATTGGGCCGCTGGCGACGCCAGTGCCAACCGAGAGCAACGCGCCTAGCCAGTTGGGCAACAGCGCCGGTCGCCTGGAGCGCACCATCACTGTGACGATTGGCATCGGGGCCGGCGACTATGTAGACCTGCCGCGTACCGGAAGCAAGATACTCAAGCTCACCGAGAATAACTTCAAGGTGACGGACAGCTTTGTCCAGGCTGGTTTTATTACGCCGACCTTGCGCGTCTTCGATAACAGCCAGGCTGGCCTGCCTAGCCTGCCCACTTTCGCCTACGACATCAGCGCCCTGAGCTCCACCGCCACCGTCACCGCGCCAACGCGGCTCCAGGTGCGCGATGTGGTCTTCCAGGGCGGCGAGTATGCTCCGACCACCGGCTTTAACCCGCAGATCACCAAGATCTTGACCGAGACCGACAAGCCGACCGGCAACGACGAGCCGACCTTCACCGCCGGGGCGGGGATCTGGTACCCGGATAAGTTCTTCGGCTTCAGCAGCGTGGGCAGCGGCAGCGACCAGCGCGACCAACTGACCTCCACGGCGGCCCAGTTTAAGGCCGATACCAACGGTGTCACCGGACAGTTGCGCGCCTACACCAAGATGGTCTTCAAGGTTTACTATATCGACCCGAACGCAACTGGTGCCAACCTGGGCGAACTCGACACCAGCCCGCCCGCGATTCAGTCCGTGCAGATCAGCCAGGTGACCGCAGTGAACAGCCTCGCGGCTACCTCCGAGGTGACGGTGGTTGCGATGGTGGATAAAGGCACGGGCGGCACCGATATGGACGGCGTGGGCGGCGTCTATGTGCAGGGTGATACCACCTGGACTTCGCTAACCTTCAGCCAACCCGACCCCGTCGGCGACCCGCAACGCTGGGAGGCGTTCATCCCCGTGCAGCCGGGCCAGCTACGGGTGATCGTCAGCGCCACCGATAAGGCTGGCAACGTGAGTTACTACACGGCCAAGGGCACCTTCAGCCTGCTTGAGGCGAAGATCTTCCTGCCGCTGGTTCAGCGCTAATCGGCCCTGGCGCTGGCGAGGGCGTGGGGGTGGCAAAGCCGCCCCCACATTTTTATCCCCAAAAATCCTGCGGTTGGTTGGTTTTTGGCGCTCAGACATGGTTCAGCACCGCTTGACCGTTTGGCGGGGACGTGATACCGATCATATCCTTTACAGTTGGCAGATTGTGAAAAAAGTGAAGATCGCCCAACTATGCCTTGGCGGCTGCATACAATTGAATAAAGAGGCGGTATAATTGCCCGGCCAGCGCTTCATCCTATAGCGACAACGAAGGGGTTGTGTCATGCAAAGGTTAGACTCGCTTCAGCAGGCTGCGGTGTTCGTCGTATTGGGTATCTCTATCCTCGGGATCATCTATGCCTTCATCTTGCGTGGCCAGATCCTGGCCCAGGATAAGGGCACGGCGAGAATGCAGGAGGTGTGGGGCTTCATCAAGTCGGGCGCAAATGCCTACCTGAGCCAGCAGTTCCGCACTATCGCCATCCTGATCGCGGTCCTGACCTTTGTGCTCGGCGCGAGTGTGTTTGTGATCCCGCCGACCGCCGAGGCGGTGCTGCGCTTTGGCACCAAAGAGGCTGCGACATTGTGGGTCGCCATCGGGCGCGCGGTGGCCTTCCTGATGGGTTCGATGTTCTCTTACACGGTTGGCTTTGTGGGCATGAACGTGGCGGTTGAGGGCAACGTGCGTGTGGCGGCTGCCGCGCGCAAGGGCTACAACCAGGCCATGCAGATTGCCTACAAGTCTGGTTCAGTGACGGGCATGCTGACGGTGGGCCTGGGTCTGCTGGGCGGCACCTTGATCTTCCTGGTCTTCGGCATCGCGGCCCCCGACGCCCTGCTTGGCTTCGGCTTCGGTGGCTCGCTGATCGCCTTGTTCATGCGCGTGGGCGGCGGGATCTACACCAAGGCCGCCGATGTCGGCGCAGACCTAGTGGGTAAGGTCGAGGCCGGTATCCCGGAGGACGACCCGCGCAACGCGGCGGTTATCGCCGACCTCGTCGGCGATAACGTTGGCGACTGCGCCGGTATGGCCGCCGATGTCTTCGAGAGCTTCGAGGTCACGCTGGTCTCGGCGCTGATCCTCGGCCTCGTGCTGGGCGACGCGGTGAGCCTCGCCCCAGGCGCGACCAACCCGATTGGCGATGGCTCCTACGACCTGCGCTTTATCGTCTTCCCGCTGGTGCTGCGGGCGATCGGCGTGATCGCCTCGGTGTTTGGCAACAGCATTGTGAAGACGGACGAGAAGCGCCGCAACGCGATGGCCGCCATGAACCGTGGCTTCTACCTGGCTGCCGGCATCGCGGTGGTGGCCGGTGCCGCCGCCACCCCCTTCTTCATGGCCGACTCGACGACTCACATTGTCGACTGGCGGCCTTTCTTCGCCACCTTCTCCGGCATCGTCCTGGCAATCGCCCTCGATAAGCTCACCGAGTATTTCACCAGCACCCACTTCAGCCCGGTCAAGGAGACCTCGAAGGCATCGCAGACCGGCGCGGCCACCAACATCCTCTCCGGCCTGGCTCTGGGTATGGAGAGCAGCGTGTGGGCCGTCCTGGTGATCGCCGGCTCGATCCTCAGTTCGGTGCTAATCTACTCCGGCGAGCCCGTCGCCACCCAGTTCACCGCGATCCTCTACGGCGTCTCGCTCACCGGCATCGGCATGCTGCTGCTCACCGGCAACACCATCTCGATGGACAGCTTCGGGCCGATCTCCGATAACGCCAACGGCATCGGCGAGATGGCCGGGCTAGACAAGAACGCCCGCAATGTGATGGACGACCTCGACGCGGTGGGCAATACCACCAAGGCTGTCACCAAGGGCATCGCCATCGGCTCGGCGGTGATCGCGGCGGTGGCCCTCTTCGGCTCGTACCTGACCGACGTGGGCAAGGCGCAGAACCAGATGATCCTTGACGGTGTCAAGGATGTGGTCGTCCTCACCGGAATCAACGTGGCCTCGCCGAGCGTCTTCATCGGCCTGCTGATCGGCGGCGCGGTGCCCTTCCTCTTTTCGGCCCTGACCATCCGCGCCGTGTCGCGCGCCGCTGCCCAGATCGTCAACGAGGTGCGCCGACAGTTCCGCATCCCCGGCCTCATGGAAGGCAAGGTGCTGCCCGACTACGCCCGCGCCGTGCTGATCTCGACTACGGCGGCCCAGAAGGAATTGCTCAGCCTGGGCGTCATTGCGGTGATGGTGCCGATCCTGGTGGGCTTCCTGCTCGGCGTCGAGGCGCTTGGCGGCTTCCTGGCCGGGATTATCCTTGTCGGCCAGCTCATGGCGGTCTTCCAGTCGAATGCCGGCGGAGCCTGGGACAACGCCAAGAAGTACATTGAGGAGGGGAACTACGGCGGCAAGCACAGCGAACCCCACAAGGCCGCCGTGGTCGGCGACACCGTCGGCGATCCGCTCAAGGATACGGCTGGCCCGGCCCTCAACCCGATGATCAAGGTGATCAACCTGGTGGCCCTGATCATCGCCCCGATTGTGGTGACGATTAAGCCCGGCAACCCCACCGTGCTGGCGGCTATGCTCTGCTGCTTTGCCGCCCTGGTCTGGGCGATCTGGCAGAGCAAGCGCGAGGGTGCGGAGATGCATGAGCCGGGCAAGGTTCGCGCCAGCGCTGACTAGCTACTGAGGTGCTGCGGCTTTGAGGGGTGTGGGGGCGATAACGTCGCCCCCACACCCTTTTTGTGCAATACTCCACATTGAATTTGGTATGCTGTGGAGTATCAGTTTTTTGAACCGGAGGATCTCTATGATCGGCAGGAAGCTTGGCGAGGTGGCCCTGTTCATCTTGGCCCTGGCCCTGGCTGCATGTGGCCCCGCGCCGCAGGCGGCCACCCCCGCCCCCGTCGGTGGTGCGATCCAGTCGCTGGGCGTCGCCGAGGGCGGGGTCTCGATCGTGGCCTGGGCCGGCTATGTCGAGCGCGGCGAGACCGACAAGCGCTATGACTGGGTGACGCAGTTTGAGCATGATAGCGGCTGCAAAGTCACGGTGAAGACCGCCGCGACCTCCGATGAAATGGTGGCCCTGATGAACGAGGGCGGATTCGATCTAGTCACCGCCTCGGGCGACGCCAGCCTGCGCCTGGTGGCCGCCAACCGCGTCCAGGAGGTCAACACGGCTCTTATTCCGAGCTGGAAGCTGGTTGACCCGCGCCTGCAAGACGCGCCTTGGTTCACGGTGGGCGGCAGGCATTACGGCGTGCCCTACCAATGGGGTTCCAATGTGCTGATGTACAACACCACCATCTTCCCGACTCCGCCCGATAGCTGGAATGTGGTCTTCGAGGAGCTAAACCTGCCCGACGGGAAGAGCAACAAAGGCCGCGTGCAGGCGTACGATGGCCCGATCTATATCGCCGACGCCGCCCTCTACCTCAAGGCCCACACGCCCGACTTGGGCATCAAGGATCCCTACGCCCTCACCCGCGACCAGTTCAACGCCGCCCTCGATCTGTTGCGTGCGCAGCGCAAACTCGTGGGCCGCTACTGGCACGACGCGATCATCCAGACCAACGACTTCAAGAACGAGGGCGTGGTGGCCTCCTCGTCCTGGCCCTTCCAGGTGAACCTGCTCAAGGGCGGCGGCGCGCCGGTCGAGAGTGTCATCCCCAAAGAGGGCGCCACTGGCTGGGCCGATACCACCATGCTGGCGGTCAACGCGCCCCACCCGAACTGCGCCTACATGTGGCTGGAACACTCGCTCAACCCCAAGCTCCAGGGCGACCTGGCCGCCTGGTTCGGCTCGGTGCCGGTGGTGCCCGCTGCCTGCAAGGGCAACGACCTGCTCGGCGTCGCGGGCTGCAAGACCAACGGCATGGAGAACTTCGACAAGATCTCCTTCTGGAGAACCCCTACGTCCGATTGCGGCGACGGCACCAAGGGTTGCGTGCCCTACTACGAGTGGGTGACGAGCTATATCGCCGTGATCGGGGGACGGTGACGCGGTGGTGCAGGATGTCCGGCGGGAGGGGATCGGGGAGGATGGAGTTGCGCATCCTGGGAGCGTGGGCGTCCCGCCCGCCTGATCTCGGATGCGGGCGGGACGTCCGCGCTCCCAGGAACCCTCTACGAATCTTCGGAACCCGGTACTAGTCAGTCACGATCAGCGGGCGCATCATATCGTGCTCCTCGTGCTCCAGGATGTGGCAGTGCCAGACGTACTCGTGGCCGCCGGTGCGCAGGCTCGGCGGCACCGTGAACGGCACATTGGGCAGGCCGAACTTCATGATCACGGTCGTCACCTCGCCGGGGTGCATCTGGACCGTATCCTTCCAGCCCTGCTCGGTGATCTCGGGGCCGCGCGCCGGCCCAGTGTAGACAGGTGTGTAGTTGGATCCGGTGTTTGTCTTATAGGCGACCACATCAAAGGGTCGCCGCGAGAGGATCTGCACGTTCACTAGGTGGAAGTGGATCGGGTGCGTGTCGGCGGTGAGGTTGGCGATCGACCAGACCTCCACATCGCCCGCGTGTACCGTCTCGGTCGCCGGGTCCATATACCCACGGCTGTACGAGGTGCCAAAATCCGGATCCACCTGCCAATCCGTGATCGGGTGCGGGTCGTTCGTGCCGAGCATCTGGATAAGCCGACCGTAGGCGTCGTTGGTCTCGTTGAGGGTCAGGTTGCGTACCTTGGCGTGGCGCGGCGCGGGCAAGGGCTGAGTCGTCCATTTGCCAGCCAGGGGTTTGTCGATGCCCGAGCTCGGGTTGAGAGCCAGATGCGTCTGCGTGGTGATCTTGAACTTGGGTTCGACCGCCCCCGCGCCCACCGTAAAGCGCATCAGCACGCGGGTGTTCGGCGAGCAGCCGGGCGTATTGTAGTCGTTGGCGTCGTCGCCCATCGGGAAGGGCGCGGGCGCGTCGTTGTAGAGGATAAGCTGCGTGCCGGCGTCGAGGCCACTGAAGTCCACGATCACATCCCAGCGCTCCGCTGGCGCCGTGATCAGGCTGCCCTTGATGGTCTGCGCGCCGATCACTGGGTCGTAGGTAAACGGCACGTTCGCCGGCACCAGCACCGGCCGCGCCAGGAACCCGCCCTCGGTGCCGAGTACCAGGAAGCTCGGCACCGGCTTAGTCGTATCCGTATCCGGCGTGACCCCATCGGTCGTCACATAGAGCTGGAGGTTCAGGAAGCGCGCCTGGCATGCGTTGAGGATGCGTAGGCGGTAGCGCGCCGCCGCAACTTTAGCGTCTGGGTAGACCGTGCCGTTGACCAGCATGGTGTCGCCAAACATCTCGGGGACGACCGAGGTCGGCGGTAGATCTCGGATCGTGGAGTTAGCGTAACGATAGGCGTCGGTGGGGTACGTGTCGGGGTAGCCTAGCGCGCCATCGGCATGGAAGAGCTTATCCTGGATGACCAGGGGCAACTCGCGCCCGCCGTTCTCGACGAAGTCGGGCAGGCCCAGCCTGCGCAGGGAGGCCTCGAAGTCGTCGCGGATGATCAATGCCGAGGCGAGCCCGGCGTAGGCGTTGAGCCGGGTGATGCCGATGGCGTGGTCGTGGTACCAGAGCATGCGGGCGCTCTGGCTGATGGGGAAGTAGTACTCGGCCTGGCCGTCCTTGAGCTTCGGGTTCAACCGCTTGTAGAGGTTCTCTTTGCCTCGCTTTGTCTTCTTTGCGACACTCTCGCCATAGTTGCCATTGGGGTCAAACCAAGTGTAGGGGCCGCCATCGCTGATCCAGGGCGTCAGGCCACCGTGTAGGTGGATGGTGGTGCGGTTCTGCGCGCCATCGGCGCCCATGATCGTGGTGTCGACCGGCAAGAAGTGGGTGGTCGGCAGGTTGTTCTGGAAGGTGATCTGGATGGGGCTGTCGCGCTTGGCCACGATGATCCCGCCAAGGTGCCTCTGCGTAGGCGCGCCAACCACACCAAGGGCCTTGCGCGGGTTGTAGCCCCACAACGTGGTCGGGCCAAAGCCAGCGTGCAACTGGTCGGTGTACTGGTTAATATCGATCGTATAGTGCGCCGCCCTTGTCCGGCCCCACGCCACCGTATCGTCTGGAACCGCCACCGGGATGCCGTCTGGCCCGCCGACGCCGCGCAGATCGGTCAGGAACATGCCCAGCCCACTGGCCGTGGTTTGGGTGTCTGACAGCCGTGCGATGCCCATGCTCGCGGTGCGTCCGTCGACGCTGCACAGGTAGCGGTTGACCTCGTCGGCACGCTCGCCGACGGCACGCTGGTAGCGATCCGCCGACGCGACTAGCCCTCCGGGGATGAACAGGCTAGCGCCGGTGCCCAGCCCAAGCCGTAGAAACTGTCGTCGTGAGAAGCCCGAGCGTTGACGCTGTAGCTGTTCTTCCTGCGTCTCGCTGCCGTTGTCGTCACACGCTCCCCCACTCGTGTCGTTCTGGTCGATCATAATATCCTCCATTGGATGTTAGTCGATAACCAGCGCAGAACGTGGGCTAGACAACGCCCGCTCCTTCCCCCAGGAGCAAGGGCGCTTAGTTAGGCGACTGTGGCGGATGCGGGTGGGACACACATATTGCCATATCAGACAAGATAAAGAACATTTGTGTGTTTATAGGTCGTCCCGCATCATAGCGAGGTGTGGAAGGGTTATGCACTGTGGAATGTAATGTATGAAAAAGCTACGAAGAAGTCAAGTAAATAATATGTCATACAACATTCCATAACGTCCGTTGTGAGGAGGGGGTATTTATTCTTTACTTGTCTACATAAGAACTTGACTTTACACCGGAGTCGCAGTAGAATCCCTTCAGCAAGCTTGAGCGAAGCGCTACGAGAAGGGGCTACTCACAATGGCACAAGATATTCTGCCCGTGGCGGGGCGCGGCGATCCGGTCGGGCAGCGGGTTGACCGGACGGCGCTGCGGGTGAACCAGAGCTTCATCGTGGGGCTGCTGGCCGTGGGGTTCGTGCTTAGCCAGCCCTGGCTGGCGGCCCTGGTGGCGGCGGTGATGCTCGTCGGCACAGCGGCCCCCGGCGCGGCCCTGTTCCAGCAGATCTACCACCGCCTGCTCAAGCCGACCGGGCTGCTGAAGGCCGACGTGCAGGCCGAGGATCCGGCACCGCATCGCTTCGCCCAGGCGCTTGGCGGCGCTGTGCTGGCCCTCGGCACCCTGGCGCTCTTCATCGGGTACGCTGCCCTCGGCTGGAGCCTCGTGATCGTGGTGATTGCCCTGGCGGCGATCAACCTGGCCTTCGGCTTCTGCGCCGGCTGCTTCGTCTACTTCCAGATCCAGCGGTTTCAGCGATAGCTGAAGGGGGCCGGCGGAGGGAGGGTGACGCTCTTCCTCCAACCCTCCCCCTTCAGGATGAAGGTAAACCTTCTATGATCGAGCGAGTGCTGATCTTGGTCGCGGTGGCGGCGGCCCTGGCCGTCGGCTACGGGCTGCTGCGGGCCTGGCTGGCCCGTCGGCTGCGCGCCCTTGAGTCCGTGCGGCCCTTCGCTGATATCGTGCCGGTTGGCAGGCCCACCGTGATCGCCTTCACCTTACCCACATGCGTCGACTGCAAGGCTCGCCAGATCCCGGCCCTGCGTCGGCTCGGCGAGTCCCTTGGCGACCGTGTGTGCATCCAGACGCTCACCGTCTCGGATTACCCCGAGTTGGCCGACCGGATCGGCCTGCTCACCGTGCCCGCCACCGCCGTCGTGGATGCCCGTGGCGTGCTGCGCCACCTTAACCAGGGCTTCGCCGACGCAGGCAGGCTGGCCGGGCAACTCGGTGTGATGGTCGGCTAAGATCTTCTTTCACAAACGAATTGTGTAGGAGAGCGGGCGTCTGGGAGGGTGAAAGCCTCCCAGACGCCCGCTCTCTTTCTGCTATGGAGCGTTTCACCCTCCCGGAAATTCTCCCATCAGACAACCATGCGGCTCCGCCGCACAACACCAGATGAACATGGCCGCTGGTGTCGGACTATCGGCTATCGGCTATCGGCTATTTTCACGTTAGAAACCCCCGCGCCGCCCGGCAGAACGCCTTTGGCCGCTCGTCCATCGGGTTATGCATGGCGGCCGGGATCTCCACGTAGCGCGCACCGGGGATACGTGTGGCTAACCGCCGCGAGAGCGGGGCCGGTACCAGGGCGTCAAGCTGCCCGCTGATCACCAGCGTCGGGGTGGCGATCTGGGCCAGGCGGTCGCCGCCCTGGCTGGTGAAGAGCGAGCGCAGTTGGCGGTGCAGCCCCTCGGGGTCGAAGGTGGCCAGATAGGCGGCCCGGCGCACCCATGGCCGCAGCCAGCCTCCACCATGCTCGTGGGGCACCCGCGTGCCGATCGGACGGAAGGCCCGGCCAAGCATCTGGCTGACCCGCAGGGCCGGCCAGCCGACCTGCGGATGCAGGTAGGTCTGGGCGAAGGCGGGCATGTGCCGCGCGTCCACGGCGGCATCCACCAGGATCAGGCGGCGCAGCAGGTCGGGTCGGCGCAGGGCTAGTTCGGTCGCCACACAGCCGCCCATCGAGTGCCCGAAGAGCGCAATCTCGTCCAGGCCGAGGTCGTTGCAGAAGGCGACCACCGTGTCGGCCAGGCCGATGATCGTATCGGCGCGACCGATCTCTGAACCCCCGTGGCCGGGGAAATCCAGGGCGAAACAGCGGTGGTCGCGCCCGAGGTCGCGCAGCGTCATCCACCACAACTCCTTAAAGGCGCCCCAGCCGTGCAGCAGCACCACGACCGGCCCGTGATCACCGGCGCGCAGGTAGCTGATCCCAAGGCTAGCGTGTCGCTCGGACGTGATCGCGGCGGGGGCGTCGCGCTGACTCGGCATGCGTGCGTGTCTCTGCTAGGTTGAAGGGGTGGCGCTTGATTATAACAGGT
>SESE01000359.1_pt1 | contig 19275 bp, 13 predicted proteins | sample 3171371 | NCBI WGS metagenome assembly SESE01 (sample SAMN06051881, study PRJNA518727) | freshwater metagenome | biome: subpolar coniferous forest; feature: holomictic lake; material: water; isolation source: holomictic Lake 442, 13 m depth | place: Canada: near Kenora, Ontario | collected... | reverse complement strand
TCGTGTCGGGCAGCGTTGCGATCTGAAACCAGTAGGCGATCATGATCTGTATGGACTGCTTGAAGCGGGCGTAGTCGACCGGCTTGATCTGGTAGCTGTTGGCACCGCGTCGATAACAGGTGGCAATGTCTTTCGGGTTATTGGACGTGGTCATGACGACCACCGGGATCGACTTGAGATCCTCGTCGTCCTTGATCACCGCCAGCAGCGCGCGCCCGTCGGTGCCCGGCAGGTTCAGGTCGAGTAGGATCAGGCTGGGGCGCGGGGACTGGTCGGCCTCTGCGTAGCGCCCACGCTGATACAGGTAGTCGAGCGCCTGATCGCCCGTTGCGCAGCGGTGGATCGTGATCTCCAGATCCTCGCGGCGCACGCCCCGCATCATCGCGGTCACGTCCTCATCGCTATCTTCGATCAGCATGACATGCCATTTGTTCATAGTGGCCCTCGTTCATCCCCGCCCGCATCCAGCGCAGATTTTCCGAATGCCCTCAGGTCGGCCGTGATCCGACTGAGCGTGAACCAGAACGTCGCGCCCTCGCCGGGCAGCGAGGTGAGCCAGATCGCGCCGCCATGCCGCTCGACAATCTTTTTGGCGATCGTCAGGCCCGCGCCCACCCCGCCGCCATATTCGTCGCGGCCATGCAGGCGCTTGAAGATGCGGAAGATCGTCTCGTGGTACTCCTCGCGCACCCCGATACCATTATCGCGCACGTAGAATACGTAGGCTCCGGTGCCATTGTCGCTGGGGACAGGCGTGTATCCGATCTCGACCCACTTCTGTGGCTTATCGTTATACTTAATCGCGTTCGTGATTAAGTTGCTAAAAACTTCCTGCACACGGGCATGGTCGGCGCGCACCTGCGGCAGGGGCCGGGCGATCCGCAGCTCGACGCCGCTCTCGCGCAGGCGCGACTCCAGCAGGTTCACCACATCTGCCAGTACGGCGTTGAGATCGATCTCGATCCAGGCCAGTTCGGCTTGGCCAACCCGCGAGTAGTGGAGCAAGGAGTCGATCAGCGACTCCATGCGCTGGGTCAGACGGACGAGGGTTGCCAGTTTGTCTTTTCCCTCATCGTCAAGCCGGTCGCCGTAGTCCTCGATCAAGAAGTGCGCGTAGTTGTGCAGGCCGCGCAGCGGCTCCTTGAGGTCGTGCGAGGCCACATAGGCGAACGAGTCGAGCTCGACGTTGCTGCGGGTCAACTCTTCGTTCAGCCGGGCCAGTTCCTCGGCCTTATGCAGCACCAGGTCGATGATCGCGCGCCGTAGGTCGCGTGCGGCCATCAGTTCGCAGGGCCGCCACGGCGGCGCGGTCTCAGTCACGGTTCCCTTCCAGACCTCAAACGACCTGCGCGGACTCAGCCTGACGCTGTCCTCGCTAACAATAGCCGGCTTCTCGGGGTTGCCGCCCCAGCTAACGGTCTGGATCACCTCCGGGCGGAACCAGAGCAGATAGTTCATCCGCGTACGGGCTAGGCGCACCGCCAAGAGTCCGCTCGCCGTCGCCTTGAACGGCGCGATGGACGGGTACCGCGCGGGCAGCGAGTCCGTCCAGAAGACACTGTCGGCGATCTCCTGCCTAAGCCATTCGGTCAACTCCCAGATCACTGGCTCGGGCGGGGTCGCGCCCAACAACACACACTGGCCCTCCATACAGATGGCGACGCCGCCCGCATCGATGAACTTCATCAGGTTGGGGTTGAAGCGGGTCAGCCCGGCCACCACATCATTGGCCACGCTCATGTGCTGCACGAGCGCGGCCTGCACATTCTGGATCGCGATGGTGTAGGCCGCGTCCTCAGATGCCTCTTTATCACCGATCTGAAGCGACACGATTTGGCCGAGGAACTCGCAAGCGGCGCGGATGTCGTAGGGCAGATAGTGCGGCCCGCAATAGTGATGGCAGGCGACGAGACCCCAGAGCTGATCATTCTTGATCAGCGAGATCGACATTGAGGCGCGTACCCCCATATTGACCAAGTACTCGATGTGGATCGGCGAGACGCTGCGCAGGGTGGCGTAGCTCATATCGAGCGGGATGCTCGGGTGGCCAGGGTCGATCGCCAACATCACAACCGGCTGATAGGTAACATCGGGGATCAGGCGCAGCCAGTTGCGCAGGTAGAGCGCCCGCGCCTGCTGGGGAATATCTGACGCCGGGTAGCGCAGGTCGAGGTACGATTCGAGATCGGCGCGCATCTCCTCGGCGATGACCACACCGCAGCCGTCGGGCTGAAACTGGTAGACCATCACCCGGTCGAACCCAGTCAGCTTGCGGACAGAACTGGCCAGCGCCTGGGCAAATTCACGTACCGAAGCGGTGCGCTGGCACTCGGTGACGGCCCCGTGTACCATCCGGTAGACCTGTAGGGCCACGGTTTGGTTATCCTGGACCGAGGGTTCAAGCTCCAGGATCAGCACCGCACCCATGCGATGGGCGATCACATCGAACCGCATATCGACGCCGCTGATCGCGAGGGTCTGCGTGTAGATCGGGGTCTCGTCAAGCTGCTCGCGGGCTAGGCAGCTACGGAGGTAGGCGATCTGCTCGGGATCGACGATGGCGCTCAAGGGCTGGCCGAGCAGTTGGTGCGGGTGGCGACCCAGGAGCGGGAACGTATTGGCGCTGACCTGGATAATCGTCAGGTCGGACTCCACGAGGGCAAAGAGCGCGCCGTGGGGCTGGATAGAGCCAGGGATATGGATCGGCTCATGATCGCAGCTTGTGAGGTCAAGATTGAAGGGTTGCGCCTGAGTCATCGTTACCTCTTGCCTATCAGCCAAGGCTCAACGAAAACACATCCACTAGCGATGATCGGGGGGGCGAAACCGATAGCCGATGCTTGGCTCCGTCAGGATCAGCGTCGGACTGGCCGGGTTCACCTCGATCTTCCGCCGCAGTTGGGTGACGAACACCCGCAGCGTGTTGAGGTCGTTCTCGGAATGGGGACCCCAGATCGAGCGCAGGATCATGCGGTGGGTCAGCACTTTACCCGCGTGCCCGCTGAGCAACACCAGCAGGTTATACTCGGTCGGCGTCAGGCGCAACTCCTGACCATCGCAGGTTACTAGGCGGCGCGAGCGGTCGATCTGTAGGCTGCCGAAAGATACGACTGAGCCGCCGTCGTGGTTCATGCGCGCCCCGTGGCGCAGGGCCACCCTGATCCGCGCCAGGAGTTCGCGGACGCTGAAGGGCTTCGTCAGGTAATCGTCGGCGCCCAGATCGAGCAGCGCGACCTTCTCATCCTCGCCATCGCAGTCGGTCAACACGATGATCGGCACCTGGGACCAGTCGCGGATGCGTCGGCAGACCTCGGAGCCATCGACCACGGGCAGGTTCAGCTCGATCAGCACCAGGTCGGGTCGCCACCTCACCACCAAATCGAGGGCGGTCTGGCCATCGGTGGCAATCTGAATGGTGTAGCCCTCCGTGTTCAGCACACCCTTCAGCAGGCGACCGATCTGTGGCTCGTCGTCGGCCAGGAGCAGTCGGGCACTCATAGCAATAATAACCTCCTGCGGGTAGACGCACAGGCCCGAGCCCTGGCCCGCCATTATAAACGACCGCATCGCGCTGACATGCACCTAGGCGGCATCTTTATACATCCCACATAGGTATAGGCTTGCGCTTAATATTTTCCAAATGTGCGCAGTGGTACATTTGCACCATTGTCCGGCATTGTACCTGGCAGATCTGGAGTTTTGGGAAATAACCGCTATGGCTGAGCGTCTCGCACAACCTCTCAGTTCAGAACGAGTGCCGCTCACCCGGCGCCTGCTCGTCCACGTCGAGCTGGCCGACCCGGTCACGTGGATCACCCCGATCACGATGGTGATCTGCGGAGCGATTGCGACGAGCCAGGGCGAGTCGGGCTTTCACGTCACCAATTTGCGCGACCTGCTGCTGGCGGCGCTGGCGGCGCTGATGTGCGGCCCCTTCGGCACCGGCTTCAGCCAGAGCATCAACGACTACTTTGACCGCGACCTTGATGCGATCAACGACCCCGCTCGCCCCATCCCGTCGCAGCGGATCAGCCTGGGCGCGGCCCGCCTCAACTGGGTCATCCTCGGGCTGGCGACGATGGGCGCATCGCTTATCCTGATGTATCAGAGCATCTGGCTCCCGGTGCTGGCGGCGATCAGTCTGGCCCTGTCGGCAGCTTACAGCATCCCTCCAATCAAGCTCAAGCAGCACTTCTGGATGGGGCCGCCGGCGGTGGGCTTTGGCTACGTCTTCCTAAGCTGGATCACCGGCCACCTGATCTTTGCGCCGATGAGTTGGCCAAGCTTCATTCTGGCCCTGATCAATAGCGCCCTGGCGGCCGGTCTGCTCTTTCTCAACGACATCAAGAGTATCGAGGGTGATCGTCAGCTCGGCCTGCGGTCGATGACCGTGGCCTTTGGGGCACGCCGAACCCTGCTGGTATCTTACTTGATCATCGGCGTCTGTGAGTTGATGCTGCTGGCCCTGGCGCTCATGGCCGGGCATGTGTGGGCCACCGTCGTCCTTGCCCTGGCCCTGCTCATCCCGATCGTGAGCCAGGTGCAACTCTACCGTGAGCCTACCCACAAGAACTTTAAGCGCTACATCATCGCGAGCAACCCCTTCGTGCTGCTGATCCAGTTCATGTCGGCATTTATTGTCGGTGGGTACCTCAGGTAGCGTACCGGGCGCAGGGCACAAGAAACGGGCGGGGCGCATTTGCAAGCGCCCCGCCCGTTCTCTGTGTTCTGGGTGCTTGTCTTAGCGCTTTGCGACCGGGGCAGCCGCTGGGGCGACCGTCTTGGATGTCTGCTGGACCGAATTGGCGACACTGCTGAGCCCGCGCACCACCGCGCTCGCGCTGGTGACGACCGTCTTGGCGAAGCTCAGGTGAAACGCGCCGACCGCGTTGACGAAGTTGGTTGCGGCACCCGTCGCCTCGGCGCGCGACCGCTCCGGGAGGAGGTAGGTCGGCAGGGTCATCGCCGCAACGCTCACGCGGGTGAGGCTGGTACCGAGATTGGTGATCGCATTGGTCAGGTCGCCGCTCTTCGCAGCATCTCGCACATCCGACATAGAGTACCTCCTGATACGTTATACGCCATTCCTCAATTGAGGGGAAGAGTACCGCCTATGCATAGGCCGTGGAAGTACCGGTCGCAGCACCGACATATCGCTGTATGATCCGGCCAGTGTTCTCCCGATGGCCTTTAAGCGGCAAAACGCTTGGCAGATGCCGGTAGACCCCATTATAATGCGGAGACCTTTGCCTGTCCAGACACTTTTTTGCCTATAAATCCTTTGAGCTAAAACCGCGCCGGTTGAAATGGCCAGCGAGGCTGGCCATTTCAACCGGCGCTGGCGCGTTACCGGTTTAGCGCGCATCAATCGAGACATAATCGCGGCGAGGCTGGCCGAGGTAGATCTGGCGCGGGCGCATGATCTTCTGCTCGTCGTCGTTGAGCATCTCAACCCACTGGGTCAGCCAGCCCGCCGCGCGCGGGATGGCGAACAGGAACGAGAAGTACTCGATTGGGAAGCCCAGCGCCTGATAGATCAGGCCGCTGTAGAAGTCGACGTTCGGGTACAGCTTCCGCGAGATGAAGTAGTCGTCCTGGAGCGCGATCCGCTCAAGCTCGACCGCGACCTCCAGCAGCGGGTTGGCCTCGGTCGCCTCAAAGACCTCGTAGGCCACCTTGCGGATGATCTTGGCACGCGGGTCGTAGTTCTTATAGACCCGATGGCCGAAGCCCATCAGGCGGCCCTCGCCCTTCTTCACCCGCTCGATGAAGCCAGGGACGTTCTTCACATTGCCGATATGCTGGAGCATGTGGATGACGGCCTCGTTGGCACCGCCGTGGAGCGGGCCGTACAGCGCCGCCACCGCCGCCGAGAGGGCGGAGTACGGGTCAACCCGGCTCGACCCAACGCCGCGCATGGTCGCCGTCGAGCAGTTCTGCTCGTGGTCGGCGTGCAGGATGAAGAGCACATCGAGCGCCTTGGCCAGCACCGGGTTCACCGCGTAATCACGCTGGTTCATGTAGTCCATCATGTAGAGCAGGTTGGCGGTATAGCTGAGCGAGTTGTCGGGATAGTTAAACGGTCGCCCGATGCGGTGCCGGTAGGCAAAGGCCGCGAGGGTGGGAATCTGGCCGAGGATGCGCCAGATCTGCTTCTCGCGCACCTCGGGGTTCTCGACCTCCTTGGCCTCGGGGAAGAGGGTGGACATGGCCGAGACGGCGCTGATCAGAATGCCCATAGGGTGAGCATCGTAGCGAAACGCCTGGATCAGATCGATCTGGTTGTTGTGGATGAAGGTATGTCGGCTGATGCGGTTGGCCCACCAGTCCAGGCGATCCTTGGTGGGCAGGTCGCCGTAGATCAGCAGGTAGGCAGTCTCCAGGTAGGTACTCTGCTCGGCGAGTTGCTCGATCGGGTAGCCCCGGTACTCCAGGATGCCCTTGTCGCCGTCGATGAAGGTAATCGTGCTCTTGCACTCGGCCGTGTTCATGTAGGCTGGGTCGTACGACATAAGCCCGAAGTCATCATCAGAGGTCTTGATCTTGCGTAGATCGATTGCCCGAATAGTGTTGTCATTGACGGGCAGCTCATATGTCTTGCCCGTACGATTATCAGTGACCGTCAGTGTGTCCTTGCCCATAGGGCTTGCTCCTTTAATCCCAACCGCTTATGGCACCATTGCGAGTCCCTGCCGCTACGGGTGTGGGTCGCGCGGATCAACGCCTCCCGACACCGCTGTGGGAGATGCAGCAGCAGATATCCGCATTATAGTTGACCCAGATTCATTTATCATCGGTCGTCCGTCGCCCAAGCGGTGCCGGGTGGCCCAGCAGGCGCATGCCATTGAGCGTGACCAGCAGGGCCACGCCTACATCGGCCAGCACCGCCATCCACATGGTGCCCACGCCGAGTAGCACCAGGACGAGGAAGGCCAGCTTGACGCCGATGCTTAGGGCGACGTTGGCCCAAATGGTGGCCATCATGGCGCGGGCAAGGCGCAACAGGAAGGGCAGTCGGCCCAGGTCGTCGCTCATCAGGGTGATGTCGGCGGTCTCCATGGCCTGGGCGGTGCCGCCATGGCCCCCGCCGATGGCGATGCCCACAGATGCGGCGGCCAGGGCGGGCGTATCGTTGATCCCATCGCCGACCATGGCAATCGGGCCGTACTGGCGCTGGAGTTCCTCGACAAGGGCCAGCTTGTGGGCGGGGAGCAGACCGGCGCGCACATCGGTGACGCCGATCTCGTCGCCCACGCGCCGCGCGGTGGCCAGGTCGTCGCCGCTGAGCATAACCACGGCGCGCAGGCCAAGGTCGCGCAAGGCGGCCACGGCTGCGCGGCTGCTGGGGCGTACCGTGTCGGCCAGGCTGATCATGCCCAGGTAGCGGGCGTCGGCGCTGACCAGCACGGCGGTGTGGCCGAGGGCAGCCTCCTGGCGGGCGGCGGCGCAGTGGGCCGCAGGATGGGCGATGGAACCCTCGAAGGTGGCGTGGCTGCCGATCAGCACGCTGCGCCCACCGACATCGCCGCGCACGCCCTGGCCGGTGAGGGCCATCACGCCCACAGCCGGCGGGTAGCGCGTAGCTAGGCCACGCTCCTCCGAAGCCCGCACGATGGCGCGGGCCAGGGGGTGTTCGCTCCGCCGCTCGACAGCGTTGGCCAGGGCCAGCACCTCGGCGCAGGGCGTACACATGCCCCCGGCGGGGTCGCAGCAGTCAGCCGAGCGTACGGCTACCACTTGCGGGGTTCCCGCAGTGAGGGTGCCGGTTTTGTCGAAGGCCACGGCGCGCACGCGGCTGAGCGCCTCCAGCGCGGCCCCGCCCTTAATCAGCAGGCCGTTGCGGGCGGCGTTGCTCAGGGCGCTGATCACGCTGACCGGAGTGCTGATCACCAGAGCGCAAGGACATGCCACTACCAGCAGGGCCAGGCCACGGTAGAGCCAGCCGAAGCTGCCGTCGGGTGGGTTGAAGAAGGGCTGGCCGAACAGCAGCGGCGGGATAGCGGCAGTCAAGGCGGCCAGAGCCATCACCGCCGGGGTGTACCACTGGGCGAACGAATCCACGAAACGCTGGGTGGGTGCCTTGCGCTCCTGGGCCTGCTCCACCAGGGCCAGCATACGGCTGATGGTCGTGTCGGCGGCCAGACGGCTTACCGCCAACTCCAGGCTACCCTCGCCGTTGATGCTGCCGGCGAACAGTTCATCACCGGGGACCTTGGCAATCAGCCTGGCCTCGCCGGTGATCGCGGCCTGGCTCACGGCGGAGGCTCCAGCCCGCACCACGCCGTCCATCGGCACGCGCTCGCCGGGGTGTACCACGATCAGGTCGCCCACGCGCAACTCGGCCACCGGCACGTGCTCCTCGTGGCACTGGTCGCCGTGGGCATTCAGGCGCAGCGCGGTGCTGGGGGCCACGGACATCAGGCTGCGGATGCTCTGGCGGGCACGCCCGGCGGTGTAGCCCTCCAGCGCCTCGCCGAGGGCGAAGAGGACCATGACCATGCCGGCCTCGGTGATCGCCCCGATCAGCACGGCACCGACGGCCGCCACCGTCATCAGCAGGTTGATGCTGATCCGGCCGGTGGCCCGCAGGCCACGCCATGCGCTGCGGGCCACCGGCCAGCCAGCCAGGGCCAGCGCAGCCAGCGCGGTCGCGTCGATCAGCGGGTGGCGGATCTGGCCGACCTCGCTGAACAGCAGGCCCGGTAGGATCAGCAGCCCGCCCAGCATGGCCAGGCGCGTCTCCACGCGGCCCCACAGGAACGCCCAGAATCCCGCCGATGACTCGGTCTGCGCCGCGCCTTCCGCCGTCGGCTCGGCCACGCGGTAGCCCAACTCGACCACACGGGCCACAATCTCCGCGCGGGTCGCCGTACCCTCCACCGTCATGCGCTCGGTGGTGAAGTTCAGCTCGCAGGAACGCACACCGGGCATCTGGGCTACGCCGAGCTGCACGGTCTGCGCGCAGGCGGCGCAGTCTAGTCCGCCGATCTGATACGTTGATCTGACGCTCTCTGGCATAAGGACTTCCTCTCCCACCCCGCAGCAATTCGACCGGTTTGCTGCGCATTGCGCCTAACATTCTGCGGTAGAATACAGTGACAACCCTTCCCCCAGCCGCATCTCCCCTCAAGGGCTTGGAAACATACGTGAGGCATGGCGTTATCGTTGCGCAATGCGCTGAGGACGCGCAGATTCGCGTATCTCCTCATCACATCTATGGCAGAGGATCGTAACACGGAGTTCAGCCCGATGATACAATACTCTCCCCTCGCCCGCAGATGAGCCTTCGAATTGACTTCCTCGATCCCACGACACCGACGTGGCCCGCCGAGTTGGCGTCCCTGTGGGCGGATCTCGGTGCCCCGCATAACCCTGATCTGCTGCCTGATTATTTTGTGCAGACAACCTTCGTACGGATGGGCGGGCGCGCCCTGCGTATCGCCGACGACGACGGGCTGTATGGGGTGGCCCTGCTCTTCCCGCGCGACGTTGAGGGCGGGCGGCGGGTATATACGCTGCGGGTAAGCGATCTGGAGTCAGGGGCCGAGGCGCGGTATGGCCAACGTATTCGCCGCTATGATAACAGCGTCTGCGCAGAGCGCGTCGGGCACATGCTTCGGCCTTACGCGATCATCCCCTATCGGCCTAGCGACGCTCGCACCTACGCAGCGACCCACCGGCAGTTCGACGTGTTCGACATCGGCGCGCCGGGGGCCGAGGAGTTGCCGTCCATCCGGGCGCTGCGCGCGGCGATCTGGGGCACCGCCCCCGGTGTCCACCAATACCCATCCGACCTCTACAGCGCCGAGTTTGGCCCCGGCACTGCGCTGGTGGCCCGCACGGTCGGCACCCTGGCCGGATTCCTGCTCGGATTCTACCGCTTCGCTGGCCTGGATGAACTGGAGCGCGTCGGTGTCGACACCGCACTCGGCATCGAGTCGCAAATGATGGGCGTGGCCCACAACCTGCGCCGGGCCGGTCTGGCCGCCGCACTCAAGCGGGCGCAGGCCACCGCCGCGCTTGATCGCGGCATCGGCGTGATTCACTGGACGGCTGACCCGCTCCAGTTTCCCAACGCCACGTTGAACTTCCACAAGCTGCGTGCGGTGGCCGGCGAGTTCTACCCGGCCTTCTACCCCTTCCAGAACGAGCTAAACCGCGTCCACGCCTCGCGCTTCGGCATCACCTGGCTGCCCACCTCGGCATGGGGTTCCGTCGGTCGCGCCGACAGGCCGCGCGAGGATCGCCACCTCGCCCGCTTCCCCGGCTGTGTTATCCTCAACCATGGCCCGCAGATCCTCACCGACTCACGCGGTGCGCCCCACATCGCCGTCGAGATCCCGGTCGACTGGACGGCCCTCCAGCGTGACGACTTGGCTGCGGCCACCGCGTGGCGCGCGGCTACCGACACCATCCTTGCCGAGGCGGTGGGCTTCGCGAGCGGGCGCTACCTGATTGCCGATGTGGCGATGGCTAGCGAACGCCACTATCTGGTGGGGCACGCCTTCACGCCGGAGATGCTTGTACCACATGGATACGGGCACGGGTAACCGGGGGTGGGGCTGGCGCAGCCTCAATGCGATCAGGAATGGCGCTGGAGGTACCCACACGTAACTTTCATGTAACTACCAGTGATACTGTAAGCTTGGGCCGTGATTCTCACTGCGCATTTATCGCGCGCATCACGCGCGCTGTCAAAGGAGACACGCTATGACTAGCAACCGGACTGATACATTCGATCCGACCGATCCGGTCGGTGCCTGGCGTTCCATGCGCGACGCCAACCTTGATGCCTGGGCCAAAGGCATGGCCACCATGGTCAACACCGAGTCGTTCTCGAAGGCACTCGGCATTCAGCTCGACACGATGCTCGCCGCCTCCGCCCCGATGCAAAAAATGGTTTCCCAGTACATGGAGACCTACCTCGCCCAGGCCAGCATGCCCTCGCGCGCCGAGGTGGTCAGCCTCGCCCAGCGCATGACGAACATTGAGATGCGACTGGACGATATGGACGCGCGACTCGACGATATCCTCTTTGCCGTACGCGCACTCGTGCCCGCCGCGCCCGCGCTTCCTGTCGCAGCGCCGCCGGCAAGTGACGCTGCCCCCGCAGCATCGGCCGCGCCTGAGTCTGCCCCTGAAACAGAGGACAAGTCGGCACGCCGCCCCCGCAGCCGCTGAAGAACCGTCTGCCCGCGCCCACGGCACGCTACCCGCCCGCATGTCGCACCCATAATGTACGGAGCAGCTTATGACCACTGTGCCAAACCCGGCCCTCGACCCCGAGGTGCTGACGAAGCGCTTTTTTGAGGAGTTTGACCGCCTCACCAAAAGCAACGACACCTTCGCGAAGCTCGCCACAAATCGGCTTGATATCAAGATCGGCCTGACCCCGAAGACGGTGATCTGGTCGCTGAATAAGGCGAAGCTCTACCACTTCACGCCGGAGCTCCCGCCCGAGCAGCGTCACCCGGTGCCGATCCTGTTGATCTTCGCCCTGATCAACCGGCCTGATATTTTTGACCTGCGCCCCGGCAACAGCTTTGTCGAGTATCTGCTCCACCAGGGTTACGACGTCTATATGCTGGATTGGGGTCGGCCTGGGCTTGAGGACGCGCACTATTCGTTCGATGACTACGTGCTCGAGTATATGCCCCGTGTCGTTCGGGCGGTGCAGCGCCACAGCAGCAAGCGTGAGTTCAGCCTCGTCGGCTGGTGCATTGGTGCGATGATCACCACCCTCTACGCCACCATGCGCCCCGACGATGGCATCCGTAACCTGCTGATTCTCACCGCGCCCCTCGACTTCGCAGACAAGAATGCGGGTCCCTTCAACCGCTGGCTCACCACCGAGTACTACAATGTCGATGAGTTGGTGAGCCAGTATGGCAATATGCCTGGCTCTATGATCGACTACGGCAGCAAGATGCTCAAGCCGGTTGAGAACTTCATCAGCAACTACTTTAAGCTCTGGGATAACCTCGATAACCCGGCCGTGGTCGACTCGTACCTGGCGATGAACAAGTGGGTCACCGATCTGGTCGACTTCCCCGGCGGCGCGTTCCGCCAGTGGGTGGTTGAGTTCTACCGCGAGAACCGGCTGATGGAGGGTACCCTGAAGCTGCGCGGCGAGAAGGTGGATCTGCGCAACCTCCGCTGCAGCTTCCTAAATGTGATCGCCGATAAGGATCATATCGTGCCCACCTGCCAGTCCGTCACGGTTATGGACAAGGTCGGCACACGCGACAAGCTGCTTCTGCACATGCGCGGCGGCCACATCGGCATGATGGTCGGCAGCGGCGCGAACAAGCGGGTCTGGCCGCAGATCGACGGCTGGCTGGCGAAGCGCAGTAAGTAGGGATGCTCGCCGCCTGCGAGGCAGCGTTGGCGGTGCCTCGCAGGCAAGGATGAAACTACGGTTGCTTTGGGGTGGGCGCTACACACGCCAAAGATTTCACCACCGGTCATCTCCCTGATTATAATTTTATACTCGTAGAGGAGCAACCTACCATGCGTCTAGCCAACAAAGTCGCCGTTATCACTGGTGGGGGGCAAGGTATCGGTCGTCAGACCGCCCTCACCTTTGCCCGTGAGGGCGCACGTGTCGTGGTCGCTGATATTAACATGAGCGCGGCCCAGGCGGTGGCGGACGAGATCGAGCAGGCCGATGGCCATGCCCGAGCTATTTTCCTCGACGCGGGCCGCACCGAGTCGATCGAGGTGGCGATGCGCAGCGCCAACGAGTGGGGCGGCCGCCTCGACATCCTGGTGAACAATGCGGGCATCACCCGCGATGCGCGCATGCAGAAGATGACCGAGGACCAGTGGGACGCGGTGATCGGCGTAAACCTGAAGGGCGTGTGGCTCTGTAGCAAGTACGCCGCGCCGTATATGATTGCCCACGGCGGCGGCGCGATCCTCAATGCCGCGTCGGTCGTCGCCCTGTATGGTAACTTCGGCCAGAGCAACTATGTGGCCGCCAAGGCCGGCGTGATCGGCCTGACGAAGACTTGGGCGCGCGAGCTTGGCCCGAGCGGCATCCGGGTGAATGCGATTGCCCCCGGCTTTATCCAAACCGATATGATCGCCTCGGTGCCCGAGAAGGTGATCGAGTCGATGAAGGAGCGCACGCCCATGCGCCGCATCGGCTACGCGGAGGATATCGCGAACGCCTACCTGTTCCTCGCGTCCGATGAGGCTAGTTTCATCACCGGCACGGTGATCTCGGTGGATGGCGGCCTGATGTTCTGATCTCTATTGTACGCACGGCGCACCTAAGGTGCGCCCTGTGCGTACAATAACCGATCTGTGAAGCGCACCCGTAGGATCTCGCGCGTATGGCAGCGCCTTCAGGCTCTGAGGGCGCTGCTTGTGCGTCTCCGCCGTACCCCCCTCACCGACTGGCCCCTGATCGAGTTCTCTGTCCCCGAGGCGGCGGCGATCTATATGCTGTCCTTCCTGGGGTCTGCGGCCCTCGGCGTCGCCCGGCAGATGCTCTTTAACGCTCAGTTCGGCCTGAGCGATATGGCCGGTGCCTACTACGTGGCCTTTCGCCTCCCCGACACCCTCAACACCCTGGTGAGCGGCGGCGCCCTCACCAACGCTCTGATCCCGGTGCTGCTGACGGCCTACGCGCGCGGCGGCGAGGCGGCGACTCAGCGCGTCCTCAACCTTTCGCTAACCGTGCTGCTGGGCGTCGCCGGGTTGCTCAGCCTGATCTGCATCCTGCTCGCCCCGGCCCTCGTACGCACGCTGCTGGCCCCTGGCCTCGACCCGGCCACCCAGGCGCTCACCGCAGAGCTGACCCGGATCATGCTCCTGGAGGTGTTGCTGGTGGTGGCCGAGAGCGGTCTGGTGGCCCTGCTGATCAGCCGCAACCAGCTGCTGCTCCCGGCCCTGTCCATCGCCGTCCACAATCTGGCCTTGATCAGCGGGATTGGCGCAGCGATGCTCTTCCCGCAGGTGGGCATCTACGGGCCGACGGTAGGGGCCATCTTTGATGCGCTGTTCAAGCTTGGCTTGCTCTGGCCAGGGCTGCGCCGACGCGGCTACCGCTTCCGTCTGGCCTGGTCTCCGCGTGATTATGATCTGCGCACGGTGCTACGCCTGCTGGTGCCGAGCGCCCTGTCGAGCGCCGTCAACTACAGCGGGGCAATTGTCGATACCGCGCTGATCAGCCTGTACGGCCAGGTGGCGGCCCTCGGTGCCATCCAAAACGCCGCCCTGCTCATCGGCCTGCCCGTCCGCTTGCTCGGCATCTCGATTGGCCAGGCCGCCCTGCCGCACATGACCGCACTGAACCTTGCCGATGATCTCGCAGGGATGCGGCAGGCGCTTCGCCGCACGCTCATGGTCGCCTGCGGGCTCTCGGCGCTGGCGGGGCTCGTGATTGTGGCGCTCGGTCGCCTGGGGATTCGCCTAGTACTCGAACGCGGTGCCTTTGATGTGGCTGCCGGCGACCTGACCTACCAGATGCTTGTGGCCTACAGCGTCGGTCTGCCGGCCTACGTGGCCACCGAGGTACTCACGCGGGCGCTGCTCAGTGGCCTTGACACGCGCACCCCGCTGATCACGAACTGCCTTCAACTGGCCGCGCGTGTGGCCCTGATGCTCGCCCTGATCGGCGAGGTTGGCCCGCTCATCGTGCCTCTGGCCCTCGCCGTCAGCTCGATTGGCGAGTCGCTCATCTTGTATGTTGTGCTGCGGCGGCGGATTGCATGATTGGGAAGGGATGGCCAGCGATGGCAAAGCCCTTCCTGCAACCCTTCCCCCTAGATCGCCAGTTTCACCGCCGGATCGCCGAGCAGCGCGTAGTTGCGCGCATCGTTGCGGGCAATCCAGAGCCGCGAGAGCAGCGACGGATCAGGCGTGGCTCCGTAGGTGATCGCCACAAGCTCCTCGGCGAGGGTGAGCGAGCGCTCGCCCTGCACGATGTTGAACTGGTCGGTGGCGTCGCCGATAGGCTTGCCCTGAAGCAGCCGGCCGATCACATCCTGGAAGGGCTGGATCTGGGCCTTGGAGTTTTCGGTGCCGCTGAACGAGTAGGTCCAGGCCCGCTCGACGTGGCCCAGGACGGCGAGGGCACCTTTGGCCAGCAGGCGCTGCGGCAGCTGGGCCATGAACGGGAACGGCGCGATGGTGGGGCGTTGCTTGGCTGAGTCAAAGATGAACTCATCCTGCTGCGGGCAGCCAGCCCCGTAGCAGGCGAAGATGAAGGCGATCATGCCCTCGACATTCGCCTTGGCCATGCCGTCCAGATCCTCGCCGGCCATCCAGTGGTCGCGCTTGATGCCACCGAATCCGGTGAAGTCCGCCGTCACCAGGGCGCCCTGGTGCATCACGAGGCGGCGGTCGCTCACCGGCAGGCCAATGCCGTGGCTGGCGGTGAACAGCAGCGCCGGTGGCTTGCTGGCGCTCAGCAGTTTCTCCAGATTGCTGCGGGTGGCGTTCTCGGCCAGGTAGACGGTCTGGCCGATGCCCTTCTCGGTGGCAATCGCGCTGGTCTTGCTCCAGTCCACCAGCGGCGCGATCAGCTCATCGGCGCTGCGAATGGTGGCGTTATCCTCCTCGTGGCGCGTGCCGAAGAAGGCGATCTCATGACTTAGTCGCGACGCCGCATCGGCGCGGCTCTCCCAGGCCGCCACGCGCTCGGCGTAGGATGTGTAGTCGGCCAGGCGGTGCTGGCCGCTGGCGTCGCTGAAGATCAGACGACCCACACCCCAGTAGAAATCCAGCGCGTACTGGAAGTTCAGCGGGATGTAGATCGCATCGTCGCGGTTGAGCGGGCCGGGGCGACCGAGGAGCATCAGGTAGAAGGGCACGCCGCGCTTGGGATCGACCACGGTCTGAGCCACGCCATGCGGCTTACGGGCGAGCCAGGCGTTCACCCGCTCGCCCGGTCGGTAGAGCAGCACCGGCGGGATCTGGCCCCAGGCATTCGCCAGGGTCTTGCTCTCATTTTCGCTATGGCGATTCATCCACTCGCCGGCCGTCTCACCGGGCTTGAAGTCGAAGTCGAGCTTGCGAAAGCCCATCTGGCGCATGCGATGCTGGATGAGTGGCCAGATAGCCTTGATCAGATCGGCACGCTCTAGGGCATTCACCACCACGGCCCAGCGGGCCGACTCGATCTTGCTCTGCTCGACATCGGCCACCACGCTGAGGTGTCCGCCTTCTGCGTCGATCTTCTTGTTTTTGTAGAGGTTCGTCATCTCGGGCGGCTCGGGCTCAAGCCCCTGGGCCAGGCGGGCCGCCGTCGCCGCGTCGATCTGGAGCAGCGGCCTGCCCGTGTTCCCGTCGATACCGTTGGGATAGAGTTGCTCGCTGCCCTCGGTGGCCCCGGTGTTGATGAAGACCAAGGGCGCAGTGTAGCCGCCCTCGATGGACGTGATGGCCGCTGGGGTCGGCGTGGTATCTGCGGGCGGGGCGGTATCGACCGCTGTTGGCGGGATGGCGGCGTCAGCCTCACCGATGCCCAGCAACACCTGGAGCCTGCGGGCGAGACCGTCGATCCGCGCCTTGATCTCCCGCACCTCGGCGTAGATCTCCCCGATCTCGTCGCTCGACATCGCAGAACTTCCTAGTTGGGCCGCGCTACGGGTGCGGTTCGATCCATCCTTTCCGACCGGCTTGGCCACCAACTCCGTCACCACCCCATCGGCCACGAAGGCCACCATATTCTGGCGGGACACCAGCAGGTAGGGCATATGGCAGTAGCCGGGGCCGTCGATGTTATGCTTGCCCCACTCGGTGCCCCAGCTATTGCGCACAATAAAGTAGCCGCCGCCGGGCGCACTAGGATCGCTGCGATAGCCCACCACACACATCGCGTGACCGCCCGCCTTGCGCTCGCCAGGCAGCGGGAAGCGCAGTCGGCCCAGCAACGTCGCCTGAGTTGCCCCCGTCCAGTGTTCATAGATCGGCATGCCGATCATCACCGGCTTACCTTGGGCGAGTTGGCTTTGGATCTGGGTGACACCGACGCTCCCACTGGCCGGGATCTGGCGAAATCCGGTAATCCGATGCCGCTTGGCCTCGATGTAGGCCGGGTCAGGCGGCTTGGGGCCACCGGGCTGATCGTTATCCGGGTCAGCGTGGTAGGGCCAAGTCGGCTCAGTGCAGATGCCCACATCGCGCAGCAACTGGATGGCCAGGACGGGATTGGTGCCCACATCACCCTTGATGCCGTCCTTCTCCTTACAGAGATAATAGAGGAACTGCTCCGAGAGGTCGGTCGGGTCGCCACTGAGGATCTGGGTGATCGCGGCCAGGGAGAAGGCCACGCAGGTATTGCGGCGGCCCTGATTCTGTGGGGCAGGGATGCGCGTAGCCTTGGTCAGCGGATCGACGGCCTCGGGCAGATCCACCACCGTGTCGAAGGAATTGGCATCAATTTCGGGCACGCCGTCCATAATCAGACCAGCCCCGGCCTCGATATCCGCAGGGATGGAGAAGGGCGTGTCGGAGGGCAGGGCGGCGCGGATCGCATCGGCGAGCGCCTTGATCTGGGACTCTTCCACGCCCAGGGCCACGGCAAGCGCCTTGCGCCCGCTGCCGTACTGCTGGTTGCTTGATCGAACAACGCTGTGAAATTCTTCAGCGCTGGTGATCCAGAATGAGTTGGCCAGCTTCTTACGGAGTGGCGCGTCGAACCCCGCGATTGTATCGAGCGATGTAAGATCGGCCATACCAGTTCCTCTTGGATGTTAGATTTTAGATTGCTGATTTTAGATTGCAAGATAACACAAGATCAATGTAAAATCCGCAATCCGAAATCACATGCGGGCGAGGATTCCGCGAATGAGCGCGGAGAAGTGCGGCTTGGCCTGCGCGCCAGCATGAAGCACCTCGGCGTGGTTGGCCGGTGGGCCGTCGGGCGCGGCCAAGTTCGTGATCAGCGAGAGCCCGAGGACGCGCATACCGCCGTGGAGCGCGACGATCACCTCGGGGGCGGTGGACATGCCCACCGCATCGGCACCCCAGACCCGCAGCATGCGGATCTCGGCGGCGCTCTCGAAGGCTGGACCGGAAAGCATGCAGTACACGCCCTCGCGCAGCGTGGTGCCCTGCGCGGTCGCCACCTCGCGGGCCAGCCGCGCAAGATCGTTCGCGAAGCTACCGACCACGCTGGGGAAGCGCGGGCCGAGCCGGTCGTCGTTTGCGCCGCGCAGGGGATGCTGGCCGACCATGCCCGGCAGAAAGATCTGGTCGCTGATGCACATAATATCGCCCACTTGCCAATCGGGGCGCAGGCTACCGGCGGCATTGGTGACGATCAGCGTATCGCAGCCGAGGGCCTTGAACACGCGGACGGGGAAGGCCACCTCCTGCATCGAGTAGCCCTCGTAGAAGTGCAAGCGCCCGCGCATCGCGGCAACGGGCTGACCCGCCATCATGCCCACGGCCAGTTCACCGCGATGGCCGGGCACCTGCGGCGCGTGGAATCCAGGGATATCGGCGTAGGGCACAACGACGGCCTGATCCAAATCGTCGGCGAGGGCACCCAGCCCCGAGCCGAGGATGATACCGACCTTGGGCGTTACCAGGATGCGCGCAGCAATGACGGCCCGTGCCTGCTCGATCAGTTCGTACATGCATATCCTTAAATGCACTACCGCAAAACCCGCCCTGTCACGCGGAGCGCCCGGCCCGTAAACGGGCGGGCTAGTTCTGCGAAGGCCGCTGAAGCGGCCTCAGATAGGCCGCTTCAGCGGCCTTCGTCAACCGTAGCCAAGGGCTTCAGCCCCCCGGCGGGCGTTGCTCACGCCAACCCATGCAGTGCCGATGCCTCGCCCATCCTAGATCCTGCTTAAAAGCTCGCGCTTCTTGGCCTCAAACTCATCGGTCGAGAGGATACCGCGCTCGCGCAGGGCGGCCAATTCCTCCAGGGTGCGCTGGATATCGCCGGACGACATCGACGGGCGCGGAGCCTGCCCCGGATAGCCCTGCGGGTCGAGGTAGCCAAAGCCGCGCTCGTGGTTATGCTTGGCCTCCAGCATGGCCTTCTTAAAGTCAAGCGGCCCCTCGATCCGATCCATCGTGTTGATCCCTTCCTCCGAGGCGGTGAGGATCTCGACGGTGCCAAAGTTCATTATGCGCCCGATCAGGGTCTGGCGCAGTTCCACATCGTTGATCTTCTCCAGCGACGAGTCGATCACCTGCTTGTTGAGGATACCACGCACCTGGATGACCCGCCGGTCGGTGACGACATACTGCTCGGTATTCCAGCGCAGATAGTCGATAAACCCGCTGATCATCACGATCACGCTGATGATC
>SESE01000358.1_pt1 | contig 19316 bp, 12 predicted proteins | sample 3171371 | NCBI WGS metagenome assembly SESE01 (sample SAMN06051881, study PRJNA518727) | freshwater metagenome | biome: subpolar coniferous forest; feature: holomictic lake; material: water; isolation source: holomictic Lake 442, 13 m depth | place: Canada: near Kenora, Ontario | collected... | reverse complement strand
TTATAGATCCCCGGCCACGAGTAGACCGCACGCTGAACCTTAATAAAGTTTTTGAGGAACTGCTCGCGCCCGATCTTGGCCGGCTCGTACATGTAGTGGAAGGTGTCGTACTTATCCCAGTCGAAGTGGGTGATCCGTGGCTTGATCTCCTCGAACCAGGGCGTGCCGGGGAAAGGGGTGGCGATGGTGAAGACCGGAAACTCGATCCGGTTCTTCATAATAAAGTCGAAGGTGTGCTGAAAGCTGCTGTTGGTGTCGGTATCGAAGCCGAAAATGAAGTAGCCCTGGATGGCAATGCCCTGCTTGTGGACGTTGGCGACCACCTCTTCATAGTTTGATACCCGGTTCGAGCCCTTGTGGACATACTTAATCGTCTCGGGCGAGACCGACTCAAAGCCGACATTGAACATCTCGCAGCCAGCGGTGGCCGCCAGTTCGACGAACTCAGGCTTCTCAAGGAAGTTCATCGAGATATTCGCGTTCCACTTCGCACCCACGCCCACCATAGCGTTGAAAAGCTCATTGGCGTAAGCTGGCTTGAAGCAGATATTGTCGTCCATGAACGAGAAGCGCAGATCCGTCTTGCCAGCGTGATCCTGGTGCGCCTTGATCTCCGCAAGCATATGATCCGCCTCGCGGGTGCGGAAGGTCTTACCATAGATACGCGGGGTGCAGCAGAAATTGCAGCCGACGGGGCAGCCTTTGGTGGCGAGCAGCGGCAGGCGTTGCGAGTAGTTCTTCGCGTGCTTTGATCTGCGGGTAAAGCGAAAGTCGGGGCGCGGCATCTCGGTGAGCGGCTTCCAGCCCTCCTCCGGCGCAGGCTTGTAGATCGGCCTGAGGGTATTCTCGTAGATATCCTGGGTTAGCTGCTCATAGATCGACTCGATCTCGCCGAAGACCACCGTACTGGAGTGCTGGATAGCCTCTTCGGGCTGCATCGTAGGGTGGACGCCGCCGAGGATCACCTTCTTGCCCTGGGCGAGGGCGCGGTCGCCAATCGCATAGGCCCGCGTCGCGTTGAGCGTGCGCGACGTCATGGCGATCACATCGTACTCGGAGAAATCCTGGGGGATCTCGTCGCCGATGCGCTCGTCGAGGAAGTCGATATCAAAATTCGTGTTCGCCATTGTGGCGACCATCATCAGATTGAGCGGCATGCTCACCTTGCCCGAGTCGACCATCAGCGGCGTGTTGCTCTTTGGCTGGATGATCAGCCACTTCTTCCGCTTGGTGGGGGCGACAAACGGCTTGCGAGTCTGCGCTACGATCTCTGGGTCAACAACCATGCTCATGCAGAACCTCTTCCGCTAATGTGACGGGCCCTCAGGCCGTTTCGACCGGCTCGCTTGAAACCGCACGCTGCGGTGGGGGGGGCAGGTTATCCTGGGCCAGGGGACGGCGCGGGCCATGCTTGCAGTTTTCGAGCTGATCCCGCAGGTTGCGCCGGAAGGCCAGGCTCGTCACCGTGGTGATCAGCTTATTGTTATTCATCCGCACGCGGCGGATGTTGGCCCGCCAGGTGAACATGCCCAGGAAGTACTCCATGTACTTGATCTGGTAATCGTAGGGATCGTAGCGCTCACAGCGCACCACGAGGTTGTGGGCCGTGTATTTATCCCAGTCCTCATCGACCACCAGACCCTGGGCCTTATAGTCGAGATACAGCTGTGTGCCGGGGTAGGGCGTAAGGATGGAGGAGATCGGCATAACCAGGGCATTCTCGACCACAAACTTCATTGTGGCGGCCATATCTTCGTAGGTGTCGATGGCGGGGTTGACCAGGAAATTGCACTGGATGGGCAGCCCCGCCTTGCGACAGTCGGCGATGATCCGTGCGTAGTCGGCGGCCGTGTTGATCCGACCCTTGTTATACGCCTTGAGCGTCTCCTGGTTGATCGACTCGAAGCCGACCATCGCCATCGCGCAACCCGCCTTCACCAGCAGCTTAACCGTCTTCAGGTCATCGAGGAACTTCAGGCTGATGAAGCTGCTAAAGCGGATGTTGCACGTGGCCAGAACCTCCATGACATCCCACATACGCTGTTTGTTCACACCCAGGTTCTCGTCGGTGAACATGAACCAGGGCTTTTTGCCATAGCGCGTCTCGCGGAACCAGACCCGCTTAGCGGTGGCGATCTGCGCGCGGATGGCCTCGGGTGTCTGCATGCGGTAGAGCCGGCCAGTGAAGTTCGGGGTGACGCAGAACGAGCAGGTGAAGGGACATCCGCGAGTGATATAGATCGGGATCGACTTGCGCGAGTCGACCTGGCCGCGCTGACTACAGCGAAAAATGCGCTCATAGTCGATCTCCGGCACATCATTGACCGGAGGGAAATTGGGAGCATCATAGCGGCGCTGGAGCGTGCCGTCGGCCAGATCCTGGAGCAGAGTCGTCCAGAGGTTTTCGGCCTCGCCGCTGACCACGCAGTCGGCGTGGGCATGGGCCTCGTCGTAGTTGAACGAGACGTGGACACCGCCGAGAATCACCGGCGTACCACGGGCGCGGAAGCCGTCGGCGATCTCGTAGGCCCTGGTGGCATTCAGCGTGCGTGTGGTGATGCCGACCATGTCATAGCCGCCATCGTAGTTGATCACATCACCAAAGATCTCGTCGGTCAGTTCGATCACATGCTGTGGTGGCGTAATGCTCACCAGCACGCCTACCGCCATCGAGAAGAGCGCCTTCTGACTGGTATCCTCCTCCTTCTTGCCTTTTGGCGTGATCAGGAGAAGCTTAAGCGGACGAATTGACTCGACGGGGCGAAGCGGTGTACTGATCGAGTCGGGGGCTAGCTCGATCAAAGAACCACTGACTGGCGTACCATCAGGTCGTCGAGCTGCGACGGCTGGGGTGGTACCGGCACTGGTCATCGTGACCTCCCTGGACATCCTAGCGAGCGGTGAGGCATCCCCACGCGGTATACGTCGCTACACATAAAAACAAAGCGCCGCGCCTACCTCTCGGTGTACAGCCCTAGATCTGGCTGGAGCATCCGAATGGCATACACGCTGTCGCATAGTAGAGATAGCTTACAATCTTTGGCAATTATACAACAGGGTGCTTTATATGTCCAAGAGTTTTATTAGTAAAACCGCTTCTTTTTTATGAAAGTCGGCACCGCCGCATGTAGCGCGCCGCCGGGATTCAATCATCAGACAAGCTGCAGAGCAACGTTACATTACGGCGAGGTCGCGAGGTCGCGCTCGTATCGCATCCTCAACATCCCCTTGGAGCGGCCAAGCATGGTTTGACCCCCGCCCCCCGCCCCGCTATAATGCCTCATATGATCGTGTTCCCCACCTGTGTCTCACAAGCTGAAAACTGGATTCGGAAATTCAGGAGCGACCCATGAGTGTTCAGGGCCAGCGCGGTCGGAAAGTTGCGCGTAACAGCCGTCGTCCGCTGACGACCTTTTACCTGATTATTGGCGGGGTGCTGATCCTCGTGCTTGGATTTGCGGGAGTGTTCGCCCTCAGAGGCAAACCGAGCGAAAGCGCCGCAACCCCGGTCACCGCAGCGATCGGGCGCACCGCCGATGGCCACTACTATAAGGGTAATCCCAAGGCCAGTATCAAGGTGACCGAATACGGCGATTTCCAGTGCCCCTCGTGCGCCTTCTACGAGAAGAGCCTGGCTCCGATCATTGATCGTGACTATGTGAACACCGGCAAGGTGCAGTTCATCTATCACGAGATGCCGCTGACGATGCATCGAAACTCCCAGGTGTCTGCCGAGGCGTCCCGCTGTGCCGGCGATCAGGATCAGGCCAAGTACTGGCAGATGCACGAGATGTTGTTCCTCAACCAGGATCAGTGGGCAGAGATAAGTTCGCCCGCGACCATTTTTAGCAGCTATGCTGGCCAGCTTGGACTGAGCCGCAGCACCTTCGACAACTGCCTGAGCAGCGGGGCGAACCGCCAAGTGATAGGTGAGTCGGCGCAGACGGCGGAAGCCGCCGGGATCAGTGCCACCCCGACGTTTGACGTGAATGGCCAGCAGGTGGACGCGAGTCAGTTGGCGAGTACGATTGACGCCGCCCTGCGTGCCACCGGGAAGTAGCGGATCAGCGGGGCCACGTCAACACCTTTGGTGCTGCGTCCCAAACCTACGTTGTCTCGCGTTTGGGCGGCGAATCTGCCCAAACGCGAGACAACTCATAGATTGACACTCATCCTAGCCACGTCTATAATGGCGCGGTTTGCAATCAACTCACAACGGAATCGGGTGGTTTATTGTGCGTAGCCGAGATCTCTACTCTCTGTTGCTGATCGCGATTGTCGCTGGAGTGGCGCTCTTCATCAATTTCGCCCCTAGCCAGAGCTTCCTTGGGCGCGATGTGCGCTTCCGCCTCGGCCTTGACCTCCAGGGCGGCATCCAGGTGCTGCTGCAGACAACCAGCGCTACCGTCACAAAGGATGAGATGCAGACGGCGGCTGGGGTGATTGAGCGCCGGATCAATGGCCTCGGTGTCGGCGAGACGGTGGTGCAGGTGGCGGGCAATAACCGCATCATCGTTGAGTTGCCGGGTGTAGAAAACCCTGATCAGGCGGTTGAAACGCTGCGCGGCACCGGCCGCCTAGAGTTCATCGACTCCCAGGGTCAGTACATCCTCACCGGGACGCTGGTTCGCACCACGGGCAACCCAAACCCGGCGGCGAAGCTAACGAATACAAACCCGGTCTCTGGCACGGCCACGCTGACGCCTACCGTTGCGACTGGCCCGATCTACCAGAGCATCACTGACGGCAAGGATCTTGATACCAGCGCGGTGCTGCCATCCTTCTCACAGGGCGGTACCTTAGGCGGCATCCCAGCCGTCGCCTTTGCCTTCAAGGGCAACTCGGCGCGTAGTCTGGAGCAGTTCACATCGGCGAACATCGGCAAGCCAATGTGTATTGTCCTCGACAGTACGGTGGTGAGTTGCCCGAGAGTCAACGCGGCTCTGCCGAATGGCTCCGGCATTATTGAGACGGATAATACCGAGAGTCGTGATCGCATCCTCAACCAGTTGAAATATGGAGCCCTGCCCATCCCGCTGGGCGTGGAGACAAGCCGCACTGTTTCAGCAACCCTCGGACAGGACTCGGTACACACCAGCGTCACCGCAGGCATCGCTGGCCTGATCGTGGTGGCCTTGTTCATGGTGCTGTTCTACCGGCTCCCCGGTTTCCTCTCGGCTCTGGCCCTGATGATCTACACCGCGATCAGCTTTGCGATCTATCGGCTGATCCCGATCACCCTGACGTTGCCGGGCATCGCGGGCTTCATCCTGTCGATCGGCCTAGCGGTAGACGCCAACGTGCTGATCTTCGCCCGCCTGCGCGAGGAGTACCGACGCGGTCGCGATATTCGCACCGCGCTTGAGCTTGGCTTCGAGGAATCCTGGCCAGCCATCCGCGACTCGAACGCCTCGACGATCATCACCAGCATTGTGCTGTTCCTCTTCGGCAACAGCTTCGGGGTGAGCATCATCAAGGGCTTTGCGATCACGCTCTTCCTGGGCATTGTGGTCAGCCTGTTCACCGCCATTGTCGTCACCCGCACCTTCCTGCGATTGGCCGCGCCAGTGTTCAGCGAGCGGAACGCCTGGCTTTTTGGGATCGACCGGCGCAGTACGCCATCAGCCGAACCCGCCACGACCGCCGAGGCGATGTAGCTCACCGCAGACTGGATACAGGACACCGCCATGGAAAACCTCGTCCGCCACCGCTACTGGTGGTTCACCATATCGTTGCTAGTCATTCTGCCGGGGCTCTACTTTCTTTTGCTGCACCCGCTGATCACCACCGGGAGCTTTCGGATTGGCCTGCGCCCGAGCATCGACTTTAGCGGCGGCTCGCTCTGGGATCTGCGTTTCCCCGGCAAGCTCCCAGCCGACGTGGACACCAACGCCATCGTCGATGTCTTTACGAAGAATGGCTTTGAGGGCGCGCTGGTGCAACTGAGTTCGGCCACGCTGGATGGCAAGCCCGCCGCCGAGGTGCTGGTGCGTACGCGCTCGCTGAGCACTACCGACCTCAACAGCGAGATCAACACGGTGTTCGCTGCGCTCAAGACAGCCTTCGGGGAGGTGACCCGCGAACGCTTGGAGAACGTCGGCCCGACGGTGAGCCAGGAGAGTACGCGCAGCGCGGTTATCGCGGTGCTTGGTGCCTCGCTGTTTATTCTGCTCTATCTAACCTGGGCCTTCCGTCAGGCGCCGCACCCGCTACGCTACGGCGTGTGCGCGCTCGTGGCGATGCTCCACGATGTGCTGCTGGTTCTCGGCGTTGCCGCAATTTTGGGTACCTTCTTTGGGCTTGAGGTTGACGCGCTCTTCCTGACCGCTCTGCTCACAATTCTCAGCTTCTCGGTTCACGATACGATCGTGGTTTTCGACCGCATCCGCGAGAATCTGATCAGCCAGCGATCTGGCGAGATCTTCGACAACATCGTCAACCACAGCATCGTGCAGACCCTGCCGCGCTCGATCAACACGCAGATCACGACGCTCTTCACCCTCACGGCGCTGCTGCTCTTCGGCGGGCAGAGCATCCGTAACTTTGTGGCGATCCTGCTGATCGGCCTGATCAGCGGCACCTACTCGTCAATCTTCAACGCCGCCCAGTTGCTGGTGGTCTGGGAGCATCGCGAGTGGCAGCGCTGGTTTCGCCGTGACGACCAGCCGACCGCTGTGGCCTAGCTAGGGAAACCCCCATCCAGCGGACACCATAAGGGCGCAGCAGTCGTTAAGCGACTGCTGCGCCCTTATGGTGGTCAGGTGGCCCTACTCAGCGTGTGGCGCGGTAGCCTCACCGACCCGATAGCGCGAGACGAGGGGCGTCACCTCCTCGTGCATGAGCCAGTGGTAGCAGGCGGTGGCGATCGGCGCGGCCAGCCAGAAGTTGAAGAGGCGGAAGATGATCGCCGCCGGCACGGCTGCCGGACCAACGCCAAGCTGGCTGAGGACGGCCACCAGGGCGGCCTCAACGGTGCCGCCGCCGCCGGGAAGCACATTGAAGGTGGAGGTGATCAGGGCGATGCCGAAGGCGGCCATCACCGCGCCGAAGGTAGTGCTGACGCCGAGGCTATGCAGTACCAGCAGCATTGCCAAGCTGTGGCCGCTCAGCGCGGTGATCTGGATGATCACGAGGAGCGCCACATCGCGGCGGCGGCTAGAGAGCAGCGCACGGCCTCGGGTTAGGTCGGTGACGATCCGACTCATCCAGCCGTCGCCCCAGCGCTGGCCGAGCAGCCGGGCCAAGCCATTCTTCAGCCCGCGCAGCCAGCGTTGCATGGTCGCCTCGCTGCGGGTAAGGACGAAGGCCACCGTGCTGATCAGGGTCACGCCGATGATCGCCGCCACATAGCTCGACTCGCCGGTGGCCAGGCCACGGCCGGCCAGATAGAACAGGCTGAAGGTGAAGATCAGCAACATCGAGACCGCGTAGCTCAAGGTCTCGAGCGAGGCGATCAGGGCCGCCTCGCCGGACGAGATGCCGCGACGGGTGAAGTTACTCATCAGGAAGGCATAGCTGCCCACGCCGCCAGCCGGCACAGACTGGCTGACCACAATCGCCACCAGGGCAGTGGCCCACAGCCGCATCAGGCTCATCCGGTAGCCGAGCGAGCGCAGGACAACATTGAAGACCTGGGAGCTTACGAGGTAGCTCAACCCGATTAGGGCGAAGGCAAGGATGAGCCAGACTGGTCGCGCCTCACGCAGGAGGTCAAACGCCTCCATAATCCAGCCCCGGTTGAGGAAGGCAAGGGCAAGGATCCCGAGGCTTATCAGCATGCTGGTGGCAAGCTTCCAGCGGGATTGTTGCATCAGCACGCCCTTTCACATCGATGATCGTTATGGCTTAGACGGCTGTGTCACCGGAACGGTTGCGAGGGGCGCTGAAGGTGCGGTGCGCAAGCGTCCTCGCCGGACAGCGCTACCAGAGGATGCTGAAGCTACCCTCTTTTCCCGTAGGCGCTTCCCAGGTGAGTTCGACCTTTGCCACCTCCGCATGCACGGGGCCGCTGTAGCACCAACTCACCAGCTTTTGCACTGCGGGGCGCGAGCCCTCGAAGATCGCCTCGACCCGGCTATCATTCAGATTGCAAACCCAGCCTTCTACGCCTGCCTCCCGCGCCCGGTCGCGCATGTAGGCCCGAAAGTTGACTCCCTGAACCCGACCCGAGATAAACACATGTGCGCGAACCCGTTCCATCGCACCACTCCTGATCCCAACAATGTGCCGAACACCACGGGCATGCGCTGGCACGTGATCGGCGTCCAGCTTTCCCGAGTATAGCGCAGGGCGGTACTCTGTGCAACCGCCCGGCCCAGGGCGGTTGCACAGTCGCCTCCGGCGGGGGTTTGGGGGTGGCAAAGCTACCCCCGAACGATCTTTTTTGGTTAGTTTTTGGCGGCAAAGCCGCCAAAAACTAACCAAAAGCGCGGTCTGGGGCGTTTGCATCAGCCCTGCCGCCCGGCCACTGCGAGAACCAGCGAATATATGCAGCACGCTGAAATGTTATGTCAAGTATTCAGAAAAAGTACGCTTTGCGCGTACGCTGTCATTTTTATACACAATATCGCAGTCCTATTCCGGTTGTGAAGGAGGAGTCAGGGCTTTCGTCGGCGGAAGCCGTGACTCCTCTTCCCGGATCCAAGAGGATTGTTGGATGTATTTTTTGCTATTTTACTTTTCATATGATACGGTTATAATACATGTACGTTATATTCGATTTCGATATCGTATAGGAGATAATACTACTGTGTATAACATCCGCAATGGAATACCTGTTTTCATCATCATCCTCGTTCTTATTGCTGGTGTTGCGGGAACGCCAACCGCTGCCCAGAGTGTCATCGCCTACGAGTACACCTTTAGCGTCAGCCGTAGTGCGCTCCCCGCGCTATTCTACAAAGATATGACCTACGTTGTTCACCTGGGGACGGTGAGTAGCCCATTGGTGACGATTAACGGATCTGCGGTTCCATCGAGCACGTATAACTTGACAACCGGCGACGTGGTCTTCTCTAGCAGTCAGACTGGACAGGTTGTGATCTCGTTTGCTTCTGATCAGCCGTCTGCGAATATTACGGTGAATAAGGCATCGCTGAAAGATCATAAGGCGTGGGCGTGGTCGCATGGGATGGACGACAACGTCAACCTCCAGAAACAGATCGACTTGATTACGGCCAAAGGCTGGCGCGCATCCTTGTTTATGATCGGGAAGGATGTCTCGCCGACACGACAGGAGCCGGGGTGGATCATCGATCAGCCTGGGCTCGTGGGGCTGATCAACCAGGGCTGGAACATCGGCGATCATACGTGGTCACATGCTTGCTATGGTGGCCAAACGGCGGCGGAGGTTATCGATGGTCTCGCGGTGGTGCAGCAGGCCGTGAACGCAAGCACACATCCCGACCATGTGGTGATCTCGTTTGCCGCACCTTGCTTTGATGCGACCTACGATGGAATTTTTCGCTCGTTGCGCAATGGCTCGACGACCCTCCTGGTGGATGAGCTTGGCTCGGGGTCGCCCTCGCTCATGAATATTGATGGGACCACCTATACCGCCGGTGCAACGACGGCCACTGGCTTTACCTCGGCGGACTTCACCCTCGGGCGCGATTTGTCTATTGAGGCGGACACTTCAGCAACCCAGGTGTTCGATTGGATGTCGACCAATGCCGGGACTGGGCAGCATTTCTGGTTTAATACGCTCACTCACGGTTCGCACGAGGCGACTCTGGATCCGGTGCTTGCCTACGCCTATACGCATTATGGCCCCGGTGGGACAAATGAGATCTGGATGGCACCCGAGGACGAGATCTACAGCTATCTGCTCGTTCGTGATAGCACGACGGTTTCGGCTGGTGTGCTGACGAATTCTGGTAGTACTACCGTCGTTCCCACACGCACAGCGACGGCGACGAATATCCCGCCCACGGCGACGGCGATCCGCACGGCAACGGCGATCCGCACGGCGACGGCGACGGTGACACGTACCCCTACGCGCACGGCGTCGCCCACGCGCACGGCATTGCCCACGCGCACGGCAACGGCGACGGTGACACGTACCCCTACGCGCACGGCATTGCCCACGCGCACGGCGACGGCGATCCGCACGGCAACGGCGACACGTACCCCTACGCGCACGGCGTCGCCCACGCGCACGGCGTTGCCCACGCGCACGGCGTCGCCCACGCGCACGGCGTCGCCCACGCGCACAGCCTTCCCGGCGGCCTCGGCCACGGTTGCAGCCGCATCCACCGTCACAAACATAACATTATCCCGATGATCATTGATACGATACTCTGTGATACAATGCGCAGCCGGGCTGATGCAATGTTGCTGGGGCTGTGCTCCAGACCTCGCTTTTGGTTAGTTTTTGGCGGCAAAACCGCCAAAAACTAACCAAAAAAGATCGTTCGGAGGTGGCTTTGCCACCCCCAAACCCCCGCCGGAGGCGACTTTGCAACCGCCCTGTGTGATACAATGCGCAGCCGGTGCGTAGGGAAATGGGCGCTAGGGAACAGGCCATTGGGCCTCCCACGATCTTATTTCCTGGGCCTATATTCTGTTTCTTGCCCCTGCCTTCTAATGCCTACCCATGTACCTCAAGCGTCTCGACATCCAGGGCTTCAAGACCTTCGCTGCGCGCACCGCAATCGAGTTTCGCCCCGGCATCACCGCCGTGGTGGGGCCGAATGGTTCGGGCAAGTCGAATATCGCCGATGCCGTGCGCTGGGTGCTGGGCGAGCAGAGCCTCGCCACCCTGCGCTGCAAGCGCTCGGAGGAGCTAATCTTCGCCGGGAGCGGACGGCGCAGCCCGGCGGGCCTAGCTGAGGTCGCGCTGACGATTGATAATAGCGACCGCTTGCTGCCTCTGGATTTCGACGAGGTGACAATCGCACGTCGCGCCACCCGCGCCGGCGACAGCGAATATTTTATCAACCGCGCCCGCGTGCGCCTGCGCGATGTCCAGGCGGCCACCGAGCCCCTCGGCGGCTCCTACACGATTATCAACCAGGGTCTAGTGGACGCCGCCCTGACCCTGCGCCCCGAGGAGCGCCGACGGCTCTTCGAGGACGCCGCCGAGATCGGCGGATTCGAGGTGCGTAAGGCCGAGGCGCTGCGCCGCCTGCGCGAGACGGACAGTAACCTCCAGCGGGTCGGCGACCTGCTGGGCGAACTGGAGCCACGCCTACGTTCGCTGAAGCGCCAGGCCGGTCAGGCCCGCCAGCACCGCGAGTTGAGCATCGAGTTGCGCCGCCTCCAGATGCGCCACTATGCCGACCTCTGGCGCGCGGCCCAGTCCCACGCCGCTCGCACGCGCGCCGATGCGGCTGATCTCGAGTCTGCCCTCGATCATGCCCGCGCCGCGCAACTGGAGGTTTCCTCCACCCTGCGCGCGCTGCGCGAGGCTCTACGTGGTCGGCGCGATGACCTGGGCGCGCTGCACCAGCGCAGCGGCGCGCTGCACCGCCGCGCCGAGTCCGCGCAGCGCGCCCTGGCGGTGGATGGCGAGCGGCTGTCCGCGCTGGCCCGCCGCGCCGAGGAGTTGGAGCGACGGCGTAACGAACTGTCCCTGCGTCAGGGTGAGGACGAGGCCCGCCGCCGCACCGCCGCCGATGAGGTTGCCCAGGCCGAGTCTGCACTCGACGCCCAGCGGGCCGCCTTGCACGTCGCCGAGGCCGCGCTGGCAGAATCCGATCTGGCCCGCCACACCCTGGCCCGTGAGCTGCGCACGGCTCAGGATGCCTCTGTACGCGCCGCCACTGCGGTGGCCGAGGGTATCAACCGCGCCGAGCAACTGCGCGCTCAGGCCGCCCGCCTCGATCATGATGGCGCGGAACTGGATGTCGCTGCCGCCCAGGCCGCCGAACATCTGACCACCGCCGCTGCCCAGGTCGAGGCCGAGCGGGCCGAGGTCGCCCGCGCCGAGGTCTCCCGCGCCGCCGCCGCCGAAGCCGAGCATGTCGTTCGCGCTGAGCTTGATACGGCGCGGGCCGCGCGCGCCGCCGCCGACGATGACCTCGCCGCCGCCCGCCGCGCGCTGGCCGATGCGGAGGCCCGGCTCGACTCGCTTAACCGCCTGGCCCGCTCGTACGCCGGGGCTTTCGCCGGCGTGCGGGCGGCGATGCAGTGGGCCGAGAAGGCGAACCGCCCCGGCTTCGCCCTCGTGCAGTCGATCATCCGCACCCCCGCCGAGCTGGAGACTGCCGTTGAGGTCGCTCTCGGCTCGCGCCTCCAGAACATTGTGGTCACGCACTGGGAGGATGCCGAGGAGGTAATCGCCGACCTACAGCGTAGCGGCGTCGGTCGGGCTACCTTTATGCCGCTGGACTCGCTGCGTTCGCAGCGAATTGAGCATGAGACCTTGAGCATTGTGCATGCTCAATCCTCAATCCTCAATCCTCAATCACCGGTCTTCGGCATTGCCGCCGACCTAGTGGACTATGACGAGCGCTATGCGGCGGTGGTCCAGCAGCTGCTTGGCCGGGTGCTGATCGTACGTGACATGGCCATAGCGCGGGCCGAACTGCGGCGGCTCTCCGGCGGCTGGACGATTGTGACGCTCCAGGGCGAGCAGGTGAGCAGCGGCGGATCGGTGACGGGCGGTGCCCAGACAAAGGAGCGTGGGGCGCTGCGCCGCGAGCGTGAGTTGCGTGAGTTGCCTGGCCGCGTCGATGCCGCACGGGCCGCTGTGGATCGCGCCGAGGCCCGCAGGGTCGATCTGGAGGCCCAGTCTCAGGGGTTGGCGCAGCGGCTGCGCGAGTTCGAGTCCCACGTCCGTGATGCCGCCCGCCAGGTTGAATCGCGGCGGGCTGGGCTTGATGACGCGGGCCGACGGCTGGCCCAGGCCGAGCAGGAGCGCTCCTGGGCCGCGCAGCGCCAGGAGCGTTTGGCCCGCGATCTGGTTGCCCTGCGGGGCCAGGAGGTCGAACTGGCGGGTGTGCGCGCCGTCGCAGAAGCTATTGCCGTGTCTGCCGAGACCCATCTGGCCGAGCTACGCGCCCGCCAGGACGCAGAGACTCAGGCTGACCGCGTCGCTCAGGGGCGGGTGGCGGGCCTGCGGGCCACCGTCGGCTCTGCCGAGGGCCAGCTGCGCGCCGAACGCACGCTGCTGGCCACCCACGAGCGCAGGCTTGCCGAGGGCGCACGCCAGATGGCGGATGCCGCCATCACTATCACCGATCTAGAAATCGAGCGTGAGCAGATTGGTGCCACCCACGCCCGTGTAGCGGCAGAACAGCACGAACTCCTGGCCGGGATCGACGCATTGCGCGCCCAGATCGACCCGGCAGAGGCGGCTCTGCGCGCCGACGAGTCGCTCCAGGCTGATCTGGAGCGCCGCGAGCAGTCCGCTACGGCCACGCTGCTGGATCGTGAGGCCGCCCACAGCCGCGCCGCCCTGGAGGCTCAGCGCGCCGGTGATCGCCAGGACGCGCTCTACGAGCGGGCCGCCGCCGATAATATTGATGTGGAGGCGGCGGAGCCACAGGCTGAGGATGCGCCAGGAGCCTACCCCGACAACCTTCAGGCGGAGATCGACGCGCTAAAGACAAAGATTCTGCGCCTGGGCGCGGTGAACCAGCTCGCCTTGGAGGAATACGAGGAGACCGCCGTGCGCCACCGCTTCCTCAGCGAGCAGGTGTCTGATCTGCGCAAAGCTGAGGACTCGCTGCTTGAGCTGATCGCCGCCCTGGATGACGCGATGCGCCAGCGCTTCATCAACACCTTCAACGCCGTGGCCGCCGAGTTCGAGCAGAGCTTCGTGCGCCTCTTTGGCGGCGGATCGGCAAAGCTCCTGCTCACCGGCGGGCCGAGCGGCAACGGCCACATGCCCGAGGATGACACAGGCGAATCGGCGGGCGGCGGGCGCGATCTGGGCGTCGAGATTATTGTGCGACCGCCCGGCAAGAAGCAGCAGAGCATCTCGCTGCTCTCTGGGGGCGAGCGCACCCTCACCGCAGCGGCCCTGCTCTTCGCCATCCTGAAGGTGAATCCGAGCCCCTTCTGTATTCTCGACGAGACCGACGCCGCCCTCGATGAGTCGAACGTGGGGCGCTTCCGTGATGCCTTGCAGGTATTGGCGGATCAGACTCAGTTTATTTTGATCACCCATAATCGCGGCACCATCGAGGCCGCCGACAGCCTCTACGGGGTGACGATGGGTGAAGACGGCGCATCAAGGACAATCTCGTTGCAGGTCGAGGCGTATGTGCGGGGATGATCAGCCCATCTGCGAGGTATGTTCGGAGGCCACCACCACGACCACCCGCTTGTCGCCGGGGATATGCCACGGGTAGATCTCCTGGCCGAGGTACTTTTTAGCCATGCTGTTGATAAAGGCCAGGCTGGAGTCGTCCTCAATGGCGATGACATTCCCACGGATCTCCAAATAGCGATAGGGGTCGTTCGGGTCGACAATCGAGATGGCAACGCGCGGGTCGCGCTGCAGATTGCGATACTTCTGGCGCTTCGTCGTCTGGCTAAACCGGATGTGGGTGCCATCCCAGCCAAACCAGACAGGGTTTGACTGTGGCTCGCCGCTGGGGCCAAGGGTGGACACGTGAGCCAGAGCGGTACTCTCCAGCAGATCGTGGTACTTATCGGGGATCATGAGACTGCCTCGTGCTATTGGCGGGCGCAGACGCGCCCATTATGCACTATAGCACGTTTCTACGCCGCGTTTTGGCGCTGGAGCAATGGCTGCACCGGCACATTCGGGCCGCAGTAGGCGAGCCGACCGCGCTCCCAGCGCGCCAGGCTCGTGGCGCAAAGCCATGCGGCCACCGTCGCAGCGCGGCGAACTGCGGTACTCTGGGCGAGTGGTGCGAGGCTCTGGAGGACGGTGGCAATCTCCGTGCGCCGCAAACCCTCGCTGGCACGTAGCGCCACCACGACCGAGCGGGTTGGTTCGCGCTGGAGCAGCATGCGGCGCAGGGAGGTACGCTGATCGGCCTGGTTGTAGGTGGTGAAGGCCCGGCCAAATGGAGTGAGTTCAATCGGCTCGCCAGGCTTGCCGGGCTTCACAAATCCCAGGATGCGCGCGGCCTGCGTGTAGTAGAGCCCCTGGCGGGCAACCTTTGTGCCGATGTAGACCCCGATCTCATCGGGCTGAGTCTTCCCTCGGGCAACCGCCTCGGGCACCAGCGCAACATCCCAGAGCACATCCGCCTGGGGAATATCGACCGTCTCGTGGCTCATAGAGTTCCTCACTCGTGCTTATTGTGTGTGACTCTGCCGCCAGATCGTGTGGCCGAACAAGTGTTTGGTTTCTATGTTCTATCATACCTAAAACTTTGATATTGTCAAGTCCCACATTTGCACGAAACCACAAAGCGAGGTGCGCTGCGGCGCACCTCGCTTTGTGGCTTCGTGAGCGTGGCGTTGCCACTCCCATACCCTCACCGTGCTACAGGCGCTCGAAGATCCCGGCGGCGCCCATGCCGCCGCCAATGCACATCGTCACCAGGCCATAGCGCCCGCCGCGCCGCTCTAGTTCGTCGAGGATTTGCACCGTGAGCTTGGCCCCGGTGCAGCCCAGCGGGTGGCCGAGGGCGATTGCGCCACCGTTGACATTCACCTTCGTGATGTCGATCCCCAGTTCACGAACGACGGCCAGAGCCTGCGCGGCGAACGCCTCGTTCAGCTCGATCAGGTCGATGTCGCCCAGGCTCAGGCCGGCCAGCTTGAGCGCCTTGGGGATGGCCACCACTGGGCCGATACCCATCACCTCGGGCTCGACGCCACCCACGGCGAAGCTGATGAAGCGGGCGCGTGGCTTCAGCCCGAGGGCGTCGGCCTTGGCGCGGCTCATCAGCACCAGCGCCGCCGCGCCGTCGCTGGTCTGCGAACTGTTGCCCGCCGTCACGCTGCCGGTGGTCGAGAAGGCGGGCCGCAGCTTGGCCAGGGCTGCAACTGAGGTGTCGGCGCGCGGCCCCTCGTCTTTATCGAAGGTGAAGCTGCGCCGGTGCGACGTGCCAGCGCCATTCAGTTCCACCAGCTCAAGCTCAAGCGGCACAATGCTCGTCGCAAAGTAGCCCTCCTGCTGGGCGCGCAGGGCGTTCTGATGCGAGCGCAGGGCGAAGGCGTCCTGATCCTCGCGGCTGACCTTGTGGCGTCGCGCAACATGCTCGGCGGTCAAGCCCATGCCTAGGTAAACCGCCGGATCGTGCTGGGCCAGGTATGGGTTGGGCGAGAACTTGTTGCCGGTCATCGGCACCATGCTCATGCTCTCGGCACCGCCGGCGACGACCACCTCGCTCTGCCCGACCATAATCTGTTGGGCGGCCATGGCAATTGTCTGCAGGCCCGAGGAGCAGAAGCGGTTGACGGTGACGCCGCAGACGCTGTCGGGCATGCCGGCGCGCTGGGCGGCGATACGGGCGAGGTTGAGTCCCTGCTCGGCCTCGGGCATGGCGCAGCCCAGCACCACGTCCTCCACCTCGCGCGGGTCGAGTCCGGGCGCGCGCGCGATGGCCTCGCGTACCACGGCGGCGGCCAGTTCATCGGGGCGGACGGTGCGCAGGCTGCCTTTGGGAGCCTTGCCGACGGCGGTGCGGACGCCGGATACGATCACTGCCTCTTGCATATGAGATTTTCCTGTTGGGGCGCAGCAGCGTGGCGCTGCTGCGCCCTTACCGCGCAGCAGCGCGGCGCTGCTGCGCCCTTACCGCGCAGCAGCGTGGCGCTGCTGCGCCCTTACGATGTAGATTAGTTCCGCAGCGGCTTGCCGGTCTTCAGCAGGTGCTTAACGCGGGCGTGGGTGCGCTCCTCCTTAGCCAGGGCCACGAACGCCTCGCGCTCTAGGTCGAGGATGTACTGCTCATCGACCCACTGCGGGCTGCTCAGGTCGCCGCCGCAGAGTACATAGGCCAGCTTATCGGCGATGACCGCGTCGTACTCGGTGGCGTAGCCGCCCTGCACCAGTTGGTAGATCGCCACGCGGGCGGCGGCTAGACCATCGCGGCCAAGGGCGTAGCAATTCTTGGTTGTCGCCGGAGCCTTGTAGTCTGCGGCCACCAGCCGCAGCACCTCACGCTTGGCCTCGCCGATCAGATAATCTTGATTGAAGATCACCTGGTCGGTCGGACGTAGGTATCCAAGCTCCTTCGCCTCAAGGCCGCTGGTGGCCACTTTGGCGAGGGCGATTGTCTCGAAAACCTGCTGGAATGCCTTTAGGGTATCGCCGCTGTAACGGGCGGCCTCGGCGATGATGCGCCGGTTCAGCTCTTTGGTGCCGCCTGCGGCGGGGATGAGGCCCACGCCGAACTCCACCAGGCCGATGTAGGTCTCGGCGGCACCCGTGGTGGCGGCACCGTGCATCGTCAACTCGGCACCGCCCCCGAGGGTCTGGCCGAAAGGTGCCGTGACCACAGGCTTTGGGCTGAAGCGCAGGCGCATCATAATCTGATGGGCGAGGGCGACCAGCTCGTTCACCGAATCGTAGTCGCCGGTCTCGGCCGCTCCACCGATCTCGGTCAGGTCGGCGCCAGCGGAGAATCGCGATCCCTGGTTGCCGATCACCATGCCGACCCAGCGCTCCCGCGTGAGTTCCTCAAGGGTATCGAGCATGAGCGAAAGCACCATGCCGCCCATCGTATTGGCCTTGGAGTGGATCTCGAAGCAGAGCACGCCGTCGCCCAGATCGATCAGGCTGGCGTCGCTGTTGCCGAGTACCTCGGCCCCGGCGGCCTTCCGCTCGGCCAGGCTGATCGCCAGCGGGCTGCGCGACAGGATCTCGTGGCGACCGCTGGCGACGTTGAAGGCGGCCGGCTTGCCGTCCACGGTTGTGTAGAAGTGGGCGTCCGCGCAGTTCACCAGCGTGTCGACCCAGGCTGGCAGGGCCATGCCGCGAGCCTTCATCATCGCGGTGGCCTCGGCAACTCCCAGGGCTTCCCAGATCTGGAACGGGCCAAGCTCGTGGGCGAAGCCCCAGCGCATGGCGCTGTCGACATCGGCCACGCTGTCGGCGATCTCGGGCAGACGCCGGGCGGCGTAGGCCAGCATCGGCAGCAGGGTCTGGGCGACCAGGGCGGCCCCACGGTTGGCCGGGTCGTCGTTGGCAGTTTTGAGCATAAAGCGCAGGCGCTCGGGCAGGCTGCGGATCTTGTTGGCCTGGGCGATGAACGTGTCCACGGACGCGGTGCCCTGAAGCGGCACATAATCCAGCGTGGCCAGATCGAGCGGCCAGAACTCGCGCGCGCCGCCCTGCTTGACTTCTTTGTAAAAGCCGCCACCCGACTTGCGGCCAAGCTTGCCGGCTGCGACCATGCGGTCGAGCAGATCGGTGGCGTGCAGGGTCTCGCGGCTCTCGTCGTCGGGAACGGCGGGGTAGAGGTTGTTGGCCACGTGGGCCATAATATCGATGCCGACCACATCGAGCAGGCGGAAGGTAGCGGAGTTAGGGCGACCGATCACCGGGCCGGTGAGCGCGTCAACCTCCTCAATCGTGTAGCCGTTATCGAGGATGAAGCGCATGTCGCTCATAACGGCGAAGGCGATCAGGCGGTTGCCGATAAAGTTGGGCCGGTCTTTACAGACCACCACACCCTTGCCGAGGGTATGTTCGGTGAAGGCGCGCATGGCGGCGACGGCGGCCGGGTCGCTCTCCTCGCCGGGGATCAGTTCCATGAGCTTGAGGTAGCGCGGCGGGTTGAAGAAGTGGGTGCCGAAGAAGTGGGCCTTAAACTCGGGGCTGCGGCCCGCAGCGATCTGCGTGATTGGGATTCCCGAGGTGTTGGAGGTGATAATGGCACCGGGCTTGCGCACGGCCTCCAGGCGTTCCATCAGGGCACGCTTCGGCCCGAGTTGCTCGACGATCACCTCGATGATCCAGTCACATTCAGCCAGTTTGGCGAAGTCGTCCTCGGTGTTGCCGAGGCTGATCAGGTGGGCGGTGGCGGCGCTGTAGAGATTTGCGGGACGGGCTTTACGCATCCGGTCGTAGCCCTGGCTCACGATACGGTTACGCACGGCGGGGTGGCTCAGGCTTAGGCCCTTCGCCTCTTCCTCGGGGATGAGCTTGCCTGGTGGCACATCGAGCAGCAGCACAGGCAGACCGGCACCGGCGACAAGCCCGGCGATGGCGGCGCCCATCGTGCCGGCGCCGATCACCGCCACGCGCTTGATCTGATAGGGCATCGGGTTCTCCTTGAGTTTTTGGATCGCGAAACATACGAACGTATGGCGGAAGACATGAACGCGAGAAGGCGAAGCTGTGACGGCGGCGCCTAGAGCGCCACCCAGCGGCTGCCCTTCCCGCCGACGACCATCGCCTCGATCCTGCGCATATTCGTTGTCACACGGTTGATTGTAGCACA
>SESE01000356.1_pt1 | contig 19420 bp, 19 predicted proteins | sample 3171371 | NCBI WGS metagenome assembly SESE01 (sample SAMN06051881, study PRJNA518727) | freshwater metagenome | biome: subpolar coniferous forest; feature: holomictic lake; material: water; isolation source: holomictic Lake 442, 13 m depth | place: Canada: near Kenora, Ontario | collected... | reverse complement strand
ACAGGCTGCCGTGCGCCATCCAGCGTGGCAACAAGGCCAGCAAATCGGCGTCACACGGCATACCCGAGGCCACCCCCATGACCAGGTTGTATTCGGCGCGACCCATCTCTGGCTTGAGCAGGCCAGCCTTCAAATACATGCTGACCGAGCGCACGATGCCGACATCGAAACACTCGAACTCGGGGTGCACCTGGCACTCCTGCATCACATCCAGAAACTGCTGCACCTTGGCCACCGGGTTGTCAAACACCATAGGTGGCCAGGCCCATTGGCCATCGTCCTTGATCTTGAGGTAATTCAGACTGCCAGCATTGCAGGCGGCGATCTCCGGCTTGACACGCCGGATGCAGGCCAGCGGCCCGGAGATGTCGGCACCGATCACGCCGGTTGTCAGGTTGATGATGACGCCCGGGCAGGCGGCGCGAATGGCATTCACCACGGCTTCAGCCACCTCCGGATCCCAGCTTGGCAAGTGGCCCATGCCCTCTTCTTGTCGGCGCAGATGCACGTGCATGATGGAGGCGCCGGCGTTGAAAGCGTCGCGTGCCTCTTGGGCCATTTGTGCTGGCGTCACCGGCACCGGGTGCTGCTTGGGGTTGGTCAAGACACCGGTCAGGGCACAGGTCACTATGGCTTTGTCCATCAGCTCACCTCTTAGTGCTCAAGTTCAATCTCGACCAGCAAAGCGCCGGCTGCAACCTGATCGCCGATCTTTGTGCGCAAGGCCGCCACCCGGCCTCTCGCCTGCGCCGTCAGCCACATTTCCATCTTCATCGCTTCGATGCACAACAGCGCATGTCCGGCACTGACTGTGTCGCCGACAGCGACCTGGATTTGGGTGACTTTGCCGGCCACCGTCGCACGCGCCTGGGTCGCGTCCTGCGCCGCATCCTTGTCCGGGAACGGTGAGTCTTCGGTAAACACAAACGAGGCGTTATCCAAGGCGATGTGCAACTCGCGCTGATGCCGCACAACGACGGCGCGCCGCGTTACGCCGTCAATTTCAAAACGCAGTTCGTCGTCCGTGAAATTGAGGATCGTCACCACGACACACTGCTGATTTGCCTGGGTCACGCTGACCCGCCCCAAGCGATCAGGCCGCACCCGCAATGTTCTCTTGACCTCGTCGCACTGCAAGGCCATATCGAACGCCGCCACACTGTCGGCGCGCCAGTTGGCTCCGCTTTGCAGCGCCAGTGCGGCCGCTGCAATACACCAGGTTTGTTCGTCCGGCACAGGCCCACGCAGCATCGGTTCACCGCTCACCTGCCACTGGTCGATGCTTGCGGTGGTCATGCTTGCACCGCGAAACGAAGGATGATTGAGCAGGCCTGCCAGAAACTGACCGTTGTTGCGCAAGCCCAGCAGCGGCGTGTTCTGTAACGCGGCGCGCAGGCGCCGGATCGCATCATCACGGTCGCGACCCAGCACAATGACCTTGGCCAACAGTCCGTCGTAAAACGGAGAAATCTCATCGCCTTCCTCGATACCAGCGTCGATGCGCACCCCGTCCAGCAGAGCACGCTGTGGACGCCACCAGCGCACCGTTCCGGTTTGCGGGGCAAAGCCGGCATACGGGTCTTCAGCGTATAAGCGCGCCTCGATGGCGTGGCCCTTGAATTTGATGTCGGCCTGTTGCACCGGCAGCGCCAACCCGGCAGCGACCCTCAGTTGCCACTCGACCAGATCAAAACCCGTCACCAACTCAGTCACCGGGTGCTCAACCTGCAAGCGCGTGTTCATTTCCAGAAAATAATGCTTCAGATCGGCATCAACCATGAACTCGACGGTACCGGCGCCCCGGTAACCCACAGCCAGCGCGGCCGCCACAGCGTCCTTGCCCATGGCCTCGCGCAGCGCAGCGTTAACCACCGGCGATGGCGCCTCTTCAATCACTTTTTGGCGTCTGCGCTGCGCCGTGCAGTCGCGCTCGCCCAAGTGCACGGCGTTGCCATGCGCATCGGCGAAGATCTGAATCTCGATATGCCGGCCGTTTTCGATCAGGCGTTCCAGCATCAGGGTGCCATCGCCAAAAGCACTGAGCGCCTCACGCCGGGCGCTAGAGATGGCCTGCGCAATTTCAGCTGCCGCGCGCACCAGTCGCATACCGCGCCCGCCGCCACCGGCGACCGCCTTGACCAGCAGCGGAAAACCCAGTTTCAATGCTTCTTCGGTCAGCCGGGTGTCGTCCTGATCTTCCCCCAGATAGCCTGGCGCACACGGCACACCGGCGGCCAGCATGCGGCGCTTGGCCAGCGCCTTGTTGCCCATCGCTTGCATGGCCGCGGGCGGTGGGCCAATGAACACCAGACCGGCATCCAGGCAGGCCTGTGCAAAGTCGGCGCTTTCACTCAGGAAGCCATAACCGGGGTGCACCGCGTCAGCACCAGTCTTGCGGGCAGCTTCCAGCAGGGTGTCGATGCGCAGGTAGGAATCAGCCGTTGCACTGGCTCCAATGTGCACTGCTTCATCGGCCAGGCGCACATGCAGCGCTGTCTTGTCGGCATCGCTGTAGACGGCCACCGTTTGGTAGCCCAGCTTGCGCGCGGTACGGATCACGCGGCACGCGATTTCACCCCGATTGGCAATCAGAATCTTGTTAAACACAGTCGTTCTCCATCGGGGAGAAACCGCCTGCATGCGCTACGCGCACCAAGCAATTTAGCTTCGCTGCTGCGCCGCTTTGCGGCTGGTCCCCCCGATTGGCAATCAGAATCTTGTTAAACATGGTGCGAATCAAGTCTTGCCGGGCAGCGTGCCTTCGAGCTTGCAGATGATGCCCAGCATGATCTCATCGGCGCCGCCGCCAATCGACATCAGGCGGCTGTCGCGGTAGGCCTGCGAGATCGGGTTGTCCCAGGTGTAGCCCATGCCGCCCCAGTATTGCAGGCAACTGTCGGCCACCTCGCGGCTCAGGCGACCGGCCTTGAGCTTGGCCATGGAAGCCAGTTTGGTGACGTCCTTGCCCGAGATATAGGACTCGACCGCACGGTAAGTCAAGGCGCGCAGGGCTTCGACCTCGGTGCGCAACTCGGCCAGGCGGAAATGCACCACCTGGTTGTCCAGAATCGGCTTGCCGAAAGTCTGGCGCTGGCGCGTGTAGTCGATGGTCTGATCAATCAGCCGGTCCAGCGTGCGCAGGCAGCCCGCCGCAGCGTACAGCCTTTCTTCCTGAAACTGCAGCATCTGGAACATGAAGCCCATGCCCTCCTGCCCGATCAGGTTGCGCTGGGGCACGCGCACATCGTCAAAAAACAGTTGCGCGGTGTCCGACGAGTCCATGCCGATCTTGTGAATCTTCTGGCGCGTGATGCCCGCGCTGTCCATGCGCACAATGATCAGCGATTTGTTTTTGTGCACCGAGCCCTCGGAGGTATTGACCAGCAGACAGCACCAGTCGGCCTGCATGCCGTTGGTGATCCACATCTTGGAGCCATTGATGATGTAGTCGTCGCCGTCCTTGCGCGCCGTCGTCTTGAGCGCCGCCACATCCGAGCCGCCGCCGGTCTCGCTGACACCGATACAACCAACCATGTCGCCAGCGATGCTGGGCGTCAAGAATTCGCGCTTCAGGGCGTCGGAGCCAAAGCGCGCCAATGCCGGTGTACACATGTCGGTGTGCACGCCAATGGCCATCGGCACGCCGCCAGCGTTGCACTCGCCCAGCGCCTCGGCCATCACCATCGAGTAGCTGAAGTCCAGCCCCATGCCGCCGTATTCAACCGGGTACTTGATGCCCAGCAGGCCCAGGTCGCCCAGTTTCTTGAACAAGGCGTGCGCCGGGAATTCGTTGGCGGCTTCCCACTGGGCAATGTGGGGATTGATTTCTTTCGCAACAAACTTGCGCACGGTGTCGGCAATCTGTTCGTGTTCGGGGGTGAATTTCATAAAACCTCGCAGTTGAATGGGTAGATTGAAATCAGCAAGCCGCCAAACTAGAAGCGCGCGACGCCAAAGGTGTTGGGGTGCAAGGTGCGGCTCTGCGCTTCTTCGGCCAGCGCCAGGCAAAGCCCCAGCAAACGACGCGTATCGCGCGGATCGATGATGCCGTCGTCCCACAGCCGCGCCGTGCCAAAGAGCGCCGCCGACTCTTTGTCGAGGCGCAGGCGCAACCCGTCCGACATGGCTTTCAGGGCTTCCTCATTGGCCGCGATACCACTGCGCTCGATCTTGGCCCGATTGACGATGTCCATCACCTTGGCGGCTTGTGCGCCGCCCATCACCGCGGTGCGGGCAGTGGGCCACGAAAAGATAAAGCGCGGATCAAAACCGCGACCGCACATGCCATAGTTGCCGGCACCGTAAGAGCCGCCCAGCACCACCGTGAACTTGGGCACCCGCGCATTGGCCACCGCCTGAATCATCTTGGAGCCGTGCTTGATGGCGCCGCTGCGCTCGGCCACCGAACCCACCATGTAGCCGGTTGTGTTCTGCAAAAAAATAAGCGGCGTGCCGCTTTGATCACACAACTGGATGAACTGCCCGGCCTTGGCAGAACCGTTCGGTTGGATCGGGCCGTTATTGCCCAGAATGCCCACCACATGCCCTTGCAGGCGGGCGTGACCGCACATCATCTCGGCCGCGTACTCGGCCTTGAACTCCAGAAAATCAGAGCCATCCACCAGCCGGGCAATGACCTCGCGCACATCGTAAGGTTCGCGTTCATCAACCGGCACCAGTCCCAGCAAATCCTGCTCATCAAAGAGGGGCTCGGCATAGTTCGCGGCAACCGGCGCCAGATCCCAACGCAACTTGTCCAGCACTTCGCGCGCCATGCCAATGGCGTGCGCATCGTCGTCGCAAAGGTACTCACCCAGCCCCGTTACCTGCGCGTGGGTCTCGGCGCCGCCCAGTTGGTCCTCGGTGCAATCCTCGCCAATGGCGGCCTTCACCAACGGTGGGCCGGCCAGGAAGATGTTGGAGCGGCCGCGCACCAGAATGATGTAGTCGGACAGACCCGGCAGATAAGCGCCACCGGCCGTGGATGACCCATGCACCACCGCGATTTGCGGCAAACCGGCGGCCGACATGCGCGCCTGGTTGGCAAAGCTGCGTCCGCCTTCAATGAAGATTTCGCTCTGGTACATCAGGTTGGCGCCGCCGCTTTCCACCAGGTAGATGACCGGCAACTTGTTCTCGCGCGCGATCTCCTGCGCCCGCAAGGCTTTTCGCAGCCCCATCGGCGCCACCGTGCCGCCCTTGACAGCGCTGTCGCTGGCGGAAATGAGGCAGCGCTTGCCCGACACCACACCAATGCCAACGATGGAGCCGCCACCCATCACTATTTTTTTGCCATCGTCATCGTGCATATTGAGACCGGCCAGGCGACTCAGTTCAAGAAACGGCGACCCCCGGTCCAGCAAGCGTGCCACGCGCTCGCGCGGCAGCAACTGTCCGCGTGATTCAAACTTGCTGCGCTTCGATTCGGATTCGGCAATCACCATCTGCTCCAACCGCTGCACTTCGGCCAGCAGTTCGCGCATGTGCTGCACATTGACGCTGAAGGCATCAGATTTGATATTGATCCTGGAACGAATGACGGGCATGCGATGGGGTCCTCTTGACTTCCCCGGATTAGACGTGAAGGTAACGTTAACGTCAACCAGATTTCGTATAGGGATTTATCCTATACTTTAGGCCATGCCAGCCGCTGTCATCCGGCCGCGTTGCTTGATCTCTGGCATTTGAACACCGCCCCATTGACCCAAGGATAACCATGAATCTCGAAGCCTGCACCCAAGCCATTCGCAGCAAAGTCGGCGCCGACAGCGGACTTGGCGCCACCCTCAAGTTCGACTGCGGCACTGATGGCAGCATCTACATTGACGGCCAGGCCACACCCAACAGCGTGAGCAACAGCGATGCCGCTGCCCAGTGCACGGTGGGCATTTCGCTGGAAGACCTGAACGCCATGCTGAGCGGCGACCTGGAACCCACCACCGGCTTCATGATGGGAAAGCTCAAGGTGACCGGTGACATGAGCGTTGCCATGCGTCTGCAGCGCGTCATCTGATCGTTTGACCCAGATCGCTGGCGTGGCGTCAACTTCCTCCCCGGCCAGTTCGGCGCGGCGAAGCAGCCGGCGGAGTCACGCGAACGCCGCGTCAGCCACAACACAGGCGCAGGCCGTTGTCGATTCGCATCGCGACGAAGAAGCGGCTTCACTTTTTGGCATCACCGAGTTGTGCCAGGAGTTCGGCATCACATTGCGGGCGCTGCGCTTTTACGAGGACAAAGGTCTGCTGTCACCCAGGCGCATTAATGGCGCGCGCGTTTACACACGGCGTGACAGAGCCCGCCTGGCGCTGATTTTGCGGGCCAAGGATATCGGTTCGCCGCTGTCGGAAATCAAGCATTACCTCGACCTCTACGGCGATCACGGTGAGGGGCGCATACAGCAGTTGACTTATGTGATTGAACGCACCGACACGACCATTCAGGCGCTGGAGCAAAAACGCAAGCAGATTGATGAGACACTGGCCGAACTGCGCGTCATCAACGCCAGTTGCCGCAAGTACCTGGAATTGCGTCGTCGCAGCCCAAAGTCGGCTGCTACCCCGGCCGGCAAGTAGGATAGGATTGCGCTTCGCATCAACTTATTTGAACAACGTGGAGGTCGCATGATCAGGGAAGTTCCCCCCAAATCGCGTGCCAAACTTGAATTTTCAGACGTTCACCCCTACTCGGTGTCCGATCCCATCCCGGTAACCAAGGCGGTTGAGTCTGATACCGACACCACTTGGGCGCTATGGGCGGACACTGTCTCACACCAGTCCGACCAACACAGTACCGCCTTCGACAAAACCACTCCCGCCGAACTGTTGCCGTCAACCGGGCCAGTTCCCCGTGGCGCCGAGCGGCGCGCGGCAGGCAAGCTGGATCGGCGTAAGTCGGACAATGACAGAAGAGCTGATCGCAAGCCACCCAAGGGCTGAAAAAATCAGCCGCCTGGCGGCAGAAAAAGAGACTGCAGGTCATTCAAAAAATCAAAGCCGCGCACTGTCGGCTTGACCTTCTCCAGGTCGCGTTCGATCAAACCCTTGCGCTGCGCCTGGTCCAGGGCGCCCTCCAGGGTGCTCAGGGCTAGACCGGTGCGCTGACTGAACAACTGCAAGCTGAAGCCGTCTTTCAGGCGCAAGGCGTTAAGCATGAATTCAAACGGCAAATCAGCCAGTTTGACTTGTGTCTCCTGCGCCAGGCAATCGCCTGCCAAAGCCTTTTCCATGTACAGAGCGGGCTCACGAAAGCGCACTTGCCGCATCACCCGATGGGCAAACGTCAACTTGCTGTGGGCACCGGCGCCCAGACCCAGGTAGTCGCCAAATTGCCAGTAATTGAGGTTGTGCTGACAGCGGTGCGATGGTGCCGCATAGGCCGACACTTCGTAGCGCTGCAAGCCGGCCTGGCCGGTCATGTCGGTGATCAGGTCCAGCATGTCGTAGGCTAAATCCTGCTCCGGTAGCGGCGGCGGAAACTTGGCAAAAAAAGTGTTGGGCTCGATCGTCAGCTGGTAGATCGAGATGTGCGGCGGCGCCAAAGTCAGCGCCAGCGCGACGTCGTTCTTGAGATCGGCCAGCGTCTGGCCGGGCAGTGCGTACATGATGTCCAGGTTGAAGGTGTCAAAAGCCAGCGCCGCCTCTTCCACCGCCGCCAGCGCTTGCGCCCGATCATGCACGCGCCCCAGCGATTTTAAAAAACCATCATTGAAGCTCTGCACACCGACCGACAAGCGTGTGATGCCGGCCGACCGAAATGCCTTGAAGCGGTCTTTCTCGAACGTGCCGGGATTCGCCTCCAGCGTGATCTCGCAAGCCGGCGTCAGCGGCAGCCGGGCACGGATGCCGCCCAGCAGTTGGTCCATCGCCGCCGGTGAAAACAGACTGGGTGTACCACCGCCAAAAAAGATGGTTTGCACCGGGCGACCCCAGACCAGCGGCAACGCGGCTTCCAGATCGGCCAGCAAGGCATCGATGTAGCGCTGCTGTGGCATTTCTGCCATGCGCATTTCGTGCGAATTGAAATCGCAATAAGGGCATTTTTTGAGGCACCAGGGCAGATGCACATAAAGCGACAACGGCGGCAGCGCCGCCAGCTGCAGCGTTCCCGGTCGCATGTAATACTGAATATCGTTCATAACCAGCGCTCACGCATCAGCTCCAGCATCGAGCGCACGGCCCGGCCGCGATGGCTATTGGCATTTTTCACGTCATCCGGCAATTGGGCAAAGGTCTTGCCAAAGGCTGGGATGTACATCACCGGATCGAAGCCAAAACCGTTGCTGCCGATGGGCGCGCGGGCAATCTCGCCGACCACGCGACCGACTGCGATCAATGGCTCGGGGTCGGCGGCCGAGCGCAGCGCAACCAGCGTGCTGACCATGGCGGCACGCCGGTTGTCAACGCCTTGCATTTGTTCCAGCAGCGCGCGAACATTGTTGTCATCGCCTTTTTGATAGCCGAATTGGGTTGCGTAGTAAGCGGTGTCAACGCCCGGTAAACCGTCAAAGGCATCAACGCACAAACCGGCATCGTCGGCCAGTGCCGGCAAACCGCTTTGCTGCGCCGCGTGGCGGGCTTTGGCCAGCGCATTCTCGACAAAGGTGTGAAACGGCTCGGCGGCCTCGGCAATGCCCAGTTCGGCTTGCGCAATCAACTGCAAGCCCAAGGGCGCCAGCAGAGCGCGAAGTTCGGCCAGTTTGCCCTGGTTGTTGGAGGCTAAAACAATTTTCTTCATGGCGCCAGCCCTCCTCGCATCGGCGGCAATTGCTAATTCAGCAACGCATTTTTTTGCAGCGCAACCAAATCAGAAATGCCTTTTTCGGCCAGCGCCAGCAAGGCGTTCATCTGCTGGCGCGAGAACGCAGCGCCCTCAGCGGTGCCCTGCACTTCAACGAAATGACCGCTGCCGGTCATCACCACGTTCATGTCGGTGTCGCAGGCAGAGTCTTCGGCGTAATCCAGGTCCAGCAAGGGCATCCCACGCACGATGCCGACCGAGATCGCCGCCACCTGGTCTTGAATCGGGGACTGCACCAGCTTGCCTTGTGCCAGCAGCTTGGTAACCGCATCCTGCGCCGCCACAAACGCACCGGTGATGGCGGCGGTGCGGGTGCCGCCATCGGCTTGCAGCACATCACAGTCCAGATGGATGGTGCGCTCGCCCAGCCGGCCGAGATCAAACACGGCGCGCATGGAGCGGCCGATGAGGCGCTGAATTTCCTGGGTTCGCCCGCTTTGCTTGCCGCGCGCCGCTTCGCGCTCGTTTCGGCTGTGGGTGGCGCGCGGCAACATGCCGTACTCGGCGGTCACCCAGCCTTCACCACTGCCCCGCTTGTGGGCCGGTACCTTCTCTTCAACTGACGCCGTGCACACCACTTTGGTGTTGCCAAACTCGATCAGGACCGAGCCCTCGGCGTGCATCGTGTAAGAGCGCGTGATGCGTACCGGTCGCAGCGCGTTGGCCGGGCGTTCACCCAGACGCAAAATTTCACTCATGCTTTTTTCAAGGCGGAGCGACGGATCGCTTCGTTGATTTCGGCAATGGAGCGCTCAATGGCGTCATCATCCAGGTCCTCCAGGCTCGAATCGAGCCAGCCGGACTGAACTGTGGAGGCAAACACCCCGTCGTTGATGGAATTGGTTGAAATGCCGCCCTGGGTTGACTCAAAACCGTCCGGGGTCTCCCACTCCATCGCGATGACGGTGACGTTGTCACTGCCATCGCCGGCCTTGCGCAGCGCGCTTTCCACCAGATCGGGAACCGATTCGCTGACTGGCTTCTGGCTCAGCTGGTAGGCAATGTCGGCATCGCTCAGACTGCCCCACAAGCCGTCCGAACACAACATCAAACGGTCGCCCTGTTGCAACGCCACCGGACCGGTCAGGTCCAGCACCGGGCGCGCCGGCGAGCCCAGGCAGGTGAACAGGATATTGCGATTGACGCGCTCCGGAAAACTCAATCCGGCAGCCGCCGCCATTTGTTGCTCAAGAAAGGAATGATCACGGGTGCGCGCCAACAATTCCTCCTGGCGCACCAGATAAAGCCGGGAGTCGCCACAGTGAATCCAGCTCACCAGCCCACCTTGCACGACGGCCGCCACAATGGTGGTTCGAGGCGAATCCAGCATGTCTTTTTCAATCGAGTAGCGCAGAATCTGCCGATGCGCGGCCATCACTGCCGACGTCAAAAACGCGCCAACATCAGGCAATTCGGGCTGCGCCTCTTTTTGAAACATGGCAGAAATGACTTGCAGCGCCAGCTGCGCTGCCACTTCGCCCTGCGGGTGTCCGCCCATGCCGTCAGCCAGAAGAAAAATAACCGATTCGCGCGTGTAGCAATAACCCATGCGATCTTCGTTGGCGTCCCGGCCTCCTTTGCGACTGACCTGAAAAACAGAGAATTTCATTTTGCCTTGACACTCATGCCGGTCACCTTCTGCACGCTCTTTTTGGTATCCGACACCATGGTGTCCAACTGAAGGCGCACTTTTTCAGCCACCGTCAGCTTGGTGTAGCGGCGCTCGCCCTCACGCGTCAGCTCTTTTTGCAAGGCAAACACCGACTGCGGGCGAGACAGTGGATCAAGCGACATACACCATTCCACGACCTCGATCAGGTTGTCGGAATAGACGCCGCGCAGGCGCGACAAGGCAGTGGCAATGCGGTCCTTTTCCAGACGTTGTGGCGCCTCATTGGGTGGGTAACCCTGCATACAGGCATAGATGCAAGCGCCGATGGCGTAAATATCGGTCCAGGGCCCCATGGAGGCGTCGCGGCGGTACATTTCAGGGGCGGCAAAACCGGGCGTGTACATCGGACGCACAAAGTTACCTTCTTTACTCAATACTTCACGTGCCGCGCCAAAATCGATCAGCACCGATTTATTGTCATCCGTGATAAAAATATTGGCCGGCTTGATGTCCAGATGCAGCATCTTGTGCTGGTGAACGATGCGCAAGCCGCGCAGAATTTCATCGAATAGTGAGCGGATGGTCGATTCCCGGAACACCTTGGACTGCTTGAGATCGCGCGCCGTGATGATGAAATCCTGCAGGGATGCACCCTCCAGATAGTTCATCACCATGTAGACCGTTTCGTTCTCCCGGAAGAAGTTCATCACGGTCACTACCGAGGGATGCGAAATCTGCGCCAGAGCACGGCCTTCCTCAAAGAAGCTCTTCAAGCCAAGCCGGTAGAGCGACAGTTTTTCGGGCGCCACCTGAGGCAACAGTGCGCCGGGCGCGCGCGACGCCAGCGACGCTGGCAGGTACTCCTTGATTGCGTACTGTTGACCGCTCTGGTCGGCCGCCAGATAGACCACGCCAAAACCACCCGCAGCAACCTTGCGGATGACGCGGTAACCACCAATCATGGTGTCGGGAGGTAGCGCAGAGGGTTTGACCTTGGACATAATTTTCGATTGGACTCTCCTTGGGCCAGCCTGAACCGGGTTATTCTCAGGTCTGTCCCATTGATCAAAGAGTCGAGATGCCAGTTTATAGCATGACCGGTTATGCCAGTGCCCAGCACAGCGCAGCCCATCCCGTTTCCGAAGCGCAGGCCCGCGCTACCGTTCCCAGCCATCTGGGTCTGGAAATCCGGTCTGTCAACAGCCGCTTTCTCGACCTGTCATTTCGGCTCTCCGAAGAGCTCCGGCAATTTGAGCCGGCGCTGCGCGAATTGCTGGTGGGGCGCATCAAACGCGGCAAGATCGAAGTGCGCGCCGCCATTGAAAGCAGCGCACAGAACTCGGTTCCTGACCCGACCCCACGCCTGTTGCAACGACTTAACGCGGTGCAGGACAGCATCAAAGCCTGGTTGCCGGACGCCAACCCACTGAGCGTGGCCGATGTCATCCGTCTGGCGTCTGGCGACAACGCCGCGCTGCACGATTGGCGCGAAGATCTACTTGCGCTGGGTCGCCAAACCGTGACCGATTTGCTGTCGGCCCGTGCGCGCGAAGGGGAACGACTGGCCACCATGCTGCTGGAGCAGATCCGGCAATTGCGCGCCCTGACCGGGCAAGCCGGGCCGCTGGTGCCGAAACTGGTCGCGCAGCAGCGCCAGCGCTTTGTCGACCGCTGGAAAGAGGCTATGGCATTGACGGACGGCGTTGCCCTGCCGGAAGCGGCACAGGACCGCGCCCTTTCGGAAGCCACTGCGTTTGCCATTCGCATTGACGTCGCCGAGGAAATCACCCGCGCCAACTCGCACCTTGACGAGATTGAAAGACTGATCAGACAAGGTGGTGAAATCGGCAAGCGACTCGACTTCCTGATCCAGGAACTGCACCGCGAAGCCAACACCATGGGGTCCAAGTCAGCGGCCCTGGAATTGACCCATATTTCAGTCGACATGAAAGTGCTGATCGAGCAAATGCGCGAGCAGGTGCAGAACATAGAATAGCGCGATCTCCTGATTCGCCACCAACGCCCTCCTATGGATTACCCCGGAAACCTGTTTGTCGTAGCCGCCCCTAGCGGAGCCGGCAAATCGAGCCTGGTCAATGCACTGCTGGAGCTTGACGCCCGCGTGCAGCCCTCGGTTTCGCACACGACCCGAGCACCCAGAGGGCAGGAAAAACACGGGCGCGAGTACTTTTTTATATCCGAGCCTGAATTCGACGCCATGATCCAGGCCGATGCATTTGTGGAATGGGCCAGCGTGCACAACCATCGCTACGGCACCTCCAAAAAAGCAATTGAAGAGCGCATGAACCAGGGCGCAGATGTGATTCTTGAAATCGATTTTCAGGGCGCCCTGCAAATCAAGAAAATATTTGCCAACGCCATCAGCATTTTCATTCTGCCGCCCAGTTGGGAAGAACTGCGCGCCCGGCTCGAGCGCCGCGGCGAGGACTCGTCCGAAATCATTGAATTGCGACTCAAAAATGCCGCCGTCGAGGTGGCGCAGGTTAACCAATTCGATTTCGTTATAATCAACGAGTTGTTTGACCGCGCGCTTTTTGACCTGAAAGCGATCGTTCATTCCCAGCGACTCAAGTTTTTGGCGCAACGTCGCGCCAGGGCTGAAACGTTCAAAGCACTGCGCATTCCCTAGTGCCTACCCCTGGTCTTTCGGAGAATTTAATGGCCCGTATTACCGTCGAAGATTGCCTCGTGCACATCCCGAATCGCTTCCAGCTGGTGTTGGCCGCCACTTACCGGGCACGCATGTTGAGCCAGGGCCATGCGCCCAAGGTGTTGAGCAAGAACAAGCCCGCCGTCACTGCCCTGCGCGAGATCGCAGCTGGCAAGATCGGCCTGGAGATGCTGAAAAAAGTACCTTTGTAGAGGCGTTAAAGAATTTCAATAAGAGCGCCGTTTACGGTGCTTTTTTGTTGCTGCGCAAGTAGACAGCGCCCGCAAGCTATATTTGAGGGGTGGGTAGCGCAGTCAAATCATCCTCCAGCAAGCCCCCGGCCCCGGGTGAGAATCGTCACGCCCTGACGCCAGCCACACCACCGACGTCGGCCGCAGTCAATGCTGCAGCGGCCAGTTTTGCCAGCCTGACAGCCAAGCTCGACTATTTGTCGGCCAGTGATCTGGCGCAGGTGCGTGTGGCTTACCGCTTTGCCGATCAGGCGCATCTGGGCCAATTGCGCAACAGCGGCGAGCCCTACATCACGCACCCGATTGCCGTTGCCAGCCAGTGTGCCGAGTGGAAACTGGATGCCCAGGCGCTAATGGCGGCACTGCTGCACGACGCAATGGAAGACTCCAGCGTCTCCAAGGTTGAGTTGGCTGAGCGTTTTGGCTCGGCGGTGGCCGAGCTGGTGGACGGCCTGACCAAGCTCGACAAGCTGCACTTCAATACGCGCGAAGAAAGCCAGGCCGAGTCGTTTCGAAAGATGCTGCTGGCGATGGCCCGCGACGTGCGCGTCATCCTGATCAAATTGGCGGATCGAACGCACAATATGCGCACCCTGTCCGATGTGCCGCACGAGAAATGGACCCGCATCGCCACTGAGACACTGGACATCTACGCCCCCATTGCGCATCGCCTGGGCCTGAACCAGACCTTCCGTGAACTGCAGAATCTGGCGTTTCGCCATCTGCGGCCCTGGCGCTACGCCGTGTTATCCAAGGCGGTGGCAAAGGCGCGCAGTCGGCGCCGCGACCTGATTCAAAAAGTGCAACGGGAAGTCGACAATGCATTCGCCAACAGCGGCATGAACGTACGCATCGCCGGACGCGAAAAAACCCTGTACTCGATTTACCGCAAGATGGATGAGAAGCATCTGAGCTTCGCCCAGGTCACCGACATCTACGGCTTTCGAATTCTGGTACCCAGCGTGATTGACTGCTACACGGCACTGGGCACTTTGCATCAGCTCTACAAGCCGGTGCCGGGCAAGTTCAAGGACCACATTGCCATTGGCAAGGTTAATGGCTACCAGTCGCTGCACACCACGCTGGTCGGCCCGTCCGGCGTCAATGTCGAGTTCCAGCTTCGCACCGAGGCGATGCACCTGGTGGCAGAGTCCGGCGTTGCCGCTCATTGGCTCTACAAGGTCAACAGCCCGCAAGGCACCGTCACCGGCGACTGGTTGGGGTCCAAGTGGCTGCAATCGCTGCTCGATATTGAGGACGAGACACGCGACGCCGCCGAGTTTTGGGACCACGTCAAGGTCGATTTGTTCCCGGACGCGGTTTATGTCTTTACGCCGAAAAGTCAGATCATGGCGCTGCCTAGAGGCGCCACCGTGATCGACTTTGCCTACGCCATTCACAGCAACGTCGGCGACCGCACGCTGTCGGCAAAAATCAATGGCGCACAAGTGCCGTTGCGCACCGAAATCAAGAATGGTGACGTCATTGAAGTCGTCACCGCACCAGGAGCAACGCCGAATCCGGCCTGGTTGGCTTTTGTGCGAACAGCGCGCGCGCGCTCCAAAATTCGGCATCACCTCAAGACGCTGGCGCAGGCCGAATCCGAGGCGCTGGGCGAGCAGATGCTGGCGCAGGCACTGCGCGCCCATGGCATCGAGAAATTACCGGACGAAAAAGACGGCAATCAGGTGATTTGGGAGAAGCTGCTGCGATTCAGCGGCAACAAAAGCAGATCCGAGCTATTGACTGACATCGGCATTGGCAAGCGAATTGCCAGCATCGTGGCCAGCCGATTGCTGACGCTGTTGACCGACCGCGGCGAGAAGCCCGACGCCTTGCTGCTCACGCGCGAGCGCTACAGCGCCAACGAGAGCGTGTCACAGGGCAGCGTGGTACTTGACGGCAGCAACAATGCCTCGGTCCGGTTTGCTCCCTGTTGCCGACCGGTGCCGGGGGATGGCATCGTCGGCTACCTGGGGCGCGGTGAAGGCTTGATCGTGCATGCGGACGATTGCATTGTTGGCAGGAAACTCAAACGCAAAGACAGTGAGCGATTCATTGGCGTGGAATGGTCTGATGAACCGGTGCGTACTTTCGAGACCGAAATATGGGTGACTGTCATCAACGGCAAGGGTGTGCTGGCACGTGTGGCGGCCGCCTTGGCCGCTGCCGAGGTTGACATCACACACATCGGCATGGATGACGAAGCGGCCCAGGATGCCGCTGACATACGTTTCATTGTTGCCGTGCGTGACAGCGCGCAGCTCGATGCGGCGCTGCACAACCTGAGACGAACGCCCGCCGTGCTCAAGGCGCAGCGGGCCAAAGTCACGCAATAGCTCAGCTTGAAGCGGGCAGCGGATAGTGAACCCGCACGACTTCTATTTCGACAACCCCAGCCGGCGTCACCAGTTGCAGCCGGTCGCCGGCGCGCGCCTTCAACAGGGTTCTGGCGATCGGCGACACCCAGCTCACCTGCGCTTGCGAACTGTCGACCTCGTCAATGCCCAAAATAGTGACCGTGCGCTCAACGTCATCCTGGTCGCGGTAAGTCACGGTCGCACCAAAGAAAATCTGCGCATTGCCATGGTGAACCGACGGATCAATGATCTGCGCGATTTCCAGACGCTGGGTCAGAAACCGAAGGCGCCGGTCAATCTCGCGCAAGCGCTTTTTGCCGTAAATGTAGTCGCCGTTTTCTGACCGGTCACCATTGCTGGCGGCCCAGTGAACAATCTCCACCACCTTGGGACGTTCGTTGTCAATCAAGTCCAGCAACTCGGCGCGAATACGCGCATAGCCAGCCGGCGTGATGTAGTTTTTGGCGCCAGCAGGCAGCGCCGGCAAGGGCGGCGCACCATCATCGTCGGCGTCGGCGTCAGATTCTTTGGTAAAGGCCTTGTTCATCGTCAATGCGAACCGGGCAACGTTCGTGCAACTTTTTCTATCGGCTGGCAGGACTCGCCAGCCGACCGGCAAGGAACGCCCAGAGCCCCATTCGAAAGCGTAGCAACTGCGCCATTGCCTTGTCTCAGGCGTAGCCAACTTTGCGCAAATTGGCGGGCGAGAAAGTCAGCTTGCTTGGCTTGTTCAGAAGCTCTATGAGCACCATGGCGCGGTGTTCACCGCTGGTCATTTGATAGATACCTTGCAAGCCGGCAAAGGGACCATCCTTGACTTCCACCAGATCACCGGTGTTGAACAGACGCGCTGGTTTTTCATGCTGGTCGTCATTTTGCCGGCGCAGCATCTCAATCAGTTCGGTGCTGACTTTGGCCGGCTCAGCGCCAAAACTCACCAGATTACTCACCCCCAGCGTGGAGCGAATCGGGGCCCAACTTTGAGTTGATTGACCGGTGCCCAAACGAATGAACAGATAACGCGAGAAGAGCGGCTCTTGCACCACGGCCACATGACCCCGGCGCAGCTTCTCGATTGGCATCAGTGGCAAGTAACAGCCAAAGCCTTGCTGCACCAGGTTGGCCAGTGCACGCTGCTCCTGCCTGGGCTTGGTGTGGATGACGTACCAATGCATGAGGTGTGCAGCCCGTGGTGAGTCAATTTTATTTAGGTGCGACCTGGCGTTTGGGCGTGCAGGCTGACGCTGAGTGGCAAGGCCATTGCGGCCAACACCACTCGGACACAAAGTGACTTCAAAATTGATTTCAACATGAGCAGATTCAAGTGTTGGCCTGAGCGCTAACGGCATCTTGAGTGACCGTACTGGCACCACCAAAGCGCCGATCTCGCTGGCCATACCAGGCGATGGCCTCATTGAGCAACTTGTCCGAAAAATTGGGCCACAAAATGTCGGTGAAAAACATCTCGGTGTAGGCCATCTGCCACAGCAAGAAGTTGCTGATGCGCGACTCGCCGCCGGTGCGGATGAGCAGATCGGGATCAGGCGCGTAGGCCATGCCTAGGTGGGCGGTGAGGCTGGCGTCGTCCATTTCATTGACCGACTCGCCGGGGTGGGCCGCTTGCCAGGCCTTGACGGCCTGCAGAATGTCCCAGCGGCCACCGTAATTGGCCGCGATGGTGAGCGTAATCGTGTCGTTGTGGGCGGTGTTGTCTTGCGCGTCGCGGATCAGGGCCTGGATGCGGGCATCAAAAGCCGAAACATCACCCACCACCTTGAAGCGCACGCCCTTGGCGTTCATGTCCTTGACTTCTTTTTGCAGGTAATAGGCCAGCAGCCCCATGAGGCTGGAGACTTCTTCGGCCGGACGCTGCCAGTTTTCGGTACTGAAGGCAAACAGGGTGAGGTAACGCACACCACGGTCAGCGCAGGCCTGCACCAAAGAGCGCACCCTGCGCGCTCCATTGGCGTGTCCCATGGCTGCCGGCATGCCGAAGCTGTTGGCCCATCTCCGATTGCCATCCATGATGATGGCAATGTGCTCAGGCACTGCTTCCTTCAAGATTGAACGGGTGACTGTCATGGTTGTTGATCTCCTCGCTAGCAACGTAGGGCGTTTACTGTTCATCGACAAGCGCGCCCCCAACAGAGCACCACAGCAGAAACGTCAGTGTACTAACTTGTATTTTGGGGAAGTGTAACCGCTTCGATCTATTGAATTGAATTTCAATACGGCTGTTGGTTCGTTGGGAAAAGCCCTTCTATAGGTACAGCGTTGACTGTAAAATCACGCCATTTCTTGCTTTATATCAAGCCCGAGCTCGAAACCGGTCATAACGGCAGTTGAAATCGATAACAATTTGCCAATAATAAAAAACCAGTCGCGCTCTGTTGGGGGGTGCGTTTCCTTAATGAAAAATCCGTTTCGAAAGAGAAGGATTTATTACGAGAAAACCAAGAACCATGTCTGTCATTCAATTCACCCCGCTTTTCACCATGGTTTGGGCCGCACCTGAAACCAGACAAATTGGGCCGCCACCATGACCAATCTCTTGGGCCTGATTCCGTTGGCGGCATTGGCGGCTTGTGCAGTGTCGTTTGGCGTTGCCGTTCTGCTGATTTCTACAGTGCACCTTCATGGCGAGTGGAGCCACGATAGCGACTTTGGTGTGCAAAAGGTTCACACCCGGCCTACGGCCCGCATTGGCGGCATTGCCATTGTTGTAGGGGTGGTGACCGGCTTCCTACTTGCCCATCCCGACCGTCAGAAACTGTTGTGGCCGTTGTTGCTGGCTGGTTCCCCGGCATTTGCCTTCGGACTGCTCGAAGACCTGACCAAACGGGTAGCTGTGCGCACCCGGTTGCTGGCGACCTTGATCTGTGGCGTGTTGGGCTGGGCACTCACGGGCTACTCAATCACTGACGTCAACGTGCCGGGAATCGACTGGCTGCTCAGCTTTACCATTGTGTCGGTGGCCTTTACCGCCTTTGCTGCTGGCGGCATGGCCAATGCCCTCAATATTGTTGACGGCATCAACGGTCTGGCCAGCGGCGCCGTGCTCATCATGCTTGGCGGCTTTGCGCTGCTGGCCAATGAACTCGGCGACGTCGACCTGCTTCGCACCAGCCTCATCATGGGCGGTGCCATATTGGGTTTTGTTTTGCTCAACTGGCCGCTAGGCAAGATTTTTTTGGGTGATGGTGGCGCTTATTTTCTCGGCTTTGGCGTAAGTTGGCTGGCCGTGCTGTTGCTGGCTCGCCACTCTGAAATATCTGCTTGGTCGCCATTGGTGCTTTGCTGTTGCCCGGCTCTGGAGGTAGTGTTCAGCATGGTGCGGCGCTGGCGCCGACGTAGCAGCATGGGTGCCCCAGACTGCCTGCACCTGCACAGTTTGATCAGGCGCCGCCTGACCAGGCGCCTGCTGCCCAATGCCAGTCCACTGGTGCACAACTCAGCGACCGGGTTCATCATGTGCGTGGCTGGTTTATTGCCCGCCTACATCGCAGTGCATTGGGCCACCGATACGCTGGCCCTGATGCTGGGCTTTGTGTTCTGTACGCTGCTTTATTCGTCAGTTTATGCCCGGCTTACCCAGTTCCGCTGGTGCATTCGGCCGTTCACATTACGCCAGCCAAGTGCAGTAAGCGCTTAAGTGTTCAAGCGTTCAAGCGTTCAAGCGTACATTGTATTGATCAACACCGTCATCGCGTGTTGCCAATTCATCATCGCG
>SESE01000355.1_pt1 | contig 19490 bp, 19 predicted proteins | sample 3171371 | NCBI WGS metagenome assembly SESE01 (sample SAMN06051881, study PRJNA518727) | freshwater metagenome | biome: subpolar coniferous forest; feature: holomictic lake; material: water; isolation source: holomictic Lake 442, 13 m depth | place: Canada: near Kenora, Ontario | collected... | reverse complement strand
TGATCGAAGACTGTGCACAGATCGGTGTGACGTTTGCCCTGGACGACTTTGGAACCGGCTATTCGTCACTGACCTATCTCAAGCGCCTTCGCGTTGCCATGCTCAAGATCGATCAGAGCTTTGTGCGCGACATGCTGGAAGACCCGGATGATCTGGCTATCCTGCAAGGCATCATCGGTTTGGCAGCATCATTCAAGCGGCATGTCATTGCTGAAGGGGTGGAGACCATTGAACACGGCTCCCTGCTGATGCAACTGGGTTGTGAACTGGCGCAGGGTTACGGCATTGCCCGGCCCATGCCAGCACAGCAGATGCCGGCGTGGGCGGCGCAGTGGCAGCCTGATGCGGCCTGGCACAGTCTATGGAGCAGCGTGCCACCGGCCAGTGCGGCAAGCAGCATCGACACCTCGCGTGCTGGCGCCGCGTGCCACGGGGTAGACCACGGTCAGGTCGGAAACAGCGTAGCCATGCAGCAGGGTGCGGAAGTAGACCACGTGAACGGCGGCGCTGAGCGTCACGAGCAGCCATTCGGTCAGGCCCCAGTGAACCACTTCCTGCACGCCGATCCAGATCACCAAGGGCGCCCACAACACCGTGACCAGGATTGAGCCCATCAGCACGAAGTCGTTGCCGCCGCCCGCCTTCTTGGCAACCAGGTTCCAGGTGGCGTGGCATAGTGCAGCAGCAAGAACCAGGGCGAGGGCGAGTGGGGTCATGGTCAGTATGGAGCTGGCGCCAATCAGTTCAAGCGATCCTTCACGGCTTCCTTCAGCTCCTGGAATCTCTCGAACAGGTGGGCGCCGGGGCAGACGGTCTGCGTGGAATAGTCGCGGTGGGTGCCGATTTGATTTGCCTCGAGTCCAAAGCGCCGCTGTAGTTGGGCGATCAGGCCAACCGTCGAGTCCCATTGTTTGGGCGTCGGGTACTGGATCTCGAAGTTCCCCAGCAGCATCACCAGAAGATGGCCGCGCGGATCGTACTCGGTTTGTGTGTCACCAGAGATTTCCCACGGCCTTGCGGCGTAGATCAGGCCGTCGGGGGCGATGATGTAGTGGTAGGGAATGTCAATCCATCCCTTGGTGGCGCGCGACCACTTCTGCAAACGCACAAGGTAGGCTGCAACGTCGGATTCTGGATCCCACAGCTCGCCCTGATGGTGCACGGTAATGTGCGTGATTCGCTGTGGCGTCAAGGCTGCTGGCGTGGAATTGCCACCCCATGTCTGTACCGAGATCACTCCATCGTCGGTGGCAAGTTTCGTCAATGGAGCGGAGCCACAGCCTGCGTTCAGCAGCGCGCAGAGGGCGAGAAATTGACGACGGCTGGACATGGGATGCCTGATGTGAGACGGGTTTGCTTGCAGGGGCTCGGTGATCAGCGATTATCTTGCGCGCCCGTCCCGCCACGTGCGCAACATCAAGCAGGTGATGGCCAGCGCTGCGCTCGACTCCTTGAACAAAGAGCTGATCTACGTGGCGGCAAGCGTCGACAGCGCCACCGGGCGTCAGATCGCGTCTGGCTGAAACTGCGGACCTGCCTTGGCAAATGCATCCAGTGCCAGGCAGGCTTCTTCGATGCGGCGGATGGTCGGGAACGCCTGCAGGGGCGTGTCAAAGCGGCGCGAGTTGGCTATTTGTGGAACCAGGCAACAGTCGGCCAGCGTGGGGGTGTTGCCATGGCAAAACTCACCCGTGTCGGGGCTCTTGGCCAGCATCGCCTCCAGCGCGGTAAAGCCCAGCGTGATCCAGTGCCGGTACCAGTTGTTCCTGGCGGCCTCACCCACTTTCAGCACCTCGTCCAGGTACTGCAACACGCGCAGGTTGTTGAGCGGGTGAACATCGCACGCAATGCTGTGCGCCAAGGCGCGAACCCGCGCCCTGGCACGGCTACCGCTGGGCAGCAGCGCGGGTGTGGCGGGGTAGGCTTCGTCCAGGTATTCCATGATCGCCAGTGACTGGCCGATGGTCTGCCCGCCATCCACCAGTGTGGGCACCAGTTGGGCCGGGTTCAGCGTGGCATATTCGGGGCTGTGCTGTTGGCCTCCGTCCTTGAGCAGGTGCACCGGCACGGAGGTGTAAGGCAAGCCCTTGAGGTCGAGCGCAATGCGCACCCGATACGAGGCCGAGCTGCGAAAGTAGGTGTAGAGAAGGAGCATGGGCAATCGCTTCAGACTGATCGGCGCGCGGGCAGCAGGGTGCCTGCCACTTCGCCAAAACCGATGCGCGCCGCGCCGGGGCGCTCGCTGGCACCGCGAAAGATGATGGTGTCGCCGTCTTGCAAAAAGGTGCGTGACTCGCCCGATGGCAAGGTAAACGGTTTGGTGCCGCCGACGGTGAGCTCGATCAAGGCACCGGCCTCTTCCAGTGTCGGGCCGCTCTGCGTACCGCTGCCCAGCAAGTCACCGGGCTGCAGGTCGCAACCGTTGATGGTGTGGTGCGCCACCATTTGCGAGACCGACCAGTAGGCGTGTTTGAAGTTGCTGCGGGAAAGGCGGTGGGGTGGCAAGCCCTGGGTGCGCATGTCCGCGCTTTGGATGAACACTTCCAGTTCAATGTCAAACGCGCCCTCTTCGCGCAGGGCCGCGCTGTCGAGGTAAGGCAGGGGCTGGGGGTCGTCTTGCGGGCGGGTCCAGGCCAGGCGGTGCGGGGCCAGGGCCTCCAGTGTGACGATCCAGGGCGACACCGTGCTGGCGAAATTCTTCGACAAAAATGGCCCCAGCGGCTGGTATTCCCAGCCCTGTATGTCGCGCGCCGACCAGTCGTTGAAGAGGCACAGGCCAAACACATGCTGCTCGGCCTGCGCGATAGAAATCGGCTCGCCCAGTGTGTTGCCCAGGCCTATATACACGCCCAGTTCCAGCTCGTAGTCCATGCGCTGGCTAGGGCCCACGGTGGGCTCGGTGGCGCCGGATTTCAGCGTCTGGCTCACCGGGCGGTGAAAATTTTTGCCGGAGATACCGATGCTCGACGCGCGCCCATGGTAGCCAATCGGCAGCCACTTGTAGTTGGGCATGAGCGGATTGTCAGGTCGAAATAGTTTGCCCACGTTGGTGGCGTGGTGCACCGAGGTATAGAAGTCGGTGTAATCGCCAATCCGGGCCGGCACGGCGTACTCGGCCGCTGCTTGCGGCAGCAGGCAGGGCTGCAGCGCAGCTTGTTCGGGCGCACCGTCGCGCAGAGCCCGCGACAGCGCCAGCCGCAGGGCCGACCAGGCGGGCCTGCCCAGCGCCATGAAAGCGTTCAGGCTCGGGGCGCAGCAAGCGCGGGCCGCCAACTCGGCGGCGCCGCTGAAAACGCCCGCCGCCTGGGCCGCCGTCAGGTCCAGAATCTGGTCGCCAATCGCCACCCCGGCGCGAAATGGCTCGGCGCTGCCAGCCAGCCGGAAGACCCCGAACGGCAAATTCTGGATCGGGAAGTCGGCACCGCTCTTGTCGGCGCTGATGACCCAGCTGGTGAGCTCGGGGTGGTGGGTTTCGTTGAGTAGCGTCATGTTGGAAATCCTGGGCGGCCTGTCCGCGCAACGAGCGTGCTGTGCTGCGCCGGAGGTTCAGGTCAATCCTTGTCGCCTTCAAACTCAATGTTCAGGGTGATCTCATCGCCGACGGCAGGAATCGCCGTTTTCATGCCGAAGTCCGAGCGTTTGAACTTGCCCACGGCATTGCCGCCGCAACGGTCCTTCTTGTTGAACCGGTTCTGTCCGCACTTGAAGCGCTCGAAGCTCAAGGTCAAGGGCTTGGTCACGCCCAGCATCGTGAAGTTACCTTCCACCGTCGAGGGCAAGTCGCCCGAGAAAACAACCTTGGTCGATTTGAATGTCATGCTGGGGAACTCCTTCGCATTGAAGAAGTCGCCGCTGCGCAGGTGCTCATCGCGCGAGCGCGGACCCCAGGCCGCTGCCTCCGGGCTACCCGGTTCATTCTTCGCGTTGCCGCTGCCAACTGAAACCGTCTCTATCGTGATTTCAGCGCTGCCGGTTTTGCTGGCGCGGTCAAGGCTGAATTTGCCACTCGACTTGTCGAATCGGCCCTGCATCATCGACAGACCCCAGTGCTCGACAGCGAAATTCGGGTAAGTGTGTGTCGGATCCAGTGTGTAGTTCTCGGCGGCCGCATGCGCGGCGAAGAGCGGGGCGATGGCGAGCAGGGCGAAGGCGATTTTCTTTTTCATGGTGAGCTCTTTCAGGTTGGAGGGAGGCGGAAAACTAAGGGGCCGGCGTGCGCGCGGCAAGCCAGGCGGCGAGCATCGGGGCACTGGCAACGGCGACGCAAAGCAGCGTTAGCGCAGTCAGGCGCAGACGTGGCGGGCGCTGTGCGAAGACATTCAAAGAGGCCGCCAGTGGCACCAGCAGCAGCGCCGGCATGGCGTACCACGGCAGCTGCGCCAACATGAACGTGCCGCCAGTGAAGAGCGCGGCGGCCAAGCCGACGCTCAGCATGCCAAGGTAACCGGGCACCAGCGCGCGCTGGCTTGTGAACTGCCATAGCAGCAGGGCCGCACCGGCGACGGCGAGGGCGATGCCGTGGGCGAAATTGCCGATCGATGCGGACAGCACGGCGGTGACGCCGACCGCCAGCCCGAGCGCCACGGTAGCCGCGCCACCCGCCGCGCCGTCATGGCGCAGCCGCAGGGTCAGCGCCAGCATCAGGCCGACGAAGAGGGCCAGAGTGGTCGCCAGCGCCAGCATGTGGAGCGGCTCGCTCTGGGCGAGCACGCTCCAGAAGGCCCAGACTGCCGCGCCGCCGCCCAGCGCTGCCAGCAGCGCCGGGGTTGCGCGCGGGGGCCGGGGCCACAGATCAAGCGCGAGGCCGATAAGCGGCGCCAGCAGCACCAGGAGCAAGACTTTGCGCGAGGCCGTCAACGGCGTGAATCCGATGCCGGTGCTCAGTGCCACTTCCGTGGCGATGGCCCCCACAACCGCCAACCAGGCCAGGCGGGTGCGCTGCAGCACGCCACCGACCAGCAGCGCGAGTAACAGCGGTGCAAGAGCGGCCTGCACCATCGGATCATCAAGTAAGTTAGACATCCGGTTGGCTCCCTGGCGATTACTTGCCGGAGAGCTGACCCATGACTTCGGCGACCAGATCGGCACCCACGTCAGCGGCAAACATGTCCCACACTGGCTTGACCTTGTCACGCATGCGCTTGCGCTCCGGTGCCGAAATGTCGTTGATCAGCAGCCCTTTTGCAGCCATGCTGGTCTCAGCGCCCTTGGCCTGTTCACGCGCCACGCCGCGCTGGAAGGATCGGGTTTCCACAGCGGCTTCGCGCAGGATGGTCTGGTCTGCGGGTGGCAGGCTATCCCAGAACTTCTTGGACACCAGGGGCAGGAAGGCGCCATAGGAATGCTTGGTCAGCGACAGGTACTTTTGCACTTCATTGAGCTTGAGTGCGGCGATCACCGCCGACGGTGTGCCCTGGCCGTCCACGGTGCGGGTTTCCAGCGCGGTGTACAGCTCGGGCACGGCCAGTGGCACCGGGTTTGCACCGAGCGCTTTGACAGTCTCCTGCGAAATTTTGGCTTGTACAGCGCGGAATTTCATCCCCTGAAAGTCCTCCCATTTTTGGATGGGGTGCTTGCTGTTGGTGGCGTTGAAGAAGCCGTTTTCCCAATAGGCCAGACCGATGAGACCCTTGGCGGGCAGCTTGTCCAGCAGTTTCTGGCCAGTGGCGCCGTCGAGCACTTTTTCAGCCTCCTGTTCATTACCAAACAGGAAGGGGAAGTCCAGAATCTCAAACTCCTTGACCATGCCGGTGAGCGTGCTGGTCTGGGGCAGCGCAAATTCGATGGTGCCGCCTTGCAGCGAAGAGGTCACCTGCACATCGTTGCCCAAGGCGGCGTTGAAATACACCTTGACCTGGATGCGTCCCTTGGTCTTCTGGTTAACCAGTTCGGCAAACCGGGTGGCGCCCTGGCCCTGGTGGGACTTTTCTGGCAAGGTCACGCTGAACTTGGCGTTGATCGTCTGCGCCCAGGCGCCGCCCGCTATCAGGGTGCTGCCGAGCAGGCCCAGGGCCAGTGAAATGAAGGTGCGTTTGATGATCATAGTTATGTCTCCTGTTGGTTGGTCGAAATAGTGAAAGGGTCGCGCGCAGTCTTAACGGAACCACTGCATGGGTACCAGTACAAGTTCCGGGAACAGCACCAGCAAGAACAGCAGGGCCGTTTCAGCGATCATGAAGGGCCAGACGCCGCGGATCACGTCTTCCATGCTGACCTTGCCCACTCCGGCCGCCACATTGAGCACCACGCCCACAGGCGGCGTGATCATGCCGATAGCGTTGTTCATGATGAACAGGACCCCAAAGTAGATCGGATCAATGCCGGCCTCGATACAGACGGGCAGCATGACCGGCGTCAGAATCAGCACGCTGGGAATGAAGTCCAGCGCTGTGCCCACGATGACCACCACCACCATCATCACCGCCATCAACAACTTGGGGCTGTCCATGAACGGCGTGAAGATGGCCTTGAGCTGGCTTGGGATGTCAGCCACAGTGATCAGGTAGGCGGAGACAAAAGCCGCAGCCACCAGAAACATGACCACCGCGGTGGTCTTGGCAGTGAGCAACAGTGCGTGATAAATCTTGGCCAGCGTCAGTTCGCGGTAGATAAATGTCCCCACAAACAGCGCGTAGAACGCCGCAATGACACCGGCCTCAGTGGGTGTAAAAACGCCGCCCTTGAGGCCTACGATGATGATGACGGGCAATACCAATGCCCAGACACCGGCGCCCATCGTGCGCAATCGCTGGCGCAGGCTCAGGCGATCCGCCACACGGAAAGTGTCCCGCCTTGACACCCACCACCAGGTTGCAACCAGTGACAGCGCCATCAGAATGCCCGGGAAGATGCCCGCAACAAACAATTTGGTAATGGAAACCCCGCCGACCACACCAAAGATGATAAAACCCATGGACGGAGGAATGACTGGCGCGATGATGCCCGCCGACGCCACCAGTCCGGCCGAGCGTGCCGTGTTGTAGCCGGCGTCACGCATCATGGGGATCAGCAGGGCTGCAAGCGCCGCCGTATCGGCCACCGCCGAGCCCGACAGGCTTGCCAGAATCAGCGCCGCGATGATGGTGACATAACCCAGACCGCCGCGGACATGGCCGACCCAGGCGTTGGCCATGTCCACGATACGGCGGGACAGGCCACCAGAGTTCATGAACTCGCCCGCCAAAATGAAGAAGGGCACGGCCATCAACACGAAGTTGTCGGTGCCGGCAATCACGTTCTGCGCCAGGATTTGGGCGTCAAACTGGTTCATGAACACCATCAGGGCCGTACCACAGACCAGTAGCGCGAAGGCAATGGGCATGCCGAGCGCCATGGCGGCGATCAGAGAGCCCAGGAATACGGTGAGCGTCATACGTGGGGTCCTTTGTGGTGGGCCAGATCAGTGTCTACATCGGACAGGGCGTCTTTGATCATGTCGTCGGTGTGCTGCACCATGACCAGGTTCGCTTCCTGGTCGCCATGCACCAGCGCCTGAAAGATGTTGTAAAAAATGCTTACGATCAGCCCCAACGCTGCGGCCATGCCGGCGGCATAGACCGACGCGTACGGGATACCAGATACCGGCATAGCGTTGTCGAGGTTGATCTCGGCCTGCTTCAGGCTGCCCCAGAACAACAACCCACACATCAGGATCATCAGCACACCAGAGACCAGAATGCAGGCCTGGCGCGCCCCGTGTGGCAGACGTTTGACCAGTGAATCCACACCCAAATGTGCATGCTCGCGCGAGGCCAGAATGGTGCCCAGAAAGGTCAGCCAGACGAACAGCAACCGCGATATTTCCTCCGAGAAGGTAATGCCAGAATTGAAGCCATAGCGCAGCACAACATTACCAAACACCAGCACAGCCATGCACGCCAGACACAGCGCGATGCAGACTTCCAGGGAACGGGTGAACCAGTGGGTCAGGGTTGCGAACATGGGAGTGGGCTGGTGTATTTAGGCAGCTACAAAGCCCTTGCCATCGTGCATCCAGGCGGCTTGCTTGGGTGCCTTCTTGGTCTGCTCCCACTCGTTGATCATGTCCCACTTGACGTCGTCGAGCGCCTTCATCATGGCTGGAGTGGCGGTGTTGCAAGCCAGCTCCAGGCGGTGGCCACTGGGGTCAAAGAAGTAAATGGACTTGAAAATGGTGTGATCCGTGACGCCAATCACTTCGATGCCGGCGGCCTCCAGCTTGGCCTTGGTAGCAAGCAGTTCGTCCATGCTGCCGACCTCAAACGCCAGGTGTTGGGTCCAGGCGGGGGTGTTGTGGTCGCGGTCCATGGCCGGGCTGTTAGGCAGCTCGAAGAAGGCCAGAATGTTGCCGGCACCAGCGTCGATGAATACGTGCATGTAGGGGTCTGGTGCCTTGGTGGATGGCACTTCGTCTTCGGCAATGGCCAGCACGAAGTTCATATCCAGGTGCTTGGCATACCACTCCACTGTTTCCTTGGCATTGATACAGCGGTAGGCAACGTGGTGGATCTTTTTGATGGGCATCGTGATCTCCTAAGTTTGAGTTGGTTTGTCTGCGAAACGGATTAGAAATGAATTTGATCTATCATTCAAACAGATTTTTATGATTAATTTATTTCATTAGGTAATGAATATCACCTTGCGCCAACTCCGGGCCTTTGTCGCGCTGGCCCAGACCAGCAGCTTTACCGACGCCGCATCGAGTCTGCACGTCACCCAGTCTGCTCTGAGTGGGTTGATCAAGGAGTTGGAACTGGCGCTAGGCGTTCAGGTCGTGAATCGCAGCACGCGCAAGGTCGGCCTGTCGGAAGTGGGGCGCGAGTTTTACCCGCTGGTTGCCCGTCTGTTGCAGGACCTGGATGGTGCGCTCGACACCATCGCCGACCTCAAGGCCTTGAAGCGCGGGCTGGTGCGCATTGCGGCGCCGCAATTGATGTCAGCGTCTGTCTTGCCCGAGGTCATTGCGGGGTTCGGACAGGAATGCCCCGATATCGAGATTCGCCTGGTGGACTGCATGGTCGAGCACGTGCTATCAAAAGTCCACAGCGGCGAGGTGGACTTCGGAGTCGGCCCTGAGCGGGAGTCGTCAGCCGATATCGAAGCGCAAACCTTGTTTGAAATTCCGTTTGTCGTGGTGTTTCGCCCCGACCACCCGTTGAGTAAAAAGAAGCGCGTCACCTGGGGCGACGCGCTGCGCTACCCGGTGATTGCGCTAAAGGGCGAGTTCACGCACCGGTTGCGGGTGGATCTGCACGATTCGTTGCACGACGAGGCGCTCAATCCGGCAAACGAAGTGGGCTTCATGACGACGGCTTTCGCTATGGTCAGTGCTGGCCTGGGTGTAACCACTTGTCTGCCCTACGCCAGCAGCCTGATCCGCCTGCACCAATTGCAGAGCAGGCCACTCGTGGACCCGGCGGTGCGGCGGAAATTTTTTGTATTCACCCGTCGGGACCGTCCGCTGTCACCCGCTGCACAGCGTTTCTCAGCGTACTTGCAGGACTATTTGAACCAGCAGCCTTGGTGCACGATGCCAGTCAACGTTACACCCTGATACATTGCCGCTGTCAGCTGCACAGCGGGTCGACGACTTGCTCCAGAGTCAGCCAATGTGGGCAAGCAGTCCCGCCTCAAGAAGTTTCGCATCAGGCCGTTACGGCAGGGGTGCATCGCCGCCAACCAGTAGCATTTGCCCGCCATGATGCTGTCGGTTCGGGCTGACCTGCCCCCTCACCCGCCGCAGGTCATCAAATTTCATGCGTGTCGCGAATAACCGACACCACGCTTGGGAAAACTGACTTATCTTCGCCCTTCTTTCATTCGATCCGACGGAGGTGTACCGATGACCACGCAGCGGCCACCTTCGGATATCGACAACTGAGGACCAGGCCATGAACACGAGCGACCACCGGGTGATGCTGGGCAATGAGGCGATCGCCCGCGGCCTCGTTGAAGCGGGCTGCCAGTTCATGAGCGCCTATCCCGGCACGCCAAGCTCCGAGATCCTGCCGGCCGTGATCGCCTTCAGGAATGAACTCGGCGTCAAGGTTTACGTCGAGTGGTCAACCAATGAGAAGGTCGCACTTGAGACGGCGCTGGCGGCCGCCTATGCTGGCAAGCGTGCTGCTGTCGCGATGAAACAGGTTGGGCTCAACGTGGCGGCAGATGCGGCGCTTTCCGCCGCCTACGTCGGCGTGGTCGGTGGCCTGGTGCTGATCGTTGCCGATGACCCCGGACTGCACTCCTCGCAAACCGAGCAGGACTCGCGTCTGTTCTCGCTGTTCTCCAAAATCCCGGCGCTCGACCCCAGCACGCCGCAGGAGGCCAGGGAGATGGTCTCGCTCGCCTTCGAACTGTCCGAACGTCATCAGATACCGGTGCTGCTGCGACCCACGGTGCGCGTCTGTCACTCTGATCAAGCGATCGAGTGCGGGCCGGTGCAGACCGCTGGTCGGGGCGCCGATTTCGAGAAGAATCCGCAGCGTTGGGCGGCGGCGCCGCGCGCCAGGTTGCAGTTGCACAAAGAACTCAACGAGAAACTGACGGCGATTGAAAAAGAGTTCGAAAGCTGGCCCGGCAATCAGGCTTTCTTCCCAGCGGGATCGGGCCTGCCGCGGGCGCCACTGGGCATCGTTGCGGCCGGCGTCAGCTATGCCTACCTGAATGATCTGTTGCCGTCTCTGGGGCTGGCCGACCAATGTCCGATTCTCAAGATCGCCACCGCCTATCCGCTCCCCAGGGCTTTGGTCGAGGATTTTGCCAGCCGCTGCGAGCGGCTCATCGTGTTTGAGGAAACCGACGCCGCGGTCGAACTCCAGATCCGGCTGGCCGTGCCGGTCTGGGGACGCCTGAGCGGGCATATTCCGTCGCACGGCGAACTGACGCCCAAGGTGATCGAAGAACATCTGGTCGCGGCCGCCCGCGAGGCCGGGCTGCTCGCCCATGAGCGCGCCGCCAACCGCATGCTGCAGGCCGTAGCAACGCTGGAATTGCCGGTGCGTCGCCCTACCTTCTGCCCCGGCTGCGGCCACCGCGCCACGTTTTACGCCCTGCGGCGCGCCTTTCCGGACGCCCTCTTTCCGGGCGACATCGGCTGCTACACACTGGGGCTGAACCAGGGTGCGGTTGACACGGTGCACGACATGGGAGCCTCGATCTCGATGGCCTCAGGCTTCTATCACGCCTATGCCCAGGACGGCAAGGCACCGCCGATTTTCGCCACCATCGGCGATGGCACCTTCTTTCACTCCGGGGCAGCGGGACTGGAAAACGCGGTCTACAACGGCGCCCGTTTTGTCCTCCTGGTGCTGGACAACGGCACCACCGGCATGACCGGCATGCAACCCACCCCCGAGTCCGGCAAAACTGCCGATGGCCACAGCGGGGCTATCGTTCAACTCGAAACCCTGATCCGAGGTTGCGGCATCAACTACCTGGTGCACGCCGACCCCCACGACCTGGCCAGCTTTCATCGGGTGCTGCTCGACGCCCTGGCGCACAGCCGTGCCGAGCAAGGCGGCGTCGCTGTTGTGCTGGCGCGCTACGCCTGCGTGGCACAGCACAAAGGCCTGGGTCCGGGCAAGGCAGCCCTTGCCGTGGAGGTGCGCCATGGTCCGCGCCCGCGTTCGACCGGTACCGTTGCTGCGCTGGATGCAGCCTGGATGCCACGCCACCAGGACCGCCTGTCGCCCTGCTCTGAAGCCTGCCCGGCCGGCAACGACATCGAGCGATTGATGACGCTGGCGGCGCAGGAACAGTGGCAGGCCGCCGCCAACATGCTCTACCAGGAGCATCCTTTTCCGTCCACGCTGGGGCGCGTCTGTCCGCATCCGTGCGAGAGCAGCTGCAACCGCAGCAGCCATGACGGCGCCCTGTCCATCAACGCCATCGAGCGCATGGCCGGTGACCGCGGCCGCTCGGCCGCCGGCTTTGCCACGCGCGGTCAGTCACTCGGTAAGACGGTGGCAGTGGTCGGTGGCGGCCCTTCTGGCCTGAGCGCCGCCTACCAGTTGGCGCGCCTGGGCTACGCGGTCGAAATCTTTGAGTCGCTGCCCGAAATCGGCGGCATGCTGCGCTGGGCCATCACCCAATACCGGCTTCCGCTCAGCGTGCTGCAGCGGGAACTCGATGTATTCAAGTCACTCGGCGTCACCGTGCACACCGGTGTTCGTCTGGGCAGCAACCTGGCCTGGTCCGAGCTTGAGCGCTTTGACGCCGTCTATCTGGCCACCGGTGCCTGGCAACAAAGGCGTCTCCAGATTGCCGGTGAGGAGCGCGCCGGCGTGCTCAGCGGGCTCGACTACCTCTACCGCATGCGCGCCGATGAGTCGCCGGCACTGGGTGCGCGCGTTGCGGTGATCGGCGGTGGCAACACCGCCATCGACGCGGCACGCAGCGCCCGGCGCCAGGGCGCCGTGGTCGACGTTTACTACGACCTGCTGCTGGCGATACCCGAAGAAGTGGCCTCGGCACGCGCGGAAGGCATCGTGTTTCATCATGCCGTGGTGCCGGTCAGCTTCGAGGCCGGTGCGAGCCATCGACTCAAATTGCTGCTGCGGGACCTTGCGCTGGCCAAGCCGGACTTGGCGGAGAATTCGCCGCCCTTCTACACTGAATCCAGTGAGGCCGAGAGTGTCCTGGTGTGCATCGGCGGCGACGCCGATCTGGCCTACCTCAGCGAACCCGGTTTGGCGCTGAACGGCCGACTCCAGGTCGACCCCTGGGGACGCACCGCACAGGCACGCATTTTTGCCGGTGGTGACGCTGCCAGCAGCGGCGTGGGCACCGTGGTGGGTGCCGTCAATGCGGGCAAGCGGGCCGCCCTGGGAATCCATCAACAGCTTGGCGGCAAAGCGATCGATGCAGCTGCGCTGCAACTGGCAAGCGGCCCGGGCATCGCCTGCGCCAAACTGGCAGGCGGCGATTCGCGGCGCGCGCAGCAAGCCCTGCCGGTTGCTGCAGTGCAGGAGATCAAGCTGCAGTTTTTCAGCAAGACGGAGCGCGCACAGGCGCGTCATCATGCACCGGTCGATTCCATCTGGAACTTCGACGAAGTCAATCTCGGGCTGGGCACCGAGGCCGCCAGCGCCGAGGCCCGCGAGCGCTGCTTTCATTGCGGTGTCTGCACGCACTGCGACATCTGCCTGCATGTCTGTCCCAGCGCCGCCATCACGCTGGTGGCGGGAAGCTACCAGATCGACGCCGCCAAGTGCACCGCCTGCCGTGTTTGCCAGGCCGAATGCCCGCGCGGCGCGATCAGCATGCCCGCTACCGGTGTCTGTATTGCCTGCGGCTACTGCACCACCTGGTTTGAATGCCCCTCACTGCAGCGTCGACCCGATGGCCTGGTGGATATTGACCGACGCACCTGCATCGACTGCGGCATCTGCATCCAGGTCTGCGCGCAGGGTGCGATCCAGCCCCTGGCGATCCAGCCGGCCAAGGAGCACGCATGAGATCGCAAGCCATCATCGCCGGGGTCGGTGGCCAGGGCGTTCTTTTTGCGACCAAAATCTTTATCGAAATAGCGCGGCACAAGGCGGTGCCGGTGCTGGGGTCGCAGACCTTTGGCATGTCCCAGCGCGGCGGCTCGGTCATGACCCATCTGAAGTTGGGACAGTTCAGCAGTCCCATGGTGCGCGAGGGCGACGCCGACCTGCTGATCGGACTGGACTGCATGGAGTCGCACCGCGCCCTGCCCTATCTGCGTTCCAGGCAGAACGGCCGAAACGCGATGTGTGTGGTCAACGCCCCGAATGAGCAGGCTTTTCCTGACCAGCGGGTCGCTGAACTGCTGGACGAAATGCAGGTCAGCGTTCATACCTGCGACGCCGACGCCGTAGCGCTGCGCATGCACAGCCCGATGATGGCCAACCTGGTGCTGCTTGGCTTCGCTTCCAGCCAGCCCGACTTCCTGTTCGCTTATGAGGAACTCCGGCAGGCAACCGAGGCACTGAGCGGCGCAGCGCAACGCAGCGTCAATCTGGAGGCGCTGGAGCGCGGTCGCGCGCTGGGGCCATAGACCGCAGAGGCCGCTGCAGTTCATCAGCGGCAGCACGCTGTTCAGTCGGAACTTTCGAGTTCCGCCAGCGCCACTTTGAGGACAACCTTGCGAACGGCCTGCGCCACCCCCTGGGCACAATTGGGCCGATGGACATCCCACGGAAAGAAGATGGCATACATGCCGGCGCTCATCAGCAGGTCGGTTTCATTGGGAACATCTGAATAATGAATCACATCCCAGTCCGCCAGCCGATCTTCGAGCACCGTCAGACCCTCGACCCAAGGTGCGTAGCCTATCAACTCCTGGCCGCTCACGATGTACTGAACGTCGATGTGTTTTCGATGTGCTTCCGGGCGCCGCTGCTCTTTTGCTTCCGTTTGGTATGCGTTCAGCATGCCGTAGAGTCGGTCACCGTCGATGGCAAACTGCCCGGGCTTCACGTTGGAAAAGTCGGTGTTCTTCAGATAAGTCAGCGCTTTCTGAAGCGCTGGTGCAAGTGCTGCTCTGTCATTGTCAAGGTGGTCAAGGTGGCTGAGAATCATTTTCTTCCTTCCTGTCTCGATGCGGTCAATAGCTACAGGGAGCCGTATTTTTCGAATGCCTCTTTAACCGACACACCGGATCGCAGTTCTTTTCGCATGCCACTCTCGCGTTCAAAAACATCTTCCGCAGCCACAAGAGTTTCCATGATGAATTCCTTTGGAACGACCACGACACCATCAACGTCACCGAAGACAAAATCTCCCGGGTAGATGACTGTGTTGCCAATCTTGATGGCAACTTGCCATTCCTTGATATCCCAGCGGCCGATCGAACTTCCGGGGCACTTGAATTTGGCAAACACCGGATAGTTCATCTCGTCGATGAAGCCAACGTCCCGCACGCCGCCGTCCACTACAGCGCCCATGCAGCCGCGTTCTCGTGCCGCTGTCGACATGATCTCGCCCCAATGAGCCGCACCAGTGTGGCCGCCACAGGCCCAGACGGAAACAGTATTAGGCGTAATGCTGTCCAGCATGGCCAATCGTTTGTGCGTGTCATTGGCGGTCGTATCTGCACAGGGGTAGCCCTGTCCGGTGAACGCCAAGCCTGAAACACGCCCAGCCTTGGTAAAGCAAGTGATGTAGTAAGGCAACACCTGATCACGCAGCCCCCGCTTGTCCAGCATGTCAGCAATCGCGCCGGTGTAGAGGCGGTTGTAACGGTCGCAAACGTCTTTGATGTCCATAAAAGTCGATCCTTTCAAAATATCAACAGAACAAGCACATTCATGACGGCAGATTGAACAGTCCGGCCGCTTGCTGACCTGCCAAAGCGTCCAGCAGGTTGCTGGTCGCCAGCACGGCCATGGCGCGGCGCGTTTCAAGCGTCGCCGAGCCGATGTGCGGTAATGCCGTCACTTTTGGGTGCCTGCGCAGAGCTGAGTCCAGCGGCAGCGGCTCGGTGGCAAAGACGTCCAATCCGGCCGCTCGCAGATTGCCGTGGTCGAGCGCGTGCAGCAAGGCATCTTCCTGCACGATGGCGCCACGGGCGCCGTTCACAAAAATCGCACCTGGTTTCATCAAGCCAAACTCACGCGCGCCCATCAGACCCCGGGTTTCATTGGACAGGGGCAGCACGACTGCGACGATGTCGGCACGTTGCAGCAATTCGTCCAGCGATGCCTGGCAGACCTTCCCGATCAGCTCGGGTAACTCGGCGGCCACATCCACTGGCTGAAGGTTGTGATAAAGCACCGGCATGCCAAATCCGAGCGCGGCGCGGCGCGCCAGCGCCCGACCAATCCGACCAAAGCCCAAGATACCCAGCGTCTTGCCGTGGACGTCCCAGCCGAATAATTCGTCGCCGATATTGCGTGTCCAGCGGCCTTCTCGCACCAGATTGGCCAGTTCGACCAAGCGTCGGCTGCTGGCCATGATGAGTGAAAAAATCGTATCGGCGGTGGTTTCGGTAAGCACGCCAGGGGTGTGGCAGAGTGCTATGCCGCGCGCCGCCAACGCCGGCAGCTCGTAATTGTCCACGCCCACCGACACACTGGAGATGACCTCAAGTTGCCGCGCACAGTCCAGCAGGTCGGAGCCTATGCGAAAGCTCGAACCAATCATGCCTTGCGTGGTGCTCAGTGCAGCATTGAAGGCGCCGACCTCGGCTGGCACTCGCGGGTTGGCCACGGTGACATCGTGCAGTTCCTGCAGTCGCGCGAGCTGATCGATCGGTAGCTCCCGAAATACCAAAACGTTCTTGCGTGTCGCAGACTCCGTTGGTCCAAGCATATTTAGAGCCCTGCCCTACTCAATTCGGCGCGGCTGGGCAGGCCTTCGCTGTCACCTAGAACCTGGACGACCAGTGAACCAATCCAGGCACCGCGCCTGACCGCTTCGGGCACGCTCAGGCCATCCAGCAGCGCGCTGATGACACCGACCGCAAAACCGTCGCCGGCGCCCACGGTGTCTACGACCTTGGCTACCGGAAAGCCTGCCACGTAACCGCTGCCAGCGTCGCCATCAAAATAGGCGCCTTGGCTGCCCAGCTTGACGGTCACCAGCTTGGCGCCACGCTCGCGGTAATAGAAGGCAATACCTTCGGGGCTGTGTTCACCGGTCAAGAAGCGACCTTCTTCCAGGCCCGGCAGTACCCAGTCGGCGTGCGTAGCCAGCGCGTTGATGGATGTGCGCATCAGCGCAGGTGTGGCCCACAGCGTGGGGCGCAGATTGGGGTCAAACGATACGCTGCGTCCCGCGCTGCGCATCAGTTCCATGGTTCTTTCGGCAGCGATCAATGTCGTTGCCGAGATGGCGGCAAAGACGCCTGTGGCATGCAAGTGGCGAGCGCTGACCAGCCACGCTTTGTCAATATCAGCGATCCCCATGTAACTGGCCGCCGAGCCTTTTCGGTGGTACTCAACCTCTGGGTCACTGCCATCGCTGACTTGGCCCTTGAACTGCAAGCCGGTCCGCTTCTCGGCATCACAGACAACGTGCGAGCAGTCGACACCTTCCTTGGCCATCGCAGCGAGCAGATAGCGACCCATGGAGTCGGTGCCCAGGCGGCTGGCCCAGCCCACCCGCAGGCCCAGACGCGCCAGACCAATGGCCACGTTGGTCTCGGCGCCGGCGGTGCGTTTGTAAAACATTTCAGCCTGTTCCAGCGGGCCAGGTCTGTCAGCGACCAACAGCATCATGGCTTCCCCAAAGGTAACAACGTCCAGTGCAGGGGTCATGGGATCAGTCGCTTTGTGTATTTCATCCGGGGATCGACGTCAAGTGGCCGAGCGTGCGCTCAACGCGCTTCATGAGAATTCAGGATTTGACCCAGAAAATTTCGGGTTGCTTCATGCTGCGGGTTGCTGAAAAACTGCTCTGGTCGTGCCTGCTCGACGATCTTTCCGTCCGCCATGAAAATGACGCGATCTGCCACGCTGCGCGCAAAGCCCATTTCGTGAGTGACGCACAGCATGGTCATGCCATCATCGGCAAGGCTGATCATCGTGTCGAGCACCTCTTTGACCATCTCCGGATCCAGGGCAGAAGTGGGCTCGTCGAAAAGCATTATCTTGGGTGTCATGCACAGTGCACGGGCAATCGCCACACGCTGCTGCTGGCCGCCAGAGAGCTGACTTGGGTATTTCTGTGCCTGTTCCGGAATGCGTACCCGGTGCAGGTACTCCATCGCAAGGGCCTCTGCCTTGTCACGGCTCAGGCCGCGTGACTGCATCGGTGCCAGCGTGCAGTTTTCCAAAATTGTCATGTGCGGAAAGAGGTTGAACTGCTGGAACACCATGCCCACTTCCTGGCGCACCGAATCCACATTGCGACCACCGGCTGTCAGGTCAATGCCATTGACCACAATGCGCCCCTTCTGTACTGTTTCAAGACGATTGATGCATCGAATCAAGGTCGACTTGCCCGAGCCCGAAGGCCCGCACACCACAATTCGTTCCCCGGCCGCCACCGTCAAGTTGATGTTGCTCAGAACCTGAAACTTGCCATACCACTTGTCGACCGATTCCATCTCGATGATGGGCTGGCCTGCGTGAACTGCCGGGGTTGGGGCTTGCATTGCTGACTTCACAAAAAATGCAGCTCTGACTTATTCCATTTTCGGCAGGTCGGTTTCCAGCCACTTGCGGTACAACTTGTTGAGTTCACCGTTGGCGCTGTTCCTGGCAACGAAATCGTCAACCGTCTTGAGCAACTCAGCCTGGCCCGGGCGCAGGACGATGCCCATGACTTGCTGGCGTAGCAAGAACTTGGGTTCATAGGCGTTAGCAGGCGCGCGCTTGTCGATCTGCGCCGCCACGGTGGTCGAGCAACCAATCGCGTCCACCTGGCCTGACATCAAGGCCTGCATCCCCGAAGCGTCGTCGTCGAAGCGGCGTATCTCGGTACCCTCAGGGGCCATGGCGGTCAACGCGACGTCCTGGGTGCTGGCACGCGCCACACCAATGCGCTTGCCTTTGAGGTCGGCCGGCGTCTTGATGCTGATCTTCCTGTCACCGTACAGAATGACGCTGGCAGCGGCGTAAGGCTTGGAAAACTGGACCTGCTTGGCACGCTCGGGGGTGATCGCCAGCGAGGCAACCAGCAGATCCACCTTGTTGGTCAACAGAAATGGAATGCGGTTGGGGCCGGTTACCGGCAGCAATATGAGTTTGACGCCCAGATCTTTGGCCAGCAGGCGAGCAACATCGGCGTCATAGCCGTCGGGCTGGTTGTTGGCATTGGTGGTGCCGTACGGTGGAAAGTCGATCAGCATACCGATTGTCACTTCACCTTTTTTCTGGATGTCAGCAGTAGTTTGCGCGCTGGCGAACGGTGTCCAAACCGATAGTGTGGCAGCCAGCCCGATGGCCAGCGCGGTGTTTGTGAAAAGACGGCGGGGTAAATGCTTGCTCATGAGAAAGTCTCCAGAAGTTGAGGTGAAAAGTTCAGGGTTGGAAAATGGAAAGGTCAATGCGCCAGTGCCGCGCTCTGGCGGCGCTCCATGCGGGCAGCCAACAAGGACAGAGGCCAGCACAACAGGAAATAGATGGCAGCGACGACACTGAAGACCATCAATGGCTGGAACGTGGCGTTATTGATGATTTGTCCGGATCGTGTGACTTCGGCAAAGCCGATGATGGCGGCCAGCGAGGTGCCCTTGATGATTTGCACCATATAACCTACCGTCGGAGCCAATGCGATCTTGAAAGCCTGCGGCAGAATCACGTAGCGCATTCGTGCGCGATAGCGCAGGTTCAGCGCTAATGCTGCCTCCCACTGGCCGCTGGGTATAGCCTCGATGCAACCGCGCCAGATTTCGCCCAGAAAGGCACTGCTGTTGAGGATGAGCGCCACACCCGCAGCGACCCAGGGGTTGATGTCCATCCCGAGCACCGGGGCGCCAAAAAAAACAAGAAAAAGTTGCAGCAATAGTGGTGTGCCCTGGAAAAATCGGATAAAGCCGCCAGCCAACAACTGACCCACGCGGTTCTCACTGGTTCGGCTCAGCGCTATCAGCAGGCCACCGA
>SESE01000354.1_pt1 | contig 19504 bp, 16 predicted proteins | sample 3171371 | NCBI WGS metagenome assembly SESE01 (sample SAMN06051881, study PRJNA518727) | freshwater metagenome | biome: subpolar coniferous forest; feature: holomictic lake; material: water; isolation source: holomictic Lake 442, 13 m depth | place: Canada: near Kenora, Ontario | collected... | reverse complement strand
TGCAAGCGTCAGAGAGGCACCGGCATAATTATTTGAAGCTGAAAGTTCAGCATCAAAAATTTGTACATCGTTATCGAGCACAACAGCATTGCCATGTTTTATATACTTTGGCGCACCATTAAGCGTGTTAAAACCATTAAACGTTGTATCAAGGGAACCATCGCTATTATAACGAGCTACGGCAAAATCACCACCCCCTGAACCCGTGACAAGAATCTTGCCATCAGCTTGCATGGTTACATTGTTGCAGCTATCATCGCTGCTACCAAAGTTGGTGGTAACTATACCATTGTAGCTGAAGGAGGTATCAAGTGAACCATCGCGGTTATAACGAGCCAGGGCAAAATCACCATCGCTCGAACCTGCGACAAGAATCGTGCCGTCGGACTGCACGGTTACACTGTTGCCATGATCATCACTGCCACCGAAATCAGTGACAAGTTTACCGTCAGAGCTGAATGTTGAATCAATTGAACCATCGCTGTTATATCGAGCCAGGGCAAAATCACCATCGCTCGAACCTGCGACAAGAATTTTGCCATCAGGTTGCACGGCTACACTGTTGACAGCAAAGTCAGTGATCACTCTTATATCAAACGCTCCATCACTTTGAAATCGAGCCAAGAAAAAATAACTGTCACGGGTATAAGTAGAGGGATTATAACTGGAGCTCATCCCCGTGACAAGAATCTTGCCATCAGGTTGGATGGTTACTCTGTTTCCAGAATCCCAGCGACCAAAGTCAACTTTGCCATCGGAGCCGATTGTCGTATCAAGAGAGCCATCGCTGTTATAGCGAGCTACGGCAGAAGCACCATAGCTCGTACTTGCGACAAGAATCTTGCCGTCAGGTTGGGCGATTACACTGCTGATCCCGCCATAAATAGCAACGGTAGTGGCAAGTTTACCATCATGGGCGAATGTTGTATCAAGGGTTCCATTACTGTTATAGCGAGCCACGGCAAAATCTTGATTATAGACAGTACTATCGTTATGATAGTGCTTCCCCGAGAGAAGAATCTTTCCGTCAGGGAGCACGGTTACACTGTAACCATAATCAACGCCACCGAAATCAGTGGCAAGTTTACCATTGGAGCCGAATGTTGTATCAAGAGAGCCATCATTGTTATAACGAGCCAAGGCAAAATCATCACCGCTTGACCCTGCAAGAAGAATCTTGCCGTCAGCTTGCACTGTAACACTGTTGCTACCAAAGTCAGTGGTAATTTTGCCGTTACCGGGTATAAAGGTGGGCGCATCGTTAACAGGGGTTACCTCTACGAATGCTTGTACAGTTGTTACTGATTCTCCGCCATCGTTATTGTGCGCAACAACGGTAAATGCGTCAAGCATGCCATTGGCATTATGGTTTGGTCTCCACCATGCGTCGTGAGTTGCATCAATGGTATGGTTAGTCGTGGCATCCCACGCTGTCGCTTTTGAAGCATCACGACCAATGGTTAGTGCGCCACTGCTGATCGCGTTTACTGTAAAACTGTCAACGCTACCATCCACATCAGAAGTCTTATTGTATGCTACCAGATCAGAGAAAGAAATTTTTACCGGTTGATCTTCTGCTGTTGTTGCAACAGGATCGGAAATGGTAACAACTGTGCTGCCCATTGTGCTTAATGCTCCGCTGCTGTCGCCATCGTTAAACGTCCAGTCAATCTGTACGGAAGAGGGTGGGGCGTCACTGGCATTTTCATAAGCAAGCGATTGCATGGCGTGATTCACCAACGCTTGTGTAGCATTATTGTTAAAGGCAAGAGCAAGCGTTCCGGCTGACAATATGTAGGTGCCAATATCTGTGCTGTCAATGGTGACAACGCCACTTGCAGCAGCCGCGACAATTCCTGCGCCAGAAAAGTGGTCATCAGCATTTGCACCACGATGTCTTGCAAGCGTCAGAGATGCGTCAGCATAGTTATTTGATGCGGCAAGTTCAATATCAAAAATTTGTACATCGCTATCGAGCACTACGGCACGACCTTGTTTTATATACTTTGGTGCGCCATTAAGTGTGTTAAAAGCATTAAATCTTGTATCAAGGGAGCCATCGCTGTTATAGCGAGCTACGGCAAAATTAGAATTAATACCTTGAGCGCTCGTCCCTGCGACAAGAATCTTGCCGTCTGGTTGTACGGCTATACTGTTGCCAAAGTCAGTGGCAAGTTTACCATCGTAGTTGAAGGATGTATCAAGAGAGCCATTGCTGTTATACCGAGCTACGGGAAAATCAGAATTAATAACCTGAGCGCTCGTATCTGCGACAAGAATCTTGCCGTCAGATTGCAGGGTGACACTGTAGCCACCATCGAAGCGACCATCCCAGAAACCAAAGTAAGTGGCAAGGTTACCATCGTAGTTGAAGGATGTATCAGGCGAGCCATCATAGTTATAGCGAGCCAAGGCAAACGCAGCAGCACGAGAACCACCTGATGAGACCCCACCTGACTCCACAGCGAAAAGGATCTTGCCGTCAGGTTGCAAGGCAACACTGTTACCAGAACTCCACATGTGGCCAAAGCCAGCGGCAACCTTCCCATCGTAGTCGAAGGATGTATCAAGCGAACCATCATAGTTATAGCGAGCTACGGCAAAATCAGTACCGCTCGCACCAGTAACAAGAATCTTGCCATCAGCTTGCACGGTTACATTATTGCCATGATCACCGCCACCAAAGTCAATGGTAAGTTTACCATCGTATCCGAAGGATGTATCAAGGGTTCCATCGCTGTTATAACGAGCTACGGCAAAATCTCCATCGCTCAAACCCGGGACAAGAATCTTTCCATCAGGCTGCAAGGCGACACTGTAGCCACCATCCCAGCGACCAAAGTCAGTGGCAAGTTTACCGTCGTAGTCGAAGGATGTATCAAGAGAGCCATCGCTGTTATAGCGAGCTAAAACAAAATTTCCATTGCCCAAGCCAGCGAGAAGAATCTTGCTGTCAGGTTGTACGGTGATACTGGAGCTATAATCACTGCCGCCAAAGTCAGTGGTAACTATGCCGTCGGAGCCGAATGTGGTATCAAGCGATCCATCGCTGTTATAGCGAACTGCGGCAAAATCTCCATCGCTCGAACCAGCAAGAAGAATCTTGCCGTCAGCTTGCACGGTTACACTGTTGCCATAATCACTGCTGCCAAAGTCAGTGGTCACTTTACCGTCACTGTTTATAAAGGTGGGGGCATCGTTTTCAGAGGATACAGTAACAATAACGGGTATTCCTATTATTGATTCCGCGCCATCGTTATCGTATGCAACGACCTCAAAGGTGACGAATGTTCCATTGGCGTTACTTTCCGGAGTCCACCATGCGTCATGAGTCGCATCAATGGCATTGTTTATCGCTGCAACCCATACCGTAGCTGTTGAAGCATCACTACCAATGGTTAGTGTGCCACTGGTAATTCCTTTTACTGTAAAGCTTTCAACGGCACCATCTACAGCAGTCGCGTTGCTGTGCGCTAACAAATAAGAGAAAGAAATTTTTACCGCGTGATCTTCTGCTGTTGTTGTAACAGGAGAAGTAAAGGCGGTGAATGTTGGACGCTTACCAAAGTCCGTGCTCACTTCAGCGTTACCGGGTATAAAGGTGGGGGCTGTATTTCCCAATACTCCATCAAACCCTGCCATTGGCAGCACAATGTTCTCAATAGTGCCGTTATGCACCTCTAATGCCCAATCCCCCCCTTTTGTTGCTGAACCGGTCAGATCGTCTGATGCGGCAACATCTGCACCGGTTATGTACGCGAGTGCCTCAATAAACGCATGCCCTTCATCACCTTCGCCAACGTTGCAGCCGTATAGCAGCAGATCACCGTCGGTTGTTAACGCTTTTCCAATAGTTGCCAGTTGATCGGCATACTGGCTCAGGGAGTTATTATCAAGCACAGTATCTCCGATGGTGATAGAACCGGGTGCTCCATGCGATATAATCTGAATGGAGTCATACCCATTTTGTCCTGCAAGAGCATCTACCATTTGCTCAATACCATCCCGATGCTCATCAATAATCCGATATTCAATAGCTGATGAGCGGGTTAACATCAAAGATTCGTTATCGGGGATGTGACTATCAATAAAAACTATCGTGTTTGCCATAATGAACTCCTTATTACAAAGGTTGAGTAACTATGAATAAAGCGCCATCGTTTTATAGATATCTCGCTCTTTTATAACGAATTAACTCGCTTTGGGCAAAAGAGAAAAGCTAGTACGGTTACGCCATACCAGCTTGCTCAGATTGTACTCGGAAAAATAATGATTTTTACAGCAAAAGTCTCATACCTATTTTTCAACAACTTCTTGAAAGAAGTACTTTCAAGAGAAAAAACAGAGAAAATATGGTCACTAATTTATTTTTATATTAAAGGCTTGCCCTATATTATCAAGCTGTATAGAAAATATTGATGTGGTCGCAATGTATATCCATACTGGCAAAACCTACCATCGGTACCTTTTTCGCGAATCGTATCGCGAAGATGGCAGGGTGAAGAATCGTACTCTTGGCAAGATCTCAAAATGTTCTGCTGCGGAAATAGCTGCCATTAAAATTGCCCTGAAATACAAAGACGACTAGTCCCCACTGCTGCATGTCGAGGATGTTGAACTCCATAAAGGTTTTCATGTTGGTGTGGTGTACACGCTGAAAATTGTTGCCGATGAGGCTCGGCATCAGTAAGGCACTTGGCAGTAGCCGTCAGGGAAAGCTTGCGTTATGGCAAATCATGGCGCGAATGAGGCCATTACCCTATGTGTTCAGACACAACAAAAGCCTTTCTTGCACATTTTACAGTTGACAGCGACTCGCAATTCGATAGAGTAGATGCTCCCGATCCACCTCTTCGTCACGACTGTGCATCTTCCGATGGCAGTTCGGGCAAAGAGCTACAACATTATCAATCAGGTCATAGCCACCACGCGACAACCAATTCACATGATGGGACTCAAGATAGGGTTCAGCGTTGACCGTCAGGAATGGAGCTGGCTTTGAGCACAGGTCACAGTCACCTTTAGCCAGTATTTTTGCATACGCTGCGACATAAGGATCCCTGACATAGGCCGTTGTTGCTGCCAATTCTATCTTTTGCGGAAAAGGCCTCGCCATTGCTGCCCGTCTGGCAAGCTCACTCTTGTCGAGGGTAGCAGCGCGCAGTTCATTCTCCTCAGACCAAGTTGCCAGTGAGCGACTATCAGGGTTTGAGGGGAAATCTGACAAAGTTTGTTGATGCACAGATGTTTCACCGCAAATCTTGAACTCATAAACTTTGCTGCCTTCAGTATAATCAAGCAAACCGGCAATTTTTAAACTTTTGCGAAACTGCTGATGTTTGTTATCAGAAAGTCCAAGAGCTTTAAATGCTTGCCAAGTAGAAGAATATTTCCCCAAAAACACTCCTCTTTCATGTACTATAACCGGATCATGCTTGATTCGTGCCGCTCTCACCTCTGGATCTTGCCAGCTTTTTTTGACACCCTCAGCAATATTTCGATGTTTCTGACTATCCTGCATAACATTATTTTTAATAGACTTGCATTAAATCCCACTCACCACTGAAAAGGGGATAAAGCATAATTTATTACTCATATTGGCATATTACCGAGAATCACCTTTAAGTCGGGCAAGCGGGGAGGAGATTGAGATACCACAATCAGAGGCGCCTGCATATTTTGAATGGATTTTAGTCAAAGGTGATCAGTTTTCGGGGTGAAGGGGTGCTCATGGCATGGCATGGCATCTCAGAATTACGTAAAAGCGCTGTCAGGCTAATCGAACGCTCTTCTGTTCAAGACTTTTCACTATCGGAAGAAGTGACCGAAATGCCTCGTTAACAGCATCGTGATCAGGAAAATATTTGGTCACATCAGGATTAATAACAACGGGATTCGAGAGACCCCTGCGAGTATATTGTTTTGCCGAGTCAGATGCGCATTGCCTGAATGGCTTGATCGTTGAAAACCTGAATCCATCGAAGACATGCAGAATCCCGTGATTGGAAAAGAAAAAGAGTTTCGCGAACTTGGGTCAAATAGTTTTTAGCCAATAAACGCCTTTTAATGAGTGTAATTAACGATGCCCGAATCGGTTTACGTTGAATCATCTGTTATCAGCTACCTCACTGCGAGACCGAGCCGCGACTGCCCATTCTCTTTTCACCGGAAGAGTTAGGAGTATTTAACAATGATTGATGATCCTGTTGTAGAAGAAATAAGAGCGCATCGGCAAGCTCATGCTGCCCGATTCAATTATGACCTGGCAGCCATTTTTGCCGATTTGGTAGAGCGGGAAAAAAGCTCTTCACGGCCGGTCATAAACCGTCCTTCACGCCGAATACCAGAAAAACTGAAAACTGATATTTCGCAACAACATAGTCAGGCGAAGATGTCAACTGTAATTTGATCCTGGAACACTTTACCTTTTGCCGGATCAAGGGAAACGAGAAAAACATGCCACTGGTACTTCATTCCGCAGGCTCCCACCACGTTGCATCTGTGTCGGCAAAATCACTTATGGTATGACGTAAATCATCCATAAAAAGGATGTCATTAGCCGCTTGTTCCATTTGTGCAAGCTTTTCCTCTGTCCCACGAACTGACGAAAATTGCCTGAGAGCCTCTTCTCCTAATGCAAATTCAGCCAATGGTAAAATCACGCCAACAGGTTTACCCTCAACATCAGTAATAAATTGGTGTCCAATAACAGGCGCAGCCATTCTTTACCACCCTTAATAATTCGAGCATTTGAGTTATAGGCGTAGTATATCAGGAAAAATATTGCTGTGCAAACGATTTATCAGTCATAACGGCGACAAACAATGTTGGCTTGATTGCGCAACCGCCTCATTGCCCAGTCAAAGGTTTAAAGTTTTCGGGGTGAACGGGTGCTCATGGTTTTCTTTGCGTCATTTGTTTGTCTCTGCCGAAAGCGTAGTATATAGGAAAAACTCCCTGTGCAAACGGTGTCCGGGAATGTCAATCATTGATGTTATATTAACAAGTCAAGATCAGCCGTGAATGTTGTCACTCTATCGTGTATCCTGTATGCCTGAAGTTTCTCGTTTTTATGGAATTATCGTAGCGGTTTTTTTCAGTGAGCATAATCCACCTCATTTTCATGCTCGGTATGGCAACAATAAAATTGCAATTGAGATCAACTCACTCAAGATTTTGGAAGGTAATTTTCCGCCTCGTGCTCTTGGCCTTGTAATGGAGTGGGCTTCTCTGCATCGAACTGAGTTGATAAGTAATTGGAATCTGGCAAGGGATAATCAACAACTTCAGAAAATTGAACCCTTGAAATAGGAGAATAATTATGACGCAGGATGTTGTCGCAGCGCAGTATATCAATGATTACCGACTGGAATTACTTTTTGAAGATGGTAAGAAAGGTATTGTTGATTTCTGTAAATATATTGAGAAAGGCGGTGTTTTCGAGAAGCTGAAAAATCTTGAGTATTTTAAAAAATTTTCCATCAACACGGAACTTGGTATACTGACATGGTATAACGAGGTTGATGTTGCCCCTGAAGTGCTTTATTCTGAAGCAACAGGCGGCGCACTGCCTGAATGGTTCGAAAGTTGAAAAAGTCGATCGATTATTTATTATCCAGTGTGCGAATTTGGTAGCATCGCGCAAAAACCTGCATTACTGTGGATTAAATGGCAGCAGCTCCTCAAGAAGCCCCTGGCACACCTCTGCTTCAACCTCTGATGCCTCCCGTTTTTCCTCGATCTCAAGGCCGAAGCATCTGCGACCAGAATCATGATTGAGAAAAACCATTGAGTTCTTCATGCAACTCATCTCGCGTCATATCGATAACAGGTTGTCGATTGGTTTTGCAGATACTCATAAAGTCATAAATATCGCAGCCAGCCAACTCCGCCGCTTTACCCAGCGAGACCCTCTTTTGCTGATAGAGCCAAAGAGCATAAGATGTGCGAATTTCTTGCCGAATATCGGGCACTGCCTGAAATTCGACAAAATCATTGGGTAAATCAATGGCTATTTGCATAAGAAGCCTCTGCTTTGTGATAAAGTTGATACAAGAACCATAACAAACGCATTTTCCTTTCGTACCGTTCCTTGCACCTCAAGCTTTGCCAATTCAGCACTTTTCTTGCTGCGCTGTTCCTTGTTGATTGAGCTGCCATTCTTGCATGTCGTTCATATCGGCTAACTGCCAAGGCCATAAGCCATTGCGGAAAATACACCAATCTCTCGTGACCGGCAAATAAGTAGAAGATGTTTCAGATTCGTTGTCGGTCTCTGACTGTTTAAAAGCATAAAAAATCGTCAATGGCAGGGCTGAATGTGACTGGCTTGCTAACTGCCGCATCGCTTCAGTCATTCCGTTTAGAAAAAATTCGCCCGCGTTTTTTCTATTGCCATGACGGTGCGGAGTAGCAACCAGTTCCTCCGCTTTCGGAACGGCGATTGTTGAAAGAAGAGCGGGATAAACCGTTTTCAAACAAGGTCTTAACCATGTATAAAAAAAGTCAGAAAGATCAGCGTAACCTATGTTGTCATAGTATGGTGGATCAGTTGAAACAACTTTATTGATAGAAATTGATTGCCGCTGCGCGTCCGCCTGAACTGCAAATCCCGTCCCGCTATTTGGAAAGAACTGGATAGACATAACCGCTTTTTCAAGGAAGTGCAGAAAGTTACCTCCATACGATGAAAATGGGTTGGCTTCGGCGTGGTCCCAGACCATTGAGAGGGCCTGCCTTGCCATCGTTTCACGCATCGCCCCTCGGTCGTTCATCCAAAAACAAAGTGACGACCACATGTTCACACCTTTACTTATTGCACACGCCAGATAAACACTGACTGCTTCAGCATAGGCTTTTGCGGCAATCCCGCCCGAATCCAGTAAGATATCGTCATTTGGCATTCCAACAGTAATCGCATCCCTAAAAATGGTCTCGCGAGCTTCTCCCACTAGTCCGCTTAATGTAGTCAAGGTCATAAGTTGCCTCGCACTGAACAGATCACTCCACTTTGTCATGCCATAGTTTCCGATACGAAATCCAAGCGCCTGTTGGAAAAATTCAATTTCGGGTTTCCAAGGAGGCATTACTTGCGTTGCGAGGGATTCCATTTCAACCGTGGGTGACAGATAGACTCTGCCCTTATTTCCCTCTGCGACAACCGCCATTAACTTGGCACCCATCCTTCCAGCCTGCGCCTCTGCCTTTATGTAGTCCCCACTGATGGGTACACCAGACACAATGCAGTGAAAGTTAGCGCCATGTCCTTTGGCTTTTATGCCATATTCTGCATCTGTAGGTGGGCGACCGATGTTAGTTTTAAAAGTATAGCGGTCGCCGTCAATGATCGGTTCCACATAAGATTCTTTTCCAGGCTTACTGAGGAGAATAAACGTCGAAGTCAGCGGCACATCGACATGCGAAAACGCCGGATTGGGGCTTTTGACCGTTCGAGCCCAAAGCCAGGCAATTACTGTGAGCTTCTGGCCGACGAGCGGCTTAAGGTCGGGCCGTTCATTGGCCATCTCCTCCGTGATTTCGACCGGCGGATAGAGGTGACCGATGCGCTTCTGCGCCTCCTCACGCATCCAGGCACCGTAGTAGCGCACATCTTCCGCCAGACCGGTGGCACCGGGCCACTCCCGTTCTAAATCGAATTCCTTTGTCTTTGCGCCTTGGCGGCTTAGCAGCAAGCTGACCGGCGGCCTGCCCGCGAACTTGGGCGGAATCTCAATCATCGCCTTGTTGATAAGCACAGCCACGGGGTTGAGGTCACTGGCGTAAGCCTCCAGCCCCAAACGCTGTGCTTCAAGGGGAATGGCTCCACCGCCAGCAAAGGGATCGTGGAGTGCAGGAAGCTTGTCGGGATTGAACAGTTCAGCGGCCTGCGGATGATCTTTGTTTAGCTCACACACCTCACGCCATGAACGGCGAATTTAAACGCGAGCACGTTCCAATACAGTCTCATTAGTGGTATTTTCCCATAAAACAAGCTCTTCGATTATTTTGAACAACCGCTTGCGTTCGATAGCGGCGTCCTTTTTATTCCTGCCGTATTTAAACCCGCCACCCTGTTGATAACCAGGGTCGTTGACAAGTTGAGCAAATATGACCGCCCGTGCCGCCGCCAGCGGTCGTCGCGCCCACCAAAGATGCAACGTGGAAGGATGCCCGTGCCGGATGGATTTCTCCCGAGAACATGCTGCATTGATCGCATCCAGCGGAAGCGCAACCTCTATAAGCTTGCGGGGTGATTTAACGGGATAGTCTGATATCATTGCTTTCTTTCTGTAAGCCAGGTTCTACCTTTTTCAGTTGTTCGATACTTTTGAAGGTTGCTGGTTGGTTTATCCGGAATGGTACGCTCAATCCATCCTGATGTGATGAGCGGATCAAGGTAGGTTTTGCGCAAATGTTCCCGATGTTTTATCCCTGTGACTGACTGTAACTCTTCGCGAGAGAGGGCGGAGTTTATAACAGCTCCGAGAAGTTTTTCGACTTGCGCGGTGACTTGCGCGGTGACTTGCGCGACAGTGATGGATAATGCCTCGGCAAGCTCCTGCAACGATTTATTTATCAAGACGTTATTACTTGCTGCAACTTGCGCGGTAACGTTCTCTTCTGTCGAGCTGGATTGAACCGGCCGCCATAAGGTTTGTATAAACGAACCGGCATCCTGCCTGAATTCAGGTGGTCGGAGTCCGCTTTCGGCGCAGAGTTCAATCATGTCGAGAATGCCTGATCCTGCGCGTTCAACGATTCGAGTCAGAAACAGTGATTCGGCAATAAGCGGGTTGTGCGGTACCGAAGCATGGGGACGGCGCAGGGAGTCTATGGTCAACGATGGAGGCAAGCTTCCCGGATTCCACACTTCAAGCCGGTCGGAAAAGAGCATGACCTGAACAGAGGCATTGGAACTGTAGTCGCGGTGCGCAATAGCATTGACAATTGCTTCAGCTACGGCATCTCGGGGAATTTCATAGGTGACCGGTGCCTCGTTGCATACTGCCCGGGTACCAACCGCCCTGTTGAGCTTGCCCATCACAAAGTCGATTGCTGCGTCCACCAGTTCGAAAAGGTCTCCTTTATAAACCTGATAGGAGGGAATCGGTTTCCTTACCTGGGTTCCGTGAAAGTGGAGGCATTTGACTTCGGATGAAAGTAGAAATCGTTGCGGTTGCGCTCCAAAAAGCAATATGGCCGCGTTACTTGGTCGATCATGGTCAAGAAGATTGAGGTGAACCAGTGCATTGCGCATCGGTGTTCCCCGGCCATGGGCATAACCACGTGCATGCACTGCCCGATCAAGAAATGTTGCCACCTTCTCTTCTGAAATATCGGTGAGTGCAGCTCCCCGACAGGCTGAAGCATCGAACGGGCCTGTGGTAATGGCGCCCCATCGTCCCAGATATTCGACCAGACTGGCGTAAACGCCTGCGGTCAGTTCGGGGATAGTTGCAAACCGCCGCCTGATGAGCTGATCGCCTGCTTTGCGAATGAGTGCCTGCATTTTCGGATGGCGGCCCGATGCGTTCTCGCTTTTTACAAAGATGATTCGGGGTTTTGCGGCCTTGGTAGCGCGATCAAATTCCTCTTCTGTGGGTGAGATGCCTTCCAGCCCTTCGGAACCGTAACTGTCGCCGAAAAGGCCAATATAGAGATCACAACGATCCACCTCTTCAAGATAGACGTTGTCAGGTCGTCGGTCTGAGGCCGGTATATCTTCAAAAAGGAAGACGTCAAAAAACTGCCGCAGGAGAGGATCGTTCAGAATAAACGTTTTCAGAGCCTGACGTTCTTCAGCAAGCTCTTTTTGGACGCTCGAAAGAAAGATACGGTATCGTGTACTCATTGATTGTCTCCTGCAAGAGCGAGTAGATCCTGGATATTGTAATTGACTGATGAGACGCCCCAACCCGGTTCGGCATCAAAGGGGTTCCGCAGGTAGTACGGCCCATCAATCTGCTCATTCTCGTCAACCTGCACAATGGCCAGCACAAATTTATGAGCCTGATTGAGGGCATAGAGCATTTCATTACGGGTGACGGTAATCGTTGTTGCGCCTTTTATTCGACCCTTGACTTCGATATGCCGGGATTCAGGTTGTTTACCCTCAATTGCCGGAGGGTATGAGGTGATGTCCCAACCGCACTTCTGGGCAGAGACATCAACGACTCGGCACCCTCTGGATTCTTCAGACTGGCGAACAGCATGCATGGCAAGCTGCTCAATGCGCGAACGGGCAGCGGGATCAGCAGAAAAAGCGGAGCCGCAGGATACCGGTTCACCTTGCAGTACACGAAGCAATCCAGCAGGAATAATCAGCGCTCCGCTAAGCACAACCGGTGTGGCGGAGCTGACATGACGCATGGAAAGCAGCTCTTTTTTGCGATGCTCCAGTCGGGCTTCGAGATCGCTGAGCGTGCGGCGAACATTTTCAAGGGGAAGTCGTACATCTATTCCTGCTGCTCTGTCATCGCTCAACCTGATGAAGCGGTCTGACCAGAAATTTATCTCTTTCGTCAGACGCTCGTGGACAGCGACAAGAGTTTTATCTATATGGGCAATCCGGCGGTCAGCGACCTCGCTGAAGTGCTGAGGGACAAGTGTGGATGCTGCCAGGGCAAGAGCACGGTTGTCCAACCCGACATTGAGCCAGGGTGCAGCGAGTGTTTCAGCCAGGAGTGGTCGCTGGGCAGAAGCAAGTGGCTCAAGGTCTAAATGCGGCGCCCATCCGGCGAAAGTAGTGCTGCCATCGGGCAAAACCCGAACAAATTGCAGACGTTTGGAAATGACCATACCATCGCCGGACTTTACCTCGTGGGTGAGGAGAAAGAGCAAAGAGGGCTGGTCGCCATCATCAGCCGGATCAACAAGGATGGTGCCCTGACGGAGGAGGTTGGCGTGCTGCTCCAGCAAGAGGTCGCTGAGAGCAAGCATAAGCGGGTGACCAGGATGAATCATATTGGCGAAGGCAAGGCCGGGTTTATTCACCGGACGCACGGACTCCTTGGTAAAACAAACCCGTTCATAGCGGCGGAGCACTGGAGCAAGATCGCGGCGATTACGTCCGGTGATAAGCCGATCACGTTCACGTAACTCGGCAGGAACATGCGTGATTTCAAAACGGCCTGATTCACGGGAATAGATTGAGCCACCGAGTGACTCAAATCCTTTCATGAAAAAGGAGCGGACAAAGAATGGCTGAAGACGCCTTGCCTCAGCCTTTTCCATCTCTTCCTTCACAGCAAAGAGACGATCCGTGCTGAAACTTTCCTGTGCAAGTGCATCTCGTTTGAGAATCTCCTTCAGGTGGTCAAGATCGAGAGCGATATCAATTTTCTGGCTGAGGCGGGCACGCACCTCTGGTTTGTCACCGTAGCGTATCGCTTCCAGCAGCAAATCCTTGAGGCTGATACCATCAAACACTTCACCAAGGACGTTAAATACCTCGCCATTGAGTGCTTCGCTTACCACTTGAAGCTTTTCAAGCAAGCGGAAATAGACATCACCTTCGCGAGTCTCCTTGGCGACAAGGTTCCAGAGATGACAGACCTCTTGCTGGCCAATACGATGAATACGACCGAATCGCTGTTCGAGGCGGTTGGGGTTCCAGGGCAGGTCGTAGTTCACCATCAGATTGGCATTCTGAAGGTTGATGCCTTCACCAGCCGCATCGGTTGCAACAAGGACACGGATATCGGGGTCAGAACGAAAGAGTTCCTGCGATTTCCGGCGGTCGTCACGGTGAACGGCACCGTGAATGACAACGATAGCATCATGACTGCCAAGCACACCTGCAATTTTTTCATGCAGGTAGTTCAGCGTATCGCGGTGCTCACTGAAAATGATAATTTTGCGCATCCGCCCGCCAGCATCGCGCATTTGAGGCTTGTTCTGGAGAATGCGAGAGAGTTCATCCCACTTGCGATCCTTGCCGGATGCAACAAGGGATTTTGCCTGCTGCTCAAGAGTTTGGAGAATGAAGATTTCACCCTCCAGCTCCGCAATGGTTTGTGAAGCGGTGGCCTGAACGACCAGCGTCTCAACCATGGTTTCCTGCTCCTCGGCGTTGAAATCATCCTCGTCTTCGGGAACTTCGATGAGTGTCTCAGCAAGAAGCTTTTGCCCTCTGGCTCCTATTTTTTCCTCACGAAGACGACGCTCGAGTCGTTCCCTTCTGCGTTTGAGTGACTGAAAGATGGCTTCAGGGCTTGAGGCCAAACGACGCTGCAGGGAGGTAAGCGCAAAGCCAACAGAGCCCTTTCGTTTACCGTCAAGCTGGTCAGCCTTGCCCATTTCGGTCTTCACATAATCGGTTACTGCTTCGTAGAGTGCCGCTTCGAGGTCTGAAAGCTGGTAATTGACCGTATATGCCTTGCGCTCAGGAAAAAGAGGGGTACCATCAAACTTGACCTGTTTCTCCTTCACCATTCGGCGAATAAGGTCGGAACAATCAACCTTGTGAACACCATCCCGAAACTTTCCGTAAAAGCGGTCGGAGTCGAGAAGCGAGAGGAACAACTGGAAATCCTCCTCCTTGCCGCTGTGCGGCGTTGCCGTCATCAGCAGGAGATGGCGGGTCTGGGCCCCAAGCTTTTCGGCCAGCTTGAAGCGGCCCGTCTTCTGCATTTTATTGCCGAAAAAGTGTGCTGCAAGCTTGTGCGCCTCGTCGAACACTACAAGATCCCATCCGGCAGCACAAAGCTTCTCTTGCAGCTCTTCGTTTCGGGCCATTTGGTCGAGACGAACAATAAGGTGATCGATGTCTTCAAAGGGGTTTCCGCTCGGAGTAGCCGCTTCCAGATCTCTGGTGAAGACTCGGAATTCGAGCCCGAACTTCTCGAACAGCTCCTCACGCCACTGCTCAACCAGGCTGCCGGGTGCAACGATGACAATGCGCCGAGCATCGGCACGCATGATAAGCTCACGGATATAAAGGCCTGCCATGATGGTCTTGCCAGCACCGGGATCGTCCGCAAGAACAAACCTTAACGGTTGACGGGGTAACATGGCTTCATAAACAGCCGTGATCTGATGTGGAAGGGGTTCAACATTTGAGGTATGAACGGCCATCATCGGATCGAACAGAAAAGCAAGATCAATGCGCTTGGCCTCAACCGTGAGTTTGAATGCCTCACCATCTCCATCAAAAGACCAGGGGCGCTCAGTGGTGGCAACAGCAATATTCTCTTCATCGGCACGGCCCAAAAGCCGCTCTTTGAGTGTACCGTCCGGTGTCTGATAAATAACCCGTACGGCTCCGTCAGCAATTGGAACAACGGCTATAACCGTTGCAACAGCCGAAGGTTCAAGACCTGTAAGGGAACTGCCAGACGTTATTTCTTCAATGCGCATTGGTCATTTTTTTATGATATTCGGTCATTTTATGACGTTTATCTATTTACCGAATATTCACATCAAATAAACAGAATGCAATAGTTTACAGGATAAAAATCATGCCCATATTGCCGAATATTTGCTTGGTGGAAGAAATATTTTGTGTTACGAGTTCAAATGCAAAAAAGCGTGCCGTCACCTCTTCTCTTTTTCCATCCTGCCCTTATTATACGGCACGAATTTCCAGTATCAGAAAACCTTCGTTTAAGGAGATACCTTGAAACACTCTCGACCATTCCCTGCACGCCTAAAAGCGAAAGAGCTTTTGCGCCGTACTGGGAATGAAGATATTCGGAGAGAAAAAAATGATACCAAAAAAACGATGGCCTTCGCAAAAGTTTTTTGAAAATAAAATGCTGCAGTGGCTACCTTCTTTTTTCAAAAATCCTTGCTCTGGCTCAATAACAAAGCGCCATGATCGGAGTACCTACAAGGCGCATGAAGAGCGGTACAAGCCCGTGCTGTCATGCTTTTTACCGAAAGGAAAGGTATGCAATATCAAGCATGTCTTGGGACGAGCATTGCTGGAGTTGCGTCATGAAATCAAGGAAGCGGAAATACACCTCATCAGTGGCATTGCGTGGAGAATTACCTCATGATGTTGATTTATGTTCAATTATTTGTTATGTTCATATTAAATGAACAAAAAATATATTGAACATAAATTAGCCGGAGACAACGCAGAAATCCTTCGGCAGGCTATGGAAGCCCTGAAGAGGATCGCACCACTGGAATACGCGATTGAACCGGGTCACGTCCTTCATGATCAGGGATACGACTTCCTGATAAAGGGAAAAGTTTTTGGGGACGCATTCGTTTGGTGCGTCGAGGTAAAAAAATATCTGACCAAAACCGGCGAGCTCCAGGTTCTCGTAAACAGGGATAAGATGCTACATCCATTTTTGCTGGCGACAAGGTACATTCCCCCTGAGACCGCGGCGAGATTGCGCGATGCCGGAATCCAGTTCATCGACACGGCCGGAAACGCCTTTCTCAATCAACCTCCACTGTTGATTTTCGTTCAAGGAAATAAACCGGAAAAGGAAGAAATCGTCCTTCCCACAGCTCGTCTCTTCAGAGGAGTTGGCCTGAAGATCGTCTACCTCTTTTTGTGCCAACCGGAACTCGTCGAGAAAACGTATCGCGATCTGGCCGGGATGGCGAATGTCGCCTTGGGAACGGTGAAAAGCACCATGACCGAACTGATCCAGAAAGGCTTCATCTTCGACATGGGCAAAAAGGGGAAAAAGCTTCGGGATAAAAAGAAGCTCTTTGAGCGCTGGATTACAGCGTATCCCGACTACTTAAAACCTAAACTGTTGATGGGACGATTCCGGGGTGATGGGGAGTGGTGGAAGGACATCCAACTGGATCCCACCCTCGCGCAGTGGAGCTGCGAGGTTGCCGCAGCGAAACTGACCGGATACCTGAAACCTGGCACGGTAACGCTGTATGCGGACAAGCATCGCCTCGGAGAACTCGTGGTCGCCAATAGACTGAAAAAAGACCCGCACGGCAATATTGAGATTCTCGAACGGTTCTGGCCGCTGAACAATGACTTCGGTGAAGGCGATACGGTGCACCCGATCATCATCTATGCTGACCTTGTCGCTATAGGCGACCAACGCACAACGGAAACTGCAAGAATAATTTATGACCAACATATCGATCAATATTTCAGGCAGGATTGACCCTGAAAGAGTATCTGTTCTGAGGGAGATCAATGACGTTGCCAAGGAACTCAACATAAATTTCTTCGTGGTGGGGGCTTTCGCTCGCGACGTGATCTTTGAACATATTCATCGAATTTCCGCTCCTCGAATGACGGAAGACATCGATATTGGCATTGAGGTGGCAAGTTGGGAAGAATTCAAACGCCTAACTGATACCCTGATCGAGCGCGGGCATTTCTCCCCGACAAATTTACAGCACCGCTTCAGTGCCAGTTCATTTGCAACCCTTATAGATATCGTGCCCTATGGGGGGATTGGCGACGAAAGGAAGCGGATCAGTTGGCCTCCAAACCATGACATGATCATGAGTATCCTCGGGTTTGAAGAAGCGTATCAATCAGCATTGAACGTGCGGTTAAGCAACGATCCGCCTGTGGAGATTCTGGTTCCTTCGATACCTGCACTGGCACTCCTGAAAATCATCTCCTGGGACGATGCTTACCCGGAACGCGAGCGTGATGCCCTTGATCTTCTCTTCATCCTTGAAAAATTCGAATCGACTGACATTCCGAATAAACTGTACGAGTCCCACGTACCCTTGCTCACCGAGGAAGAATTCGATCCCCAGCTTGCTTCCGTTCGACTACTCGGACAAGAAATAGCGCAGTTGGGCAACACGGAGACGGTAAGCACAGTAGAGAAAATTCTTGCCCGTGAAACCGACGAAGACCAAGAGTTCAGGATGCTCTCGCATATGGTCAAGGGTGTTTCGTTGCAGAGTATCATGTTTGAGAAATCTCTGCAACTCCTCAGAAAGCTTTTGCAAGGGATTCGAGAAGAAATGCAAAGGGAGTGAGAAAACATCAAGACATAGCAAATAAACAGCCTTCAGCTTCATCAAGAACCACAACGGGCTATTATATCGTCTTTTAAGCTTTTCACGCCAACGCTTTTTTCAATCATACCCGGAGTACCGGAGGGAATCCGCCCGGCAGGCCATTTATGCCAGCCTGCCGGCGGGTCTATCGTATGTCATACTGCTTCTCGTACAGCAAACAGGAAAGGTAAGCTGCGGGCGGCTGACCGCTCCATACCGATTTGAAGAATCATGGTCAATGGTTCATCCTTTTTTTCCCCTTTTCTTCACTGGCGGGGATGCATTTTCGCGTCATCTCCTCTTTTCCGGGCTCTCGTGATTTCTCTGATGTGATATCGGGGAAAAAATGGCTTGGCGATGGTATCAGAACATAAAGGCTGCAGCCGGCGACTCCACCCACTGTCGCTAGGGCGGGTAGCCGGTTGGAGCAGCCAGGCGTTCAAGTCATGCAGTCCGTCCGTCCTCGCTTGTCCCCTATTGCTGTAGTGCACGTTCGCATTGCATCAATTACTAACCTTTGGAGGCGTTATGTCAGTTACTGTCTATGAAATCATCACCAGTCAGATTATTGCCCAGCTTGAAAAGGGCGTTGCACCCTGGCGTCAGCCCTGGATCGGAGGATTGCCGAAGAACCTTGTCTCGCGAAAGGGTTACCGGGGTATCAACCTCTTCTTGCTCTCCATGTCAGAATGCGAATATTTCGTCACCAGAAAACAGGCTGAAGAGCTGGGTGGCACCATTCGCTGCAAAGGGCTTCCGGTCGTTTTCTGGAAGATGCTGGAGCGGGAAAACCAGAAAAGCGGCGAGACCGAGGCGATCCCGTTTATGCGCTACTACAAGGTCTATCCCGTAAACGGTGTTGAAGGCCTTGAGCTCCCCTCAACCGGCGGAGAAAACAACTCACCGATTGAACGGGCTGAGGCAATCATCCGGAAGATGCCGAACCGGCCAACGATCAACTACGGTGGAAACAGGGCCTGCTTCATCCCCTCACGGGACGAGGTGAGAGTGCCAGCGCTGCATAGCTTTCCGGAATGTGCCGAGTTTTACCAAACCACCTTCCATGAATTGGCGCATAGCACAGGACACGTCTCTCGCCTGAACAGGGAGGGCATCACCAAGAACTGGAAATTCGGCTCCGATGAGTACTCCAACGAAGAGCTCCTCGCTGAAATGACCGCTTCGTTCCTCTCCGGAGTAGCTGGCATCGAGCAGAAAATCATCACGAGCTCAGCAGCTTATCTCCAGGGCTGGCTCAAGAAAATGAAAGCAAATAACTCAGGAGTCGCCTCTCTCGACTCAGTAAATTAGCCTGATACAGATCCGTTGAATCAACAACTCCAAGCTTTTTGCCTTGCACAATGCCTTTCTCAAAGCCCACTTCCAGAGCATCACGCTCAAGACTGGTAACGTATTTCATCTTTTGTTGCGCCTCTATCTGACAGATTTCAGTTTATAACTTTTGCCGAAACCCAGTCCCTGTCAGCTACTGTTGGGATGCCCAGCAGTCTTGTTTCTCCAGTTTTCTCAGGAATTAGGACTCCCTTGAGGGGCG
>SESE01000353.1_pt1 | contig 19528 bp, 34 predicted proteins | sample 3171371 | NCBI WGS metagenome assembly SESE01 (sample SAMN06051881, study PRJNA518727) | freshwater metagenome | biome: subpolar coniferous forest; feature: holomictic lake; material: water; isolation source: holomictic Lake 442, 13 m depth | place: Canada: near Kenora, Ontario | collected... | reverse complement strand
GGAATGACACAGTAGGCATATTTGGAGGGGGGTTCCCCGGCTACTACACTACGTACACTGACAAATACACACTTAGCAGTAACGCAGTGGCTGCCGGTACTGCGTTGGGATTGGCGAGGGTCCACCTGGTTGCATGTAGTTGGGGCATATAATGTCGTGGACTAATTCGGACTTCACATATGCGTACCATCTCGCAGGCACCTGCCATACGCCAGAGGAGGCCCACCGCGTGCTATCGGAAAGCCTCAGTACGAGACGGATGTCCGTCCGAGAGTACGAACTGGGGCTAGAGCGCCGTCGTATCGACCGCGCCAAACTCGAACGACAGCTTGGAGCATGCACAGACGAAATCGACCGTGAAAGCCTCAATTTGGACGCTGAGAAACTATCCATGCACGCAGAGGTTGGGCAGGCAGACTACGAGTATGCGCTGCATGAAATCGAGACGCTTCGGGACCTACTCGCACGTCTCGAGCCGCACTGTATGTGGGCGACGGCGAAGCTGACGCGGCAGGAGGGCTACCAGCTCGCGCAGCGCGAAGAGCGGCGCCAGGTACTCCTCGAGCGCGCTAGGCTGAGTCTATTGTCGCAGGGCATGCTAGACACTGAGACACTGCGCGAGATGCGCTCCCACCCGGACGCTCTGGCACTTGAATCCTCTACCATCGCTATGGTGGAGGCAATGAAGACTGGAACCCTACGGCTCGCAGACCGCCAGCCGCTTTTGATGTTGGAGGAAAACAATGGCACTTCGAAAAACAGTTGAGTCCGTGTATGGCGTATCTATCGAATACTTTCGCGTGCTCCCGCAAGTGAGCATCGACTACTCGTCCCCGGCAGTGCGTGGGCAGGTATGGGCGTACGCCTCACAGGTGGCGCGCACGGCGGGTTCGCATGCGTTTTGCGGCAACGGGCTCAGTCGTGACATTGAGCTCACCGGTGACGCTGCAGCGGCTGCTATTGCGGCTGGGGACGTGCGCCCCGCGCTCTACTCGAAACTCAAAGAGGACTCCTTCTTCGCGGGGGCGGTAGACGTTTGATGTCTCTACATTGGAGCGTCGTGGTGGTGTTGTGCGTGGCGCTCGGTGTGTGTGGAGTGCTCGCTGCGCTGCACCTGATCGACCCGAGCAGGGTGGCGGAGGTAGCGGTCGGCGTGGTCCTATGGCTGTCGAGATCGCCGCTCGAGAACAAGACAACTAACAGCTTGAATTGAAGGAGTGACATTGAAAACGTATCTAGGGCCGTTGGCCGGCGTGCTGTTGTTTCTATGTGTGGCACTGCCGCAGTGCGCGACGCTAACACCAAGCAAAGTGGTGAGGTCAGTGCTGAACTACGCCGACGCACTCTGTATCCTGGCGCACGCTGAATTCGACGAGCCAGCCATCCTACAGGCGTGCCAGATCGAACGAGACTTCGCGCCCGTGGTCCGCGACCTCGTGGCATCGCAGCGTGCCGCGGCAGCGCGCTCCGGTGCGTGCTCGAAGCGCACCACCGCCCAGGACGGGGGGCACGAGCCGTGACCTTCCGAGGTGCAGGCCACACCCCGGACAGGCAGGACGCTCGCGACTACTGCGCGTCAACCCGGCTTACCTTGGCGGTTCTACCACCTGACCGGTGGTTTTTCGAAGACTTCTACGAGCCTTTTGTTCAGGATGCACTCATCCCTAGGGACCAAGGGCAAACGATGTCTTGTGTTGGGTTTGCCACTACTACGGCGATCCGCCTATTGGCCGCGCTGCAGGGTGTTGGGTTGCCTCTCCTCAGCTCGACGGCAATATATACGCTCGCTCGAGAGCTAGATGGTGGGGATCTGTCGGATCACGGCTGCCGTCCCCGAGACGCGCTGCGAGCGCTGCAGAAATATGGCGTGGTCGAGGAGGCGCGCTGGCCATTCAGCCCCCGGGCCATTTTCGAAGTTGCGGCACTGGACGTCATACGGTCCGGGTCCATGGCGCAGGTGCAGGCCTACTACCGAATCACTACCGCTGGCGAAGAGAGGCTACGCGAACTGCGCACGGCAATATCTCAGCGTTATGTGCCGGTGTTCGCAATGGACCTGACTGAGGGTTACGATTCTGTTCGTAAGGGCGCTACATATGTCCCTTGGGGGGCGAACAATGGATCGCACTATCAAGCACTGATCGGGTATACGGCTACAAAATTCCGAGTCTTGAATTCCTGGGGGGACAGGTGGTCTGATGGTGGCAAGTGCTGGCTGGACGCAACATTTATCGCGGGCAGTAACGTACGTGATATCTACGTTTTCACTGTCGCGCCGGTGCAAGTAAGTTGACAGAAAATACCACCAATCTGGCGTTGGCAGCAATTCGCATCGCTGACGCGCTGCTATCCGTCCGACGGTATGAACTCCTCGCGCTCAAAAAAGACGAAATGGATCTGGTCACGTGGGCTGAGTGCCACTCTGGCTACCTTCTGGCGATGGCGGAGTTGGCCTCTGCCGAAGCCCATCTGCTTCGCGTGGTCCAATTATCCCGAGGTCAAACATGCGAGCCCTAATTCTAGCTGTCTTGGTCGCATGTCGAGTCGTACCACTGCCGCCACCATTGACGCCAGAACCCGATCTCGGCGAGGCTGCAGCCGCGTGCGCTAGACTAGATGCGCTAGGCTGCCCCGAGTCGCGCCCACTGCCCGACGGTAGGCACTGCGCCGTAGTGTTGCAGTCTGCCGCAGCAGATGGCCTTATCAGCCCACGGTGCATCGTTGGCGCCAAGGACCGTGCAGGGTTACTACTCTGCCGCGTGCGATGTCGAGAGTAGACGAAGAAAAGACCGATTCGTATCCCCCAGAATATGGGGAGTCGATCCGCCGGCAGCTAGACGAGATCTCGCGGCATACTGCGTCAGAACACGGCAGCGCAAAGACTTTGAGGCGGGTCCTGGAGCTGCTTGAGGAGCAGTCTGCTCGACATTCTACGCTTGAAAACGCCCTACTCGAGCAAACCAAGGTTATCGAAGAGGTACGTGATCGGTCAGCCAACCTGCACCTGCGCGGAAGCGTCACCGACAGCCGGCACGACCTCGAGATCGTTGGTCTCGAAAATAAGCTTAGAGTGCTCTCCGAGGCTGTTCTGGAACTGGTGGACGTTGGCAGAACACGCGGAGACGCTGCAGTCCGCGAGCAAAAGTCCACCCGTTGGGTGGTGTATATGTTGATTCCAGTGTTCACGGCCCTTGTCGAGGCCATCCGTGTGGTGTTTCACACTCATTGAGGAGACCATGCCCTATTCGATCGAGAAGAAACCAGGTGGGCTGCTGCTCACATTTGAGGGGACGTTGGAACTTGCTGATGTTGAAGCATGGCGTACAGAGTCAAAAAAATACGTTCTAGCGTACAGTGAGCCATTTGGTGTGATCGTAGACATGCGCAAATTGTTGCCCTTGGACCGCAACGTGTTGGCAGCGTTTGTTGAGGCCCAACAGTATTATGTAAGAAACGGGATGTCTCGCAGCTCAGTGGTCCTGTCCGACCGACTGCTCGCGATGCAATTCCGCCGAACTGCGAGAGATAGTGGCATTTCGGCACACGAGCGATATTTCGACGGGGCTAAGGACGGGTGGGCGAAGCAAGCCGTGGATTGGGTGCGATACGCCGTGGAGCCGACAGACAACTAAGGTTTACAATGCCGTATAGTATAGAAAAGCGCCCAGGGGGGTTGTTCATAACTTTTACCGGGGATCTGACGCTGGCCGAGATCTCAAATTGGCGAGCAGAGTCCCCGTCTTTAGTTATGTCGTACTCTGAGCCGTTCGGTGTGATCATCGACATGCGTGGTTTACGTCCGCTCACACCTGATGTGCAATCGGCGTTAATTGATGCGCAGCGATACTACCGCGAGAATGGGATGTGCCGCAGCGCCGTCATTGCACCGAGCCGACTGTTGATGGCGCAACTGCAGAGGATCGCTAACACAACAGGGATTGCGCAGGTTGAACGGTATTTCAACGGCGCTCTCAATGGTTGGGCGAAGCAAGCCGTGGATTGGGTGCGATACGGCAAGGAGCCGAATACGTGAACAGACTCGAAAAATACAACACTCTGAAGAGCGCGTGGGGCGCGTGGGGCGAAGAGCCTGGTGTGAACGAACTGTGCCTGGCTGGCGCAGTCGCTGAGCACGAGACTCGCTGCGGGGACGCATGGCCCGGCGAGCACAATTGGGGCGGGCTACAGCTCGACAAACTGTCCGAGGCCGAGCATGCGCTGCTAGATGCGCAGAATATAGTCCCCGGAGCGCCCTATACGACTGCGGGTGAGACAGCATTGGCTGCAGCGCGGTTGATACTGCATCGAGCCGATGGTGCACTGCATGCCGACTCCTCGCCGACGAAGGGGTGGTACTTCGTTTGGTTTTATGCTTTCGCTACCGATAAGCAGGGGGCCGAGGTGTTCGTTTCGCGCATACTCGGTTATGCCGGCGTCCCCGCAGCGTTAAAAACGGGAGAGCCGCACGTGGTTGCAGAGGCCATGTACAGGGCACGATACTTCGAAGGTTTTAACAAACCGGACCCCGCACCCGAGGAGACATTCGCGGGCAAGTGGCCACGCGAGGGATGGCTGCGAACCGGGCCGCTGACACTGGGAGAGGCGAAGAACGTCGACGACTATATCACTGCGTTGGCGAAGCTCGTCCCGTTGTGGCTCGACATAGTAGCGCCCAAATCGGTAACCGTCAGCCAGCCACTGCCTACCGATCTCGCACCCGTAACGCCTACACAACCGAGAAGTGAGGACATCAGTGTCCGACTGGCTCCAGAGATCCCAGACCTACGCCAGGGGGAACCCGTGCGCCAGCGGGTAGCCAGAATTGCCATGGCACATGCGCCGCTCACCCAGGCCCACGACCTGTGGAAACTCGGGCACTTCCTATCCTCCGGGCAGGAGACAGACGAGAAGCGGCTCGCCTACATGGCCACGAGTTGCGGCACATTCGCCCGTGCCGTGCTGCTGTGGGCTGGATGCGAGGACCCATTGCTTCACGAGCCCTACGCGGTGGGCAGCGCAATCACGCGGCTCTGCCAGCTGGCGGGGCTGTGGACGCATCGGCGCGCGTGGTGTGCATGCGCCGGGATAGATGGCCCGCATCCACAGCTGGGCGACATTTACAGGGTGCAGACCCCAGGGCAGAACGACGACCACGTAGGGGTGATTTGCGAGGTTTTGGGGCCGTGGCAGTTTCGCACGGCCGAAGGTGGGCAGGGAGCGAGCGGTTGTGACGTCGGAGTGTACATACGGCAGTTCGTAGAACGAGGCAAGTTTATGTACTGCGGGAGCCGCCCGCTGCAGGGGTGGATCGTGTGTGACCGCGTAGGGCTACCGGATTCGCCTCCCGCTATTGGGGAGCAGGCTCCCGTGGCAGCAGAGCAGGCTCCCGTGGCGGCAGCAGAGCAGGCTCCCGTGGCGGCAGCAGAGCAGGCTCCCGTGGCGGCAGTAGAGCAGGCTCCTGCTGCGCAATCCACGGGCGTGGTGGTGGCTGGGGGCGCCGTAGCTGCAGTTGCGGTGGCACCTTGGCTGCCGTGGTGGGCGGTCGTGGCTGTGATCGTGGCTGTGATGGCGGCGTTGGTGACCTTCGCGTGGCGCCGCAGTGTTCACGCCTCCCATCCCGATGGCCCCTAGGATATTCGACCCCGTAGAGCTCCTCGATCTGATCGGCGGGGACCGAGCACTCCTGCGCGAATTGGTTGATATCGCGATTGAGCAAATCAACGGGCAGGCCGCGGCGTTCGAAGTGATGCTCGAAGACCGCGCGGGGCTCACTCGAGCAGCGTATGTTCTCCGGGGCGTTATGCTCAACCTTCGCGCTGAAGAAGCAGCGGAGATCGCCAGGCGCATCGAGTCGAACGCCGGGAGTCCAGAAATAAAGGCTGAGATTGACGCTCTCGATGTGGCACTTACGCGACTGGAAAATGCACTGCTGGAATTCCAAAGAAATGCTTGAAGACTTGTCTCCGGTCTATCTGACTGAGATCATCTGCCCCGAGGGGCGCAAGCTCCGATTTCTTACGCCTATTGCGATCGTTCCGACATTTGACGTTGCGACGCGAATGGTGTGTCTGGAGTATCCACCATTTCGCATCGATCTCGCCGCACCTACGCGCGGGCAGGTGACTCGGGAGCTCCTCGATATGGTTCACTTATTATGGCAGAACTACGCTCTGGCGCCAGATGATTCGTTGTCCGCGTGCGCGAGGCGACTGAAGCAGGCTCTACTTTCTGCCATCGAGGAGGTTATTCGGTGCCAGTAATCCAAACCCGCAGAAGAGGTTCGAACGGTAATCAACCCCGCCCTAAAGTGCGGGGCTTGTCTCAGCTTCAAGGGTGCTGAGCTACCATTGCGACCCCTCAACGGCTGCCCAATGGCGAAGCCTCCACAGGCTGTCCCGAGCGATTCGCACGGGGGAAAATGCTCTTGGCGACGTCCGCTCCGCGACGTCCGCCATAGCTTGGTTATCGCTACAGCTGAAATCCCTAGCGGGAAAGGTCTCCTGTTACTATTCTAGGGACAGGCTTTGATTTTGTCAAGCTTTGGTTCGACAACAGCGGGGCTCCTCCCCGCCCTAAAGGACGTTCGGGTGCACGACTCTGCTGCGTGGAGCGTCCACCCCGCGATCACGCACTTCCTCACGCTCCACTTCGTGGGCAGTTCGGCTGCGCTCACGACGCCCCCCAGAGCGCGCGCACGAGGGGGAGGGCGTGTTCGAGGTAGCGCGCCTCGTCTCCTGCGAGAGCCGCGGCGACGCACTCGCCCCACTCGTCCGCGATTGCGTCTTCTTGGCGGGCTCTCAAAATAACGTCAGCAGCGAACCGCCTGCCGATGCTAGTCTCCCCCAAACCTTCCCCCATATGTCCCCCCACACCGTCTGTTTCGGGGGGAGAAGAGGCCAAAACCATCGATAAATCCGCCTGTTCACTTCCTTGTGGCTCCAGCTGTCGCGGGTTCGATCCCCGTCGGTCACCCTGGTTTCTGATACTGCCGGGCTCGACTTCCCCCAGACCTTCCCCCGAACGCCGATCACTTTCGTGGATCGCCGCCTCTGCCGCACCCTTCAGAGGGCGTGTGTACTTGTTCGTCGTGGTCATCTGCTTGTGTCCCAATAGGTAGGCGACTCCTGGGAGGCTCGCACCCTCTCCGAGTAGGTGAGTGCCCCGCGCATGGCGGAGCCTATAAATGTGCATCCGTGGAATCCCCGCCTCTCGAGCCGCGGCGAGGAGGGCCTTTCGATACGACCTCGCGCCGAAAACCAGGTCCGTAGGCTCCGGGTGGTCCTCGGCGTGGAGCCGGTGGAGGACGTCGAGTGCGCGGACGCTCAGTGGCACCCTCCGTCCGAAGCGGGCCTTGTCGATCTCGTCTCGGATCTCGAGCTCCTGGTGCTGTAGGTCGACGTCCTCCCAGGACATGGCGTCGAGTGTCGAGGGGCGTAGTCCCGTCTCGTAGGCGAACGTGAACCTGGCCTGTGCTGGGAGCCCCTTCGGTGTGCGCCATGGTGTCGCGGCCAGGAGGGCCTGAACCTCCGACGGCTCGAGTACGTGCCCCACTCGTGGGGCCATAAAGCGGGTCCCCTTCACCGACCTCGCCCACGTGGGACGCTCGGGGACCGTGCCGAGCCACCCGCGCTCGTGGGCGTACTCGAACAGCCCGAACAGTGCTCCGAGCTCCTTCGAGAGCGAGCCGGAGAGCACCTTTTTTAGCCGCTCGTTTCGGTACGCTCCGACCCCATCGGCTGCAGCCTGCAGAGTCTTCCACCGTGGCAGCCAGTGCGCAGTTGCATAGTTGTGGTACGTCTCGATGGTGCGAGGATGGATGACTAACGATGCCAACCACTCCGCTACGGCCTCGTCGAGTCGAACCCCGGTGGTCGGAGTAACCTTAGGTGGGGTCAGTCGCTCGGCGTAGATCCGCGCTGCTGCCGCCTGAGCGAGGCCAGGATCGCTTTGGCCTGTGGTGAGCTCACAACGCTCTCCGCTGGGCAGTCTGAAACGGACGTAGTACTTTCGACCGATTTTACGAAGGGTCCAACCCTGCGCGATTCTAGCCATGACTCCAGATCCTCCTCACGAATTAGTGCTTTCGCCCCGATACGTACCGTCGGGAGGTTGGGGCGGACGTGCTGTTCGAATGTGTCAACACAAATGCGGCACCGTCTCGCCGCCTCCGCGATCGTCAAAAGGGGGCTCACGTGCTCAGCCCCCACGCTACGGAATCGAGCGCGCGGACCTCGGTGGTTCGAATGGACTCCCGATCTAGGCCCAGAAGCTCCCCTATCGCATCGAGGGTCTCTCCGCCGCGGTCGGCCACATCCAGACAACAGGACATTGGCATGTCCCATATGTCCGGGTGCGTGAGGCGTAGGCTGCCATCCCTGCCCACCTCCAGGAGGAGGTGATACCTGCATCCCACCCACGGGCACGGGCGGACGGCCCCGCACTCCCCTCGTGTCTTTGGCCTAGGTCTCGGCTCGACTACATTATTCTGTCTCAGCTTCAAGGGTGCTGAGCTACCATTGCGACAAACAGCGAACTCGGTGGACCTAACCCGTTGGGCCTTATACGCAGCAACCAATGCTGCGGCGAGTGGTGGGATAGCACTCTTACCCGACAGCCACAGACGGACTGTGCTTTGAGATACGTGCATCTCGTTTGCAATGTCGCGCACGCACGGTGTGGCCACCACATTGCGTGGGATTTGTGTCCGACTGCACTTGTTTTGCGCGACCATCGCTATGGCGGCCGCGGGCACCTTCACCTTCCCTGACAGCCACCCGTGGACTGTCCTAACAGTGACACTCATCGCGTGCGCGATAGCGGGTGCAGTCATCCTAACCCGTTGGGCCTTATACGCCGCAACCAATGCTGCGGCGAGTGGTGGGATAGCACGCTTACCCGACAGCCACTGATAGACTGTACTTCGAGAAACGTGCATCGCGTTCGCAATGTCGCGAGGCCTCATCGGGTGATCTCCACGTTGGGGTCGAAGTCCCGCGCGAGGGTGTACGTGCGGGCGACAGTGTTCACTACCCCCATCTCGGTTAGCACCAGCCCGGGTTTCACCCCGCGTAGTAGGATTCTTGTCGCATCACCATCCTCGTAGATGTTGCGCACCACCCAGGGAATCGTGTCCCCTGGCCTCAGGAGTCTCATCCCCTGTTGAATATAGGGTGGGCATGTGCCTCGTGGCAGAACAGGCTCTTCGGCGTCGTCGTCGATATCGTCGTCGTAGCTCACTTCTCCACCCCCTTGCGCGCAACCTCAGCAGCCATAATCGCAGCACGCGTCTTACGAACCCGGACCTCGGCAGGCAACAGTATGTTGGGGGTCCGCTCAGCAGCAGCTCTCAAAATTGAGCGCTGCTCAAAGTCTACGTTTTCAGTTAGTTGCGCTTCCTCCTTTCGCCGTGCCCACCAATCGCGAAAGCGCGTCTTTACTTCGAGCTTTGAGTGGTGCTCGCGGCCGTCGACGGAGTGCACATCTACCTCGCCGATATGGGCGATCTGCACGGTCGGGAAAAGGATGGCGCTCATTGTGCTGTCCGTCTCAGTGCTCATGTTGTCCTCGCTGGCAAAACGTTTGAATTGGCATAAGGCCGCGCAGTCAACTGCACCGCGCGCCTGCAGTTGTCGCACTCGAGCCCCCCGAGCTCGGCTCGTAGGTCACCGTCGCATCGGCACGTACGCAACAGCCCAACTTCGTGGGTACTTGATAGCTCTTTCAACTGGGTGGGGCTCACGATTACACCCTCATCGGCATGATCAGAAAAATGTCGGGGCTATCCGCGCAGGGTCGGACCACTATGGGCGCCAGAGTATCCGACGCCTCTATCCACACGGTGTCCGACGCCAACGCGCTCAGCGCGTCCGCCATGTAATCCGCGTTGACCGCTATGGTTAGCGGCTCGGCGCCATGGTAATCCGCGGACAGTTCATCGTAGGCGTCACCGCTCTCCGGGTTGACTGCAGACACGGACAACCTGTCCTGTAGGCATAGCGTTACGCCATACTTGTTTTTGAGCGACGACAATGCGACAGCCTTCACGGCGTCGGCGAGTCCCGTGCGCGAGACTACCGCCGAGCAGGTAAACCCCTTCGGGATAACTTTTAGATAGGGGGGGAACTGCGTTGTCGACTGCTTCGTCGCCAACGTCGCGCTGTCCCCGCTGAAATAAACCTCGTTGCCTGCGATCAGGATGCGGAGCTCCTTGCCCGCTGTTGCGGCGAACCTACGGAGTTCTAACCATGTGCGCTGCGGCAGCAGCATTGAAAAGTGCGCTAGTCCGGGGACTGTATGCTCGATCTTCGCGAGACGGTGCCCGTCGGTAGCTACCATCCGCACCGTGTCCCCATCCCACTCGAATAGTGCAGCGTTCGTTGGCCGCGTGGTGTCGTCGCTGATGTTCGTCTGCACCCTCCCGATCATAGACCCCAACAGTGCCGAGTCCACAGAAACCACGGCTCCGTCTGGAACGCTGGCGAGCGTAGGGAAGTCTTCGCCAGGTAATGCAGGCATCGCGTAGCGCCGGGCTCCCGTGGTACGCATGGCCAGACGGTTCTCCGCATGCGAGAGATGGACCGGGCCTGCGGGCATCGTCGACAGCCGCTCCACGAGATCCTTCGCGTGGACCGCGACAGTCCCAAAGTGTCGCACCTCTGCGGCGATCTCGCACGTTAGACTTAATTCGAGGTCGGTGACGGACAGGTGCAGCTTGCCTGCCACTGCGGTCAGTAGGATATTTTGTAGCATGTGCAGCGGGCTCTTGTTCGGTGCTATCGGCGCGGCTTGTTTCGCCGCCTGCAGTAAGTCGTTCTTTGCAACTGTGATGTCCACGATGTCTTCCGTCCTTTTTGGTTTAGAGAGCGCCTTCGAATATGCTGCCCGTGCGCGTACTTGCCAGGAGATTAACCTGTTCAGCACTGGCAGCGCGTCGGCTTTCGTGATTGTGATGTCCATTAGTGCAGTTGCTCTCCTTTGAGGACCATGGCTTTGACCGAGGGGTCCTCGAGCAGTGCCAGCACGAGATCCACCCTGTCGAGCAGTGGACGGGACCTGGCGAACCGCAACACTATCCCCGCAGTCAGCCCGGGTGGGGACTTGATCTCCTGCGGCATGGGATTCGGGTCTTTTAACAATTGGGCCCTCCAATTATCGACGCCCTCTTCAACGCGCTTCGCAGTGCTGGCGCGCACACCGCACCCCGTCAACATTCTTTGCAGCGTGTCATCCGCGCAACCTATCTTCTCGCAGATGGCCACTCGGCCGTTGCGATCTACGTTCGCAACCTGTCCTTTCAGCCACTGTACTGTCTCTGGCGTCAGCTTGGAGCTGGCTACTCCCCCAGGTGATACGTCTCGCACTGGTCGGCCCTTGGCTCGCGAGCTCAATGTCGCCTCCTCGATCCGTGCGTGTGCGCCGACGCATACGCCGACGCACACGTAGGCACGGGCGCTGCGACGACGGTAGCCTGTGTGGCCGTGGGCGCCAGCGTGAACGGCTCCTGCCCGCACCGCCACTGGTTGCAGGCTGAACGCGTCGTGGGCGCCCGTGCCACTGGCGTGGCCACCGGGCTCGACGCCCGCACGTCCCGCACGAGTAGAGCGAAGCACAGCGAGGTGAACATCACCGCTGCAAGTAAACCTATAACAAGCGCTGCCTTTTTCATTTGATTCCTCCTCTACGCAGACCTGGCCATGTCCGACAGCTCCTCTGCACGGTCGATCGCATCGTGCAACATCGCTAACTCTGACAGCTCGGCGTACCTGCGACGCCAGGCTCGCAGCTGCAGCCATGCCTGACGAATCATGTACGCCCTGCCCTCTGGGTCGTCGAGTGTGGCTGTTACCGTGACATACGACCGCTGCCCCTTCGAGTCCGGAGACTTGATGGACACGAACGCTCGTGTGACGATCTCCTTCCGCTCTGGTGTGATGATGGTGACTCGAATCGACCGTACCAGACGCGCAGCAATAGACTCGCGGCCGATTTGCGCGGCAACAGAGTCGTCCCACGGGAATGCATTGTGCAGCGGGTGTTTCGGGTCTCTCGCTACCTCGACGATGTGCTCGGACTTCAGGTCCCCATACTGGATGCATACCTTTTCCAGCGAACGATGGGCCACGCCCGGGTCGATCTTCGAAAACTCATGATTCTTCCAACTGAACTCTGATCCCATTGGCTGTCTCCTCTGTTCGTTACGCAGGCGCTTTGATTTGCTTTGAATTGCCTGCTTTGCCTTGCCCGGCCCTGCCGCGCCCTGCCCGGCCCGTGCCACGCCATGCCTGCTTTGCCTCGCCCTGCCCAGCCCTGCCCCGCCCCGCCGAGCCATGCCTGCTTTGCCCTGCCTTGCCTTGCCCGGCCGTGCCCGGCCCCGCCGTGCCGCGCCTGGCCACGCCTGCCTTGCCTCCTACTTGACCTAGTTTATGAGCTCAAACGTACCCCAACCTTGGCCGACCGACATCGTTGAGAACGGCCGCCCGGCGCCAATGCCGACGTTGATCCCTGCCCTCATCAGCAGGTTGGTCACGGACGTGGGCGACATGAAGTCGGCGTCAAACTGAATCGTGACTGTTGCCTCCCAACCCAATACGAGGCGCCCACGAGCACGGATGGTGGTGCTACCGTTCGCCTGACGGACGGGCATGTCGAACCGCTCCGGCTTGCCCTTGGTGATGCGGACCAGTCCGCGACCATCGGGCTCGTAGCCGTCGCACTCGACGAAAACGCACATCTTAGCTTTCGTCATTTCGATCCCGCACATCTGCGCCGCTCGCACCATTGCGGCTCGAAACGCAATGACTGGGATGCCGGGCCACCCCTCATCCGCAATGTGCAGTGAACCTTGGTATTGTGACTCGAAGTCCTTCGGGTCCTTTTTTTTCCTCGCCTTGTCGACGCTGCCTTTGGCCATGTCTTCGGCCATCATGTCAGCGGCCTCCTGGCTGAAGGCGTTGTATACGAATTGAGATGTCCCCCTTATTGGGATTTGGCCGAACTTCATGTTTGGCGCCGTGATTGTCACCGCGTCGCTGCCTACCGTTGCTGCTTTTCGAGCTGCCATTGTCTGTCTCCTCTGTTCGTTACGCAGGCGCTTTGCTTTGAATTGCCTGCTTTGCCTCGCCATGCCCGGCCGCGCCTCGCCTCGCCATGCCTGCTTTGCCGTGCCACGCCATGCCTCGCCTCGCCATGCCTGCTTTGCCGTGCCGTGCCTCGCCTCGCCATGCCGCGCCACGCCATGCCTGCCTCGCCCTGCCGCGCACCGCCATGCCGCGCCGCGCCTCGCCTGGCCATGCCTGCTTTGCCGTGCCGTGCCGTGCCTGGCCTTGCCGCGCCTTGCCAGCCGCGACTACACCCGACGAAACTTCATGACGACAGGCGTCTCGCCAATTTGGATGACCATTGCAAGATCGCCCATGCGGATCTCGATATCCCCATCCACAATCTCCCCCTCCTCGTCATCGCCCGGGCCCGGTGGTGTCGTCGTCCAACATCCACAGCCCCGACTTCGTGGTGACGCGCCCCTGGCGTTTCAGTTTCCGCAGCGTCGAAGATACGCTGTCCCGCGTTGTTGACAGTTTATCAGCTATCTCAATTGCTGACCCTGGCAGTAGTGCTAGAACTCGCGCGTCTTGTGTGTCCATCGTATGTTCCATCGTATGTCTCCTTCACTGTTCTTCTTCGGGTCTCATTGCGACGTGCGACGAGGTGGAGTTCCTCAGAATGGGATTTCATCGCCACCTGGCTCAAACTGTTCCGTCTGCTTCACTACCCGCAGGTTCGGCGGCGCTTTCGCACCTAACGCAGGCGCTGACTGGCGGATCCTGCTCATCCTCTCCCGCAGCCGGTCGGCGATAGCCTGTCCCTGCTCCTTCGACACCGAAGGCTTCCGCGCTAGGTTAACCCACCAAACTTTCAGCCCCGGCGTCTTCCCGTAGTTGTCCTCCTTCATGGCGAACTGCACGTCTTTGCCGTGTAGCTCACTTAAATCGTTCACGTCGTTGCCAGTCCACCCAAGATCCCGTAGCTTGGAACCGCTGTTGTCAGCCGCATCGTCTGTTAGCCAGTAGAGCTGCCGCACGATCTCCCCTGCGAACTGCGGCGTCGTGCACTCGATGTCGAGAAACCCCGCAAAGTTCTCCACGATTTTCTTCGAGGGTTCGATCCCGCTGCCGATGATCTTGCCTTCGTAAGTGCCTGCAACTGTAATCATGTCTCTGCTTCCTTTGCCTTCTTGCCAACTCGCCAAGTAGTATAGTTGTCCCTTGTAAACGCCCCGAGTGCACGCAGATCGTCGAGTAACTCCTTGTGCGCGATTCCCGCAGCTTTCGCCCCGCGCGTCACTGACGCCTTTGAGATGTCCGTCGATATCGCGCTATTGAAGTGGTGCAACAGTCGAGACTCTAGCAACGTTAGAGCCGCGTCCGTCGGATGCAACGTCTCGCGCTCCAACGTGTACGACCGCCACGTCCCGCCGTTCGACGCGATCCCTCCGTGCTGGGATGCCCACGTCTTTAGTCCTTCGTGGTACGCCTCTACAGCCTGCTGCAGTGCGGGCAGCAGCGCCAGGCGCCGCTCGGCTTCGGCGTGGCTCTCGATGGCTCCTACGAGCCGCACGGGTGCCGCTACGGGCGCGGCTCGGACCAGGACGTCGCCCATGGCCGGGCACGCTCCCGACGCTGGGCACCATCGGCAGTGCTCCCCCGGTTCGGGTTCAGCGTCTGGGCGTATGCGGCCGAAGACCGCCGCGATCTCCGCAGCCACTACGTCCAGCTCGAACTCATCGAGCTCCGACTCCTCCACCTCCACGTCTTGCTCTGGTCGCAGGCGGACATAGGCTATGGTAGCGCTCGTTGCCCCGTACGCTCGCGCTGCGCATAGCGCCAGGAACCTCAGTTGCGACGATCGCCAAATCGGCTCGAGGTACATACCATGACCAGTCTTCCAGTCGTAGACGGTGACGTGCCGCCCATCCTGGTGACAGATGAGATCCGCAGTCCCCGACATCCACCCCGCGGGGACCCGCGAGTAGTCCCTGGGATGGTCCCGCACGACGACCTGTGCCCTATCCGCACCTGGCAGGTACGCGAACGATATCTCTGGTGAGCGGCCCATCCTCCCATCGAAGTTCGTATCCATCCAGCTCTCGAGCGCCGCCCAGTAGGACAGCGCCTCGTCGCGATGCGCAGAGGAGAGCCCTGCGAGCTCCGCGGCGAGGACCCCAGCGTCGATCTCGACCCCGAGGTTCCACCGCTCCGCTAGCGAGTGAACGGCAGAGCCCACTGCCGCCGCTGGCGAGCTCGAGTAATGGTGCTCGTAGTCGTCTCGCAGCCAAGCCGTGCAGTGCATGGCACGGTGGATCGAACTAGCTGTCAGGCGTCGCACTGTGCCTCCTGCGCCGCGGCTGCAGCGTTGAGCTCATTGCGACGCGCGGCGAAAACGGGTCGCAATGGTTTCCGATACGCATCGGGCAGGTTTTTGCCCATGGCGACCAGTTCTCCGTAGGACTGCGCAGCCATCATCTTGGCCGTCCAGCCCTCGAGCCCAGGCTCAGACACGGGGGGCTCGTCCACTGTCGCCTCGACTGCCGCTGGCGCAGGCGCAGGCGCAGGCGTCGCGCTGTAGACCACTGGCGTCGGCGCAGTCGTCGGGTAGTCCCGTAGTTCTTCGTCGCTCTTGAAGCCGCGCAGCAGGTCCCCGAACATGTCGCGAAGGATAAAGCCTCGCGCCCTATACATGAGCATCCTGTCCGGGTACTCCGTCCACGGTCCAGGTTTCCCCCACAGCCTCGCTCGTTTCGCATCCGACGCGCTGAAGCGCTGCTCACTCGCGCGGGCTTCTCCGCGCCTCTGTACCCGTACCACTGCGGTCCGGGTGTCACCCTCCCCCTCGTACGACTGTTCGTAAAGCGTCATCTCGCCGCTCGCTCTGATAATCGCGAGCATCGCGTCTCCAGAAACGCCCACGTGGCCGTTGATCACAATGACCGACTGCAGCGACTGCATCGGCGACAGCCCTAGTTCAGCGCCCGTTTGTAACGCGAGGAACGCGGCTTCGGGCGTTTGCAGGCCCTTCGGCGCGAGTCCGCTTTTGGCTACAACCTGCGCCATCGACATGTAGTCGCTAAACGTGCGCAGTACCACCCCGCGTGTTGCACCGTTCGTAGTTGCCAATTCTGCACTCATCGCATCCTCCAGATCCAATATGTTTCCTGCACCCAACCGACAGCCCCAAGTATCTGCGTGCCAATCCACTTCGCAGCTCGCTTCATGGTAGGCTCTTCAGTACCTGGCGAGCCGTCTCCGCGATCTCCGCCAGCGTCGAGTCACGAGTGATCGTGTGGCCGCGCATGGACGCTGACGCGCGGGCATCTGATACGACCTGGATGGCTGCATCGTGACGCAGTCTGTCAACATCGTATGATGCCAGCTCATCGAACACGCTCGGACGCAAGGCATCGAGCCATGCACCTGCAGTGTTTACGCTAGCGCTACGTAACGCGTCACAAAGACAGTGCAGCGCCTTCGCGGCGTCGAGACTGAGTGCCCTCCCAAGTTTCACGTGCGCGGCGTGGGAGTCCTCGGCGTGCGCAGCCCAGTAGGCCGCTAGTTCTAATTGGGCCGACTCCCACTGCGCGTCGCGCTCCCTCACATAGACCGAGTGGTCGTCGCAATAGGCTGTTGTGTCCATCACTCATCCTCTGCTGCATGGTCTGTCAGATGGTCGATCTCGAGCCGTACCCGCTCGTCGTCAGTCGTCCACCAAGGGACCTCATCGCGCCAGTCTGGGGCGTAAAAGTCCATCGGTTCGAACTTGTAACCAACACTTACTAGTTGCGTCATCACATACCTCCACTGTTTACATCCCATGGGGACCGCGCAGAGTCTGTCTCAGCCTCAAGGGTGCTGAGCTACCATTGTGCCGCTACCAAAAAAGTGCCAGCTCATCGCAGGACCCCGCTGGCGAGGGCTCGGACTCGGTGGGTAAGGAGACGTGAATTCCCACCGTAGCCCGCGAGTTCTAGGCCGCGGCCTCGTCGTCTTCTTCGGACTCTTCGTCGTCTTCGACGGGCTCGGGCTCGTAGGTGGCTGCTGCGGCAATGTAGTCGATGTCAGGGCCCGCCTCTGACCAGGTCTCAGGGGTGTTGTCCTCGTCTTCGAGGCACACTGCCAGTGACGAGGCTTGCCCCATCGTCTCCAACGCCTCCACCGCCTTCTGGAGGCGCGCCAAGCGCTTCGAGCCGAATAACAAATCCTCGTCCCATTGCGACGGCCAGTCCTCAGGCTTCTCGATCTTCGTGGCTGCTGCGAAGATCGGGTACGCTGCCACCTTGGCAGCGATCCCGAGCTCCAAGCTCGGAGCCGCTTTCCACGCCAGCAGCGCAGCGAGCAACGGCCCCATGCAGGCTGCGAAGGCGGTCAGCGTCTTCGCGTACTTCACAAGGTCGCGGCTCTCGATCGCCTCGCCGAAGGCGAGGATGTCAGCGGCCACCTTGGACCATGCCTTTGGGGCCTTGCGCAGCCATGCGATGTCCGCATCTACGTATTCACGCGCGTCTTCTACTGCTGCTGTCGTCGTCGTCATGGTCGTCTCCTTCGCGGCTCCGTGCCGCGTTCTTGATGAGTGCAGTATGATGGCGTTTGCCAAGCTTGTCAACTGCCATCGCAAGAAAAAGACGTGACACACAAAAAAAGATTTGGCTCTAGCGTAGATGGGGGAGAGGGAGGGGGGAGAGCGACGAGCGCCCACGGCGACGTGGCCCAGAAATGATCCCCCGCTCCAGGCTGTCGAGAGCGGATCGGACCGAGCTACACCCGCAGCACTAGCGTAGCGAGATCACCCGCGCCCTACCCACCGGGAGCACGCGCACCTCCGTCGATGGCGAACGCGCACACTCTCGCAACGTCGATTCATGCACGCCCACAAAATCACCACGAGCCCAGACCATGCTCGGCCCCACGACAGCCAACGATTCCCCAAACACTTCGGCGAAGCGGAGATGAGCCCAGATCTCGGTAGCCCCCACGTATGCCGCGAGCGCTTCGGGATCCCGCCCACAACTCCGAGCAAACGCGCGCACCGCGGCACGAGGCGCGAGCGCGCACGCGGCGAAGTAGTCTGCGCAGGTTTCCTCTTCTAGCTCGGTCGCGAACGTGACGCGATGCTCGCGAAACAGGATATGTGCGTGTTCATGAAGTGCGACAAACCCCGCGTGTTCTGGCCGTATGCGGGCGCGTTGCGCGATCTTGTCTGTGAAACTGATGGCGCGGCCACGATGACGGACCAAAGCGGGCACAAAACGCCGCCACGACACCGGCACCTCAGGGTCTACCCCGTGGTGTTGATACAGCCAAACGGCCAGCCCTTCGGCGTCAGGGAAGTCCACGGTGCGATGCTACGTCACTCTTTGGCCTCGCGTCGCCTTTGGAGTGCCGCCATGCGCTCCGCGCGCTCGAGCGCCTCCTCTTCCTCGGATGGCACGTGGCTCGGAGACGGTGGGAGCTTCGGTGGGCGGCGCGCCGTCAGTTCGAGCTCGTTCAGGAAACTGCGCCAGTCCTCATGGGACATGCGCTCGCCCTGATAGTGCCGGATAGTTAGCGCCGCATCGATGATGTCGCGCGGCCATTCTCGCCCTCGGGCGCGCTCCGCCGTGAGGAGCTCCGCCAGCTCCTCGGGCATCTCCGCCCGTTCCACAACCGGCTCGGCACGGGGAGCGGGCGGCGTGGTGGGATGGACCAGCGCGTCGACGGATACTCCTAACGCACCGGCGAGCGCGCGGACGGTCTTCATCTCCACTCGCGGACGCTTCTGGTTTTCGATGCGCGACGTAACACCGATCGAAAGCCCAGCACTTCTGTCGAGGTCATGGGTGGACAGATCCCTGGCCAATCGGAGCGCACGAACGTTACTCGCCAAACGTGACACGTCCATAGCGGCATCCTCTCCCTGTTTTGCCATGCGCGACATGTTGGCGCTTGCCAACTGGGCTGGCAATGTTGGCGCTTGACATCGGTGGCAATCGCCACTACCTTGGGCGCATGCTTCAAAGCAACGGCGTGCCGAACGAAGGCGCGCGGCAGTTACTAGCGTTGATGGCCGATAAAGGGTGGAGCCGGGAGGTCGTCCGACGCGAATTGGGATTGGCTCGTGGTGTAGTGAATCGATGGATCGATGGGAGTCGGGGCCCTGATCTTGAATCTGCTGCGCTGGTCCAGAGGACGTTTGGGATTGATGCTGTTGCATGGGTCACCGATCCCTCCCCACCATCGCCAGCAGACGCTGGCGCACCAGATCCCGAACCTGCGGAGGAGCGGCCAGTAGAGCGCCCACCACGACCCGCACGGCGTCTAGGTCCTCGTCCCGCAGCAGAATAACAGACTCTCGTAGCGTCTCTCGTAGGAGGTTGTGTTGGCTGTGCATGCGAAGAATTGTTGCGCTGACAATGGCGCTACGACAGGCCGGATTTCGTCGAAAGTCCGGCCTGTATCCGACTTGCGCCATAAGTCGCGACGCGCCGCCTCCAAGTTCTTTG
>SESE01000349.1_pt1 | contig 19685 bp, 19 predicted proteins | sample 3171371 | NCBI WGS metagenome assembly SESE01 (sample SAMN06051881, study PRJNA518727) | freshwater metagenome | biome: subpolar coniferous forest; feature: holomictic lake; material: water; isolation source: holomictic Lake 442, 13 m depth | place: Canada: near Kenora, Ontario | collected... | reverse complement strand
CAGCCATCGCACTTGCTTCAACATTCTTTTCGTTTTGAAGAGAGATTAGCGCCGTCATAATTTCAGTATCCGTTGTTGCACCGCGATCGCGCCCAACAGTTGGTTCTAGTTTTTGAACCATTTCAGCGAGTTCGCCCGTATTTGTTAAGTTTCCGTTGTGAGCTAAAGCCAGCGTTCCATACTTAGTTGGGCGCAAAGTTGGCTGGGCATTTACCCATGTGCTTGAACCTGTAGTGCTGTAACGGCAGTGCCCAATAGCTAAATCTCCCGGCAGAGTTGCAAGGTCGCTTTCAGTAAATACTTGCGAAACTAAACCCATATCTTTATAAACAAGAATGCGGTGGCCATCACTGGTTGCAATTCCCGCGGATTCCTGCCCACGATGTTGCAAGGCATACAGACCGTAGAAAGCTAACTTCGCAACTTCTTCTCCAGGTGCCCACACACCGAAAACTCCGCAAGCATCTTGAGGTCCCTTATCGGCATCCAAAATATTGTGATTGAGTAAACCATCGGGGCGCCGGCTCATGCGTTAATCCTAAGCGGTAGATACTCAGTTAAATCCGCACGTACCCCTGAAGCGCTAATTGCGCCGCTCGATAGCGCCTCATCCCACGTAAGTTCACCCGCGGCAAGTGCCAACCATGTGTCTGCATCCATCTCAATGACATTTGCAGGAGTTCCACGAGTATGTGTTGGGCCATCACCGCATTGGATCGCGGCATACGGTGGGACGCGAACTTCAATCGCTCGACCTGGTGCCTTGGCACTGAGTAGGGCTAGCGTTTCTTTAACGTCCTCGAGGATTTTGAGATCGCGCATCGATATCAACCAAACAACCGTGGGAAAGTCGATGTGTGGGCCTCGCGAAGTTCAGTTAATGAAATAACACATCCATTAATTGTGAGCGACTCCCCGCCAGTCACACCGATTTTATTAAGTGGGATTTCATACTGTGCCGCAAAGTTTGTAAGTGCTTCGGTATTAATGCTATCGATTGCAACAACCACTCGCCCGGGGGTTTCACTTAATAAGTCAATCCCAGCATTGTCCAAAGTAATGGTTGCACCGACTGAGTAACGTAAAACCATTTCAGTTAATCCAGCTGATAAACCACCCTGACTCAAATCGTGCGCTGAGCTAAATATCTTCGCCTCATGCCCAGCAAGGAGTAGCTCAATAAGCCGCATTTCACGGGCTAAATCCGCGGTAGGTGATTGACCCACGCGCTCCCCGTGCAAGAAAGCCCATTCACTTCCAGCTAAATCTTCAAATGTCTCACCGAGAAGATAGAGATCTAAACCCGCAGTACTAAAACTCATAGGCGTACGAGTGCGAACATCCTGGATTACTCCAAGCACGCCGATAACTGGCGTTGGCAAAATAGCGACGCTACCTGTTTGATTATAGAAAGATACGTTTCCGCCAGTAACTGGAAGTCCCATCTCTAAGCAACCATCGGCCAGGCCACGAACTGATTCGGCAAACTGCCACATGACGCCAGGATCTTCAGGCGAACCAAAGTTAAGGCAATTTGTTACTGCTAATGGTCGCGCACCGGCCGTGGCAATATTTCGTGCAGCTTCAGCTAAAGCTAACTTTGCGCCTTGATAAGGATTCAAGTAAGACCAGTTCGCATTCGCATCCGTTGAAATCGCAACACCTAAATACGTCGTCTCATCGATGCGAACCATTCCTGAATCGTCGGGTTGAGATTGAATGGTGTTGCCTTGAACGTATTTGTCGTACTGGGATGTAACCCAGGATTTATCGGCCAAGTTTGGTGCGCCAGCAAGTTTTAAGACTGCGGCTTTAATCTCTTCGGCACTGCTTGGTATCGGTACATTTACGCTTTGAGCATTAACTTCATCGATATAGGCCGGTTGCGCCAATGGGCGGTTATAGACCGGACCTTCATGTGCCACGGTGCGCGGTGGAACATCGACAATGACTTCGCCATTCCATGTAATCTCTAAGCGATCACCATCGGTAACTTCACCGATGGCAGTAACCGTTACGTCCCACTTTTCACAGATCTCTAAAAAGCGTGCGAGTTTGGGTGGCTCAACAATTGCGCACATGCGCTCTTGTGACTCCGACATCAAAATCTCTTCGGGAGATAGCGATGGATCGCGCAGCGGAACCCTATCTAGCGCTACTTTCATGCCCCCTGAGCCGCCCGATGCTAATTCACTTGTTGCACATGAGAGTCCAGCCCCGCCCAGATCTTGAATTCCAACAACTAAATCTTCGGCAAAGATTTCGAGTGAGCATTCAATGAGAATCTTTTCTACAAATGGATCGCCAACTTGAACGCTAGGTCGCTTCGTCGAACCACCAGCACCAAAAGTCTCAGATGCTAAAACGGAAACGCCACCAATTCCATCGCCACCGGTCTTTGCGCCAAATAAAACTACTAAGTTTCCGGCGCCTGCAGCTTTAGCTAACTTGATATCGGTGTGCTTCATGACGCCGACACACAGAGCATTAACTAATGGATTGCCGGCATACGTTTGATCAAATACGACTTCGCCACCAATATTTGGTAAACCTAAACAGTTTCCATACCCGCCGACGCCTGCAACGATGCCGGGCAACACTCGCCTTGTATCTGGTGCATCGGCTGGACCAAAACGAAGTGGATCCATTATCGCTATAGGCCGTGCACCCATCGTCAAAATATCTCGAACGATTCCACCTACGCCAGTTGCTGCGCCTTGATAAGGCTCAACAAAAGATGGGTGGTTATGCGATTCGATTTTAAAAGTAACTGCGTAGCCCTGGCCGACATCTACAACCCCAGCGTTTTCACCGATGCCAACTAATAGAGCATCGGATTTGGGGGCTTTGTCACCGAACTGTTTCAAATGAACTTTCGATGATTTATATGAGCAGTGTTCAGACCACATTACTGAATACATCGCTAACTCGGATGAAGTCGGGCGTCGACCCAGGATCTCTTTAATTCGCGCATACTCGTCGGAGCGCAAACCGAGTTCAGCAAAGGGCTGCTTTGTATCGGGCGTTGTTTTAGCGCTTGCAACCGTATCTAAAGACATTATTTGACCATCGCATTCAAAATTGAAGTAAAGAAACCAAGGCCTTGGGCTGAAGGGCCGGTTAACGGGTCGATAGCGTGCTCTGGGTGGGGCATAAGACCCACAACATTGCCACGGGCATTTGAAATTCCAGCGATTAAGTTACGTGAACCATTTGGATTTTCTCCAACATAGCGCGCAACGATTCGTCCTTCGTCCTCCAATTGAGCCAAAACCTGGTCATCGCACTGAAATGAACCTTCACCATTTTTGAGCGGGATTGTAATTTTCTCTCCCGCTTTGAATGAGTTTGTCCACGGTGTTGAATTATTTATAATCTCAATCTCTTGATCTCGACATAGGAAATGCAAATCTGAGTTACGCGTTAGCGCTCCGGGTAATAAATGGGATTCACAGAGGACTTGAAAGCCATTACAAATTCCAAGTACAGGCATACCTTTACCCGCAGCTTCAATCACTAACTTCATTACTGGAGCAAAACGCGAGATCGCTCCGCAGCGTAAGTAATCTCCGTAGGAAAATCCCCCCGGCAAAATGATGGCATCGACGCTTTTTAAATCTGCTTCGGCATGCCAAAGTGGTACTGAGACTGCCCCACCATGATTAACCGCTCTAGCGGCATCGCGATCATCTAGAGTTCCAGGAAAAGTGATGACTCCAATGCGCATTACTTCTCGACTCTTACGACGTAGGTTTCGATGACGGGATTTGAGAGCAAAACTTCTGCCGCTTTTTCCACTTCGGCTAACTGGGCAGGTGTTGCATCTCCCTCGATGTAAATCTCAAAGCGCTTTCCTTGGCGCACAGAGGTTGCAAAAGTAAAGCCAAGTCGTGGCAGTGCAGATGCAACGGCATTTCCTTGCGGGTCGAGAATTTCGGGCTTTAACATCACATCAACCACGATTGTTGCCATTGTCTTATTCTCCCTGTGTTAGAACTTGCTGCCAGTTAAACGATAAAACGCTTCTTCATAACGCTGTGCGGTTTTTTCTACGATCTGCGCTGGAAGCTCTGGAGGCGGGCTCTTTCGATCCCACCCACTTGCTACCAAGTAGTCACGTAAAAACTGTTTATCAAATGAGGCTTGAGCCCCACCTGGAGCCCACGTCGAGCGCTCCCAAAACCTTGATGAATCAGGGGTTAGAGCTTCATCGCCTAAAACGATCTCCCCTGCAGCATTGCGACCAAATTCGAATTTTGTATCGGCAAGGATGATTCCACGAGAGAGTGCAAAATCTGCAGCCGTGTCATATAGGCCAATCGTCAACGCTCTTAACCTTTCGGCAACATCGTGGCCTATCGCTTGTGCGGCAGTTTCAAAATCTATATTTATATCGTGATCGCCCACATCGGCTTTAGTTGCCGGGGTAAAAATTGTTTCTGGAAGTTTCGAACCATCAGCCAAACCTTCCGGCAATGCATTTCCACATACTGCGCGGTTGCTTTGATATTCACTCCACCCACTGCCAGTTAAATATCCGCGCGCAACACACTCAATTGCAAACATATCTAACGGTTGGACAATGATGGCACGATCTTCAACGGCCTTTGGTACATCGGTTGAGATAACGTGGTTAGGAATAATATCTTCCAGCAGCTCGAACCAAAACAATGAGAGTTGTGTAAGTACCGCGCCCTTTCCTGGAATCGTTGTAGGCATGACCCAGTCGTAAGCCGAAACGCGATCGGATGCTACTAGGAGAATTTCCTGCTTGTCATTGGTGTACAAGTCGCGAACTTTTCCAGTGCGCAGGTGAGACCAACCAGGAATTACTAGCGCTGGAGGTGGGCCAGCTAGCCCGAAACCGCTCACCGGATAGAGCTGGGTTTGTACTGCACTGCTGCAGGGTGCGCGGAAGTAATCGCGTCAATGCGACTAACAACTCGAGCTACTTGTTGGCGAGCATCGCCAGTAAATTCAAGTGGTGTGCTTATTAATAGTTCGAGCGCTGCACGATCTAAAGGAAAGCGTCCATCGCTCGCTAAATCATCAAGAAGCGTATTTGCTTTACCTTCGCGCATACCAAGGGCGGCCTTGACTGCATGTTCTTTAATTACTTCATGAGCAACTTCACGGCCCATGCCAGCCTTTACTGCCGCCATTAAAAACTTCGTGGTGGCTAAAAATGGAAGATATCGCTCTAGTTCAGCGGCAATTACTGCGGGAAATGCACCAAATTCATCAAGCACAGTCAACATAGTTTCGAGCAGCCCGTCGATGGCATAGAAAGCATCAGGAAGGGCTACCCGGCGAACGACGCTACATGAGACATCTCCCTCGTTCCACTGGTCACCAGATAATTCACTCACCATCGATGCATAGCCACGAAGAACTACCGATAAACCATTTATACGTTCGCAAGAACGTGTATTCATTTTGTGTGGCATTGCACTGCTGCCAACTTGTCCGGCTTTAAATCCCTCGGTGACTAACTCTGCACCAGCCATTAAGCGAATCGAGGTTGCCAGCGATGATGGCGCTGACGCTAATTGAACAAGCGTTGTAACAACATCGTAATCAAAAGAGCGTGGATAAATCTGGCCCGTTGAATCTAATACGTGATTAAAACCTAACTCTTTAGCTACTGCATTTTCCAGAGCTGCGTGTGAATCACTTGAGCCGAGTAAATCAATTGAGTCTTGCGCTGTGCCGACTGGACCTTTAATTCCACGCATTGGGTAGCGATCTTGCAGCGCAGTTAATCGCTCGTATGCGAAAAGAAGCTCTTCGGCGGCCGAAGCAAAACGCTTACCAAGTGTTGTGATTTGTGCTGGCACATTATGGGATCGCCCAGCAATTGGTTGGACATCGTACTGTGTTGCTCGCTCGGCTAAACGTGCGAGAAGTGTGACAACTTTATTGTGAACCACTTCTAAGCCATTTCGAATCTGTAGCGCTTCAATGTTTTCAGTTAAGTCGCGGCTAGTCATCCCAGCATGAATTGCTTCGTGACCGGCAAGTGCGTTGAACTCTTCAATGCGGGCTTTTACATCATGACGCGTCTGCTTTTCACGCGCATCGATGGATGCAAGATCAACGGTGAAAATAACTTTCTTATAATCATCGATAACAGAGTCGGGAATTGGATGGCCCAGTAGCGATTGATTACGCATGACGGATAACCACAATCGGCGCTCTAAGATTATTTTTTCTTGCGGCGCAAAAATCTTAACCATCGCAGCGGATGCATATCTATCGGCGATTAAGCTCACTGATGAATTATCCGCCATTTAGTTGCCCTTCTCTGCCACTGCGGCATTAAGGGCGATGTCGCTACGATAAAAGGAGCCAGGCAGCGAAATCTGACTAATCGCGCGATAAGCCCGGTCTCTGGCCTCTGTCAGATCCGTGCCTAGTCCAGTCACAGTCAGGACGCGGCCGCCGGAAGACACGAGGTCTTGGCCCATCAAAGAGGTGCCGGCATGAAAAATCTGAACATTTTCAATCGTGGGGAAAGTTGAAATTTTCTCGCCGGTTTTAGGCGCAGTTGGATATCCCTCGGCAGCTAAAACTACGGTCACTGCCGACTCGTCTCGCCACTCTAAAACCGTATCCGCAAGCCCGCCCGTTGCCGCTTTGAATAGGAGCGTTGCTAACGGAGTTTTAAGCAGTGGAATCAATACTTGTGTCTCTGGATCTCCAAACCGAACATTAAATTCTATGACGCGTGTGCCGTGATTAGTTAGGGCTAAGCCGGCGTAGAGCAACCCAACAAAAGGTGTACCGCGCGCATTCATTTCGGCAATCATTGGCGCAAGAATTTGCTTAAACGTGTCATCAATAATATCTGACGGTGCCCACGGCAATGGAGAGTATGCACCCATCCCACCGGTGTTAGGTCCTTCATTATTATCTCCAGCGCGTTTGAAATCTTGAGCTGGTTGCATTGCAAGAATCGAAACTCCATCGCTGATTCCAAATAGTGAAACCTCTGGACCATCTAAATACTCTTCAATTACTACGCGCTTGCATGCAAGTGCATGATCTAAAGCTTCTTGACGATTACTTGTTACAACTACTCCCTTACCTCCGGCTAAACCATCATCTTTAACAACATACGGGGCGCCAAAAGTGTCTAAAGCTTTTTCGCACTCCGCTTGTGTCGTGCACGTAAAACTATGCGCGGTGGGAACGCCGGCATCGGACATAACCTCTTTAGCAAAAGTCTTTGAGCCTTCCAATGCAGCCGCAGCCTTTGAGGGACCAAAGACTGCAATCTTTAACCTTCGTAAATCATCGGCCACGCCATTAACTAGCGGAACCTCTGGGCCAACGACAACTAGATCCGCGCCGATTTCCTGCGCCAGGGCAACGATTTCGGCATTATTTAAAATATTAATCGGGTGGCACTGTGCGAACTCTGCAATTCCCGGATTGCCGGGTGCAACGTGAAGTGAAGTACATGCAGGATCTGCGTGTAGACCTAGTCCTAGGGCGTGTTCACGACCGCCGCTTCCGACTAGGAGGATTTTCATTGTTAGATGAAATCCTTAACAACAATTGTTTCATCGCGACCGGGACCAACACCGATTGCACTTATGGGTGCGCCCGATATCTTTTCTAAGAAAGCTACATACTCTTGAGCCGCCTTTGGAAGATCGCTGAGCTTTCTCGCCTTCGTAATGTCTTCGCTCCACCCTTGGAGATATTCATAAATCGGCTTTGCATGGTGGAAATCGGTTTGCGAAGCGGGAAGCTCTTCAACCCGCTTGCCATCTATTTCGTAGGCAACACATACTGGAATTTTTTCCCAACCCGTTAATACATCTAGTTTCGTTAGGAAGAAATCGGTTAAACCATTTACGCGCACTGCGTAACGGGCAATCGGTGCGTCATACCAGCCACAACGACGAGCTCGACCAGTAGTAACGCCGATTTCGCCGCCGATACGACGTAGGGCCTCACCATCTTCATCAAAGAGTTCAGTTGGGAAAGGGCCACTGCCAACACGTGTTGTGTAAGCCTTAACGATTCCAATTACTTTATCTATTTTGGTAGGTCCGATTCCACTGCCAGTGCAAGCACCGCCCGCAGTCGGATTACTTGAAGTAACAAATGGATAAGTTCCGTGGTCAACGTCGAGGAGCGTTCCTTGTGAGCCTTCCAACAAAATACGTTTTCCTGCTTTTAACGCTTGATCCAGAAGCAAAACCGTATCGGCAACGTAAGGGCGAAGAATTTCGGCATACGCTAAGTACTCGACAAGAACCTCATCGACTTCGATGTTTTTACGGTTGAAAACCTTGATTAATACTTGGTTTTTATCGCGAAGGGCGCTTTCAATCTTTTGGCGAAGGATTGATGGATCAAAGAGATCTTGTACTCGAATACCGATGCGATTGATTTTGTCTGCATACGCTGGTCCGATTCCGCGACCCGTTGTGCCAATCTTTGATTTACCTAGAAAGCGTTCTGAAACTTTGTCGATAGTCCGGTGATATGGCGTAATCAAATGCGCGTTAGTTGAAATAACTAATTTGCTGCAATCAATGCCACGTTCGGTTAAGCCCTTGATTTCTTCCAATAGAACGCCGGGATCAATAACGACACCATTTCCGATTACTGGAACAACGTTGGGTGAGAGAATTCCTGAAGGTAATAAGTGAAGAGCATACTTCTGGTCGCCGATTACAACAGTATGGCCAGCGTTATTGCCACCTTGATAGCGAACAACATAGTCAACACGATCACCTAATAAATCGGTGGCTTTACCTTTGCCTTCGTCGCCCCATTGGGCGCCAAGCAGAACAAGAGCTGGCATCGGTAAAGCCTTTCCGTTACGTTAGAAATTACTTGAGGGATGAAGTACCAGTCGAACGAAGATCTTCACAACCACGAACTACGCGCGCGGCCATTCCAGCCTCTGCAGCTTTACCCCATGCACGTGGGTCATAAAGCTTTTTGTTACCAACTTCGCCATCGATCTTTAATACGCCGTCGTAGTTCTTAAGCATGTGGTCAACTACTGGACGAGTAAAGGCGTATTGGGTATCGGTATCGATATTCATCTTGATAACGCCGTAATCAAGTGACTCGCGAATCTCCGAAAGCAATGAGCCTGAACCACCGTGAAAAACAAGGTCCATTGGCTTGCTTCCGGCGGGAAGGCCTAGCTTCTTTGAAACTGCCTCTTGCAAAGTTGCCAAAATCTTTGGCTGTAAAACAACATTTCCTGGCTTATAAACTCCATGAACATTTCCAAAAGTTGCTGCCACTAAGTAGCGCGCATCGGTTCCGAGAGTTTCGAGTGTTAGCAATGCATCCTCTGGAGTTGAATAGAGTTTGGCATCATGCTTGGCCTCAACACCATCTTCTTCTCCACCAACTACACCGATTTCAATTTCAAGAATTGTTCGAGCGGCAATCGACATGGCCAACATCTCTTTTGCGACCTTCATATTCTCAGTCATTGAAACGGCAGAGCCATCCCACATATGTGAGTTGAACAAAGGTGCTTTACCCGATGAAAGTCGTTCGGCGCCAAATGCTAGAAGTGGGCGCATAAAGCCCTCTAACTTTTCAGCTGGACAGTGATCGGTATGAATTCCAATATTTACGTTGTAGTTCTTGGCAACAACATGTGCGTATTCGGCTAAGGCAACTGCGCCATCAACCATTTTCTTTACCGTGGAGCCCGAAGCGTATTCAGCCCCGCCCCAAGAGAATTGAATGATTCCATCGGACTCGGCTTCGGCAAATCCACGAATAGCTGCTGTGATGGTTTGGGATGATGAAACGTTAATCGCTGGATATGCAAAGGCGCCTTTTTTCGCGCGATCCAACATGTCTACATAAATTTCTGGCGTTGCAATTGGCATTTCTCTCCTAGCGGCCTTGTGGCTCTCTGGTGTAAAACTCTAGGAGAGCGCTTCATTGGACCATCTAGAGGCTTACGGCCAATCCTCTCACTTATCGGCCAATTCCCATAAAAGCGGCACGAAAAAGCCCCCGAGCTGCGTTTCGGGGGCTTTGCTACGAGGGCTTTACATCATTGTCTTAAGCGCGCTGGTCAAAAACCTAGCAAAAGCGGCAACCAGTGTTGAATTGCTAAAGAATTTGAGGAAGAGCATGATCAAAGCGGTAATACTCATATTTTCTCCTTTCGTTGGGTTCACGCATCTTGCATGGTGGAAATAGTTGAAAAAGCCCATAGTAAAAACCCTGTTGATAACAATGCTGGACGGGTAACCTCTCTGACTATGAGCCAGGACCATGAATCACTCGAAAATCTGCTGAACGAAGACCGCCATTTTCCGCCAAGCTCGGAGTTCGCAGCGGCGGCAAATGCTAAGCCTGAGATTTATGCCCGCGCCGAAAAAGATCGTTTGGCATTCTGGGAAGCTCAAGCCGGCGAGCTTACGTGGGAGAAGAAATGGGATACGGTCCTAGAGTGGCAAGCACCCTATGCCAAATGGTTTATTGGTGGAAAGTTAAACGCCTCCGTAAACGCACTTGATCGTCACGTTGCCGAAGGCCGCGGTAACCGTGTTGCTTTTCACTTTGAAGGCGAACCTGGTGACACGCGAACAATTACGTATGCACAGTTACTAATTGAAGTTAAGAAGACCGCTAATGCACTTATTGAACTTGGCATAAACGCCGGAGATCGCGTTGCCATTTACATGCCGATGATTCCTGAAGCGGCAGTTGCAATGTTGGCGTGTGCTCGTATTGGTGCACCACACTCAGTTGTTTTCGGTGGATTTTCTGCCGATGCACTTCTTTCTCGTATTCAAGATGCAGATGCAAAATTAGTGATTACCGCCGACGGTGGCTTTCGCAAAGGCGCACCCTTCGCATTAAAGCCTGCTGTCGATGACGCGCTCAAAGGAAAACATAACGTCGCCAAAGTATTAGTTGTTCAGCGCACAAAACAGGAGACCGCATGGGATGCCACCCGCGATATTTGGTGGCATGAAATTGTTGGCCGTCAAAGCGAAGAGCATGTGGCTGAAAGCTTTGATTCTGAACACCCATTGTTTATTTTGTATACCTCTGGCACCACTGCTAAGCCAAAGGGTATTTTCCATACAACTGGCGGTTATTTAACCCAAGTGGCCTATACGCACAAGGTTGTCTTTGATTTGAAGGCAGAGACGGATGTCTATTGGTGCACTGCCGACGTCGGCTGGGTTACCGGCCATAGTTATATTGTCTATGGCCCACTTATTAACGGAGCCACACAAGTAATGTATGAGGGCACTCCCGATACGCCACATAAAGGTCGGGTCTTTGAAATCATTGCTAAATATGGCGTAACTATTTTGTACACCGCGCCAACGCTTATTCGCACCTGGATGAAGTGGGGCGACGAATTTCCAAATGCCCATAACTTAAAATCTCTTCGACTACTTGGATCCGTTGGTGAACCAATTAACCCTGAGGCGTGGATGTGGTACCGCGAAGTAATTGGCGGAGATCGTTGTCCGATCGTCGACACTTGGTGGCAAACTGAAACTGGCGCAATAATGATTTCGCCACTGCCGGGTGTGACTTCCACAAAGCCTGGCTCTGCGATGGCAACTATTCCCGGGATTAGCGCAAAAATTGTCGATGAAAATGCAGTTCCGGTTGGCAACGGTCATGGCGGATTTTTAATTTTAGACAAACCGTGGCCCGCAATGTTGCGTGGCATCTGGGGCGAAGACGAGAGATATAAGGAAACATACTGGTCACGTTTTGATGGAATTTATTTTGCTGGAGATGGCGCAAAATTTGATGATGAAGGCGCTATTTGGTTGCTCGGCCGAGTCGATGATGTCATGAATGTTTCAGGTCATCGAATCTCTACAACCGAAGTTGAATCCGCCCTTGTCTCCCATGAGGCTGTGGCAGAGGCTGCAGTTGTAGGTGCAGCAGATGCAATGACTGGCCAAGGGATTGTTGCTTTTGTTATTTTGCGCTCGGGTGTCGAACACTCCGATGGAGATGTACTGCTAGCCGAACTTCGAAATCACGTAGCAAAAGAGATCGGTGCCATCGCTAAGCCTCGTCAGATTTTGATTGTAAATGAACTACCAAAGACTCGAAGCGGAAAGATTATGCGGCGTCTGCTAAAAGACGTTGCCGAGGACCGTGTAGTTGGAGATGCCACAACGCTGGCTGACCCAAATATCATGAAGAAGATCGCAGAGGGCTTAAAGACTGCCAAGGATGAGGATTAGAGCTTCACGCCTAAGTACTTACTAGTGAGCGTAATTAGTTCAATCTCATTTTTAAGCACGCCTATTTTCTTATAGGCAATAGTTCCGTCGGCTGCAATAAACCATGTGACTGGTACGCCCATTCCAAAATATGCACGCGATCGACCGTCACTATCGAAGAGGTTGGGCCACGTCATGCCGTGCGTTAGAACAAATTTTTGTCCATCTTTTATGCTGGCCTCTTCAACATCAACGCCAACAAGTTGCAGTTTGTCTTTTACTTTTTTATAGAATGATCGAAAGATTGGAATTTCTTCTTTGCATGGAGCACACCAAGAACCCCATACATTAACAATCATGGGTCCTCTGAATCCATTTATTGAAGCGCCTTTAGTTCCATCTAAACAATTTAACTCGATTGGGTTTGCAGTACTAGTGCTTTGTATCGCTGCACAAGAAACGACTTTACCTGCGACTTGATTAGTTGGTGTTGAACAACTAGTCAGCAGCAATAAAGCGCAGGCGAGAGCGATTCTTCTCAACGAAAGTCCTTATCTGTCTTTACGAGGAGCTTAGCTTTTTCGACATCCATTTCACCAATGCCGACGCTTGGACAGATTTTTGCAACCGGGCATACTCCACAAGCGGGCTTGCGCGAGTGACAGATTCGCCGCCCATGCCAAATCATGCGTTGAGACAAATTAGTCCATTCGCTTTGCGGAATTAATGCACCCACAATGTGTTCGACTTTCACGGGATCTTTTTCGGTCGTCCAACCAAATCGACGAGAGAGTCGACCAAAGTGGGTATCAACTGTTATTCCTGGGATATCAAATGCGTGTCCTAAGACAACGTTTGCTGTTTTGCGTCCAACGCCCGGAAGCGTAATTAGCTCTTCTAACGTACATGGAACTTCACCGCCAAAGTCGTCAAGAATTTTTGTCGCTAAGCCTTTGATGTGACGGGCCTTTGCTCGGTAGAAACCAGTTTGGTAGACAAGTTTTTCTACATCGTGGATATCTGCCTTTGCAAAAGCTTTTGCATTTTTATACTTTTTAAATAGGGCCGGAGTGACCGTATTAACCCGTTTATCCGTGCACTGTGCACTTAGTACGGTAGCGATTATTAATTGCAAGGGGTTCTCAAAATCTAATTCGCAGCGGATATCAGGGTAGGTCTTGGTAAGGATGCGATAAACGGCCCTGGCCTGCTTGCGGCTTTCTTTATCGGCAGGCATGAGGCTAAAGTACTCCTCGTGACCCCAGAAGCAGATGTATTCCGTAAAGCCCCACTCTTTACCGCCCTTGACGATGCTGCCGCCGATTCATTGCGGGCATCGATGGATCCAGTGAAGATTGCAAAGGGCGGCGTCCTTTTTGCCGAAGGCGATGAAGGTGATCACCTGTATGTAATCGTTGAAGGAAAATTGAAACTCGGTACTTCAAGTGGCGATGGCCGCGAAAATCTTTTATCAATTCTTGGGCCTGGCGAAATGTTTGGTGAACTTAGCCTTTTTGATCCAGGTCCGCGAACATCAACTGCTACTGCAGTAACCGATGCAAAACTGCTCAGCCTCGGACACAAAGATTTAATTCCATGGTTGGCTCAAAATCCCGCAGTGGCTCTGCATTTACTTGCGCGTTTAGCTCAAAGACTTCGTCGTACAAATGAGGCCGTTGGTGATTTAGTTTTCTCTGATGTTCCAGGTCGCGTCGCTAAAGCCCTTATCGATCTTGGTGAGCGTTTTGGAAAACAAACCGCTGAAGGTCTCTATGTCCACCATGATTTAACCCAGGAAGAACTTGCACAGTTAGTTGGCGCGTCTCGTGAAACCGTAAACAAAGCCCTTGCCGATTTTGCAGGTCGCGGCTGGTTAAAGTTAGATGGACGTGCAGTGCTTATTACTGATTACGAACGCTTATCAAAGCGCGGTAAATGACTAGTCTGTAATTTCTACAGTTAGTTCGATTTCAACTGGTGAGTTCAGCGGCAATTCAGCAATTCCAACGGCACTTCGCGCATGCTTTGCGCCATCGCCCCAAATAGCTAAAAAGAGTTCGCTGGCGCCATTCACGACAACAGGTCCATTGATATAGCCAGGTACACCATTAACGTAGCCAACTACGCGAACAATCTTTGAGATTTTATTTACATCGGCAACAGTTGCAACGGCAGCTAATGCATTCAGCGCACAAATCTGAGCCAACTCTTTTGCGCGCTCGGGTGACATTTCTCCGCCAACTTTGCCAACGCCAGCCATTTCGCCATTTACTAGCGGCAATTGCCCTGCAGTAAATACAATATTTCCGGTTCGGATCGCTGGAACATAGGCCGCAATTGGCAATGCCGCTACGGGAAGTTCAAGGCCAAGTTCTTTCAGCTTTGCACGGACATCTAGAGAATTCATTTGATCTCTCGTTTCATATACGCAACTAGTTGCTCGCCAGTTCCTGGCGCTGGAATAACTTGGACGAGTTCCCAACCATCTGAACCCCAGGTATCTAGGATCTGCTTAGTTGCATGAGAGAGTAATGGGACAGTTGCGTATTCGAATTTCATTTATTTAACGCTTCTTTCACTAGGTTTGAAACTACAGAACCATCGGCCTTGCCCGCAATTAGCCCTTTAACTGCGCCCATAACTTTGCCCATATCCCCTGGCCCAGCAGCACCAGTTGATGCGATTGCATCGGCAATCATCTTCTTAATGTCATCGGTGCTCAATTGAGCCGGTAAGTATTTAGCAATAACTTCGCCTTCGGCCTTTTCCAGTGCGGCCTTGTCAGCGCGACCGGCGGCTTCAAACGCCTCTGATGCTTCGCGACGCTTTTTAGCCTCGCGCGAGAGGACGGTGATTACTTCATCATCACTCAAGACCCGTGCCTCTTTGCCCGAAACCTCTTCATTAGTGATTGCAGTTAGAACCATTCGAATGGTGCTGGATGTTATTTCATCACGGCTTCGAATCGCCTCAGTTAAGTTGCTACGTAGGGTCTCCTTGATGCTCATGATGTGAACTCTATCGCGAGAAGCTCGGCGATTTGAGCGGTATTTAACGCCGCTCCTTTGCGTAAATTATCGCCGCAAACGAACATATCTAAGGCCATTGGATTATCGATGCTTTTGCGTACGCGTCCTACCCACGTTGGATCCGTTCCAACTACATCGGCAGGTGTTGGAAACTTATGATTTGCTGGATCATCGACCAACTTCACTCCAGCGGCCTTCTCCAAAATATCTTGCGCTCCCTGGCGTGAAGGCTCTTTCGCAAAAACCGCATGCACTGTAAGTGAGTGTGTAGTAATTACTGGAACGCGTACGCACGTGGCAGAAACTTTCAAATTAGGTAAACCTAAAATCTTGCGTGATTCATTGCGCACTTTGAGCTCTTCCGATGAATAACCATCTTCCTTTAGTGATCCGGCCCATGGCACAACGTTTAATGCAAGTGGTGCAGGAAACGGACCGTTGTCGGTTATGTACTTCCGAGAATCACCGGCAGTGGTTCCTGCATCGGTGCCGGCAACCTGTTTCATTTGCTCGCGCAAAATATCAATGCCTGCTTGGCCCGCACCCGATGCTGCCTGGTAAGAAGAGACAACAAGTTCTACTAATTCATAGTCATGGTGAAGTGCACCGAGTGCAACAATCATTGAAAGCGTAGTGCAGTTAGGATTTGAAATGATTCCACGCGGGCGCTTCTTAACATCAAGGGGATTAACTTCAGGAACTACTAGGGGAACGTCGACATCCATGCGAAATGCCCCGGAGTTATCGACAACAACTGCGCCACGTGATGCGGCGATTGGTGCCCATTCGACTGAAATCTCATCGGGGACGTCGAACATTGCAACATCAATGCCGTCAAAACTCTCAGGCGTTAGCGCAACAACCGTTAACTCTTCGCCGCGACACATGAGCTTCTTGCCAGCGCTTCGCGCCGATGCGATTAATCGAATCTCTCCCCAAACATCTGGGCGCTCAGACAAAATTCCGAGCATGACGGTTCCAACCGCCCCAGTTGCACCAACAACTGCAAGTGATGGTTTGCTCATCGACCAGAGCCCCCATAAACAACGGCTTCACTCTGATCGGCATCTAAGCCAAAGGCTGTGTGGGCAGCTTTAACGCCACGCTCTACATCAGCTTCTCTGCAAATTATCGAGATACGGATTTCAGAGGTTGAAATCATTTCGATATTTACTCCAGCCTCTGAAAGGGCGGCAAAAAAAGTTGCAGTTACACCTGGGTGTGAGCGCATTCCAGCCCCGACTAATGAAAGTTTTCCAATTTGATCGTCGTATTGAATAGACGCAAAACCGACTTCACCTTGAAGCTTCTGCAAGATTGCAGTTGCATCAGCGCCTTCATCTTTCGGTAAAGTAAATGAGATATCAGTTAAGCCAGTTGCAGCTGCGGAAACATTTTGGACGATCATGTCAATATTAATGTCGCCATCGGCAATTGCCTGAAAGATGCGAGCAGCAACGCCAGTGCGGTCGGGCACTCCTACAACCGTGATCTTTGCTTCACTCTTATCGTGGGCGATTCCTGAGATAATTGCTTGTTCCATGGCTCCTCCTTCAGGGTGATCTTTGACCACCCAGGTTCCTTCGTTGCTTGAAAAAGATGAACGTACGTGAATAGGTAAGTTGTAACGACGCGCGTATTCAACACAGCGCAAGTGCAAAACTTTTGCACCGCTTGCTGCCAGTTCTAACATTTCATCATAAGTAACTGTTTTTAATTTGGTTGCCGTTGGCACGACGCGCGGATCGGCGCTGTAAACCCCATCGACATCGGTATAAATTTCACAGACATCAGCATCTAAAGCAGCAGCGAGCGCAACTGCAGTTGTGTCACTGCCTCCGCGACCAAGCGTTGTTACATCTTTTGTATCTTGCGAAATTCCTTGAAACCCGGCAACGATTGCAATCGCGCCTTCTTTTAACGCTTCCTGAATTCGTCCCGGTGTCACATCGATGATGCGGGCACGGCCATGTGTCGATGTTGTAATCACGCCAGCTTGACTGCCAGTAAAGGAGCGGGCTTCATGACCTAAATTTGTAATTGCCATTGCAAGCAGCGCCATAGAAATCCGCTCGCCCGCCGTTAGCAACATATCTAACTCGCGCCCCGATGGGATTGGCGTTATCTGTTTTGCTAAATCGATGAGCTCATCGGTCGTATCGCCCATCGCCGAAACTACGACGACGACCTGATTTCCATCGCGTTTTGCCGCCACAATTCGATTGGCTACACGCTTCATCCCCTCGGCATCGGCTACCGAAGATCCGCCGTATTTCTGAACAATGAGTCCCATGTGTTAATGGTGGCCTATGGGATTAAATGGCGCGAACCCTTTTTCTGATTTTCTTACTATGTGAGACGGAACCAGTACCACATTGTGGGATTAAACGCTACGGCGACCTTCAAATGCCCGTCCGAGCGTAACTTCGTCGGCATATTCCAAATCTCCGCCTACTGGCAGACCTGAGGCCAGACGAGAGGTCTTGATGTTGAGTGGCTTAATCAAGCGAGCCAAATAGGTAGCCGTAGCCTCTCCCTCAAGGTTTGGATCCGTTGCCAAAATAACTTCAACAATTTCCGGGTCGCTCAAACGCGCCATTAATTCACGGATACGTAACTGCTCGGGACCGATTCCATCGATTGGAGAAATTGCGCCACCGAGTACATGGTACTTACCGCGAAATTCACGAGTGCGCTCGATTGCTATCACATCTTTACTCTCTTCGACAACACAAATCGATGTGTTATCCCGCCTTGGGTCACGACAGATGCGACACTCATCTTCTTCGGAAACATTGCCGCACGTTGTACAAAACTTTACGCGCTCTTTTACTGTGCGAATCGAATCGACAAGGGCGGCAGCGATTTCAGGTTCAGATTGCAGAATATGAAAAGCAATTCGTTGGGCCGACTTAGGACCAATTCCTGGCAGTCGACCTAGAGCATCAATCAGATCTTGAATTGCGCCTTCGTACATTCCTGACATCTAGTTACTTCTCAATCACTTTTGCGCCGAGTTCTTGCGCTAATAGTGCGGCCCCTGAAAGCAAAACTTTATCGCTTGGTGCCTCAGACGTTCGCGTCTCGCGTGCAGCCGGAGTATTTGTATCAATCGATGGATCTACAACACATTCGATTTTTCGATCAATACCAACTACATCTACAAAAGCTTTACGCAGAATTTCATCCGACTCTGATCGCACAAATGAATCGCGTGCACCGGCGTTCACGATTCCAATTGTGATTGCTTTGTCATCAACGGCTAAAACTTGTGCAGATGCACTCAGCAGTGACCACGTAAGTCTGCGGCGCTTCTTTACATCTTCAATAACGTCAGGCCATGCGCGGCGAAGGGCTGCGATGTCAAAGGCTCCATGCTGCGAGGTTGGAGGCTGAACAGCAGCAGGTTTCGCTTCTTCAACTTTAGAGTGAGTGACTTCAGAAGGCGCATGAGTGGAGCCTGTATTCTCTTTTGGCTCCACGGTGCGAGCCTCTGAAGGACGAACGGTAGACATTGGGGCTAAGTTTTCTGCACGCTCTAAGCGCTCAATACGCGACAACATTCCAGATTCACTCGAGTCACCGATGGGCAAAAGTATGCGCCCACAAATGAGTTCAAGCATTAATCGCGGCGCAGTGGCACCACGCATCTGGGTCAGGCCCTCTGCGGCAATATCAGCTGCGCGAGAGAGATTGGCTGCGCCGATATGTGCGGCCTGATTAGTCATTCGCTCCATCTGATCATCGGGCATATCGCGCAAAATCGAATTATTTGTTGAGTCTTTCAGGGCATCGACAATCATTAAGTCGCGGATTCGCTCTAATAAATCGCCCGTAAATCGGCGTGGGTCATGGCCTGATTCGATAACACGATCGATTGTTCTAAACAGCGTTGCACCATCATGGGCTGCAATTGCATCAATGGCATCGTCTAGTAGTGCGCCATCGGTAAAGCCAAGTAATTGAATTGCGATGTCATAACTCACGCCATCGCTACCTGCACCGGCAAGTAGTTGGCCAAGCACAGATAATGCATCGCGAACTGAACCACCTGATGCGCGAACCACTAGCGGGATTACGCCTTTAGCAACGCTTACGCCCTCGAGGTTACAAATTTTTTCTAAATGGGCTGCCAAGATTCCAGGTGGAACTAAACGGAATGGATAGTGATGTGTGCGCGAGCGGATAGTTGCAATTAACTTATCCGGCTCAGTTGTTGCAAAAATAAAAATAACGTGGGGAGGTGGCTCTTCCACAACTTTTAAAAGTGCGTTAGCTGCACCAGGTCCGAGTTGATGCGCCTCATCAATAATATAAATTTTGTAACGCCCTTGCACTGGTGCAAAGAAAGCTTTATCGCGTAAATCGCGCGCATCATCGACTAAGCCATGCGTCGCAGCATCCAGTTCAATAACATCTAACGAACCCGGACCATTCGCAACTAAATCTTTGC
>SESE01000348.1_pt1 | contig 19704 bp, 16 predicted proteins | sample 3171371 | NCBI WGS metagenome assembly SESE01 (sample SAMN06051881, study PRJNA518727) | freshwater metagenome | biome: subpolar coniferous forest; feature: holomictic lake; material: water; isolation source: holomictic Lake 442, 13 m depth | place: Canada: near Kenora, Ontario | collected... | reverse complement strand
CTTGCCGATGGACAGTTCCTTGAGCTCTTGCAAGCTCAGGACAGCCGGGGGCTGGGGTTGGGTGGCCATGGGTCACCTCGGGAAAGCGAGTCGGGAGTGGCTCGGGGATTCACCCAGGATAGGTCAGATCCTGGAATCGGCCAAACCCTGGGCAGTGAATCCCAGCACCCGGGCTGCAAAACCCCGAGGATCCTCCACTGGGAAGGCATGGCCGATACCGGAAATGACCTCGAAGCGGCTACCCGGGATCAGCTGGGCGGTCTCCAGGCACTTCCAGGGCGGCGTTAGCAGGTCCTCCGCCCCGCAGAGCAGCAGGAGCGGGCCTTGGACCTGTGCCAGGCGATCCCGGATGTCCCAGCCGAAGATGCCGCGGATCTGGTGCAGGTTGCCGTGGGCAGGCCGCTCCCCGCCCGTCACGGCCCGGTGGTAGGCCCGCAGGACGCCATGGCGGGCCTCCAGGAACCGGTCCCCCCACAGGAAGGGGGCGGCGGCGTCGAACTGCATCAGGGGGCCGCCCACCTCCAGGCAGTGGGCCCAGTGCTCGGCCTTGAGAGCCATGGCGGTGTCCACGCGGGCCAGGGCGCTGGTCAGAACCGCCCCGGCGAAGGCGCCCGGGTGGGCGGTGAGCAGCTCCAGGCTGAGGGCGCTGCCATTGGACAGGCCCACCAGCCAGGGCTGGGAGATGCCCAGGACCTGCAGCAGGTCCCAGGCGTCCCCTGCCAGCGTGGCCGTGCCGTAGGGGCCCTCCAGAGGGGCCTCGGAGCGGCCCTGGCCCCGGCTGTCAAAGGTCAGCACCCGGAAGCGCTCGGTCAGTGCCGGTAGGACGCCAGCCCACATGGTTGCATCGGACAAGAGTCCGTTGAGCAGCACCAGCCAGGGCCCCGCCGGGTTGCCTTGGATGCGGTGGTGGAGGCGAACCCCGGAGGGCAGCGTGGCCAGGTTGGCGCGGGCCGGCACCTCAGGCCCCCAAGTCCGCAGGGCTCAAGTGCTCCACAAAATGCCAGAGGCCCTGGTCATGGCGCAGGACCACGCAGTGGGCGCGGCCCATGTCGGTGTGCTGGCGGGTGAGGCGGAACACCAGCTTGCCCAGGAAGGGCTGGTGGCTCACCACGGCCAGCACGTGGTCGGGCGGGGTTTCTGCGAAGAGGCCCCGCAGCCAGAGCTCTGCCTGCTCAGGGAGGCCACTGGGAACCAGGTTCATGGACGCCTCCAGGGGAAAGCCCCCGGCGGCCTCGTGCAGGCAGGCCATGGTCTCCACCGCCCGGCGATAGGGGCTGTGGAAGCCTCGCTGCGGCCGCAGGCCCCGTCCCACCAGGCCCTGCATCACCGCATGGGCCTGCACCCAACCCTCGGGTGTCAGAGCCCGGTCCATGTCGGCAAACCCCGCCAGGTACTCCTCGGGGATGCCGTGGCGAATGAGCAAGAGCGTGGCCATACAACCATCCTAGCGCCCAGCCTTCCGAATGCGCTTCAACTGTCATTTCTCCTTGTGTTTCAAGGCTTTTTGAGTGACAATAACTGTTTGGGCCCCTCCCGGCTGGCGCTTTTCGCCAAACAGAGATCGCCATGCGGCGATCCGCGCAGGGAAAGCCCCGGGAGCTACCTTGAACGACCTGACTTTCGCAGCCCTTGGCTGCAGCGAAGCCCTGCTGGCCGCCCTGGCCAAACGCGGCTTTGAGACCCCCATGGCCGTCCAGGCCCAGACCTTCAAGCCCGGCCTCGAAGGCCGCGACCTGCTGGTCCAGAGCCGCACCGGTTCTGGCAAAACGCTGGCCTTCGGCCTGCCCCTGCTGCACCGCCTGGCCGATGAGCGCCACACCCAGGCCCTGATCCTCGCCCCCACCCGGGAGCTGGCCCAGCAGGTGGGCGCCGAGCTCCACAGCCTGGTGCCCAAGCTGCCCATCGCCTCCCTGGTGGGTGGTCTCGGCTACGCCCCCCAGCTGCGCGCCCTCTCCATGGGCTCGCCCGTGGTGGTCGGTACGCCGGGCCGGGTGATGGACCACCTGAACCGCGGCACCCTGGACCTCAGCCGAGTGACCATGGTTGTCCTCGACGAGTGCGACGAGATGCTGAACATGGGCTTCCTCGAAGACGTGGAGACCATCCTCGCCAAGATCCCTGCCGGCCCCCAGACCTACCTCTTCTCCGCCACCCTGCCCGCCCCCATCGCCAAGCTGGCCAAGCGGTTCCTCAAGGACCCCGTGCAGATCCAGCTGGCCGAGGCCGGCGAGCACGCCGTCCACGCCGACATCGCCCACACGCCGGTGATGGTGCCGGACCACCACCAGGTGCGAGCCCTGGTCAACCTGCTGCTGAAGGATGATCCCAGCAGCGCCCTGATCTTCACCAAGACCAAGGCCCAGAGCGAGGAAGTGGCCGAGGAGCTGACCGTCTCCGGCTTGCCGGCGGCCTTCCTGCACGGCGACCTGGCCCAGGCCACCCGCACCCGCATCCTGGGGCAGTTCAAGGACGGCAAGCTGCGCTACCTCGTGGCCACGGACGTGGCCGCCCGGGGCCTCGATATCGAGGGCCTACCCCTGGTGGTGCACATCGGCATCCCCACCCAGCTGGAGAGCTACATCCACCGCAGCGGCCGCACCGGCCGCGCCGGGGCCAAGGGCACCAGCCTCGCCCTGGTGAACTGGAAGGAGAGCCGCATCCTGCTGGCCTGGAGCCGGCGCGGTGGCCTGACCCTGGACTGGCGCCCCATCCCGTCCCAGACGGAGATTCGTGAGGCCCAAGGCACTCGCCTGCTCACCGGCATCAGCGCCTCCGCCAGCGCCGCCACCCTGGCCCAGGCCCGACAGATGCTCCAGGGCACCGACCCCGAGCGCCTGGTGGCCGGCCTCCTGGGCCTGATCCTGGCCGAGCAGTCCGGGGGCTTCGATGTCCCGGCGGCCGACGCCAACAAGACCACCAAGCCCCGGTACGACAACCCCCGGGAGCGCAAGGAGGGCGGTTCCCGCCCCCAGCGCACTTATGCGGAGCGCAACGCCACTCGCCCTGAAGGCCCCGGCACCGCCGCCAAGACCCGCCCCGATGGCAGCTTCCGGCCCCGCAGCGACTTCGATGACAAGCCCCGCCCCTATGCCAAGCCCCGGCCCGAAGGCGCCGACCGGCCGGTGCGCAAGGTGTGGGAGGACCGCGCCGCCGCCAAGCCTGCCGCCAAGTCCGCCGCCAGCGACACCCCCCGCCCCTGGAAGAAGCCGACAAAGCCCGCCGCCAAGTTCGCCGACGACCGCCCGGCCCGGCCCTGGAAGAAAAAGTAGCTCGAACCAGGACCGCCGCATTCCCAGCCCCGACCGCTCCCGGCCGGGGCTGTTTTTGTTCCTAAAAGCACAATGCCCGTTTTCAGCATTTCTGCCTGCGCTCCGATAAGCAGGGAAAGGCCAGGCAGACGCCAGCGAACCGCTCCGTTCCACGTCGGGCCAAGGAGGAGGACGGAATGGCCTTCGCCCAGTTCACAGATGACCTTCGTCTGGGGCATGCGCTGATCGATGCCCAGCATGCGTCGCTGTTCGAGGCCGTGAACCGGCTGCACGAGGCCATGCTGGCCGGCGATTCCCGTCAACAGGTCGGAGAGATCCTGGCGTTCATGCGCATCTACACCCTGGAGCACTTCGCCACGGAGGAAGCCTTCATGCAGGAAATAGGGTTCCCAGAAATGGCAGAGCACAAGACAGAGCACGATGAACTCATTCGACAGGTCCAAGACCTGGAGGCGAAGCACGCCTCCGGCTCCATCACCCTCTCACTCACGACCATGGCCTTCCTGCGCGACTGGCTATCCCAGCACATCCACGTGGAGGACCACAAGCTCGTCAGGTACCTGCGACGGGGCTGAGGAAGGACTTGCGGTCTACCCGCAGAGGACGCGTAGGGGCTCCCGGATGGCGGAGAGACGGGCGAAGTTACGAAGTTTCTGCAGGTGGGCGAGGCTCAGGAGCGTGCCTTCGGGAATGACCAGTAAGCCCTGAACGGTTTCCACATCCGCCAGGAGAACCTGCCCCACCTTCAGTTCGTAGGAGGGGACCTCCCGGGGTTCTGCGACGGCTGGGGTGCGTTCCTGGGCCCGCCCAAGGCAACGCCTCATCGCCCGCAGGACGTCCCCGTCGTACCGCGTGGGACGGAGTTCCATCTCTCCCAGCACGCTCGGGTCGTTGTCGCCCCAGGTGCGCTGCAGCTCGAAGGCCCAGACAGCCTGTAGAATCCGCCCAGAAAGGGGGATCCATTGGCCCTGCAGCTCGTCTTCGGGGAAGCCGCTGCCATCGAAGTTCTTGTTCATGTACTGGAGGGCCTCAGCGACCTTCTCCAGCCGCGGGATGTGGCGAATCAGGTCGGCACCGATCTGGGGGATCTGATGTGCCAGTTCCTGCTCGCGAAGGTTCAGGGGGGCGCCGGTGTGGATCCGGTGCGAGACTCCCTTGGGCAGGGTGAGGATCCCGATCTGGGACAGCACCGAGGCGATGCCCAGGATCCAGGGATCTTCCAGACCCATTTCCCGGCCCACCTCCTCAGCCAGATTCGACATGGTCTGGGCCCGGCCGAAGGAGAGGGGATCGAGCATCGCCAGCAGGTCCACCAGCATGCGCACGGCGCCCTTAAGGGTGTCCTGAAGCAGCGTCTGCTCTGCCATTACCAGCTCGTGCTGCCGAAGAGCCTGGTTGAGAGTCGTCTCCAGCAGTGCCGCGCCGCAGGGCTTCTGGAGGAAGCGGAAAATGGCACCCTCGTTCACGGCGTCCACGGCGATCTGCTGCTCCGCCCCCCCCGTGAGCATGATGCGCACCGTAGGGGGATAAGCTTTGCGCACCCGAGTCAGCAGCTCCAGACCGTTCATACCTGGCATACGCATGTCCACGACCAGCACTGAATAGGGGCCACGCTCTCTCAGGATCGCCAGGGCCTGCTCACCCCCTGTCGCCGTATCCAAGGTAAAGCGTCCCCTCAGGACCCGGGCGTAGGCCTCGAGGACTCCGGGGTCATCATCAACCATCAGGATCCTTTGGGTCATGACGCCTCTCCTGCCATAACCTCCCGACAGACTGCCTGCCAGGCCTCCAGACGCCCAAGCAGGCCCTGCCGCCTCAGGCGGGTTTCATCCAACCGGGGCGTGCCAAAGAAGCGTTGACCTTCAGCCGCACCGCAGAGCACATCCGCCACATGGACCGCCATGGCGGTGCCCATGCCCTCCCGTTCAAAGGCCTGGGGTTGGTGATGGAGACTCACGATTTCCAGAAGCCGGGCGGGGAGGCCCCAGAGGCCCAGTAGATGAGCCCCCACGGCTGCATGGGAGACACCGAATACCCTTTCTTCGGCCGCCGTCAGCGGCAACTGCTCGGCGCAGACCAGGGTGGCCACTTGGTCGTAGCGATCTGGAAAGTGCGTGGTCAGGATGAGCACACCCAGGTCGTGGAGCATGCCCGCCGTGAAGGCCTCCCGCTGCTGGGCCTGGGGCAGGCCCTCCAGGCGGGCAATGCTCTGGGCCGCGGTGGCGACGGCCTGGCTGTGCCGCCACACTCGGGACACATTCAAGGCCTGCTCCGGCGGGGGCGTGGCCTGCTCGAGAATGTCCTTGGACGGCACCAGGCTGCGCACGATGTCCACGCCCAGGTAGGCCACGGCTTCCTGGGGGTCCTGGACCGACTTGCGCATGCCGAAGAAGGAGCTGTTTACCAGCTTTAGAACCATGGCCGACATGCCTGGGTCCCGCTGGATGATGGCGCCCAGCCGCCGGGTATCCACCGCCGGGTGGGCCAAGGCCTCCTGCAGTTCCAGGAAGACCTCGGGTGCGCTGGGGAGCCGGTCGATGCTGCCTATCACCTGCTTGGCCTCACCGTCTACCAACCCCGCTGTCAGGTGGCAGGCGTGCTTGACCAGGGTCCTGAGCTCCTCGGGATCGCAGGGCTTCGAGATGAACTGGTGGGCCACCCCGACACACTGGGAGATCAGATCCTGGTGTGCATGGCCGGATAGGACCATGCGCACCGTGGCGGGATAGCAACGGAGCACTTCTTTCAGCAGCTCGGCGCCGTTCATCCTGGGCATAAGCATGTCCGAGATGATCACATCGAAAGGATGCTGCGCCATGTGCTCCAGGGCCAGGGCGCCGCTCTCCACGAAGACCATGTCCCATTCTCCGCGCAGGGGCCGCAGTGTTCGCTGGAGGCCACTCAATATCAAAGGCTCGTCATCCACAAAGAGGATCTGCTGCTTGGACATGTGGGGCCTCAGTTGATGGCGTCGGGCCGGAGCAAGGGAAGGAACACCCGGAAGGTGGTGCCCCTGCCCGGAGCGGTGTCAAAGAGGATCCAGCCGCCGTGGTGCTCCACCACGATCTTGTGGACGATGGCCAGCCCCTGTCCGGTGCCCTTGCCTACGGGCTTGGTGGTAAAGAAGGGTTCGAAGATTCGCTGCTGAATCTCGAGAGGAATGCCAGGGCCATCGTCGGCAACGGAGATCTCCACCTCGCCCGGGTGAAGGTGCGTCCGCACGGTGATCTTCCCGAAGGATCCCCCGCTGCGGATGGGCGTAGACCCAATGGCATGGGCCGCATTGACGATGAGGTTAAGGACCACCTGACTCACCTCGCAGACGTAGCAGGGCACCAGTGGCAGGTTGGGTTCGAACTCAGTGGACAGCGAGGAGGAGTACTTCCATTCGTTCTGTGAGACCAGAATGGTGCTGCGGATGGCCTGGTGCAGATCCGAGAGGACCTTGGTGACCGCGGCGGGGTGGGAGAAGTTCTTCATGGCGCTGACGATGGCCGAGATTCTCCCCACGCCGTCGAGGCTCTGCTGGATGGACTTGGGGATCTCGACGCCAAGATAGTCCAGGTCGCTGTGCGCCATGCTGTCGAGGGCCAGCCGTGCGGACTCTCCCGCAGGACCGCCCATGCTCTGGATCTCCATGAGGTGGGCCATGAGCTGCCCGACCAGGGAGAAGGTCTCCGCGAAGGAATTCTGCAGGAAGGTGGTGTTGTCCCCGATGAACTGCGTTGGCGTGTTGATCTCGTGCGCGATGCCCTGGGCCAAGCGGCCCAGCATCTGGAGTCGAAACAAGCCCACGGGTCCAAGGCCATCGAAGCCGTCAGCCGGCTCGATCTTTGCGGGCACAACGAAGGCCCGGTCCTCGTCCCCCCCTTCGCACAGGCAGGGCTGCTGGACGCCCTGGTGCACCGGAAGGTTCCGGGCCGCATTGGTGCCGTTCAGAGCGTGGCCCATCTCCGATCCCTCAGTGCGCCAAATTCTGCGCCTCAAGAGTCCATCGGAGGATGGAGAGCACCTCATCAAGGAGAAGAACTGTTGTCTAGGATTTTCTGATGGCCCCAAACCTGGCAGAAGCCAACCAAGCTCGCCGCCAGGTTCGCCCCTGAACAGCCGGTGAAGGTGTTGAAGAAGAAGTAGCCTTTCCCGATCTCCTCACAAAGTTCGCCCTGCGCTGCCTGGGCCGGGGGGCCTCTGCAATCCATAGAATTAAATATAAAAAACAATGGTTCTCAGGAGAATGAGTCGCTATATTCTCAGCTGTCTCGCCCCAACCATGCCGCTTGGCATGCCTTCTTTTTCTTACACTCATCCACCCGTGGAGGGTAACAATGCCCCACCCGAACCATGCAAGCTGGGGGAAATCCGCCCTGGCCTTTACCTTTCTTTTGGGGCTCGCCGGCGGAACCACCGGCCAGGCCGCAGCCCCGGCGGTGGTCGCAGCGGACCAGCCCCAGACCATCTCCCTGGTCCTGAAGCTGAGGAACCAGCCGGCCCTGGAAGCGTACATTGCCCAGACAGTCGATCCTGCCAGTGCGTCGTACCACAAGTTCATGACCACGGAAGCGTTCGCCGCCACGTTCGGCCCTTCGCCCGCTGACCTCCGCACCGTGACGGCGTTCCTGGAAGGCCAGGGCCTCAAGGTGGAGGAGGTCCACGCCAACCACCTGGTGATCCGCACCTCAGGCACAACGGCCCAGTTCAACGCCCTGCTCAACACCCAGGTGGTGCAGCACACCGATGAACACGGGCGCACCTACCAAAAACCGTTGCGGGCGCCTCAGGTCCCAGCCCATCTTGCCAGCCATGTGCTCGCCGCTGTCGGCCTGAACACCAAGGCCGCCTTCCGTCCCCACGTGGTCAAGCCTCAGAGGGCCGCGAACGGGCTGACGGGGGCAGGGCTACCGGCGGTCGTGCTCCCCGCAGCAGGGGCTGTTGCCACGGGGGTTCCCGGCAGCTACACCGTCGGTGATGTGGCCAACCTGTACAACATCAACCCGCTCTACAGCCGCCGCATCACCGGCCGAGGCCGTACCCTGGGCATCGCCACCCTGGCCTCCTTCAACCCCGCCGACGCCTTCGCTTACTGGAGTGCCGTGGGGCTGACGGTGGACCCCAACCGCATCACCCAGGTGCTGGTGGACGGAGGCTCCGGCACCGATGGTGCAGAGGAGACCACGCTGGATGTCCAGCAGTCCGGAGGCGTCGCCTATGGCGCCAAGATCATGGTCTACCAGGCCCCCAACACGGATGCCGGCTTCCTGGACCTGTTCAGCCGAGCCGTCTCGGACAACAAGGTGGACACCCTGTCGGTGAGCTGGGGCCTCGGCGAAGCCTTCTATGACGACGCCACCCTGGCCGCCTACCACCAGGTCTTTCTCCAGGCGGCCGTCCAGGGCATTCCCGTGTTCGCCTCCTCTGGGGATTCTGGCGCTTTCGATCTCAACCGCAACTTCCCCACGCCGTACTTCTCACCCACCAACTCGGTCAATCATCCGGCCAGCGATCCTTTCGTGACGGCGGCCGGAGGGACCACCCTGCCCTTCACCATCAACCTGGCGCACGGCACCGTCGTGGTGCCCAAGGAACGCCCCTGGGGCTGGGACTACCTGGAGAGCTACCTGGTGACCAACTACGGCCAGTTCTTCTACGACGCCAACTACTTCCCGGTCGGGGGTGGGGGCGGGGTGAGCTCGGCCTTCCCGATGCCCTCCTGGCAAGGCCGGCTCTCCGGCACCCAGGCCACGCCAGCTACCTTCGACACCCTCTACTACTACCCCAACTATGGACCGGGCAACCCTGACCAATCCGGAGCGGAGATCTGGGCCGTGCTGCCGCCTGGCTATGTGGGCCGCAACGTCCCCGACGTCTCCCTGAATGCGGATCCCTTCACGGGCTACCTCACCTACTTTGCAGGTTCCTTCTCCACCGGCTGGGGGGGCACCAGCTTTGTGGCACCCCAGCTCAATGGCATCGCGGCCCTGCTGACCCAGGCCAATGAGGGGCGGCTTGGCTTCCTGAACCCGCAGCTCTACCGCGCCTTCCAGAAGTACGGCTACAGCTCCAGGAGCCCCTTCCATGCCATCACCACCGGCACCAACCTCTACTGGCAGGCAGGAGCGCACTACAACCCGGCTTCCGGGCTGGGCACCCTGAACGTGGTCAACCTCGGCTTGGCCCTGGAGCACTGATTCCCGAACAAGAAGTTGCCTTCCCCAAGCGCCAGAACAAAGGGTGCCAATCGGCGCCCTTTGTTCTGGCGTGGGTGAACTGCCAATGCAGTGGCCAGGCTCCCTCAGTCGATGGCGATCTTCAGATCGAACCGGGTGATCTTGTCGGAGCCCATCTTGAGGAGTTCCTCGGTCTGATAGGAAAAGAGGGCCTCTCGCTCGGGGTTCAGATTGGTTCGGTTGAGGAAGTCAGCCCGGAGCTGCTCGACCCTCTGTTGAAGGGCGGGCCATTCTGCTTTTTGATCGAAGTTCTGGACCTTCTGCTTGCGGACCTGCTCTGCCAGGAAGGCCACGACCGTGGTGGCCAGGTTCTTGTTGGCAAAGGTCATGCGTTTGGTCTTCTGGATGTGGTGGGCCGCCTCCTGGGCCAGGCCCTGCCGCATTTCCATGGGCAGAGAAGCTGGCAGCAGCCGGAGCAGCTGTTGGCTGGTGAGCATGGGCGTGTGGTTCCTGGGTGCGCTAATCTCAGTCAGGGCCAGGGGCAGGGAGATGGTGGCCTCCGTTATTCGCAGTCGGCTGGGGGCAAACTCCTTGAGCAGAGCGTTGCTCTCATAGACCTGGCGCCAGTGTTCACGGCTCACATCGGCGGCCACCCCAGCCGCCTCGAACTCCTTGAGGAGGCTGGCCAGGATTTCCTTCAGGGGCAGTGGTTCCATGGGAGCGTGTCCTCCTTGGTGCCTCAGACAGGTCCGCCGATGCCCCCCGGCATCGGCGGAACCAGGTGGGGGTGATCAGGCCGTATCGCGGGCTCAGGGGCCTGGCGGCGTCACCGGGGTCGACACCGTCCTGGTGGCGTTCTCGGCGATGCTCAAGAGGGTCTCGATGCCCTTAGGCAGCGGGGCGGAGTTGCCCTTGACATTGATGTTCAGGTTGTACTCCTGCTCCCGCCCACTCTTGAACCGGGACTCGAAGTCGGTCTTGGTGGTGGACTCCACCTTCATGCTTCCCCCGATCTTGATGAGGGAGAAGAGGTTCAGCGAGGTGGAGGCATCCGTGGTGACAGCAGTGGTATTGGAGGTCGTGAACTTGGCGGATAAGGACTGCATGCTCTTCAGCTTCACATTGAAGGACCAGTCGAAGGTGGCGATCTCGAAGCTCGGAACATTAAACAGGGTTATGAATGGGAGGTCGACATTGGTGACCGTCTTTTTCCCGTCCTTGTCCACGTTGATCTGGAGCTTGGCCAGGCGGACATCGTAGTCGTTTGCAGTGCTGTTGTTGGGCGAATCGAAGAAAGAGGTGTCATCCGACTTCCGGATGAAGCCGACCTCTTCGATGAACTGGACCGTCGTCATGGCGGCCTGGGCCTGGGCCTTGATGACAGCGTTCAGGGGAGCCGAAATCAGCTCTTCCAGGGGCAGGTTTCTTAGTTCGATGATGTCATCGATCATGGCTGGGTCCTCCAAAGACGCGCCTACTCTGTACGGGTTTCGGCAATCCCGTGTCACGTCCCCTGGAAAGCAAGGTGCATACCTGCCTGATCCTTCATTGCAATATTCGATATTCTTATATTTAGCAAATTCGACTTATCGCCAGTGGGGTCAACCAAACCCAGTCGCCTGGGTCAGTTCCACCCCACCCAGGGCCTCCCCCACGGGTGGCACCGTCATCTGCAGAGAGGAAACACCCCTCCTACCCGGTCACCCATTCGGATCGTTCCCCATGAGGTCCAGGGGCTTGGCGGCCTCGGGCGGGGGCGGTCGGCCCCAGGGGCGGTTCTCCATGGGCTGGGCATTGGCCTTCTCCCGGGCCTCGCGGATCTTCCGGATGGCCTCGGCATCGCTGCCGGAGCGCGGGGCGGTACCCGGCTTGAAGGCCAGACGCAGCACCTTGTCCGTGGTGGCCGAGGTGGCCAGCAGACCCGTGAAGCGGTCCACGTCCGCCCACTCCATGCCCTCCGGCGCCTTGAAGTCCTCCTTCTCACCCGTGGTGGGCAGGGCAGCCTTCATGAAGTCGATCCAGATGGGCAGCGCCACCTTGGCGCCATCGGCGCCCTTGAAAATCATCTTCTTCTCGTCGAGGCCCACCCACACACCACAGACAATCTTGGTGGAGAAGCCGATGAACCAGCCGTCCGTGTGGTCGTCCGTGGTGCCCGTCTTGCCCGCCACGGGCCACTCCAGTTCGTTGCTGCGGGCACCGGTGCCGCTGGTGGCCACGCCCTGCAGGCACTGGATGAGCTGGTAGGTGCTCTGGGGGTCCAGCACCTGCTCGGTGGCGGCGCCCGTGTGGCTCTCCAGCACCTTGCCATTGCGGTCCGCCACCTTCTTGATGAAGAAGGGGGGCGGCGACTGGAAACCACCGGTAGCGATGGTGCTGTAGCCCCGCACCATGTCCTTGAGCGTGAGATCGGCCGAGCCCAGGGCCATGCTGGGATAGGGCGGCAGGGTGCCGGTGAGCCCGCACTTTCGAGCGAAGTCGATGACGTTCATGACGCCAACTTCTTCAAGGGTGCGCACCGCCGGCACGTTGCGGGAGTCCCGCAGGGCCTCCCACATGACGATGGGCCCCCAGAAGTCCCGCTCGTAGTTGCGGGGCTCGTAGGGCTTCACGCCGCCGCGCAGGGCCTTGAACTCCGAAGTGCCATCCGGGTGGGTGACCGTGAGGAAGTCCACCGTGTCGAGGAAGCGGGACGGCACATCCTGGACCAGGGTCGCCGGGGTGCGGCCGCTGCTGAAGGCCGCGCCATAGACATAGGCCTTCATGGTGGAGCCCACCTGGCGCAGGGCCTGGGTGGACCGGTTGAACTTGGAGCGGTTGAAGTCGTAGCCACCGACCATGGCGCGGATCTCGCCGGACCTGGGATCCACAGCCATGAGGGCGCCCTCCACCTGGGGATCCTGGTCCAGCTCCAGCTCCCGGGGGGTGCCCTCCTCGGCCTTCTTCACCGTGAAGAGGGGCGCCGCACCGCGGGGCAGCAGCTTCTGGATGTCCTTGCCCGCCCAGGCAAAGGCCGCCTCCGGCACCTCCAGCTGAGTCTTGCCGATGCGGACCTGGGCCCGCCCGCCCTTCCAGCCGAGGATCACGCCCCGCACGCTGTCACCCAGCTCGAAGTAGCGCTTCCAGCCATTCAGCTGGGTGGTCTCGGGGTCCTGCACGAACTGCACGGCCTCCTTGCGGAAGCCCCGCCGTCGGTCCACAGCCTTGAGGCCCGCCCGCACAGCCTTGTTGGCGGACTCCTGCCAGAAGCTGTCCACGGTGGTGGTGACCTCCAGCCCGCCGTTCAGCACCTGCTCCCGGCCGTACTTCTCGTAGAGGTACTTGCGGACCTCTTCCACCACATAGGGGGCGATGGACTCCTCCCGGGCGTTCTCCCGGGCGAGGCGGATGGGCTTGTCCATGAGCATGCTGGCCTCGGGGGCCTTGATGTAGGCCTCCTTGGTCATGCGGATGAGCACGTGGTTGCGGCGGGCCTTGGCGGCAGCCCGAGCCCGGGGATCCGGGTTGTAGGGGTTGTACCAGTTCGGATTCTGCACCAGCCCGGCCAGCAGGGCGCACTCCTCCGGCAGCAGCTGCGGGGCGCTCTTGCCGAAGTAGAACTCCGCCGCCGCTTCGATGCCATAGCGACCGCCGCCGAAGTAGACCTCGTTGGCGTACATCTCCAGGATCTGTTTCTTGGAGTAGGCCTTCTCCAGCTTGCGGGCCAGGATGATCTCCTTCAGCTTGCGGTCCAGCCGCTTCTGCCGCTTGGCCGTGACCGTGCGCACCAGCTGCATGGTGAGGGTGCTGCCGCCTTCCCGCCGCCGCCCCAGGCTGGTGACGGTGTTCCACACGCCGCGTGCCAGGCCCCGGGGGGACACGCCGTTGTGCTCCCAGAAGTCTGCGTCCTCCGTTGCCACCAGGGCATTGACGAAGGCCTTGGGGATGTCGCCGTAGGGGATCACCACCCGGAGTTCCTCGGCGAAGATGCCGATGACGTTGCCGTTCTGGTCCAGCACCTTGGTGATGGTCTTGGGCACCCGGAGCGCAAAGAGGGTGAGGAAGCTGTCGGCGTCCCGGGAGAGCAGGGACCAGGACACGCCCAGGGTGAGCGCACCCACCCCGCTGAGGGCGATCAAAGCGACAAGGCCGCGGCGCAACCAGCGCCGGGCCGGTGTGGAGAGGGAAGCCAGCTTGGGAACCATGTGATCAAGGATAGCGTTGGATGCGGCTAGAGTGTGGGCATGCTCCAGCGACTGATCCTCGTGGCCAAGGTCAAATCCCCGCACCTGGGTTCGACCCTCCGGGATGTCCTGCCCCTGTTCCTGGACCGGGGCTGGCAGGTCAGCGCTGAACCGGCTCTGCAGGAACCCTGGAGCCAGGCCGGTCTCGACCCCGCCCGCCTAGAGATTGACCCCGACCTGGGCGCCGAGGGTCCTGCGCCAGACCTCTGCCTGGTGCTGGGCGGAGACGGCACCCTGCTCCATGCCGCCCGCCTGGTGGGCCTGCGGGGCACGCCCATCCTGGGCATCAACCTGGGCTCCCTGGGCTTCCTGACGGCCCATCCCGTATCCGGTGCCGTGGCTGCCGTGGAGGCCTTCTTCGCCGGCACCCTGGTGCTGGATCAGCGCCCCACCCTGCAAGCGGAGCTGTGGCGACAGGGCAGCCTGCTCGCCCAGCAGACCGTGCTCAATGACGCCGTCCTGGCCAAGGGCGCCCTGGCCCGGATCATGGACATGCGGCTCCGCGTGGGGGTCCAGGACGCCGGGTCCATCAAGGCGGACGGCCTCATCGTGGCCACCCCCACGGGCTCCACGGCCTACGCCCTGTCCGCTGGCGGCCCCATCATGCACCCCAGCCTGGACGCCTTTGTCATCGCCCCCATCTGCCCGCACACCCTCACGCTGCGGCCTTCGGTGGTGCCGGCCCGCTGGCCCATCAGCATCGTCCTCGAGGACGCCGAGGATGCCCACCTCACCCTGGACGGTCAGGTGGGGTTCCGGGTGCTGCCGGGGGACGAGGTGCGCCTCTGCCAGGGGGCGGCGCAGATCACCCTCCTCCAGCGCCCCGGCCTGGACTTTTTCGCCCTCCTCCAGCAGAAGCTGCACTGGGGGGATCGGTAGACCCCCACAGACTGCCCACCCAGGGATGACTTCTGCGCCCATTGGTCGGCGGTGGTCTGCGTTATCAACCGCTTGTGATCCCAGGCACACGGACCGGGAACGACACTTCTGGGCAGGAGGGGAAAGGTCCCCGCCGCGGAGGTTACATGGCCCTCAAAGAACGGCCGAAGCCATTTCTCCTGCCGGAATATTGCAAAGGCTGCGGGCGCTGCATTGATGCCTGTGCCAAGGACTGCATCACCCTCAGCGACCAGGTGAATTCCCTCACGGGCCTGATACCCGTGGTGCTCGACCTGACCAACTGCAATGCCTGCGGTCTGTGCATGGATGCCTGCCCGGAACCCTACGGCCTGCGCCCGGCCGAAGAGGGCCCCCACCAGAAGTTTGAGCTGGAGGACCCAGCCAAGCTCTTCGGCGTGCGGCCCAGCGATGCCCCGGAGCCCGTGGACGTCCCCGCCCAGGTGCTGCCCCTGGCCGCCACCGAGCCACTGGTCATCAAGGGCACCTATGCCTCGGCCATCGGCGCCATCCTGGCCGGCTGCCGCCACGTCTACGGCTACCCCATCACCCCCTCCACCGAGGGCGCCGAGCTCATGGCCAGGTTCCTGCCCAAGCTGGATGGCACCTTCCTCCAGGCCGTCAGCGAAGTCGCCGCCGTGAACATGATGTATGGCACCGCCGGCGCGGGCCTGCCCACCATGACCTTCACCTCCTCGCCGGGCTTCAGCCTGATGCTGGAGGGCGTCTCCTACATGATCGGCTCTGAGCTGCCAGGCGTCTTTGTGGACGTCATGCGCGGCGGGCCCGGCCTGGGCAACATCGCCCCCGAGCAGTCCGACATCAAGCTGGCCTGCCACGGCCTGGGCCATGGCAACACGCAGGCCATCGTGCTGGCGCCCTCCACCCCCCAGGAGATGCTGGACCTCACCATCCTGGCCTTCGAGCTCAGCTTCAAGTACCGCAACCCGGTGGTCATCCTCAGCGACGGCTACCTGGGCCAGATGACCGGCAAGGTCAAGCTGCCCGGAACCCTGCGCAAGCCTGGTGTGCCCAAGTGGGCCGTCTACGGCGACGCCGAGCACCGCAAGAACGTCATCTCCTCCATCTATCTGACGGAGAGCGACCTTGAGGCCCACAACGTGCACCTCAACAGCAAGTACGAGGCCATGGGCAGCGAGGCCCGCTCGGAGGCCTACCTCTGCGACGACGCCGACGTGGTGCTGGTGGCCTGCAACACCCCGGCCCGGACCGCCAAGGGGGCCGTCCAGGAGCTGCGACATCAGGGCGTGAAGGCCGGCCTCTTCCGGCCCATCACCCTCTGGCCCTTCCCCATCGATGCGCTGAAGTCGGCCCTGCAGGGTGCCAGCCGCCTCGTGGTGGTGGAGGCCAGCGCAGGCCAGCTGGAAGACGAGGTCCGCCTCGCCCTGAGTCGGGCCGGCGTGCGGGACTACCCAGAGATCGAGTCCGTGCGGCGCATGGGCGGCATCCTGCCCCAACAGGACGAGATCACCACCCGGGTCCTGAGTCGGAAGGGGGTGCTCGCATGAGCAAGGCCAGCGTCATCTACGACAAGTTCGACCGCCACTCCCATGCGCAGGGCCTCAAGGGCCACGCCACCCACTACTGCCCCGGCTGCGGCCATGGGCTGGCCCACAAGTTCCTGGCGGAAGCCATTGACGAGCTGGGTGTGCAGGACCGCACCGTGGCCGTGAGCCCCGTGGGCTGCTCGGTGTTCCTCTACTACTACTTCGATGTGGGCAACACCCAGGCGGCCCACGGCCGCGCCGCCGTGGTGGCCCTGGGCCACAAGTTCGCCAACCCCAACAGCGTCGTCGTGAGCTACCAGGGGGACGGCGACCTGGCCTCCATCGGGCTGGCGGAGACCATCGCCACCGCCCAGCTGGGTGCGCCCATCACGGTCATCTTCATCAACAATGCCATCTACGGCATGACCGGTGGCCAGATGGCCCCCACCACCCTCATGGGCCAGAGCAGCTCCACCAGCCCCACCGGTCGGAACATCTCCAACGGCCAGCCCATGAAGATGGCCGAGATCATCGCCGGCCTCGACGGTCCCATCTATGTGGAGCGCGTGGCGCTGTATGACGCCAAGCAGCGCATCCGGGCCAAGAAGGCCATCCAGAAGGCCCTCCGGCTGCAGGTGGAAGGCCGTGGCTACAGCTTCATCGAGGTGCTGGCGGAGTGCCCCACCCACCTGAAGATGAGCCCCGAGGAGACCGAGATGTGGGTGCGGGACTTCATGCAGCCCGTCTTCCCCCTGGGCGTGCTGAAGGACATGACCGTGGATCCCTGGTTCAAGCCGAACCCGCCCAGCTTCGACGGCAACCTCATCCTCAGCCTCACGGGCGCCACCTATGAGCACCCGGTCCGGCACTGCGAGGGCTTTCCCACGCACCTGGCCCCCCACGACATCTCGCTGAAGCTGGCAGGCTCCGGTGGCGACGGCGCCCAGACCGCCGCCATGCTCATCGCCCGCTCTGCCATCAACGAGGGCTTCGACGCCACCCACATCCCCAGCTACGGCCCCGAGAGCCGCGGGGGCACCTCCTACGCCGATGTGCATGTGGCGGCGGAGGAAGTGCTCAACCCCGGCTCCCCGAACCCCCAGGTGCTCATTGCCTTCAACGCTCCAAGCCTGGCCAAGTTCGGCCCCTCCGTCCGCAAGGGCGGCGTCGTGATCTACGACAGCACGGTGGTTTCGGAAGCACCCGTGCTGGATCCCAGCATCAAGGTCTTCCCGGTGCCCTTCACGGGCATCGCCACGGACCTGGGCAAGGCCGTCGTGAAGAACATCGTGGCCCTGGGTGCCCTCCAGGCCGCCACCGGGATCTTCCCCAAGGAAACCTTCCTCACGGCCATCCGCGTGGCCCTCAAGGACAAGTGCGCCCTGGTCCCCCTGAACGAAGAAGCCTTTGCCTGGGGCATCAAGTCTGTGGAGGCGCTGGCGCAGTAACCCGAGGGGGCGGCCCTATTTCTTGGTGAGCGTCAGGCGCCCCGTGGCGATGGGGGAGGTCCAGTTGCCTTCCATGGCGGTGCCGTCCTCGGACAGGGTGGCCTCGAAGTCCATGGTGGGCTCGGGGAACTCGATCTTGTTGCCCTTCACCTTGGCCTTGGTGAAGGTGTCCGAGAAGTCGCCCACGGCGGTGCCGTACCAGACGGAGCTGCCCTTGAGGACATTGCCGGTGGCGGCATCGATCTTCACGACGAGCTTGCCGCCCATGTCGGCGAAGATCCACTTGCCCTCCCAGGTGCCCACCACCTTGGCGGCGGTGGCAGCGTCATCGGCCTGGGCCATGGGCGCCAGGGCCACGAGGCACACAGCCAGGGGGAAGAATCGCAGGGCCTTGAACATGGACACCCCCTCAAGGCCGGTCGCGGGAATCCGCCGCCCGGCTCGCCGCTGATGGTAGCAACACTTTCAGCGATGGGGCCAGCTTCCTGCTCGTTCACCATCGGTTATTCCGATGCTTAGAATCACCAAACACCCGCTGGTCCCAAACGCCCCCGAGAGGGATAGTTGACAGCAAGGTTTATCGACCATCACGGAAAGGACAGCCATGCCAGCCTTCGCCGCCAATCTCACCATGTTGTTCACCGAGGTCCCGTTCCTGGACAGGTTCGCCCTGGCGAAGGAGGCCGGCTTCAGCTTCGTGGAGTACCTCTTCCCCTACGACTTCGAGGCGACGGAGCTGCGCCGGCTGCTGGACCAGCAGGGCCTGCGCCAGGTCCTGTTCAACCTGCCGAGCGGGAACTGGGGTCAGGGCGATCGCGGCATCGCCGCCGATCCGGCTCGGATCAATGAGTTCCGCGCTGGGGTCCCCAAAGCGGTGGACTATGCCTTGGCGCTCGGCGTCAGCAACCTGAACTGCCTGGCGGGCAAGCGGGTCGCGGGGAGCGAGGACGCACTCCAGCGGGAGACCCTGGCGGATAACCTGCGGTTTGCCGCCAGGCTGCTCGAAGCCAAGGGCCTTCGCCTCATGGTGGAAGCGTGCAACCACTTCGACATTCCTGGCTTCCTGCTCAACCGCACCGAGCAGGCCTTGGAAGTGATCGATGCGGCCGGGGCGCCCAACATCTTCCTCCAGTACGATGTCTACCACGCCCAGCGCGAGGAGGGGGAGCTGGTGGCCACCCTGCGCAAGCATCTGCCCCGCATCGGCCACATCCAGATCGCGGACAATCCAGGCCGCCACCAGCCCGGCACTGGGGAGATCAACTTCCCCTTCCTGTTCCAGGAGCTGGACCGGCTCGGCTATTCGGGCCACGTGGGCCTCGAATACATTCCCACCCCTGACAGCCGCTCCTCGTTCGGCTGGATCCAGGCCATGGGCTACTAGAACCTGACCAACCAGGAGGACTCACATGAAGATCGGATTCATCGGACTGGGGATCATGGGCAAGCCCATGAGCCTGAACTTGCTCAAGGCGGGCTACCAGCTGGTGGTGATGGACGTCTTCGAACCCGCCGTGGCCGAGCTGGTCGCCGCAGGGGCGGAAGCGGCACCGACTCCCCGGGCGGTCGCAGAGCTATCCGACATCATCATCACCATGCTGCCCAACTCGCCCCAGGTGAAGCAGGTGGTCCTGGGCGAACAGGGGGTCATCGAAGGCGCACGCCCCGGTGCGGTGGTCATCGACATGAGCTCCATCGCCCCTCTGGTCAGCCGCGAGGTGGCCGGGAAGCTCGCCGCCAACGGCGTGGAGATGCTGGATGCGCCGGTGAGCGGCGGCCAGCCCAAGGCCATCGAAGGAACCCTCTCGGTCATGGTGGGTGGTTCCCAGGAAGTGTTCGACCGCTGCTACCCGATCATGAAGGCCATGGCCGGCTCCGTGGTCCGCACGGGCGATATCGGCGCCGGCAACATCACCAAGCTGGCCAACCAGGTCATCGTGGCCCTCAACATCGCGGCCATGGCTGAAGCGCTGGTGCTGGCCACCAAGGCCGGCGTGGAGCCCGAGCTGGTCTTCCAGGCCATCCGGGGCGGCCTGGCCGGCAGCACCGTGCTGGAGGCCAAGGCGCCCCTGGTGCTGGACCGGAAGTTCAACCCCGGGTTCCGCATCAACCTGCACATCAAGGACCTGGCCAACGCGCTGGATACCTCCCACGAGCTGGGGGTGCCCCTGCCCCTCACCGCCTCGGTCATGGAG
>SESE01000347.1_pt1 | contig 19713 bp, 23 predicted proteins | sample 3171371 | NCBI WGS metagenome assembly SESE01 (sample SAMN06051881, study PRJNA518727) | freshwater metagenome | biome: subpolar coniferous forest; feature: holomictic lake; material: water; isolation source: holomictic Lake 442, 13 m depth | place: Canada: near Kenora, Ontario | collected... | reverse complement strand
CACTAATTTGCATTGTCTACATTTATTAATGCCATTATACATCGCAAATATTTGAAATTGATTTATAACAAAACATATATAGGGAAGAGATATATCAGGTATTACATTTACGATGTACTTGATTAATAATCAATTAAATAATATGGATGTATTATATATTATAATAGATTTAAACTCTTATAAGTAATTGTATTTTTTAATCTTAAGCGGTATGTAGCGTTTGATGTTATTGATTGTATTTATGATTTTTAATCAATGATATTCAGTGTATTTATCTGATACAGCGTGCCGGTTATTTAAATGCTTTCCATGGCAGGGAAAAGTGAGGTTTGTTGAATGAGCAATGTTTTTTTGTGATTTCGATTTCAGAGCGGTAAAATGGGTTTCGGCGTACTGATCACCTGTGTTCTCATACTGGTAAACTAACCCCACCTTCTATGCCCCGAATACTGACTATTGTTATGATGCTTGTTGTGCTTGGTTTCGGCTTTTTTCTCGGCACCAGGCTTAATGGTGGCAGGGACGGCAGGTTTGATGATCAGAAGAAAATCCTTGAAGCATACAGCTTGATGAAAGATCTTTATGTTGATGAGGTTAACGGTGACAGTCTTCTGGGCGCAGGTATTCAGGGAATGGCTGAGTATCTTGATCCTCATACGATTTATCTTGAACCGGAGAAGGTTTCATTCTCACAGGCTGAATTCGATGGTAATTTTGACGGCATAGGAATAGAGTTTGATGTTGTCAACGATACCCTTTTTGTTGTCACTCCCCTCTCGGGCGGGCCGAGTGCGGCAGTCGGAATTTCTCCTGGAGACCGTATCATTGCGATTGATTCTGTTTCAGCGGTCGGGATAACCCGGCAGGAGGTGCTCAGAAAGCTGAGGGGGAAGCAGGGAACAAAAGTGAGGTTGAAGGTCTTCAGGCCTCTCAGTGGCAATCTTCTGAATTTTGTGGTGACCAGGGGGAAAATATCGACATCAAGTATTGAAGCTGCCTTTATGCTTGATAATCGCACCGGCTATATCCTATTGAGCCGTTTCATTGCTACGACGGCTGATGAGTTTCGCATGGCGCTAGCTCTCCTGAAAAAAGAGGGTATGGGTCGGCTCATCATTGATCTGCGTGGAAATCCAGGCGGCTTTCTTGAGCAGGCGGTAGAGGTAGCCGATGAGTTCCTGACCAGGGGGCAGTTGATCGTTTATACAAAAAGTCGCAGGGGCGGGGAGGAGAATGGCCGGTATGTTGCAAAGTCCGGGGATGGTTATGAGAAAGGCGAGGTCATTGTGCTTGTTGATAAAGGGAGCGCCTCGGCATCCGAAATTCTTGCCGGAGCATTGCAGGACAACAAGAGGGCGGTTGTTGTCGGTGAACTCTCCTTCGGCAAAGGACTGGTGCAGCGTCAACTTCCGTTTGCGGATGGCTCTGCAATTCGATTGACAGTCTCCCGTTATTATACTCCTTCGGGCAGGCAGATCCAGCGACTCTATCGAAAGGGCATCGCAGGCCGCGAGCACTATTATCAGGAGGCAATGAAAGATATTCTTCCCCGGAAGCTCTTTGCGAACCCGGATAGTCTGCTCTATCTGAGAAACAGCGACCTCTCTGTCTACAAGACCTCATCTCTTCCTCTCTTGCTGAGATCGCTCAAGGGCGACGAGAAGGGTCAGGGTAAACTGGCAGCGCTTAGGGATGCCGGTGGTATTATTCCTGATTTTTGGGTTACAGGAAAACTGCACTCTCCTTTTTATCAGGAGCTTTCCCAGTCAGGTACGCTTGATGATATGGCACGCACTCTTCTTGATGATCCTCACAGTTTGGCTCAGGGCTACCGGAACTCAATGGCACGCTTTATTGCCGAATATAGTGAAGAGAGCGGCTTTGAAGCTCTTCTCATGAAAACATGCAAGGCAAGAAAAATTCTCTTTGACAGGGCTGGTTTTATCCGTGAGAGAAAATATATTGTGCGTACCGTAAAATCGAAGATTGCCCATCATCTTTTTGGCCCCGAAGGGCAGATCAGGTTCGTTGTCCTGAATGGTGATCCAGTGGTCAAGATAGCGATAACGGTGCCGGTCAGTCTGCCTTGATTCCATTTTTTTTAAACATTAACCTGGATTATCATGTCGTTATTCGAAAAGATTCATGACGCTACCTGTACGTTGCGTCTCCATAATGACTGGCTGAAAATATTTACCTGTCCTGTTCCAAGCTCTGATTTTCTCTCGTTTGTTGCTGTTGCAACCATTGATGCACCTCAACATGCCGTTATGAGTCTTCTCTATGATGTCGAGGTTGCCACGGAGTGGGTCTGGAAAACAAGGGAGATGCGTGTGCTGCAGGAGTTGTCAGAAAATGAAGGCCGAATCGTCTATCAGCTTGTCAGCGCTCCCTGGCCTGTTTCTGACCGTGAAATCATCACACGCTCACAAGGGTATACGGATCCCGAAACATCCGAGATCTTTATCAAGCTTGAGTGTATGGCGAACTTCCTTCCAAATAACGACAAGTACGTTCGTGTGCCTGAGCTTGAGGGTGCCTGGAACATTATCCCGCTTTCAGAGAAGCAGTGCAGGGTTGTTTTCCGTCTTCATATCGAACCCGGTGGAGAGATTCCCTCCTGGCTTGCCAATATCGCAGTTATCGATACACCCTATCACACGCTTGTCAATTTACGTGAAATGGTCAAGAAGGAAAAGTACCTGACTCCGGTTGATGCTCCGTTTATACAATCAGCCAGTGATGTGATTCAGCATTATGAAAAGTTCGTGACGGAGTGATTTTTTTGATTTTCTGGCGGTCGGCTCAACAATTACATATAAGAGAGCATGGATGTAGCATCAATCCTGAATGGGAACTGGGAGTTTCGTGTCGAACATAAAGGGATCAAGATATTTTCTTCCAGGGTAAGCGGCTCAGATATTTATGGTTTCAAGGGAGAACTTGAGTTACAGGTCTCTTTGAAAAGGCTGATCAGCCTTTTTCATGACATGGCAAACTTCAATCGCTGGGTTCATCATCTTGCCGAAATGGAGGTGCTTGAAGCAAATGATAATACTGAATATGTTATGCGCCAGGTTATTGATACCCCATGGCCACTGCAACAGAGAGAGGTGATCATGCGTTCCTGGCTGGTGTCGGCGGGGGGGAATGCCATTTCGCTGACCATGAAGGAGGAGCCGGATTATCTGCCGGTTAATCCGAAGTATCATCGGGTTCAACATGCAACGGGGATTTGGGTCTTTACCCCGAACGGTCATGGCCTGGTGCATGTCACCTTTGTGATGCACCTTGATCCAGGCAAGGATGTGCCAGCTCCTGTCAGTAATGCGGGGTTGTTTGAGGTGCCATTCTACTCACTGAACAACCTGAGGGCTCTTTTAAATGACACATCCTACAACCCGCCATGGCCGAAAGAGCTGGAGCAGCATATCTCAATTATTGAAGATGATCCTGAAACGCCTTGATGAGTTTTTCTGATTTGACAGGCACAGCGCCCACCTCCTGACAGACAGTTGCTGCGGCAAGGTTGGCTATGGTTGCATTCATCACAATGTCGACACCCGAAGCTACGCCGAGTGCAAGAACTCCTATGACGGTGTCTCCGGCGCCAGAGACATCAGCAACCTCCAGAGAGGTTGCTGCGATGTGGGTAAATGAGCCGTTGTAGAGCGTCATACCCTTGTCGCTTCTTGTAACAATAATGGTATCAGCCCGAATTTTTTGCTGAAGCAGGAGGCATGCCTCTTCTACCTCCCCGTCGTTATTGTTCAGCAAGATGCCAAGTGATGCTGCCATCTCTGAAAGATTCGGCTTAAAGAGAGTACACCCTTTATAGGCAAAAAAATTCTGATGTTTCGGGTCGACAAGAACAGGTACATTATTAGCTTTTGCTGAAGCAATGATTTTTTTGATGAGTGGTGCGCTGAGAAGCCCTTTGTTGTAGTCTTCGAGGATCACCGCATCAATTGAGTTGACAACCGACTCAAGGGAGTTAAGAATCTCACGCTCAATGGCATCATCAATCTCCCTTCTGCTTTCAACATCAATCCTTGTTATATGATGGTTTTGCGACAGGATTCTTGTCTTGGAGGTGGTTGGTCTCGATGGATCGCAGATCAGTCCATCAGTAGCAAGGCCTCGACTGCGGAAAAGTTCAAGGAGTAGATCCCTGTTGTGGTCAGCCCCGGTAATGCCAATCAATATGGTTTTAGCACCGAGTGCGAGCGTGTTGAGCGCAACATTTGCAGCTCCTCCCAGCCGGTGATCCTCATGGGTGACATCAACCACAGGAACCGGATATTCAGGAGAAATACGCGAAACGTGACCAAAAATATAGTTGTCGAGCATAATGTCGCCAATGACGGCAATTCGCTTGCTGCGAAAAGAGTGAAGAGTGGTTTCTATTGAGCTGGCTCCCATAATTTGCCTGTTTTGTTTATGTGTTCAGTGCCAATTCTTCTAAAAAGCGGTAAAAACCTTGGTCAGCAATGAAGATATGATTGTATCCTTTTATTTTCTGCTATTTTTTGTTATAATTAAAGCTAAGCATTTTTAAGCTTTATATGAAAAAAGCGGGAACCAATGTTCGATAGTTTAAGTGATAAATTAGAGGCCACCTTTAAAAAACTGGCAGGTCAGGCCACCATCAATGAGATCAATATTGGTCTTGCGATGCGCGACATCAAGCGCGCTCTGCTTGGCGCTGACGTTAACTATAAGGTAGCAAAGAAATTAATTGAAGATATAAGAGAGAAGTCTCTTGGTGAGGAGGTTATCAAAAGCGTCTCTCCTGCGCAGATGATTGTGAAAATCGTTTATGACGAACTGACCGATCTGATGGGTGGAGAGCAGAAGCCATTGAACCTTTCTCCAAAGAAACTTCCAGCAATCATCATGGTTGCTGGGTTGCAAGGTTCCGGAAAGACAACCTTCTGTGCAAAACTTGCCCTGCGCCTCAAGAAGAGCGGGAAAAATCCGATGCTTGTTGCGGCTGATGTCTATCGCCCGGCGGCGATTGATCAGCTTAAAGCGCTGGGGGCCCAGGTGGATGTTCCTGTTTTCTCCATTGAAGAGCAGGATGCCATGAAGGCAGCCCTTCTGGGGCTGGAGGCTGCCCGGTCGGCAGCAAAAGATGTCGTTATCGTTGATACCGCTGGACGACTGCAGATTGATCAGAAGATGATGGCAGAGGCAGAGGCGCTGAAGGATGCGCTGAAGCCGGACGAGCTGCTTTTTGTTGTTGATTCGATGATGGGCCAGGAGGCTGTTAATACCGCCAAAGCGTTCAATGACCAGCTTGATTTTGATGGTGTTGTTCTGACCAAGCTTGATGGTGATTCCAGGGGTGGCGCTGCGCTCTCCATCCGTCAGGTGGTCGAAAAGCCGATAAAATTTATCAGTATTGGTGAGAAGGTTGATGATCTTGATATCTTCTACCCGGATCGTATGGCCCAGAGGATTCTTGGTATGGGCGATATTGTCAGTTTTGTTGAAAAAGCGCAGGAAAATCTCGATCTTGAAAAAGCTGTCGAGATGCAGAAAAAGTTGATGAAGAATGAGTTTGATCTCAACGACTTTTTCGACCAGTTGCAGCAGCTTAAAAAGATGGGTTCTATTCAGGGGCTGATTGAGATGGTGCCTGGGCTGAACAAGATGGTGCCAAAGCAGGATCTTGAAAACCTTGATTTTAAGCCTATTGAGGCGATGATCAACTCCATGACAAAGCAGGAGAAAAAAAATCCTGACATTATTAATGGAAGTCGTCGTCAGCGCATTGCCCGAGGCAGTGGCACAAAAGTGCAGGAGGTTAATCTTCTGCTCAAACAGTTTGGGGAGATGAAAAAGATGATGCGTTCGGTTTCAAAGCTGTCGCAGTCCGGCAGAAAAATTACTTCCCAGAATCTTGCACTTGAAAAGTTTTTAAAACGTTAGATTACATTTCGGTTGTTACCAGTAAACATTAACTCATAAAATATTTTAGCCTTGGTAAAGATTAGACTGAAGAGAGCAGGAAGAAAAAAATTGCCGGTATACCAGATTGTCGTGGCCGATGCACGCTCGCCGAGGGATGGCAAATTTCTGGAAGTTGTTGGCCATTATCAGCCAACCGCCAAACCCCACGCTGTCACCATTAAAAAAGATCGTATCGCTTATTGGATACAGACAGGTGCACAGCCTACAGCAACCGTGAACAGCCTTATTCGCACCACAGGATTACTTTATGAACTCCGGCTGAAGAGTATGGGGCGTAGTGAAGCTGAGATTTCTGTTGAGATGGAAAAGTGGCAGGAGCGTCAAATTGCTCGTCGCCAGAAAGGGCTGCTTGTAAAGTCGCGTCGCCGCACTGCCAAAAAAGAGGCTGAAGCGAAAGCGGCCACAAGTGGAGAGGCATAATCACTTTTTCTGAGTGAGGGAGAGGGTGGAGCTTTATCAGACAGGAGTCATTCTCAAGCCAAGAGGCTTGCAGGGTGAGGTAAAGGTTGAGATTGTTACCGACTTTCCTGATAGTTTTCTTTCTCGAAGAGATTATTTTGCGGGAAGGTCAGTCGATGCTTTTGAACGGTTAACGGTGAAAAAGGCTACTCTTGGCTCTGGATTTGCGTGGTTGATGTTTGAGGGAGTGGACTCTGTTGAAAAAGCTGAGCTGCTCGTTGGCTGGAGCTTGTTCGTTGAGGCCCATCAGCTTATGCCTCAGCCAGAGAAAAGGGCTTATCTTCATGAAATCATTGGAATGAAGGTTCTTGACCGTGATCGCAGAGGGGTTGGTATGGTGACCAATGTTATCAGAATGCCAGCCCATGAGGTGTATGAGGTTCTGGTTGGGGAAAAAAAGGTTCTCCTGCCTGCGATAGAAGAGTTTGTTGAAGAGTTCAATCTTGTGGAACGGTTTATGGTTGTTCCAAGATATGATGAGTTTTTGTGAATGGTTTTGCCTGTAAGCTCTGTTGATGCCTCTTGAAGTCATGGATGCAGTAAGAATTGATCTTGTCTCTGTCATTCCCGGTTTTTTTGATTCGCCGCTTGACATTGGATTGCTTGGCATTGCTCGCAGGAAACAGCATGCTGAGATTCATGTTCATAATTTGCATGACTATGGGCTTGGAAAGTACAAACAGGTTGATGATTCACCTTATGGTGGAGGTGCGGGTATGGTGCTCAGGCCGGAGCCGCTCTTTGCCTGCGTTGAGCGACTGAAGTCTGAAAGAGAGTACGACGCGGTGATTTTTCTTTCGCCTGATGGTGTGATGTTTGAGCAGTCTATGGCGAACAGGCTTTCAAGGATGCACAATCTGATTATTCTCTGTGGCCATTATAAGGCAGTTGATGAACGGATCCGGCAGAGCCTGATTACTATGGAGATCTCTATTGGGAATTTTGTCGTTTCAGGTGGAGAGATACCCGCGCTGCTTCTTATGGATGCGCTTGTGAGGGTGATACCTGGTGTTCTTGGCGACAGTGAATCGGCTTTGACTGACTCTTTTCAGACAGGGCTCCTTGACTCAGTCTATTATACTCGACCAGCAGAGTTCAGGGGGATGAAAGTTCCTGATGTTTTGTTGACAGGTCATCATGTAAAGATTGAACAGTGGCGCCATGAAAATGCTCTCATGCGAACAAGAGAGCGCAGGCCAGATCTTCTCGATAACGAGGGTTTTAAGAATTAAAGAAAACATAACGTAAATAAGTTGTTGTCATGGATCAGTTAATCAAGTTAGTTGAAGCCACCCAGGCGGTTACGGATTTTCCGGAAATCAGGCCGGGCGATACCATCAAGATACAGTTGAAGGTAATTGAGGGTGAGAAGGAGAGGCTTCAGGCTTTTGAGGGTGTTGTTATCAGCGACAGGGGAGCTGGTGGGAACAAGACCATCACAGTGCGTAAAATTTCTCACGGTGTCGGTGTTGAAAGGATCATTCCTGTCAATTCACCCAATATCGAAAGTGTTACTGTCGTCAAGCACGGCAAAGCAAGAAGAGCAAAACTTTTCTACCTTCGCAAACGTACAGGCAAGGCGGCATTGAAAGTCAAGGAACGCAAGATCGTAGAGAAGATCTGATGGTTATTGGTAGCCCCGACATGCCTCTGCGCTGCCGGGGTCTGCCCTCTACCTGCTACCTTCCAGCACTATGGAGCTTATCAGCAATATTGAGCTTTTCCGGCAGAAGATTTTCGATTTTTATCGGCTGAACCGAAGGAGTTTCCCCTGGCGGGAGACTACAGACCGGTATGCCGTCATGGTCAGTGAGATCATGCTTCAGCAGACACAGGCGGAGAGGGTTGTTCCACGGTTCGATGCCTGGCTGAAAAATTTTCCTGATGTTATTCATCTTGCATCAGCTCCCTTAAAAGAGGTGCTTGCCCTCTGGAGTGGCCTGGGTTACAATTCCAGAGCTGTTCGTCTGCATCGGTGTGCCTCAATCATCACAGAGCACTATGGAGGGGTTGTGCCATCAGAGCCCGAACTCCTGAAGAGACTTCCTGGCATCGGTGAGTATACCTCCCGCTCTATTCCGGTGTTTGCCGACAATGCTGATCTTGCGGCAGTCGACACCAATATCCGTCGAATTATCATCCATGAATTCGGCCTTCCTGAAGATGTTTCAGTCGCCATGTTGCAACAGATGGCCGACACAACTCTTCCTTGCGGCCAAAGTCGTGAGTGGCATAATGCTCTTATGGATTATGGTGCACTTCATCTGACGAGTAAAAAGACAGGAATCCGTCCGTTGACAAGGCAATCTAAATTTTCTGGTTCAAAACGGTGGTACAGGGGGCAACTTGTCAAAGAGCTTATTCATGCTGAGGTGATGTTCCTTGAGGAACTTGAGGAAAAATATGCCGATTGTCCATGGAGTCTTGATGAGATTCTTGGTGAACTTGTTCAGGAGGGGTTACTTGAACAGCACGCGGACACCAGGCAACCCACCCATAGCGGCTGGAAAATAAAAGGGGGATAAACCCCGGATCGAGCTTGTCGGTACCCTTGCGGCATATATTACTCTGTATTATAGACCGTGTTGAAGGTTTTATACATCTTGTCAATCTCGGTTGCATACTTGGCAGAAATGATTTTTCGCTTGAGTTTGAATGTTGGCGTCATTTGAGCGTTATCAATGGTAAACGCGACATCTACCAACAGAAACTTGCGTATCTTTTCATGGGTAGCGAGATGTTTTGAGATATTGCGCAACAGCTTTTCGTAAATCTGCAGAACCTCTTTATGCTCAATCAACTCCTTGATTGTTGAGTATGTTATTTTTTCAGCACCAGCAAATTCTTGAAGCGCTGTGAAGTCAGGTACAATAAGCGCAATCAGAAATGGACGCTTTTCACCGACGACAATGACCTGATCGACGAAGTCGCTTTCGGAGATCAGGTTCTCGATTGGCCCGGGAGCAATATTTTTACCGCCGGTTGTGACGATGATATGTTTTTTACGGTCAGTTATTGTCAGATAGCCATCCCGATCGATCTCTCCTATGTCTCCTGAGTGAAACCAGCCATCTTTGATAACCTCGCGGGTAGCTGCCTCATCATTCCAATACCCCTTCATGATATTGGGTCCCTTGAGCAGTATTTCACCATCAGGCGCAATCATGACATCGACGTTGTCAACGGCTCTGCCAACAGTACCATATTTAATTTTTTCAGGGCGGTTAACATGAGTGACTGGTGCTGTTTCAGTCAAACCAAATCCTTCAAGGATACGGATATCAAGCGCCTGAAAAAATTCCCCGATTTTTTGTGGCAGAGCAGCCCCGCCTGAAACAAAATAGCGCAGGTGTCCTCCAAACTTGTTCTTTATCTTGTTGTAGACAAGTTGTTTTGCCAGTGTATGCTGGACGGCGAGCAGTGGCGACGCATCTCCTTGAGTATTGAGCTCATTGTGGTATTTTTCGCCCGTTTTCAGAGCCCAGAAAAAGATTTTTTGCTTTAAGGCGCTCTGAGTTGAAATCTGCTTCAGAATTCCTGATTTGATACGATCAAAAAGCCTTGGCACCGTAAACATGATCGTTGGCTGAGCTTCTGTCATATTGAGCGATATGGTTTCAACGCTTTCGGCAAGGTATATACTTGCTCCACAGGCAAACAGCAGATAATAGCCACCGGTTCGTTCATAAGCATGGGAAAGGGGGAGAAAGGAGAGGCCACGATCGGAATCATCAAGACGGATAACCGATGAACAGGATTTGACATTCTCACAGATATTCCGATGGGTGAGCATCACTCCTTTGGGAAGTCCGGTTGTTCCGGATGTGTAAATAATGGTTGCAACATCGTCAGGGTTGACAATGGTGCCATCCAGAATGAATGGCTGTCTGACAAGAATTGTTTCACCCTCTCTTTTCACCTCGTTCAGGTCTAAAACATTCTCAATAACCTCTTCAAGGCGGTTCATGATAACCACCAGAGTTAACTCTGAAAGGTTTTTCTGTATTGAAAGAATTTTCCCAAGCTGGAGCATGTTTGAGACCACAACAGCTTTGGCTCCACAGTTTTTGAGAATGTATTCAATCTGATTGGGTGGGAGAGAAGGGTAGAGTGGCACATTGATTGCGCCGATGCTCAAGATAGCCATATCTGAGAGATACCACCCTGGTCTGTTTTCTGACAGAATGGCGACTCGATCTTTGGTGGTGATACCATTGTGTTTGAGAAATGCCGCAAAAGTGGTGACATCACCCTCAAATTCCCGATATGATATGGGGTTATAGACTCCATCAATCTTTCTTGCAAATGGAAATTTCGCTGGATCTTCCCGGTAATGGGTAAAAACTGAGGAAAAAAGTTCCGTCAGTGTCTGAAAGTCAGGATTGATAAGTCCCATCATAAAAGATGTTAAAGTGTCATAAGTACAGCTTTTTTGATAAAACGGGCATTACTCCACAGAAAACACTCCTCCAGACACAGATCCAGAGCCCTTGCAATATACCAACATAACGGTATAAAACGGAATATCAGTTTTATTCTATCAGGAGATAGAAGAGAATATTTTATAATCATATTCAGCTATGCCCTATCCACCATTTCAGGGGAGAGTCATCTCCTCTGTTTTTTGTCAGAGGAGAAACGATACATCAATTATTGTTATTTCACTGCAATTATCCCTTACCAGTCCCCCTTTTTATATGAAGGAATTAAGAGCTATCTTGAGGTACATGACGGTTCTTGGTTGACATTGCGTAACATGACACGCTTCATTCTGTTGATTGAGAAATAATGCGTTGTTCAGTCGGGCTTCCAGTGTCTCCTCGGACTATTTTCTTGCTCTATTTTACTGATTTTTATGCAAATGACTAAAAAATCCAGTTTTCCATGGACTGGTTATATTGGCCTTGCCCTTGGCATCATTCTGATTGTCTGGCTTTTCAGACAGCTCGACCTGAAGCACTCGGCTGAGTTGATTTCGTCGATTGGTTTTGCCTCAATCTTGATTGTTTTGCCTTTTCTCGCGCTTCATTTGCTTGAGACTTTTGCCTGGCTAAAGGTTTTTCCCCGGAGCATCAAGGCGATACCCTTTTTCAAGCTTTTGAAAATACAGGTTATCGCTGAAACTGTCTCTATGACGCTCCCGGCTGGTGTTGCCGTGGGAGAACCTCTGCGTCCTTATCTGTGTAACCGGTTTATGGGAATTGCAATCCCGTCAGGGGTTGCAAGTGTTGCTGTACGCAAGCTTATGCTTGGTTTGGTACAGGGTATTTATACCATTATTGGTTCAGTTGCCGGTTTTTCACTTCTGCAGTCGGTCTCTCTCAAGATGCTGGGATTTGAAGGGCTCGGATATATTCTTGTTGCAATTGGTTTTGTGGTATTTTTGCTGTTTCTCTTTCTCCTTCTGCTGCTTCTTGACGGACAAGCTGCCCGGAATGTTCACAGGCTCCTGATGCTTGTTCCCTTCAAAAAAGTCAAGGAGTGGTTGCTTGTAAAAGAGTCTGGTTTTCTTGATACCGACCAGGAGTTGAAGAGTTACAGAGGTACCTGTATCAGCAGGTTGCTTCCTGTATTGCTTCTCTATCTTTTTGCCTGGTCAACGCTTGCCATTGAAAGTTACACCATATTAAGGCTTCTCGGTGTCAATATCACTTTTCAGGAAGTTCTCACCATTGACATAGCACTTACCATGCTTCGTACGCTTTTCTTTTTCATTCCTTCGGGACTTGGGGTGCAGGATCTTGGTTATCTTGCCTTTTTTCAGGCGCTTGGTATGCCTGACGTCCTTGCCTACGGTGGCGCTTTTGTGCTGTTGAGGCGTCTGAAAGAGGTGTTCTGGTATGCAACCGGGTACGGAGTGATGTTTTTTTCGGGGGTTCATCTGCATGATGCTGACGCTGTAAGCCCCGTGGAATCATGAAGAAAAAAGTCTTGTTTATCTGCGGCTCAATGAATCAGACCACCCAGATGCATCAGATTGCGGGGTGGTTGACCGGGTATGACCACTATTTCTCCCCATTTTTCAGTGATGGTCTTCTTGGCGCTGCCAGTGATCTGGGTCTGCTTGAGTTTACCATCATGGGTCGCAAGCGCTCTCTTCGGACTCTTGATTATCTTCGTTCTCACCACCTTCAGCTTGATATTGGCGGTTTTGCTCATGCTTATGACCTTGTGGTAACTTGTACCGACCTGATTGTTCCGAAACATATTCGGAGTAAAAAGATTGTCCTGGTTCAGGAGGGAATGACAGAGCCCGAAACGGCACTTTACCACCTTGCCAGAAATTTTTCCTGGATGCCACGCTGGATTGCTGGTACGGCAATGACCGGATTATCCGATGCGTACCAAAAATTTTGCGTTGCCAGTGAAGGGTATCGCGATCTTTTTATTCGCAAGGGGATAAACCCTGCCAAAATTGAGGTGACCAGCATTCCAAACTTCGACAACTGCGCGCAGTATCTCAGGAATGATTTTCCACACCACGATTACGTGCTCGTCTGTACCTCAGACAACCGGGAAACCTTTATCTATGAAAATCGCCGGAAAAATATTGAGAAGTATCTGGAGATGGCCGGTGAGCATCAACTGATTTTCAAGCTTCATCCCAACGAAAATGCTGAAAGGGCAAAAAAAGAGATAGAGCACTATGCGCCGGATAGCCTTGTTTTCAGTGAAGGCAAAACAGAGGAGATGATTGCCAATTCAAAGATGCTGATTGCACAGTTTTCATCAACTATTTTTGTAGGTTCAGCCCTTAATAAAGAGGTGCATTGTGGACTGGAGCCTGCTGTATTGCGAGCGTTGACTCCACTCCAGAATAATTCCGCAGCCAGAATGATTGCGGATGTCTGTCGGCAGGTGGTAGAAGATTGAACCAAAACGTAACATTTTCTCTATGCATACTGTAGCAATTATTCCTGCCAGAGGTGGGTCGAAAGGTCTGAAAGAAAAAAATATTCATTCTGTAGCAGGAAAACCGCTGCTTGCCTGGACGATTCAGCAGGCACTGGCCTCGACCTCTATCGACAAGGTGTTTGTCTCTACAGATAGCCTGGTCATTGCTGCAATTGCCAGGGAGTACGGAGCGGAGGTGATTGTTCGTCCACCTGAACTTTCCGGCGACAAGGCAAGTTCCGAGTCAGCCATCCATCATGCTATCGGAGTTATCGAACTGGAGTACGAGATGGCTGTCGGCACGGTTGTCTTCCTGCAGGCAACCTCACCGTTGCGGAAGCCTGGTGATATTGATGCTGCGGTGGAGGTTTTTCGTCGTGAAGGGGCTGATTCGCTGATCTCGGTGACGAAAGCAGATGACCTTACCTTGTGGGAATCGCGAGAAGGAAAGTGGGCAAGTGTCAACTTTGATTATCGCAATCGGGGAATGCGTCAGGATCGGCCAACGCAGTTCATCGAGAACGGCTCAATCTATATTTTTACGCACGAAACTCTTGCTACTTTCGACAACAGGATTGGTGCAAAGCTCTCCGTGTATGAAATGGAGTTTTGGCAGACCTGGGAGATTGATACTCTCGAGGAAATAGATTTAATTGAGTACTACCTATATAAAAAAAACCTGGCAGAACAGGATGGAGACTAACAGAACCTTTAGATTACCTCTTTTATGAATTTTTTTTTATCCACCGATCTTGTTATCGGGGTTAACGAAGCGCTGAAGCTGAACGAGCATCTGGCCCAGATGTCGGTGCAGAAACCCGCGATCATTTATGATGCCAATGTTGCCAGCAGCCGCTATTTTCAGGATGTCCTGAAGAGCCTCACCTCTGTATATACCAATGCGGTACTCTATTGCAATGAATTTGCCGGGGAACCGACTTATGCCCATCTCGAAAATGTGGCAGAATTTTTCAGGGGCAATATGCCAGACGTGATCGTTGCCATAGGCGGAGGCAGTACGCTTGATCTTGGCAAGGGAGTTGCATTGCTCATGACCAACTCCGTTCCCGCTCTCTCGCTCAAAGGATTCCCTTCAGGGGTGAACGATCCGCTGCCGCTTGTCACAGTGCCGACGTTGCTGGGCAGTGGTGCTGAGGTCAGCTATAATGCAGTTTTTATTGACGAGGCAGAGGGACGCAAACTTGGGATCAATAGCCGCAAGAATTTCCCCAAAAAAGCGGTTATTGACCCGCAACTCTCCATGACAGCTCCGATTGAGAGTGTAATAGCTTCGGCCATGGACAGCCTTGTGCACTGTGTGGACAGTTTTGGTTCTATCAGGCATACCGCGCTGAGCAGGATTTTTTCAGTTGAAGGGTTCCAGCGCACCTTTTACGCCTTGCAGCAGAATCAGCTCGACAGGGCAGAGTCGCGGCTCGACCTTGCCATTGGCAGTGTTTGCGGCACAGCGGCCCTCATGAACTCTGGTGATGGCCCTACCAACGGCTTTGCCTATTATCTTGGCGTCAAGCACCGCGTTCCTCATGGAATGGCCGGAGCTATCTTTCTCAAGGAGGTGATGCACTACAACTATCTTCATGGCTACGAAAAGTATGCCATCCTCAACCCGATGCACTCAACCCCTTCACCAAAAGAGGCTACAGAAGAGCTGCTTGAACAGATGAATGCACTCTACAAGCAGTTGCAGATACCAAACCTTGCACCCTACGGATATGGAAAAGGCAATGCCGCAGAATTTGCGCATAACGCTTCGGAAGCACTGAAGGGATCATTTTCTGGCAATCCGGTTGAATTTACCGAGGAGTCGGCGCTGGAAGTTGTTTTTCAATTAACCTAAACGAACAGGACAGATATTATGGCGGGAGCGGAACTCATTGGGCGGGAAGAGCTGGCTGAAATTCAGGAGCTTTTCAGCCGTGAAAAGGTCAACTTGTACCGTTATGGTGGCGGCAACTACAAGGCAAGAGAGTTTGAAGAGAAATTTGCAGCATGGATGGGTGTCAAGTATGCCCACGCCGTCTCTTCAGGTACAGCGGCAATTCATTGCGCACTTGCAGGAGCGGGGATCGGGCCCGGTGATGAGGTTATCACCACAGCATGGACCTTTATTGCCCCGATAGAGGCGATCAGTGCTCTGGGAGCAGTGCCTGTTCCAGTTGAGCTGGATGAAACGTATCACCTTGATCCTCTGGAAGTTGAGAAGGCCATTACATCTGCCACAAAAGCGGTTGTGGTCATTCCAATGTGGGCTGCACCGAAAATGGCCGAGCTTGCTGCGCTTTGCAAGAAGCATGGACTTATACTGATTGAGGATGCCGCACAGGCGCTTGGAGCAAGCTACAAGGGGCAGAAGCTCGGTACTTTTGGAAGTGTTGCCTCTTTCTCCTTTGATGCGGGCAAGACGCTTCATACCGGTGAGGGTGGCATCATTGTTACCAACGACAAGGAGATCTATGACCGCGTCGCTGAGTTCTCTGATCATGGTCACATGCACATCCCTGGCCTGCCAAGAGGCAAAGATCCAAGAAGGGCCAAAGGGTTGAACATGCGCTTGAGCGAAGTTACTGCTGCAATCGGTATTGCCCAGCTTGCCAAGATTGAGACGATTCTGTCGAAATCAAGAGAGAACAAAAAGAAGATCAAGGATGCAATCAGCCATCTCGACAATATTGTCCTCAGGCCATTCAGTGATGAGGCTGGCGCACAGGGTGATACCCTTATTTTCAGGGTGCGGGATCGTGACGCAGCATTGCAATTTGAAGCGCACCTGACCGAGCATGGTTTCGGCACCAAGATCCTTCCCGAAGCGCTCGACTGGCATTTTGCAGGTGTCTGGGGTCATCTGCTTGGTGAATACGACCGTTATCGTGATGCTGATCTTGAAGCACTCTGGCCAAAAACAGGCATCATGCTGCGCAGCAGTATCTGCCTGAACATTCCGGTGCTGATGGATGATGCGACGATTGAGAAGCTGGTTCGTGCCATTATTTCAGGTTCTGAAAAGATAGGATAATTTGCACTCCAAGATAAGTTGATGACTTGTAATCCGGGTACATGGTTTTTTCATAGAGCTGTTTGCCCGGTGTTACCGTGAGTTCAAGGGCGATAATCTCTTTCATGATCTGCATAAATGAACATAGACTATTTGTAAAGAAAGAGTTTTTATCGTACCTTAGCAGTCCAGAAATGGCGAAGTGGCCGAGTGGTTAGGCAGAGGTCTGCAAAACCTTGTACAGCGGTTCGAATCCGCTCTTCGCCTCCATACCTGATAACAAAGCCCGCATTTTTGCGGGCTTTGTGCGTTATAAGAGGATAGCTGTCAGCGACGCTCTCTTTCAGCAATTTTTCTTTATATTCGTGATTGATACACTTACTTTACTTGGGTGTCGTGACGTTTTTGTGTTTGACGCTTCGGTTGTTCACCTTTGAGTGTTGACTTTGGCATTATTGAGTAACGCATATTGACCCGTTCTCTTTTAAAAGGAGCTTCAACCAATTCAGTAATTCAATTAGCTGTAAATCTAAGTTATTAAGCCGACTGTTGTCTTGATCCGTGATTCTCGTATGATTAAGGGATTAACTATGATTATTCGCTGTGAACATCATAGTCAATCAGATAAATCCGATGAATCCGGGTTCAAGACAATGAATCATCTATCACTTATCATTTCATTAAAGCTATGTTACAAACCACTACCGATCGCTACATCAATCCGTTCACGGATTTTGGTTTTAAAAAGCTTTTTGGTTCAGAAATGAACAAAGATTTATTGATAGCCTTTCTTAACACGCTTCTGCCAAAGGAGGCTGGTTCCATTGCTGACCTCACCTTTTTACCCAACGAGCAAGTTGGACGCAGTATCCTGGATCGTCGTGCAATATTTGACCTCCATTGCAAAAATGAACGAGATGAATACTTCATAGTAGAAATGCAGCAAGCAAAGCAAGACTACTTTAGAGATCGATCGGTTTATTATGCTTCGTTTCCTATTCAGCAGCAAGCTATAAGAGGTAAATGGAATTATTACTTAAAGCCGGTTTATATGGTAGGCATTCTTGATTTTATTTTTGATGAAGACCGAGCTGATGATAAGGTTGTCCACCACGAAGTGCAGTTATTTGACCATTCTACAAGAAAAGTGTTTTATGATAAACTTACCTTTATTTACCTCGAACTACCGAAGTTCACGAAAACAATTGATGAGTTAGAAAGCAACTTCGATAAATGGTGTTATCTGCTAAGCCATCTACCCGATTTAACCGACCGTCCAGCAAAATTGCAAGAAAAAGTATTCTTAAAGGTTTTTGATCTTGCGGAAATAGCAAAATACACACCCAAAGAAGTTGCAGAATATGAAGAGAGCTTAAAAGTGTATCGTGATTTAAAGAATGTGATTGATTGCGCTTACGATGAAGGTAAAGCAGAGGGTTTAGCTGAAGGTGTGGAGATTGGTGAGATAAAGGTTGCATTACAGTTTATAAAAAATGGCATGAGCGTTGAGCAGGTTGCAAGCATTACAGGTATCCCTGTTGAGACGCTTGTACAGGCATTACAAAAGAATGATTAAAATTGAGCACTCATTGTCTATTCCTGCGATGGTTACTGAGCCTGTCGAAGTAAGGTGCAATCGGGCGACATTTTGCTTTACGGGTGCAATGTTGGTGCGGGAGCTGAAGGGTTGGCGTTTGTTGAGTCGGTTGCGCGGTTGTCGCAGGCGGATGTTGCGGCTTCGGATGATGTGACGGGAAGTGCGGCGCTTGGTGGGGATTGCGCCGAGCGGGCTTTTTGCGTTATAAGAGCGATAACTGTCAGCGACGCACTCTTTCTGCTTTTTTTCTTTATAATTTGTGATGTAGAAATGCAACATGTCGAACATCATGCAATTTGAGTTTGATCCTGAAAAATGCAGAGCAAATAAAGCCAAACACAGCATTGACTTTGTTGATAGCTCAACGGTTGTGGAACGATAGTGACCTTGTTGAGATTTTGGCAAGGACTACGGTAGAGGCCCGGTTTATGGTTTTTGGCCGGATTTCAGACCGATGCTGGTCGGGGGTCTTAACGTACAGAGGTGAAACCATAAGAATAATTTCAGTAAGGAGATCCCGCCCAGAGGAGGTAACAGTCCATGAAAGCAGAAGAGTTTGACAAAGCATTTGATGAAGGTGGAGATATCACCCCCTACCTTGATTTGAGCAAAGCAAGACGGATACAACAGGAACATAAACGGGTCAATGTTGATTTTCCAGTGTGGATGATTGACTCGCTTGATAAAGAGGCAACACGTCTTGGCGTATCTCGTCAGTCAGTGATAAAAGTGTGGCTTGGCGAACGCCTGCAACAGCAGAAGGTATGAATTCTGAGTGTTTTCTGAAATCTATATTTGCTGGATACATGCAATCACTTTGATCACCGTGTCATGCGCCAATTTCCCCAAACATTCAGCTACCTGGTTTTTTTCTTGTTCCTCTCTTTGACCGCTTGCCAGAAAAGCGACAAGTCCGACGGCTACGGCAACTTTGAGGCCACAGAGATCATTGTCTCCTCCGAAGCGAACGGCAAGCTGGAGCTGCTTGACGTTGAAGAGGGGAGACGAAGGCTTTATCGGCGCTGATGGAGCAGGGAAGACAACCCTTTTCCGGATTCTCGCAACACTGCTGCTTCCCGACAAGGGGAAGGCAGTGAGGTGCTCGGTCGCCTCAGGGAGCAGGGGATGACCATTCTTGTCTCAACACCCTACATGGATGAAGCAGTGCTCTGCGACAGGATTGCCTTCATGCAGGAGGGGAGAATGCTTGCCCTCGATACCCCGACAGGCAAAACCACCGCCATCAGAATGCTGGCCGGCCTTCTCGCCCCCACTTCCGGGAAAGCTACGGTTGTTGGGTTCGACCTCTACACGGGTGCAGAGGGGGTGAAACGGAACATTGGCTACATGAGCCAGCGCGTCTCCCTCTACGACGACCTGACGGTGCGCGAGAACATCCGCTTCTTTGCAGGCATCTACGGCCTAACCAATCAGGCCATCAAGGAGAAGAGTCGCCAACTGCTTGATTCGCTCAAGCTGGAGGCGGTTGCTGATGCCAGGCTTGCGTCGCTTCCCCTTGGCTGGAAACAGAAACTTGCCTTTTCCGTCGCCATTTTGCATGAGCCAAAGATTGTCTTTCTTGACGAGCCAACTGGTGGCGTTGATCCCGTAACAAGGCGACGCTTCTGGGACATGATCTATGAGGCATCAGAGCGGGGATTGACCATCTTTGTCACCACCCACTACATGGAGAGGCCGAATACTGCGACCGACTCTGCATCATGGTGGATGGCCGTGTGGCCGCGCTTGACCGACCGGAGGCGATGAAGCGCCA
>SESE01000346.1_pt1 | contig 19730 bp, 14 predicted proteins | sample 3171371 | NCBI WGS metagenome assembly SESE01 (sample SAMN06051881, study PRJNA518727) | freshwater metagenome | biome: subpolar coniferous forest; feature: holomictic lake; material: water; isolation source: holomictic Lake 442, 13 m depth | place: Canada: near Kenora, Ontario | collected... | reverse complement strand
GCGGCGACCTGCAGTTGATGGCGATTTCGATTGCGAGTTCGATTACGATTGCGATTACGATTGCGATTTTGCTTTGGGATTACCACACGCTGGGGGAAGACCTTCGTGCCCGCCACCAAGCCGCTGGCTTCGCGTTGACAGGCTTCGCGGCGGAATTGACTTTGACCGCCACTTCTGTCATGCTCTCTCATGTCTTCGCTGTGTCAGACCGGTTTCAGCATGACTTCGGCCCGTGTGGGCCGAGGCCGACCAGGGCTACCAAAAAGCGATTTCTTATCAATCGTTTTTGTGGTGGCTAATAAATGTTTACGACGGTTGACGATACAGATCGTGGCATGGCCGGGAATGTATCCTTCCCGATATTTCGGCCCGATGTTCTGGCGGCCGAGCGCCGTGCGAATTGTTTCCTGGCGCCACTCTGCGGCCTGACGGCGTTGCTCTTCTACCTTGCTGTTCGGCCGGCCTGCCTGCCGAGCGGCCTGTCTGCCGAATTGGCGGCCGCGACGGTCGGCCTGCCGGCGCAGGTGCCGCCCTTTCATTTTCTCTGGCGGGGGTTGGCCTTCGTCGCTTCGCTGTTGCCTGTCGGCAGTCTTGCCGCGCGGATAGCCGTAATGGACGCCATAATCCAGGCGGTGGCCGTCGCGCTGGTCTATCTGCTGACGGTCAAACTCTTTATACGCAACTTGAGGCCCTTCGGCACACGCGAGGACGGACCCCGCGTGCGCGCCATTCACGCCGGCGGCATTGTGGCGGCACTGATCTACGCCGCGTCTGCTCCGGCCACGCTTGTTGCCACCCGCGCGTCACTGCACGCACTGGACGTCGCGTTGATCGCGAGCGCGTTGCTGTTATTTCTTCATTTTCTGGATGCCGATCATACCAGGAGCCTGTTGTGGGCTGCTGCGGTAGGCGGTGTCGGCATGGGGGAAAGCGTCGACATCGTGCCGTTCTTCGCGGTCATGGTAGTGTGGGGCAGCTTCAACCGGTGGCGCCAAGACAAGAACTGTCTGCCGGTGCTGGGGTTCTCCGGACTAGGGTTTTTCATCCTGTTGGTCGTCTATCCCAGCGCCTGCTACGTCTTGGGCGTGTCGGCTGGCGGTCCTATAGAACTGCTCATGGCGCATCGGACGGAGTGGGCCCAGGAGTACGGTTCGGCCAGCGGTATGTTTCTCGTCGCGCTGTCATTTTTTTCTCTGATCCTGATGCTGGCGACGATCCGTGAGACCATAAACCGCAACGGGGAGAACGAAAGGCTGCTGTTCAATTTCACCCTCGCGGTCGGCGCTTTATTCGTGCTCACAAGCGCGCTTCCGTCGTTCCCCAATTACATTTTCGCCAATCCTCAGGCGCCTGTGCTCCCCGTGTTTCTGGCGGCGCTTACCGCGGGCATGTCCGCCAGCACATGGTTGTTGGTTGCGATCAGGCCGGTCTTGACCCAGCGGAAGGGCAATGATGCAGATCACGATCATCTCAACACGACGTTGGCACTGAAGGGACTTGGCTATATCGTGGCGCTCGTCTTCAGCGCCGTTATTCTGCTGTCCGCCGGCCTGACGTGTTTTTGGCTGCGTAGCCAGCCGGTCGATTGCGCCCAGCATTGTGCGGAAGTCCTGTTGAGCGAACTGGGGCCGCGGCGCTGGGTCTTCGGCACGACGCCGGCCGATACGCACCTCATAATGCTCGCGCACGAACGGGGCATCCGGCTGCACGTGCTGCCCCTCGCGGCCAACCCCCGCTGGCCAGCGTTGCAGGAGAGCATGTTGCGCGCGCTGGCCACGGACCCCGAATTTGCCGGTCTTGATTGCGCGCGGCTTGGCGCTGCCGCGGCACTGGGACCGGACGCGTTGCTGCGCGCGTGGCTGCTGACCGATCCGAGCGCGGCCGGCAAGATTGCGATCGCCGGCCCGCCCCGCATCTTGGAGGCCTGCGGCTATGCCGCCGTCCCCGGCCTGTTTTTTTTCACCGGCGCAGAACCGACCAACGCGGCGGCGGCTTGGCCATCGCCGCCAACGCAGCAGGATGCCTTCGCCCAGATACACGCGCGCACGCACGCCTTCCGCTTCCGCGACGCGTCCCAAGTTGCCTCGGTTGCCATCGCCGAGCAGTTGCTTGCCGGGACCTTCGCCTACGCTAACGCGCGCCGCCCGCACGTCGGCAGCGACCCGCGCGCCGTCAGCGAAGCAGGTCTGGCGCCGTTCGCCGCGATCGGGCATTCTGGTACGCCTGGTTTCGACATTCACCATCATCTGTACGTGGCGCCGCTGACCTGGATCTGGGAGACGACCGTGCCGGACGACCGCCCGGAACATGGCGACATCCAGCACCTGTTGTGTCAGGCACAGTCGATCGTAGCCGCTGAGACGGACAAGGAAAAGAATAAGAACGGTCGGGACGTCAGGTCCCTGCGGCCGGGCACGGAACCACATTCGCCGTCCTCCCTGTACGCTCTGGCGCGCGACAGCGTCGAGCAGGCGCGCCAGGAAGAGGCTTCTTCCTATCTTGCCCGACTGGATCAGCAAGGCGCCGCCGAGGCCGATCTTTTTGCCCTGCGTGCCGTGGGTTATCTTGCCTTTACGGGCGGTGTCGAACAGGCGTCCATCCTATTACGTAAGGCTGCCCGGCTCCATCCGCGCGACATGTGGTCGTGGCATCTCCTGGCCGCCGCGCGGCTCCAGCGCGCCGACACCGACGGCGTCGAACGGGAAATCCTGCCCGCCATGGAGCACGTGGGCGGCAGCGCCAACGATTTCGTGCGACTCACGCGCGCGCTTCTTGCCTACGCGCATGGCGGAACGACCAATCTGCGCCACGCCCGCGATCTTTTTGTCGCTGTCGCCGAAGCCAATCCGGATCTCCAGGTCGCGCGCGAATGGGCGTTGCGGTTGGACATCGCGCTGGCCGACGACGCGGCAGTGACGCGCGACGCTGGACACCTGATCGCGCGCGAGCCGAACCACCCGCAGGCGAACTATGCGCTGGCCCTCCTCGCCATCCCGGCCATGCGTCTGGTTGAGGCGGAGGGTCTACTTTGCAATTCGCTGACCGGCGCGCCCACGCCGCAGGCGGCAATCGCACGCGCCCGGCTTTCCTTCCAGCGGCTTAAGTTCGTCGATGCGCTCCAACTCGCGCGCAAGGCCACCACCGAATACCCGGCGTCCGCCGAAGGCTGGCGCGTGTTAGCCGATGTGCTGGAGCAAACCGGCAAGAAGAACGAGGCCGAGGCGGTGCGCGAACGCATCACGAAACGGTAGTTGTAAATATCCTGGTTTTCGATTTCGATTTCGATTTTTGGGATTACCGCAAGCTGGAGGGATGACCTCCGTGTCCAGGTACGACCAGGCGGTGTTGCGTGTTGTGAAATCAGCAAGGCTTGGCGAGGCGACCGCTCCCTTTTTTGCTGGATACGATCGAGAAAGCCAGGGATTCAGTTGCCTGGAGCTACGCGATTGAGGCGCTGGCTGAATGTCGCGGTCCGGCGTGTGCGACGCACGGGCTGTTTGCACCGACTGACATCCGGCAGACTTGGCATGTGGCTGGAAAAGATGCCGAAGAGGGTCCCTATACTGTGGCGTTTACATTGGGGAACAATCACTACCGTTTTTCAGCGGAGGACAGTCGGGATTGGTTTGACGTTTCGGCGTTGTTGAAGGGGGTGAATATGGCGCTTTCGCATGAGGGTAAGCCGGAGCGGTTTATAAGCCTGGTAACCGGCGGTCAGGATGTCGCGCTGTTGTTCTGTGATCCCAATCGGCTGTCGCCTTTGGCCAAGAAATACAGTTTGCCGCTGGATAGTAACGCGGATCGGGCGATTACGAGTGGACAGGAATTTGAGCGGGCCGCAAAAGAGGAACTGCAAAAGAGAAAGTGAGACTGCCCTAGTGGTCGTCTTTAGGCAATAGACATATTGCCTGATCTCGCAAAAAGCGTACTGTTTTCTGCATGGCAAGGCCATTACGGCCGCATGTGGCAGGTGCTAGGGTAATCGAAATCCCAAGCGCAATCGAACTCGAACTCGATCTCGCATGCACGAGCGCAGGAGCCCCATGCAGAATCCCCCCGGTGATTTCTCAGGAATGAAGTGGCGAACTGCGGTTGATGGCGAAGTCGATTGCGAGTTCGAGTTCGAGTTCGATTGGGATTGGGATTGCGATTTCGATTTGGGATGACCACACGCTGGGGGGCGGACCTCCGTGTCCGACACAGGCAGGCGGCGGCGGGGTTGCACCGGCGTAATGCATATGTTACCGATGAGAATGTGGTGGAAGCCGCCAAAGTGGCGCTTCAGGAAAAGACCATGCTGACGGTCGGGCCCGAACGTTATAGGGCTTGCGGACAAAGAATTGTAAAGGAACCCCATGCCGGCGCGGCTCTGGCATGCCTGATGCTCCTTCACCCTTATCACGCCTGACGAGGCGTCACAGGTTTCCCGGGAGGGTTGTGCGATGCACAGGACGGATGGTCATGCCTGGTGGTGGCGCGGCGGTGGTGGCCCGTGCCTGGCGCTGCTGGTTGGGTGGCTCTGGCCGGCTGTCCTGCCGGCCGCCACCGTGCTGGAGCTGGATGCCGCCATCAGCAATGCCGTGGACAGCTGCTTTGCCTTTGCCACCGGTGCGAATGCCGGCAAGCCCGGCGGCATTGTCGGGGTGGCCCTGAACGGCGAGCTGATCTTCCAGCGCGCGTATGGCAGGGCGGACGTCGCCGCCGGCAAACCAAACAGCATCACCGCGCCCTTCTACCTGGCGTCCTGCTCCAAGCAGTTCACCGCCATGTGTATCCTGCTCTGCCAGGAGAAGGGGCTGCTGGCCGTTACGGATGAGGTCCGGCGTCACCTGCCGGAGCTTGACCCCGCTTTCACCGGGGTGACCATCCAGCACATGCTGAACATGATCAGCGCCATATATGATACCGGCACGGGCAATCAGACGAACACCGCCGCCGGGATGCTCGCTGGGCTCCTCCAGGAAGGGCCCTATGGCATTGTCGGCGCCGAGAAGCCGATTGGCAGCACCATGAAGTACTGCAACATGAACTACGTGTTGTTGGCGCTGATCGTGGAACGGGTCTCCGGTAAGACCCTCCGCCAGTTCGCCCGGGAGGAGATCTTTGAAAAACTGGGGATGAGCGACACGGACATCCGCGACGATCCCGCCATGGTGGTCACCAACCAGCCCAATGGCTACACGGCCAGCCTCACCGTCTGGAGCACCGCGTCCTCGAACGCGCCCGCCACCGGATCCACCGGGGTCAGTTCCACCCTGGCCGACCTGCTCAAGTGGCATGAGAACTTCTACACCAACAAGCTGGGCCAGCAGCTGCCGGGGCTAATCCACGACATGGAGACCCCCGGCCGTTATACCAGCGGCCCCAACCAGGGGATGCTCGTGTCGAATCTGGGCCTGGGGCTCCCTTCCTACGCCTGCGGCCTCATGCCCGACACCTATAGCGGCCAGGCCGAGGTCTGGCACACCGGGCGCTGGATGGGGTTCAAGACCGCCACGGCCCGCTACCCGGGCCTGCATCTCTCCGTCTTTGTCCTGCTGAACCGCGATGACCAGTTCCCGCCTTTTCAGTCCGTCGCGAACGTCTTTTTCCAGAATGTGCGCTTTGCCCGGCCGCCCCCGTCCGCCACGGCGCAACAGGATACACCGTATACGCACACCTATTCCGCCAGTGGCGCCCCCGCCCCGACCTTCTCGATGGATAGCGGCCTCCTCCCGCCGGGCCTCACGCTCACCCCCGGCGGCCTGCTGACCGGGACGCCCACCACGCCGGGCGATTTCTCCGGCATGGTGAAAGCCACCAGCGGAACCCACTCCCATACCCAGTCCTTCGCCATTCACGTCGATCCGCGTACCCCGCGCCTCACCGGCTTCACACAGGCCCACGGGACGGTCTCCTTTGACGTTGGGAATCTCTCGACAGCCGCCACCCATGTGGTGCTGCGCAGTGAGGATCTGCTGGCTCCGCAATGGACCACGGTGGCCACCTTCACCGCGACCGCCACCTTTACCAACTGGTCAGAACCGGTCAACCCCCAGAAGCCCCAGCTCTTCTACCGGATCGTGAGCCGGTAGATAACGAGGGGAATGCAGAATTCGTCCATGAGTGGAACGGGCGAATGAGAGGGTGAGTTCATGCCAAGACCGCCGAGAAAGCAGTTTGCGGGCGCGTTGTGCCACGGCACCGGGCTCGGGATGTGGGGTGTCCGGCAGAGCGGATTTCGGTTGATCGGATTGACGAGGCGGCGGCGAAGGCGTTTGGGACGATGGCCGAGGCGTTGAAGGCGCATGGTCGCGCGGGGGGCACTACAGGTGAAGACGGTGAGGCCTAAACTTGTAATTTACAGTCTGACTCCGTTGGCGCAGGGTGGGGGACAAACTGTTTTTCATCGGCGGGTTCGATCAGAACGCCGGCTTCGAACGTGGCACGCCGGAAAGTACACGCCGGCTCGTGCAGGAATGTTTTGAAGCCACCAAGGATCATGCGGGATATATTGTTTCTCCGTCGGATCATTTCTTCCACGGCGATCCGGCCTGTCTGCAGGCGTTCGCGGCGGCGGCTAAGGAATGTGCATACTGAAAAACAAACAGGAAGAATGGTTCTGTGTGTGAATATGTGGGTGAAGCAACGCTCTCCATGGTCTTTTCCTGAAGCACTACATAAGCCACGTTTTTAACCGCCGCCAAGACGCCAAGTACGCCAAGTTTCCCAGACGTTGGCGCTCCGCAGGCGGAAACATCGAATTTGTTGGTCTTGGCGACCTTGGCGTCTTGGCGGTTGGACAAATTGTGAAGCTTCAGGAAAAGACCATGCGTCTGCCACGACGGGTGTCGGACAAGAAAACAACAGGTGTCCGGGGGCTTGGGAGGCTAACGAAACGCACAATACGGCCAGATTTCAGCATCGGCGAGGATTTGCGGAGCCTCGCGCAGCCCGAAACATATATATATCACAATTCGTAGATTTGTCCCGTGCGCATGCGAGCCGCGGTTTATGTAAGAATATTCGTCACGGGGAGATCGGGTTGTCTGGCGCGGAAGCCGCGCTCCCGTCGGACGCAGGAAATCACGGCGTGCCGGACGGGTGGGTGAATATCGTTTTCAAGCAACAGGGATCGGGTGCAACAAACATGAAAATGAACGGAGATGGCAAGATGAGTAAGGGCAGTCAGAATCCGAAACGCGCAGGAACGTGTGGCCGCCTATTGGCCATCGCCCTGGCAACCATCGTTGGGCTGGGCGCGTGGAATGCCTACGCGGCTGGTGGCGGCGGAAACGGCCCTTCGCCAACCAATCTCTTCATCTTTTTCCGTCCCCTGACGACGGGTGAGATTGCGAAGTATGGACTGACGAACACGACGCAGCTTGCCGGCGGCGGGCCGAACGCCGCCATCGGGCAGCCGATCTATCTGGAAGCGCTGCTGACGAAGAAGACCCTCGTTTCGTCGCAGATGACATGGACCGTGACCAAGTTCCCCACCGGGTCTTCCACCAATGTGCTCAAGGCCAGCCCCCTGGGAACAAACATCCCCACGTACGATTACCCAGACCAGGTCGCGTATGCCGTGGCCGGTCGCGCCATGCTGGTGCCGGACGTGGTTGGTTCCACTTCAAAGGGAGACTATACGGTTGTGGCCTCGGTTATGGTCTCGAATATCGTGCGCACGACGACCAACATTGTTTTCGGTTCCAAATATCAGGGAATGTATTCTGGCGATGACTTTGGCTGCGAAATGTGCCATCCGGACAAGGTTGCGACATTTGTTCAAACGCAGCATGCCACCGCGTTCACGCGCAAGATCAACGGCGAGGCGGGCGCTGGGTTCAAGAGCACCTGCACTTCGTGTCACGTGCTCGGCTACGACACGACGGCGGCGGCGACAAACGGCGGGTTTGACGACGTGGCGCTGCAGACCGGATGGATCTTTCCGACCAACCTGGCGACTGCGGGTGCCACCACCAACTGGGCAGCCATGCCAACCGAATTACAAATCAAGGCCAACATTCAGTGTGAAAGCTGCCACGGCGCCGGACGCCGGCACATGCTGGGCGGCGGCAGCACCAACATGGGTATGGTTTCCGTGATCACCGGTGGCGCTGTCACCAATCCGCCCAGCAGAGGCATCACCATTTCCATGAGCGCCGGCAACTGCGGCCAGTGTCATGACGCCCCGACGCATCACATGAAGAACTACCAGTGGGGCCTGTCGGGTCATGGTCTGGAGGGTTCTCACACGAGCGAAAGTTGCAAGCGGTGTCACTCTCCATCCGGCTTTATTGATGTCAACGATCCGGGTATTGATTTCAACGGAAACATTGTTAAGACGCGCGGCACCCGCTACGAAGGGATCACCTGTGTGGCCTGCCATGATCCGCACACCAAGGGGATGAGCGATTACCAGCTCCGGAATATTACATCGGTCGCCTTCTCCAATGGTGTGACGAGGACCGAAGGCGGCTCGGGCCTGCTTTGCATGAAGTGTCATCGTAACCGCGACGACGTGGCGACTAACGTGGTCAAGGCTATCGGGCAGACGAACAGTGTTTCCAAGCCGCATAACAGCATACAGGGCGACATGATGTTCGGGATGAATGCCGTGGAACTCTGGACGAATATGCCATCTTCCCGCCATTGGAGCGTGGTTGAAGACACTTGCGTCGGCTGCCACATGCAGGAAGCGCCTGTTGGCATGAACACCAACGCCCTGAACCAGGTTGGCGGGCACACCTGGAAGATCGCCTGGACCAGCACGAACGGCGTGGACGAAGTGAACCTGACCGAGGCCTGCGCTGGCTGTCACGGCGAGATCGAGAATTTCAACATTGGTGGCGAAGATTACGATCAGAACGGCCGAGTCGAAGGCGTGCAGACGGAAATCACGAACATGATGAATCGCCTGGCCAGACTTCTGCCGCCGTATACGGGCGCATCTCCTTCGACCAACGGGATTGGCATCAGCGATGCGGATTACTTCAAGCGGGCCGCCTACTACAACTGGAATTTCGTCAACTACGACGGAAGCAAGGGCGTGCACAATCCGAAGTATGCGGCAGCTCTGCTGCGCTCTTCGATTGATGCCCTGACGCAGGGCTTCGTCGACGTCAACCACAACGGTGTGCTGGATACGTGGGAAATGACAAACTTTGGCAACCTGACGACGGTTACTGCCACCAGTGACTACGACCACGATGGGCTCACGGATTATCAGGAGTGGGCTGCCGGGACAAATCCGAAGCTCGCCGATAGCGACTATGACGGGTTTAGCGACCTGGTCGAGTTGCAAGGCGGGTCCGATCCGTGGAGTGCTGGTTCGACGCCCATGACCAACACCATCTTCATGCTGCCAGCGTTGGAACTGTCCTACATGCCGACAAACAAAGGCGCGTCGTTGCACTTCCAGGAGAATTGCCAGACGAGCATCCCGAGCCTTGGGTGGTCGAATATTGAGCCCGGATTCACAAGCGACACGAACAAATGGTTCTACCAGTTGATCTCTACGCACAGCTGTTCGCAGAAGCTGTTCCGCGTGGTCTCGCCGTAAGTCGGGGCGTGTAGCTGCATATACTGCGCGGAACAGAGTTGCCAGCTGCTGTTCCGCGCAGTATCCTTTTTGGACTTGGCGTTAACTTCGTAAGGTCCGTTTCAAGATGAGAGAAGTGTCGTGTATCCGGAAATCGTGCTTTCGGCCTGCGCGGCCGGACGGCGCTTGCTGTTTGCTGTGGGCGGGCCTTCTGCTTTCGTTTTCGGTTCTCGCGCCGGTTGTCTGCTGCGGCGCAGACGCCTCCGAAGCGCCGGTCTCAAAGCCAGCCACGAATTCGACCGCCGAAACGGTTACATCGCCGCCCCAGGCGTCGGCCGCAATACCGGCGCACTATGCCGGACGCGTGCGATTGGATTACGAATATCGCTCGCAAGGCGGGCAGCAGGACGAGGATCTTTTCGGGTACTGGTCTGCCAGCGGACGTGATCTGCAGAATGGACGCGTGGACTTCTACCTGTCCGGGAGAATGCACAGCGATCTCGACGGATCCACGCGCTCAGAAGGCACCTTTCGCAGCTTGGACGATGCCGGGGGCGTGATTGAAAATCGCTTGCAGCAGGCGTATCTTGAGGCGCACGACCGGCCGGGTGACCTGCGGCTGCGCGTGGGGCGCCAGTACCTCGATGTCGCCGATTACATGCAGGTCGATGGCGTGCAGGCGATCCTGTTTGAAAACGGGCGTCTGGGAGGCCGGGTTTTCGGGGGCGTCCCGGTCAGCTATTACTCGTCCGTGGCGGGTGATTATTACGGCGGCGTGTCGCTGGTGGGGCGGCCGTGGTCGGGCAACCGGACGCGCTTAACCTTTTCGCAATATGCGGATGACAGCCTGGGCACGTACGATAACAGCTACTTTCTGGATGTGCGGCAGCAGATCACCGACGGGGTTTGGTCGCGCGGACGGGCTTCCGTGCTGAACGACGAGTTTCGTATGGGCAGCGTGGATGTGACCTGCTTTTCGCCCAGCGCGGAGACGTCATATTATGCCGGCGCCAGCCGATGGGGCGCTGCCACCGCTCGGACCGGTGTTTACTCGCCGCTCTACGAACTGCTTGGCGAGCAGGAGCCCTATACGCATTTCTACGCCAGAATGTCGTATGCCATCTGCCCGACGCTGATGATTTCTCCGGGCGCATCCTGCCAGCTTGTCGATCGCAACCGTGCCGACTACAGTAATCGGGACTATCGGGATTATGATCTGACGCTGACGTACGAGCCCAACCGGCTCTTCAGCTCGTCACTCTCCGCCCAGTACTGGGATCTGGAGAGTGGCGAAAACTTTTTGGGGCTGAGCGGGGAAGTGCGCTTCCGGCGGTCTAAAAGCTGGGAGATCGGTGCGGGCTGCTCCTATGCGTCCTACACGTATAGCAGTTATTCGGACATCTCCTATTCCTTCAGCGGCGGCGGGGTCGAAATTACGGAGGACGGCACTGTGACCCGGGAAACACCGTATTCACTGACCTATTTTCTGCGGGCCAAGTGGCATGCCACAAAGTATCTGATCCTGCGGATGCAGTGTGACATCGAAGAAGACAAAGAGGCATCGGATCTGAGCATCCGGGGCCGCGCATCGGCTGAGGTGAAGTTTTGAACATGGCGCAACCAGTGCGGAAATTTCTGCGGCAGGCGGCGATGCTGCTGCTGGCGGCGGTTTTATTTTCCGGATGCGACAGGGAAAGCGACTACACGCTGGCGTTCAGCCACAGTATACATGTCACAGACAACGGTATGGCCTGCGCAGATTGCCACGGCAAGACAGTGGAAGGCGGGCGCTTTGGCCGTCCGGCGCATGCCGCCTGCAAGGAGTGCCACGGGGACTGGGTTGAGACCAAGACCCTTGCGGCCGACACGTGTGGAAAATGCCACAAGGTCAAGGATTTGAAGACCTTGGCGCCGGGTGCGACCGGCAAGCCGGCCGACAAGAAGACCAACGCGTTGTTTGTGCACACCGACGCGCTGGCGAAACGGTGTGCCGATTGTCATGGGGCGCTGCTGGATAAGAAACTGGAGCATGTGCCGGCGATGACGCGCCCGGTTAAGGTCCGGATTCGCGAGCAGGCGCACCGCTGGGGCATGGCCTGCGCGGCCTGCCATGCGGAGATGGATTCAAAGACGCCACCACCCAATCATCGCCAGAACTGGACAAAACAGCATGGATCCGTGGGCACGCAGCCGGACAATGCGTGCGGCATGTGTCACCGTGACGAGTCCTGCCGGGAATGCCACCAGGTAACGATGCCGGTATCGCACAACAACCTTTGGCGCCTGAAGACGCATGGAATCCAGGCGGCGTGGGACCGCTCCCGTTGCATGGTCTGCCATGAGCAGGATTCCTGTGTGGCCTGTCACGAGAGCAACCGGCCGCAGTCGCACACCGCCGCTTGGCGGCAGACACATTGTCTCAACTGTCACCCGAGCGAGAGCACGGAAACAGGTTGCACGGAGTGCCACAAAGATGCTTCGCTGCATGATCATCCGGATCCGCACGGGGTTGGCTGGCGGGACAACCACTGCTATTCCTGCCACATCGGCTCGCCGGCGCCAAACGAGTGCATGGAGTGCCATCCCGGCGGAAATAGCGTTCTGCTGCATGCGGACTTCTGGCCCGAGATTCATGACCGCGACGGAATGAACCCCAACATCGTGAACTGGTGCCACGATTGTCATGAGCCAGCGAGTTCCGCGGCTCGCATGCGCAAGATAGTGCCGAGCAAAAGCAAGTCACGCTAGCAGCCTGGTCGGACTTAGCCTTCTGGAAGTACAAACCTTCTGCCGACCAGGCTGCTAGTTGGCAACCCGCGGATAGCGGGTTGCGATACCTCTCAAAACAGGCAGAATGACTGCGCTTTTGCTGCCAGGTGGTGGCGGTTTTGCTGATTAACGCAGATTGAGAGTTTGCCGGCTGCAACCGCCAACAATCTGCGAAATCTGCGGACAAAAAAGGGCGCAACCGCAAATGCTTGCGACTGTTCCGAAGGCGATCGCAACGGACAGTCAAAGTCCGAACGAAGTTCCGTTGGGCGCTGGACGTTGAGCGTTGGGCGTTGAAAACGTTAAGTCCGACAGTCTCTTACTTCGGCATAATCGTGGCGCCGTTGGGCTGGACGTTGAGCAGCAGAGGGCCGATGCCGCGGGTTCCCCGCACGAGTGCGGTCACGGGCTCGGTGACCGAGAGTGTAAATTGGACATCCGTGTCTTCCACCAGCGTCCCCTGGAAGAAGGCAAACTTCCCGTCGCCGGAAATCTCTTTGGTGGAGTCGGTATATTTTTCTATGCCAATCACCGGCGTCAAGTCGAAGATTCTGGCGCTGGATTCCTTGGGTATCCGGATGGCCAGGGCCACGAGGCCAAGCGGACCAGCCTTGTTAGCATTGAAATCCAGGGTTGCGGCGATGCCGCCTTCAACGGGTTTTGCCGTGAGGTTGGTGGGCGACAGGATGAGCTTGTTGACGTCCGGAGCCGGGACGAGCGCCGCCACGTCTGCCGCGTGCCGGGCCGTCTGTTGTGCGTCCGCCGCTGCGATTTCCTGTGCCGTTCTTGCGCCAGCGCCGGGATGACGTTTCGGCGCGGATGTCATTGCGGGCTGCGGCATGGCGGAATTCTGGCTGCTGCCGGCGGCGCCGGCGGTTGCCAGATCCTGCTGCAGTTGATCCTTTTCCTCCTGCAGCTGCCCATACTGTGCTTTCACCGCGGCAAGATCATTCTGTTGTTTCCAGAATAAGAATAGCAGGCCCGCGATGCAAAGATAGGTCAGGATCCTGAAAATGACGGCATACGAGGGGCGACTGGTTTTCATAGCGATTCCTGTTTTGCATGGACCAAGCAGACGAAACAAAGCGTACGAACTAACGGAACAGATTGAACCAAACCCTTGGCCGAAAGGCAAGCTTGCATGGTCTTTTTCTGAAGCCGGTTCAGAAATAAACCGTGCCGCGCAAAGAGGCTACAGTCCACGCGTCAGGGCCACCAGATCGCGGCGCATCTGTTCCCGGTTGGCGGCATCGTAGTAGTCCACCGGGTTGTAATCGTCGGTCAGGACGATGCCATGGGCGGTGTCGGCGGTGACGATCCGCGCGAACGCGGACTCCACTTGTCCCCGGCAGATCGCGGGGATGTGGTCAAACACCGGTTGTTGCCGGATGGCCAGTTCGCCGGCAGAAGCTACCAGGAAAACATTTACCGCCCGGGCGGCATCCGGGCTGTCCGCATGCAGGCGCACCTGCGGAAAGACTTGCTCGAGGGTTTTCTGGAGGGAGGCGATCTGAAAATCACGGCCTGCAGCAAAATTGCCAAAGGCGTTGATGACCAGTATGCCATTGGGCCGCAGGATGCGGCGCATGGCAAGGAAGGATTCGCGCGTCATCAGGTGAAAGGGCGAGGTTTCGCCCAGAAAGGCGTCGAGAATGATCGCGTCATAGCGCTGGCTGCAGGCCGCTACATACTGCCGGCCATCGCCCAGTGTGATGCGCATGCGCTCGGGCTGGAAATCGAAATACTGCCGGGCCATGGATACGATCGCGGGGTTAATTTCCACAACCTCCACCCGGGCGCCTTCCCGGGTGAACTGCATGGGCACAATGCCCACGCCCAGGCCGATGCACAGCACATCCTGCAGGTTTGTGGAATAGGCGCGGGAGAGGTCGTGCAGCAGGTGTGTGAACGCCACGACGCTTTTCTGCGCCTGAGTGTCGTAGGCGCCTTGCACCAGGTAATCGTTGAGAAAGATCCGGTACGGCATCTGCCGGGATTGGAGCACCTGCAGTTGGCCGAAATTGGAATTGCCGCGATAAAGCTCGGTCGAGGCGGAGTTCGAGACCCACGTTTTTGACATCGTACTCCACCCGCATGCCAGGCTGATTGCCAGGGCCAGCAGCGCGGCGCAAGCTGTTCCGGGGCGAAAGCCCCAGGTCAGGAAATAGCCAGCGGCCAACAGGATCAGCGCGCCGGCCGTTAACAGCATGGTCAGCGAATTGGGGAGCAGGGGGATGAGCACGTAGCCGATCAGGGTTGTGCCGGCCACGCTCCCCAGCGTGCTGACGGCCGTGAGCCGACCTACGCTGCCGCCAACATGCTGCAAGGAGGAGGTCAGTTTTTGTACCAGAAAGGGGCCGGTCGTGGCTAGCAGGGCGAGTGGCACAAAGAAGAGAAAGGCCGACGCCAGCAGCGATCCCAAGGCCAGCCGGAGCGAGAGGGCGGCGCAGGCGACCCGCTCCACCAGCAGGACGGCGCCGCAGAGGTAGCTGGCGGCCAGGAGAATGGCCAGGTAGAGTGCCGGCATTCCCGGCGAACGGTCCATCCACCGTCCGCCCGCATAATAGCCTGCCGCCAGAGCAACCAGCGTGACGGTGATCTGTGCGGTCCAGACAAAGTGCGATGTGCCCACGTATGGCGCGAGCATCTTGGCGCCCAGAATCTCGATGATCATGATGGCCCCACCGGTTGTGGCAGCTGTGAAATACAGATACCGGCGTTGCGCTGTCGAAAGCAGGGGCGTGGCCTGCGGAGCCATGGTTTTCTTCATATATTCACGCGATGATTCCCGTTCGGACCGGCCTGCGGGCCAATCCCGCTGACAAGGATGAAACACGAAAGTGTGCCGGATCGCAAGCGTTCATTCCGGCAGCGCTTGCTTGGTCTTTTCCTGAAGCGGTCGGGAATCTTCGTGTTCTTCGAATCTTCGTGGTGGCAGCCGCCAAAGTGGCGCTTCAGGAAAAGACCATGGCAGCGCTTGTACAGGGCGTGCGGGATGCCAGCCGGGCAGGTCACAGCAACACAGAAAGGATCATATTCCTTAAACGCAGTCTTGCTTTAGGCCCGCAAACTTACTAAATTATTAAGTGTTTGTTTGATAGCTTGGCAGAGCTTCGTCCGGGTGGACGGAATTGTCCGACAAGCGACTGGATGATTACTTATCGAGGGAGTTTGTATGCGCAAGATGATCAGCTCGTCTCTCATGGTGTCGGCGGTATTGGCAGGTCTGGCATGCGGCGTGGCAACGGCGGCGGACGACGCGGCGCTGCTGGTCGGCGTGAAATCCTGCGCGATGTGCCATAAGAAAGCCGACACAGGCGACCAGTTTGGCAAGTGGACGGCCAGTGCCCATGCCAAGGCATATTCTATGCTCGCGTCCGAGGAAGCCAAGGCCGCAGGTGCCAAGGTTGGCGTCGCCGACCCGCAGAAGAGCGGCAAGTGTCTGAAGTGCCATGCCACGGCTTACAACTTCACTGAGGAGCTGCAGGTGAAGGCCGAGGAAGGCGCCACGGCCAAGGTTGCGGCTGAGGATGGCGTGACGTGTGAATCGTGCCACGGCGCAGGCAAGAACTACAAAGCCAAGGCGGTGATGGTTGACCACGCACAAGCGGTGGCCGCCGGCCTGGTCTCCCCTGCCACGAAGAACTGCGAGAAGTGTCACAATGACAAATCGCCCTCGTGGAAGGCGGATCGCTACACGACCAAGGATGGCAAAAAGGTTGGCTTTGACGTAGAACAGGCCGTGGAAAAGATCAAGCACCCGAATCCGAACGCGAAGAAATAGTTTGTCTGACCCGGCTTAGGTTTTCACACGCCCCCTGCCACCACGTCTGGCGCAGGGGGCGTGTTTTATAACGCTTCAAACTCGCAGAACGCAGGTTGAGCCTTGAACAATACCGACAAGACAGAGCGAACGCCGTTTTCAGCCGCGGGCTTTCCGTTTGCGGTGTTCCGGCTGCTGGGATCGTTGCGGTTTGCGCTGGGCGTGGTGCTGCTGATTACTGCCGCCTGCGTGGCCGGCACGTTAATTCCGCAGGGCTATCAGGTGGGCAAGTTTCTGGAGCGATACCCGGAGGCGCAGCGCCGGATGGAGATTTTGGACGCGCTGGGCCTGACGCACGTGTTTTTTTCCCGCTGGTTTGTGGTGCTGCTGTGTGTGCTGGCAGCCAGCCTGCTGGTGTGCACGTTCCGCCGTTTTCAGGCCTTGCGGGGTGCGGTTGGCGCGAAGCGGATCCGGGTGTGCGGATCGTTGTTCACGCATATCAGTCTGCTGCTGGTGCTGGTCGGCGGCGTGATTCGCGCCGTCTGGGGCGAGAAGGGCTATGTCGAGTTCCGGGAAGGGGAAACGATTGACCAGTTTGTCGGCAGTCACGGGATGACCCAGCTGCCTTTTGCTGTGCGGCTGGCGGATTTCACACTGGAGTTGTATGGTGAGTCGGACCGGAAGCAGCAGCCGCCGGCCGAGCGTTTGCTGGTGGCCTGGCCCGAAAAAGGGTTGATGAAGGCCTTTCCCGCGGTTGTGGGGGTGGCTTACGAAGTGACGGCTCCCGGCGGCACCGCAGACGCAGATACCTGCCGCGTCACGATCCGGCGCTACTTTCCGGACTTCTATATCGACACCGTCAGCCTGGAAGGCGGGACACGGTCGGATGAGCCGAACAATCCGGCCGTTTCGGTGGAGGTCATCCATGCCGGACAGTACCGTACCAACTGGATCTTTGCGCGGTTCCCGGATTTTGGCGAGCATGCCGGCGCGGAGAACCCCACTGACCCGCTGCACCTGCGTTATGAGGTTAACGGGGCGGAACCGGCGGCCAGTCGTTCCGGCGCCATCAAGGCCTACAAGAGCAGGCTGCAAATTCTGGCAGATGGAAAGACTGTGTGCGAGAAGACCATTGCGGTCAATGCGCCGCTCTCCTACGGCGGGTATACGTTCTATCAGTCCGGATACAATCCCAAGGATCTCAAATGGACGTCGCTTCAGGTCGTGCGTGATCCGGGGGTGATGATTGTGTATATCGGATTTGTGCTAATGATGGTCGGACTGACCATGGTCTTCTGGGTGGCCCCGATGGCCGAGCCCGGGAAACCCCGGGATGGAGTCGTGTCATGAGGTGGTTGTTCGATATTGGTTTGGCTGTATATGCCGTGGCGCTGGTGCTGTCGATTGTCGGCCTGATCAGCAAGCACAGGCTTTTTGACAAGCTGGCGACAATTTGCATGAGCGCGGGCGTGGGCGTGCAGACCGCCTATATTCTGGCGCGCTGGGAAGCGGCGGGGCGCCCGCCGTTCAGCAACATGTTCGAGTCGCTGGTTCTGTTTGCCTGGGCCGTGGCGGCGATCTATCTCCTGCTGCGTATCAAGATCAACTTGCCGGTCCTGGCGGCGCCTTCCGCGCTGATGTCGGCGCTGGTGCTGGCCTATGCCAGCACATTTGGCTTTGAGATTCAGCCGCTGGTCCCGGCCTTGCAGAGCAATTGGCTGTCCTTTCATGTCTTTACCTGTTTTCTGGGATATGGCGGCTTTGCCGTGTCATTCCTGGCCAGTGTGGGTTTTCTGATGATATACCGGACTGGCAGCACGCCCGTTTCCGCCACGCAGGAGACGCTGGAGTCGGTGCTGGCGAGGACGGTTTCGTTCGGCTTTATTTTCCTGACGCTGGGCATTATCACGGGCGCGGTCTGGGCCAATTCGGCCTGGGGAAGCTACTGGACCTGGGACCCGAAGGAAGTCTGGTCGCTGATTACGTGGTTGATCTATGCGGTGTTTCTGCATTGCAAATTCATGCGTGGCTGGCGCGGACGTCGCGCGGCGTGGATCTCGATCATCGGCTTTGTCTCTGTGCTGACTACCTATGTGGGCGTCAACCTGCTGATGGAAGGGCTGCACAGTTACGGATCAAAATAGTGCGATAAGGACGTACGAATGAAAATGAAGAGCAATCTTGTTTTAGTGGGCGCAGCGGTTCTGGCGCTGGGCCGTGTGAGTTTTGCCGCCGGCGCCGAGCCGCATGGCGCCGCACCGGAAGCCGTGGCGGAATCCTCGGTTCAGTCGATTGCGGGCACGGTGCTTGAGGTGACGAATGCCAGCCGTTACACCTACGTGCAGGTCGATACCGGCACGCAGAAGATCTGGGCGGCAGGACCGAAGGTGGCGGTCAAGGTGGGCGACCGTGTCTCGTTCACTGGCGGCATGCCTAACAAGAATTTCTTCAGCCCGTCGCTGAAGAAGAATTTCGACGAACTGTTCTTTGTGGATGCCATTACGCTTGCGGGCAGCAAGCCGGTGATGCCCGTGGGACATGGCGCGCGGATGGCAGGCGGCAGCATGCCGGATATGCCCGCTGGACATGGTGCGATGATGGCGGGCGGCGCCGGAAAGGCGACCAACACCGTGATAGAGCCCATCCAGACGCCAGCTGGCGGGAAGACCGTGGCCGAGATCTGGGCCGGTAAAGACGCCCTGACGGGCAAGCAGGTTGTGGTGCGGGCCAAGGTTGTGAAGGCGGTTCACAATATCATGGGCAGGAGCTTCCTGCATCTGCGCGATGGCACCGGACGGGAAGGCATGAATGACCTCTCGGCCACGACAACCAATGAAGTGCGGACCGGTATGATCGTCACCCTCAGCGGCATGTTGGTCACGGATAAGGACTTCGGCTCCGGCTATAAGTATGACGTGCTCCTGGAAGACGCGGCCATAGTCGCGAAATAGAACCGCCGGCGCGTGAGCGTTTTGAAGCTCTGCTCTTGACGTGGCCAAGGCAGCGGGTGCGCAGCCCCGCTGTACGATACCGTTGGCCCGCAAGTACAGCGGGGGCTGCGCACCCGCTGCCGCATGTACTGTCAGTCTGTTTTGGGCAATCCAATAAAGGGGCAAATCATGCGCAATCTCATCATGGCGGCGATGCTGGCGGGTATCCTGGCGGCAATGCCGGGCCTGGCGGAAGAGCAAACCTTCCAGATTGATCCGGTCCACTCCAGTGTGCAGTTTCGCATCCGGCATCTCTATTCCACTTTTGTGGGGCGATTCAACAAGTTTGAAGGAACGCTTTCCGGAGACCCGGCAGATCCGTCGACCCTGAAAGTCGCCGCGTCCGTGGCGATTGCCAGCATCGACACGGCCAATGCGGATCGCGAGAAGCACCTGAAGACCCCTGACTTTTTCGATGCGGAACATTTTCCCGCAGCCACGTTTGTCAGCACGCGTTCCGCAACGGGAGACGTCAAAGAAGCGGGCAGCGTGATTGGCAGGCTGACGATCCGCGGCGTCACAAAGGAAGTAACCTTCCGGGGGAAACTCACGGGGCAGGGCGCTGATTCCAAGGGCGCCACGCGGGCCGGGTTCCACGCGACAGCCACAATCAACCGCAAGGATTTCGGCGTCGCCTATAACGCCTCCCTGCCCAACGGCATGACACTGCTGGGCGATGAGGTTGAAC